>Ga0187781_10001670_pt1 | contig 16881 bp, 18 predicted proteins | sample 0715_SJ02_MP02_2_FD_132447 | JGI IMG/M metagenome (GOLD analysis project Ga0187781, IMG submission 132447) | Tropical peat soil microbial communities from peatlands in Department of Meta, Colombia - 0715_SJ02_MP02_20_MG | ecosystem: Environmental > Terrestrial > Soil > Wetlands > Peat | place...
CATCAAGGCTCAGCGACTCACGCCCTTCGGCCAGGGTCACCTATTGTAGGTGTAGCGCTTGGTGACCCTGTGATACAACCGCCTCCAGACCGTCAGGTTGAAGGCGACGATAAGAGCTGTCATCGATATGACGGCCAGCGCCAAGGTCAGGTAGTCTCCTTTGTTGGTCGCGACCGTAATCGCCTTCCCGACTCCCGATGCGACCTGCGTCAGCGGAGGCTTGGATGGATCTGTCTGGAAGTACTCCGCAATGATAAGGGCGTTCCAGGCCCCTCCGACGGCGGTGATGGCGCCGGTAACCAACGCAGTGAGGGCGCTGGGGATGTACACGTTCCTCCAGGAAGCCCACCTGCTGACCTTGAAGACATGTGGGAGATCCTTAATGTCTGCGGGGAGGGTTCTTACCCCGGCCATGACGTTGAAAACGATGTACCAGAAGACCGACAGGAAAATTACAATTGCCGCGACAATTTCGGAATTATGTCCTATCAGCGGGATCAGTACTATCGCGGGGAGAAGTATGGGGGCTGGGATGGACGAGATCACCTCCAGGATAGGCGACGCAGTGTCGTACAGCCTGAAATTGAGGGAGATGACCACTCCCATCGGGAGGCCGATAGCGATGCAAATTGCCACAACGTACCAGACCCTCACAAACGACACGGCGAGGGCGTAGAGTATCCCGACCTCATTCGAGGCCAGCGTGTAGGGAGACGGCAGATTACTGATGCTAAGGTGGCCCGACTGCATAACCGTCACCGCTATCAGCACGAAGACGATGCCAAGAAAGATGAGTAACGCGTACTTGAAACCCCGTCTGAAGCGGGCGAGGGATGAGGTGAACTTGGTGACCCCGCTGTCGTGTGTCATCAGGAAGAGTTTCGAAATGCTCCTGTGATTGACCCAGGAGTAGAACCGCATTATGGGGTCCCGGTGCACCTCCCTTGGCTCCTCCATCATCTTGAACCTCTCGGACCAAAGGGCGAACTCTCTTAGGAAGAGGAACCTCCACACCACGACTGCGACGATGATAAAGACGATAAGAAGAGCGTAGTCCGGATAATCAGGAGGACTTGAATTACTGAAGCTAGTTACTGCAATCCCTATCCCGTAATTGACCGGTATGGTCGTCGAACCGACGCTGATGATTTCGCTTGCCACAAGGAAGAAAAGTCCGACCGCCCACGAAATCTGGGTGTTGTAGGCTATCCTGCTCATCGACGCCGGGATGTACAGGGTGCGAATCCGCTGCCAGGTACTCGCATGGGCTACGTCTAGGAGGTCGTAGTAGTCCTGGGGGATCGCCCTCACCGACTCGTACACCCCGAACGCGATGTTCCACGACATGCTGGTGAAAATGAGGACGATAACTGCGAGGTTTGCCCCTATGGTATTGGGGATTGCGCCATAAATCGCGCCAATGACGAACGGGAAGAAGCCGAGTATCGGAATCGACTGGAATATGTCGAGCAGCGGTAGGATGACCGCCTCTGCCCTTCTGCTCCTTGCCGCCCATATCCCCACGGCTAGGGCAAAAAGGATGCTCAGGCCAAGGGCCAAAATCATCCTGACCCAAGAGACTGCGATATCGAGGGCCACGAGGCCGAATTGAAGCGCTACTATGTCCCTTCGAAGTTTGGCGCGACCGAGCGCGGTATTTACAGCTTATCGCGTCACGCGATGTAGGGGGTGCTGGAAGAATCGAAACGGCTTATGGTCTGGTATTCTCCCTTATCCCTGAACACCGAGAACGTTGACAGGCCGGGGAAGAATTGGTCTAGCGGGCGCACCGCCATCTCCCCAGCCAGGTGCCTTCTTCCCAGATACTCGTCTGCTATTCTCCTCCCTAGGGTTCTCACCTGCCTATCACTGGTGTACCCCAGGGTGTGGAGGTACTCGTGAAGAAGTATCATGAAAACGTAGGCGTTTCTCTTAGATCTTGTCTTCGAAAGCTTTTCGACGATTCTCAGCAGGTTCCTGTTCATCACGATTGCATTTGAGCCCATTTCGTGATAGGCACCCACGTCGTTGGGGATGTCCCCGAGCACCAGAGTCAGCCCCGCACGGTGCTTCCCAATCGTCCGTTCGGTGGCAACCTTCACCATCTCGAAGATCAGGTCAAACCCTTCGGCGGATGACAGAGCCCTTCTGTTGTCGATGACTGTCACGGAAGTAAATGGAGAAGGCTGTAATTAAACTAAGTCCTCAAAATTAAATCCGAACTACGAGACTAGACCCTTTCCGCTAGCGCCTCGATATCTGTCAGGTCGATGCCGAGCTCTTCCCAGCGGAACGGACGCGAGCGCGGCGATTCAATCTGAGCCTGGACTACCACGTTATCACCTGTGTAATAACTCGGCTAATATATCGGCTTTGAGAGAACCGAGTTGACCCAGGCTGTCTTCTAAGTTGACAAACCTAGGTTTTTATTTGCGTAATAACCAACCACCACTGTGCCAGTGGTCTTCCGGGTCATCCTTGGGAAAACAGGGAACAGCCTCAGGATAACCCTCCCAAGACCTATCGTCGAAGGATTCGAGTGGAAAGAGGGAGACGAAATCATACTCTACGTGTCCGAAGGGGAAGTCACGATTAGGAAGGCCAAAGACAAGAAGCAGTAGCACCACTACGCTATCGATCTGCCGCACTTTTCGCAGAAGAGCATGGGCGTAGCAAGTTGGGCGCCGCAGTGCGGGCAGACTATTCCCCCTCCCCTCCTGGTTTGGCTCTGGTCCTTCGGCGGTAGATCCTTGACGCTCCTCCGTCCGAGGGCGACAGCTATCTCCACCATCGCAACTATAGGGATAAACACGATTATGTCTAGCAGCGGCCCGCCGTCCGGTGTCAGGAAGAGCCCCGTTACCACCCAAATTATGAACCAAATGATCAGCCTGTTCTTGGAGAAGAAGTCGGCCGACACGACCCTGAGGCGGATGAGCGTGTAGACGAAGACGGGGCTTGTAAACGAAGCCGCAGTCGCAACTATGATCAGGAAGATCACGTAATAGAACGCTCCCGCGTCAATCAGGAACGCCGTCTGGGTAGAAACGAAGAAGGGCGCGAGGGCAATGATCAGGAACTTGGCGAGGGCGTAGTAGCCGAAGAGGAGCCCCACTACGAAAAGGACCGAGGTCGAGGTGACGAACGGGTAGATGAGCGCCCTCTCTTTCTCGTTCAGGGCAGGGTCGATGAACTTGTAGGTCTCGTAGGCAATCACAGGCATGTCTATGGCTGCGGTCAAGATGACTGCGGCCACGAAGTATATTTCCATCGGCTCACCAATGCCCTTTGCTGCGATCAAAGTCCAACCGGCCGGCAGGAGGTCGGCCTTCACACTTCCAAGGAAGGCGGCGATGACAGTGTTCTGGAGGAACTGGAGGGAGACGTACTGCCCAGGGTTCTGGATGGCATTGAGTGGATTCGCTGGGAAAAATATCAGAATGAGAAGTATTACTAAGAAACTGATGGCAACGACCCTGAGCCTCTTCCGGAGCTCGTCGATGTGCTCAGTGAACTGAAAACGACTGGGAAGCAACGACGCTGTAAGCCGTCCGGCATCCTATTTTACGCTTAGGAGTTCGCTTTGGCGACGATTTCCTGCGATATTTGTTCCCTCGTTTTACCCTCAGTGCTGATGCCTAGCTGCCTCGCAGTCTCTATGAGAACCTGGTCAGCCGACTTGGGCACTGGAGGGGAGCTGGTCGCCTCAGTAACCGAGCTCTGGAACTCCTTCGTCGCCTGGTCGAACTCGCGTTTCGCCCTCCCGAGTCCCCGGGCGAGTTCAGGTATCTTCTGGGGGCCCCAGAGGAATATGACGATCACTATGACGCCTATCACAATCCACTGGAGCGGGTCATCGAACGCCATTATTAGAAAGGGAGACGTCCGCCCCTTATACGTCTTATTGCTAAAAAGGGCCATCCTGCCAGCGTGTCGTCAGCGCCCCGCGGTGGGAGCCCTACGCTAATGTTTTATCCAGCTCGCGCCCGGCTGGCTCTAAGGGTATGATGGCTCGCGTAGAGGACTACTGGAGGCTCACCAAGCCGCGCATTTGGGGCTTGCTCGTGTTTACTGGCGTTGTCGCGATGGTGGTCGCCTTCAGGGAAACACCTGGCTCAACCCTTTCTCCAAGTCTCTTTGTCATCGGGACGGCGGCGCTAGTGCTCGGGAGCGCGTCGGCCGAGGTCCTGACCAACTATCACGACAGGGACATAGACGGTATGATGAAGAGAACAATGAAAAGGGCGCTGCCAGCGGGGCGAGTAAAACCCAGAAACGCGCTTTTCTTCGGACTCGTGATGGCCACGTTCTCGATACTCCTTCCACTCACCCTGATTAACACTACTTCTGCCGCGTTCATGCTCCTCGGGCTCCTCGACAACATTGTGGTATACTCCCTGTTGCTCAAGCGGAGGAGTTGGCTAAACATAATCCTCGGCGGGATCTCGGGGGGCATGCCTGTGCTCGTGGGATATTCTGCCGTTGCTGGGACAGTTACCCCCATCGCACTATACATGTCTGCGCTCGTAATCGTCTGGATCCCGACCCACATCTGGAGCCTGGCCATCTTCAACAGAAAGGACTACGAAGCGGCCAAGGTCCCGATGCTCCCCATAGTCTTCGGTGACAGAATCGCGTCAATATGCATAGCTGGGACGAGCGCCCTGCTTACAGTCTTCTCCGTCGCCATATTCGTTGTCACGCCTGTAAGCATCATCTACATCCTTACGGCGTTGGTTCTCGGGGGGATCGTCCTGCTTTACAGTGCGAAGCTTGCTCTTACCCAGAGCAACAAAACGGCCTGGACCCTGTTCAAGCTTACTAGCCCATACCTGGCAGTCATATTCTTGGTCCTTGGGTTGACCATAGGCGTCACATCCTGACCTTCACATCAACTCGCGGGATGCAACCTTCGGGTGTTTGTGAGCTTTCCTTCCCTAGAGTCCGCTGATGTTCGTCTGGACGAGCGGGAGATCGAGAGAGAGGGAGGCCCCAGCGGCCGGCACTACCGAATACGTGAACTCGACAGGGAAGTCGACTGAGTTGCTCACGTAGGCAGTAAGGGTAGTCCTTCCTTTGGTGTATTCATAGGCAGTGCAACCATACGTGTTGCCAGAGACATACCTTGTTGTGCTATAGGTCCGGGACAAAGTGTATCCTGAAGGCTGGGTGAAATCGATCCCTCCGGTGGAATTCAGCTGGTGCCATCGCGTCGACTGGTTAACGTCGTCCCGAGCTCCGTCCCTGAGTGTGTAGTAACTCAGGGTGTCGACAGCCGTGCTGTTGAAATTGATCACCTGGACCCTGATAGTGAAGTTGATGGTAGCGGTTAGATACGTGGTCTCTCCTGAGTACGTGCCGTAGGCACCGTCGAACAGCCATGGTTGCTTATTGGGAGAGCCAAAAACCCCAAGGAAGTAGACACCTGCAACAGCAGCAATGGCGATTATGGCAACCACGACGATTGCGAGGGTGCGGTTTCTATGGGAAGGGACAGGTGGCGGGGTGTATACCGCGCTCCCACCCCCTTCAGGGGAAGCAGAAGACATTGGCCGAACTGCGCTGTTCGGCTCTTAATCAATTGTGGACTCCTGCTACAGAATTGCGCTCGATGAGGATTGAGACCACCTTCCGGCTGTTGCTGACGCTGACGCTCTCTTGCTGCGGCGAGAGGTAACCAAACCTCATAGCTACGCCTACTCCCAATCGGAGCACAATTGTACAGAGAGCGAGAAGATGAAGACGAGGCAGCAGTCGTGCAGGAGCACCTGTCTAGACGTAGATTTCACCTATGGGTATACGGATTATGAGCAGTTCTCTTCTAAGGCACCACGGCTACTTCACGTCAGGTATAATGGAATCCGTTGGCCAGATGAGGAGGCCATTCGAGCTACTGCCGGTGACGAAGGAAAATTACACCCTTATTGCGAGTCTCCCCAAAAACAGCACGTCCTTAGCACTCCAGGCGGTCGATGGGGGTGCCGATGCTGTCATGCTTAACATAGACGGTGATGAGAGCTCGTCTCCCAGCCACTTCGGGAGCTACGACCTCCACGACGCTTACATCAACGATGTCATCTCTACAGTTTCCGTGCCGTGCGGCCTCTTCATAGGAGGGGCGAGGCTCCTCACCGAAGAATATTGGGAGAGAATAATGTCGAGCGCCTTCAGTTTCGTTGAGATGTACGCCCACCAAATGCCGACGTTCGTCCTCTCCGACCAGAGGGTGAGGAAAATGACAGCCATTTCCACCGGATATATTCTCGAACAGGTCAAGCAGCTCTCAGAGATGGCAGGGATCGAGGCAGTGGATGTCGCCACTGTCCCACATCAGTCACGCGGAGCCCCATTCAGCGTACTGGACTACGCAACCCTCGGGGTCATCGCCAAGCTGTCCGTAAAGCCAGTACTGTTGAGGACGCAGAAAAAACTGACCAGGGAAGACGTCTCCAACGTAATGGCTCTCGGCGTGAAAGGACTTGTGGTCGACCCTTGCGTCCTTTCCGGGACTGAAGAAGCGTATAAAGCGGAAATAGCGAGCCTGAGCCCAAGGGTAGGGCTTGCAGAAGAGCGGTAGTATCCAGGCAGTCATTCTCGCCGGGGGGCTGGGCACAAGGTTGAGGCCCTACACCCTCCTCCTCCCAAAGCCGATGCTCCCCGTAGGGCCGCGCCCGATTCTCGAACACATAATCCTCTGGCTGAAGGAGAACGGCATGGCTGATGTGATAATCACTACCGGGTATCTCGGAAAGACGATTCAGGAGTACTTCGGTACCGGCAAGGACTGGGGCGTAAAAATCCAGTACGCGGCCTCGCCCCACCCACTCGGCATAGCCGGGCAGCTGAAGTCTGCTGAAAGCAAACTCCGCGGCAGGTTTGTTTGTGTATACGGAGATGCAATCCTGGAGATGGACCTGAAGAAGCTGATACAGTTCCACTCGACCCATTCGGCGCTCGCCACCATTGCCCTGATGAAATACAGCACCAATCTGAAGTACGGTTTTCTGGAAACTGACAAGAGCGGCCTTATCACCGAGTGGAGAGAAAAGCCAGCCATATCGGGGTACATCAATATCGGCTGTTACGTGATGGAGAAACCCTTCCTGAGGTTCATACCGCCAAACCAGATGTATGGGATGCGAGAGGCTTTCGAGGAAGCGATGAAGCACGGGAGGGTGTACGGCCTGCGGATGGGTGGACGCTTCACCGATATAGGGGATACGAAGTCATACAGGGAGGCCAACGATGAGTTCACCAAGAAGATGGGAAGGCTGCTCTAACCGATTCTCCCCGCCATGAGGGTCATTGTATTCGAAGATGACGGGCTTGCAGGTTTCGGCCCTCTCATCCTCCTGAAGCACGCGAGCCTCCTGCGCTGTGGGACGAAGAGGCTGATTGACGCTCTGGTGGAGAAGATTCCTGATGCGACAGACGTGAGTCTCTGGGGAAGGCCCGAACTCGCGGCTGTCTCCAAGGATGAAACCCGATTCACATACAACGAGAAGGTCTACGGCTCGGCTGTACTCGTCAACGCGAGAGCCAAGCCGAGCGAAGGGCTACTCCTTCCCGCCTCCTATTCCGAACCCTTCGTTGCCACAGCCAAGGGGAGACTCGTGGCAGCCAGGTTCGACTCGGTCCCTCTGAAGCCCGGTGTCATTACGAAGAAGGAGGTCGCCTCGCTGGTGAAGAGAGTGAAAAGAGTGGCCACCCCCTCAGAGCCCCTTTTCGAGGGGTACTGGGACCTGGTGGAATCTAACGGACTCGCCATCGCCGAGCAGGCGAAGCACTTCGAAGAAAACCTCCCCGTGCCTAGGGGGGTCGAGGTCAAGGGTCCGGCGGCGAACGTGATGGTTAACACGGGAGGTGAAATCGAAGCGCATGTCACGCTGGACGCCAGACTGGGTCCCATCATTGTCGACAGCGGGGCGTTGATTGAGAGCTTCAGCAGGGTGATGGGCCCCTGCTACATAGGTCCCAAATCGAGGATCCTTTCGGCTCAGATCGGTGGGGGGACAGCGATCTTCGACTCTTGCAAGATAGGCGGCCAGGTAGAGAACTCGGTCATACTCCCGTACACCAACAAGGCCCATCATGGCTACGTGGGGGACTCCTACGTCGGGTCCTGGGTCAACCTTGGCGCCGGGTGCACCTTCAGCAACCTGAAGAACACCTACGGGAGCGTTAGGATGGATTTGGAGGGTAAGAGAGTGGACAGCGGGATGATTAAGCTAGGGCCGGCCGTGGGGGACATGTCCAAGCTTTCCATCGGCGCCTTGGTGTACGCAGGCATAGCCATCGGGGCGGGTTCCCACGTGTCGGGCCTTGCGGCGAGGAACGTGCCAAGCTTCACTTTTCATGATTCGGAGTCCGGGAGGGAAGTCGAACTTCTCCTCGAGTCGGTCATCGAGACACAGAGAAGGATGATGGAGAGGAGAGGGATGGCTCTGGGGCGGGCCGAAGAAGGGCTCATCAGGAGAGTGTTCGCATCAACGGCCGAAGAGAGGAGGAGGGCCGGCGTCAAGAAGGGCCGTCTAGTGTGAGGGTCTCTCCATTTTCGGCCTCACAGCCGATGCAATAAGACGCGTCCCGTCCAAAAGTATCCCCTCACCTGTTAGAAAGGGGCTCGCAAAGACTCGACCCCACAGACACCACTGTGAAGGACGTTGGAAAGGTACGCATTCCTCCCAAGGCTGCCTGACGCTCTCAAGGGGAGGGAACCGGTTACCGGATGCCTACAAGCTGGGCAAGCTCCTTTCTGGCGCTCGCCCCTAGGACTTGGGAGGCTCCTTCGGGGGACACCTCCCCCACGTAGATACCTCCGCCGAGCTCTAGGCCCGTCCACTGGGTCCTCTTGGGGTAGACTTCAATGTGCCAGTGAATCTGCTTGGTCGTCTTCTTCTCCGAAGAGCTATGGAATACCATGGTAAAACTGGGTGCGTCTAGAGCCTTGGACATTCCTCCCAGGGTCGACCTCAGCATCAGAGCAAGGTCCATCATTTCCTTCTGCGAGAGTTTCAGTATGCTCGTCATGTGTCTCTTCGGATAGACCCAGAACTCAAAGGGGTGGGTGGAGACCCATGGAGCAAACGCGAGAAAGAAGTCTGTGGCCAGAATCTGCCTCGGTCCACCCGTCTCAGTCCCCACCACCTGGCACATGGGGCAGACTCCAAGTTCGTTCAGTGACGTCTGAACGGTCTCGGCCTCCTCTTCCACCGCCGGTGGCACCCTGGGGGTGGTGACCATCTGTATGCTCGGATGGACGGCTGTCGGGGTCCCTTCTTTCTCGCTGTTGGCGTAGACAAGGACGTAGCTCACTCCTTTCTGCGAGTAAAGCCACCTTACCTTGTCCTGCAGAGAGGCTAGAATGTTGGTCCACTGCTCAATGTCAATCTTCGCAAAGGGTTGGTCGTGCTTAGGGGTGGCGACCAGCACGTAGTGGTAACCCACAGCTGGCTCGCTGTAGTGCGGGGACTCCCCGTATGACGGCGGCGCATTGGGGGTGACAACAGGGTACTTCGCGGGGAATATACGGACGGCCCAGTTCTTTACCACGTCTCCTTCCGAATCAGTCTGCTTGAGTAGGGTGTCTCCCCTCTTAACAAGCACCAGGTCAGCAGGTGGCGTCATTTCCTCATTGCCCGCGCAATAGTTGCACTTCTCTGCCTTCTGGGGGATGACCTGCCCTGGCTTAAGCCCCCTGTCTGGGAGTATGATCGAGAGCTTCTCCGAGAAATAGTCTTTCCTAATCTCGACCATGGGCGCGCCATCGCTACGCAATCTCCACATAAGCGTTTGCGAGACTGAGCCAATTCCGCGAAAGGGTTCCGAGATCCTTTTTGGTTGTTATCAACCACTAAGTTTCCCTTCCCTCCATCTGCTCGGAGGATTAGAGCCATCGCCGTCTCGTTCCTCTTCATCGCTTCCCTTGGAGGGCCGATCCTGCGGAACCGCGCAGGCCATTATCCGCTTGCTTGCCAGGTCGTCTCTATCCCATGTCTTGTCGCACTTCGGACAGTACAGCTTCCTGCCTGCCAAACGTACGACGCGGGAGCCACAAAGGCAGTATGAGGACGTGCCTCGGGGGTTGACGAAATAGGTTGGTATCCCTTCCCATTTCGTCTTGTAGTCGATCTGTCTCTGGGTCTCCCCGAAGACCCAGGAGTTCATCCTCCCTCTGTATGATTTGCTTTGCCCGTTCCCTTTCCTGTAGAGCTTCCTAATTCCTGTAAGCTTTTCCATCTTGATGCCAAGCCCGTGTACCTTGGCGTAGTTCATTATCTGACTGCTGACAATGTGGAGACGTCGTAGGGTGCGGTTCTTTTCTCGTTTTCCGAACTTCGATAGAAGCTGCTGGGAGATTCTCCTGTCTCCACTTGTCTTCTCCGACAATTTCGCTCTGAGCTCCCGATATCTTTCCTTGATCTCTACCACCTCACTCAATTCTTCAAACTTGATGCTCCAGCCGTCTGTTGCAGACACGGTGGCGTTCCTCTCGTTGATGTCGATGCCGGCGAATCCTACGGGCTCAAACTGCTCCACTATCTTGGAAAAGGCAATGGAAACAGATTTGGGGGTAATGGTAACCGACCCTCTTTTCAGTTTGAGATTATCAATGAAGTGCTGATGATAGCTTGACCCTCGGAGGGTCAGGAATATGAATTTCCTTGGGGTCGTCGGTATCCTAAGTAATAAGTGGTTGAGTTGGTACGATTGGTTATCGAGCTTCAGAAAGGCCCTCCTGATGATTGGAATTGATTTCCTCCTCCTGTTCCGGTAGACAGAAAAAGCGACTTCGCATGCGGTGAGCACATAGTGCGTGTGCAACCCATGACTCTTCAGGTGGGGATAAGCGAGCTCAATCAGCTTGAACCTGTTCTTCGGTTTCTGTTGGGAGGCTACTTCAATTGCTTCATTACACATGCGACGAAAGACCTCGAAAAGTGAGAGTAGCTCGGCGGACGAGGAATATTGAAACGAGACTTGTGGCGGTAACCAACGCCTTCGGGATCGCGTTTGCAATGGGTGAAGGCAATTGGAGTGTTCTGGCCTTGCCTCTATAAATGGCTAAGAGCTGTCGATACTTTGTAGATAGGGAGATTCGTGAAAGTGACCCTAAACCAGAGAAACTAGTTGGTCTGATTAACGTTCACACGAAAGAAACAAATGGAGAGGGATGCCAACACTGCCGCCAAACAATGAAGATAGGTTACGTGCTTCTCGATGGCTGCGGGGACAGGCCTGTCCCAAGCCTCAACTACACTACCCCCCTGGAGGCCGCCTACACCCCCAACCTAGACGGGATTGCAACGAGGTCGAGGCTGGGTCGAGTCACTACCGTAGGAAGGGGCATCGCGCCGGAGTCGGACATAGCGGTGTTCAACATGCTGGGATACTCCTTTGAAAAGGGGTACCCCGGGAGAGGGGTAATCGAGGCCGTCGGTTCCGGGCTAGAAGTGAGGGAAGGTGACCTGGCCCTTCGCGCCAACCTCGCCTCCGCACAAGGAAGAAGAATCGTCGACAGGCGGGCAGGCAGGAACCTCACCCAGGAGGAGGCGGAGCTCCTGGCGAGGGACCTGAACAGCATCACCCTCGGAGGGGCGCATTTCGCCTTCAAGGCTACCATCTCCTATAGGGGGGTGCTTGTGATAAGGGGGGACGAGCCCCTCAGCGCTGCAATTTCAAACACAGACCCAGCCTACTCCAGGGTGGGCGGATTCGGCGCTGCCAAGGAAGCCTCCGGGACCGATAGTGTAATGCTTTGCAAGCCCGAGTCCAGGGAGAAGGGCGCCATACGCGCGGCGAACCTAGTCAACGAGTTCACCCGAAAGGCGCAGGAAGTTCTCGACTCCAGCGAGGTGAACAAGGAACGGGTTCGCGAGGGGAAGCTCCCCGCCAACGTGGTCCTGCTGAGAGATGCTGGGGACCACGTGCCCGATCTCACACCTTTCCAAAAGAGGTACGGGATGGTCGGGACTGCCCTGGTCGAGATGCCCGCGGAGGTAGGCATTGCGAAGCTCATTGGGATGAAGATGGTCCCCATTAAAGACAGGAAGGACATATCGGAGAAGGCGAAGCTCTTTTCAGCTGCGCTGGGCGATGGTGTCGTCGTCTACGTCCATATTAAGGGCCCGGACGAGTTCGGCCACGACGGAGACGCAAAGGGCAAGAAGATGAACATTGAGTCGATAGACAGGGAATTCTTCCCGGCGGCGCTCGAACAGATCAACGACTCGACCATTGCCGTCTCCTGCGACCACGCCACCCCCTGCACGCTGAAGATGCATTCTGCGGATCCCGTCCCTCTGCTCGTAAGCGGAAGAGGTCAGGGCGATGGCAAGAGGTTCAACGAGGCGAACGCATCGTTTGGATCTCTGGGCCACCTGAGGGGGCGCGATGTGTTGGGGAAGATAGTAAGAGGGGACTTCAGACCGCGTACTTCTTCAGAAGCCTGACGGCGTCTACTGCAGTGTCGATCGCATCGTCCACACCTGCCTCGAGCCTAAGATGGTTGGTGGCCCTGTTGGCCACCACAGCGAAGACTGCTCCAGTCTTGAGCCCGAACACCCTCCCAAGGGTGAAGAGCGTGGCCGCTTCCATTTCGAAGCAGAGGACCCTCGCTGCCCTCATGTCGTCAAGGAGCTGCGCGCTGCCTGAGGGGAAGTAGCCGCCGAACGACTCCCTCCCTTGGCCCACGTAGAAGGAGTCCGTGGATGCGGTGATGCCCACGGTATACCTCTTTTTCCCGGAGGCGGCCGCCTCGCTGAGGGCCATCACCACCCCGGGCGTAGCCGCAGCGGGGTAGCCAGGCGGGACATACTGCGAGCTAGTGCCATCCATCCTGACCGCTGCGTCTGCGATGATGACCGAACCCATACTAATCTCAGGTGTAATGGCGCCGCAGGTTCCAACCCTGATCATGACCTTCACTCCGAGGCGCGCCAGCTCCTCGATGGCTATTGCGGCGGCCGGCCCGCCTATTCCAGTGTTCAGTGCCACAACCTTCTCGTTCCCAACCCTGCCGGCATATGCCCGGTACTCGCGGTGGGAGCCCAGGTCCCTCGGCTCCTGGAACCTTTCCGCTATCCTGGGTACCCGTCCCGGGTCCCCCGGAAGGAGCGCGATGCGGCCCACGTCTCTCTTCGCCAGCCTGATGTGATAGGGCCTCCCGCCCAGGTCTTTGGGTTCCTCTGCCAACTACCGGAGCACCCCCCTAACCATCTCCATCTGGGTGGTTAACAAGGGTTCCAACGCCACCTATACGGGGGGAACGTAGCATCTCCTGCAGCGAGGCTCATACAGTTCCTTCCCACCCACGACGATGGTGGGTGAATCCTTTGGAGCTGGCTTCCCCGCAATCAACCTCTGGGTGCGCGTTGCCTCCTGGCCGCAAACTACACAAACCGCACTCAGATACCTCACCTTGTCCGCCCTGGCAGCGAGCTCCATCGTGGTGGGGAATGGCTCTGCCCTGAAGTTGAGATTAAGTCCGCACGCTATCACCCTCCGGGTGTCTGCGAGCCTGTCGAGGGTGCTCACAAGTGCCTCAGGAAAGAAATTAACCTCGTCAACCCCTATGGCGTCGAGCCCCTGAGAAAAGGCAATGTCTTCGATTTCATGTAATCCTTCCGTCGAGGATGCGACTGTGTAGGCGTCGTACTTTAGTCCGTTGTGGGTGACCAACTGCTTTGCGCTGTAACGCCTGTCGAACGCAATCTTGAAGACCGCACCTTTCTTTTTGGCGTAGACTTCTCTTTCGACGAGCCTGATTAGTTCCGACGTCTTTCCAGAGAACATCGGACCGATAATTACCTCGAGGGTCAACTTTCCCCGCGGGGTGGCTGGAGGAATTTATCGCTTCCCCTGAGGTCAGCGTACATGACCACGATGTCTATGTGCCTTCGTTTTCTCAGTATCTTATTCGGGATGATACCAGCCCTTCTGAATCCAATCTTCTCATAAAGCCGGATGGCAACGTCGTTTATGTCCATGACTTCGAGTTCGACGAGCCATACTCCCATCTTGGGGGCTTGGCCGAGGACTTCTGCCGCAAGTCTGCTCCCAATCCCGACTTCCCTGTATCCCTCTATTACGGAGATTCCGAAGACTCCTGTATGCCTCACGTCCCGCTGTTTCCGTCTGGACAGGTGGCAGTGACCGACCATCCTCTTTCCATCGAAGGCTGCGAGGCTGATTTCCTCCTTCGCTCTTCTCCCGGAGATGATACGGTCGAGGAATTCCAGTTCCTCCTTTTGTGTCACCCTCTTGTCCAGGGAGACAATGCCAAGATTGGGGTTCGTTTCTTTCTCCCGAGACAGAGTGTTGGCGAAATTCGTCAGCGCGAGGATATCATTCCTCTTGAGCGTTCGTATGGTAATCCGACGGCCATCCCTGGCTCGAAAACCGATGCCGGTTGCCCGCATTGGCAGCTAGCCTCAAGCTATCAGTTCTTGGACATTTCTAGGGGGGCAGGCAGTCTCCACCTTCGTCGAGGAACAGGCGGCTCATGTCCTGTCCTCTTCGGGCTACGGAGAAACCCCCCTGCCCGCTCCGCATCAGCACATACGGTTTTGGCTGGCTGTGGAAAGGCATAGGCGGGCGACCAGCCCTTTGGTTTGCAGTAACACCCCGTTGCGGGGTTATCAGAGCGTCTGGAAACTTAGTCGAGTCGCTGGATAGGGAACGGCGCCTCGGCCGTGACGAAGTTGACGCCGGATGAGAAGATGTTTACCGGGAAGAAGGCGTTCCGTTTTGTAAGAAGAAGGTCATGGACGATGCTAAGCGTCCTGCGAAAGTGTTCTAACGAGGTCTTCTCGGAGTCGGGTCTGTGAAGCCCTACTGGGTCTACATTGCCATTTGCTCGGATGGCTCATTGTACACCGGGATTGCGGTGGACGTTCGGAAGAGGATTGACACACACAACGCGGGTCGGGGTTCAAAGTACACCAGGTCGAGGCTGCCTATCCGGATTGGTTTTGTCGAGGAGGCACAAGGGAGAAGCCGAGCGTTGAAACGGGAAAATGAGATAAAAAGGATGAGCCGGAGAGCGAAGCTCCTCCTCTGCAGGGGGTTTGCAACAGTACCGAGAAACAGTTAGCGCTAGCCTCGCCAGACACACGGATTGGTATTCCTGCTCCTGTTCCTACTTACCGACAACTAACCATTAGAGTTCGTGAAGTGCAATAGGTATCGCCGATATGGAAGAAAGCAATGTGCTTTTCCCCACCAAAACGGAAATTATGCTTTAATCAATTCGGAGGGAACGTACAGTCCATGGAAGAACCGTCACGTTGTTGGGTCTGCCGCAGGTCCGAGGCCGAGGTCTCTGCCTTCGCGGACATGGAGACGCCTCGGGAAACTGAGATTCGGCAGCAGATGTCCCAGATCACCCGCTTCAGGGCTGATTTCATCCAATCGGCTGATGCATGGAGGAAGGGGGTCCCCAAGGAACTCAAGGAATTTGACTTCAAGTTCGTGACGTCTAACGCTGACCAGTTCAAGTCCATACGGATCGCAAACGGACTCCTGGGAGAGATCAACGCTCCCAACAAACTTCTGGCAGAAATCGCCGACGCGAAGAAGCTGACGGTTGATTGGCTCGAAAACGTAGCCATGGTCCTCCGAAAGGGAGAGGGGGAGGTACCCGGCTTCGGCCCCCTGTCGCCTTTCGAAAAGGGAGACCGGGAAATGCTGAGAGCGATGGTCGAACAAGTCGAGGCGAAGTGGCACAGGCGTATCGGGAACGACGGGAGTAAAGGAGTCGACCGCAGCGGATACAAGCAGGGCTTCGACGAGCAGAAGCTTTTCGACGGGCTAGAGTTCATGATAGCACTAAGCGCGCTGTACTATGACGTACAGGCCCAGCTGCTCGACATGGCTAGGAGAAAGGAAATCAACAGCAAGCCGAAGAGAGGCGTTTCGGCGGTGCTCGTGAGCGGCTACCCGCCTATCCCACTCTGCAGTGTCTGTGCTGAAATCATGAAAGAACAGAGACCAAGTCAATACGCCGTCGAGCCTGCATTAGCCAAACAAGTTTCGGCAGTGCCACCACACCGATCATAAGTGTGGCTTGGGCGGTAGCAGTAGCGACGGAGACGAAGGGCAGAGCGCGGTCTGAAGGGTTCAATCGGCTCGTCTGCCGGGGTTTGCAAGGTTCTCACCGCTTCCCGGGCGAACAAGGTTAGCACCGTTGGCCGAAGAACCTGCATTGATTTCCAGTGTAGCAGCGTGCCCTCTGAACGAGAGCGGGACCCCGAGCTCCACGCCGATCGGTCCTTCTAAGCATGAAATGCTCGGCATGGCGGCCGCTAGATCCTCCCGGCCATAGCCTCCGCTAGGCAGATTGACCCTCCTGTGTTAAAGGGATTGCAGATTCTCGATGCTATTTACCGACGACTATTTCGATCGAGGAGATGTTCCGTGTTTCTGGGCCCTCGCCAACGACCTCGGTGTTTATGGCGATGTCCTTGACCTTGAACTGGCCATTGCCCAGCCTCTTTGTGACGATCTCTGCCACGTCGACGGCTCTGCTGATTGCCATCCCTCTGGCCTTCACGACCACCTCGCCGGCCTGAGTGAGCTGGATGAGTGCGCTCATCGCGTAGTTCATCACTGGCTTCTGGCCCACGAAAATGTGGTTGTAGGGCGCTGACCTCTGGGATGGTGCGCTTTGTTGTGCCGGTGCTGTGGCCTGTTCCACGGCCTTTTGTCCCTCTGACTCGTTTGTGTCGGATTTCTTTCTTGGCATATGTCTGACCTTGTTCGGCACGGCCACCCCACCGCGTATTTAACCCCTGTGGGGCCTTCTTGGTTTTTGGAGATATTCGCTGATTTCTACACGGTTAAGCGCGTTTCCAGATTCAAAGAAACGCCTGACGTTCGTCG
>Ga0187781_10001671_pt1 | contig 16879 bp, 15 predicted proteins | sample 0715_SJ02_MP02_2_FD_132447 | JGI IMG/M metagenome (GOLD analysis project Ga0187781, IMG submission 132447) | Tropical peat soil microbial communities from peatlands in Department of Meta, Colombia - 0715_SJ02_MP02_20_MG | ecosystem: Environmental > Terrestrial > Soil > Wetlands > Peat | place...
AATCTCCCAAGTTCCTTGTCCACCCTCCAACAGGCCGCGTGCCTCCCCGCGAAAATCTCCTCCAGTTTCGGCTCCGTTTCCTTGCAAACGTCCTTCACGTACGGACACCTGGGATTGAACTTGCACCCGCTCGGGAGGTTCCGGAGGTCGGGAGGCTCTCCCAGCTGAACCGAAAGTGGTGGTGCGTCTTCGTAACCTTGAGGTACTGACGCAACCAGGGTGCTCGTGTACGGATGCAGCGGTTCCTGGAGGACACCCCGAGTTACCCCGGCTTCCATCACTCTTCCAGCGTACATGATGTATATCCTGTCACAGATCTGAGAGGCGATGGTTAGGTCGTGAGTTATGTACAGGAGTGTCTCGCCAGCCTTTCTCTGCGCGCTGAACATTCCAAGAATCCTGCTCTGGACATAGGCGTCGAGACCCGTGGTAGGCTCGTCAGAAATCATCAGTCTTGGTTTCTCAACGATTGAAATCGATATGGCTACCCTCTGCCTCATCCCGCCTGAAAGCTCGTGAGGATACCGTTCTAGGACCTCCTCCGGCTTATCGATGCACAGGTTCCTCAGCAGATCCGTAATCAGCCTTTTCGTTTCTCCTTCTGCTTCCTGTGTCACCGGTGGGTCTTGCCTTTTTCGTTGGACCTTCAGTGCCTCTCCAATCTGAGTCTCGACAGTATACACAGGATTGAGGGAGTCGAGCGGTTCCTGGAAGACCATGTTGATTCCGGTGCCATGGATCTTCTCCATTTCCGCTGGCTTCAGTTTTAGAAGGTCCCTCCCCTCAAAGGTGACGCTTCCACTGACGATGTTGGTTGGCGGGGAATCCAGGAGTCCTAGGATCGCCAGACCCAGAGTAGTCTTGCCAGAGCCGCTCTCGCCTACGATCCCGACGACCTCACCCTTCTTTGCCATCAGAGAAACCCCGTTGAGGATTCTCACACTACCGTCGACAGACACGAAGTCGATCGTCAGGTCTTTGATCTCTAGGGCTATGTCACCGCCTCCAGCCTCCCGAGGATGGGCAACGCTGCCTGGCTGGGCACCTATCGCAGGGGCCAGAGTCTGACGGGCCTCTCTTTTGTCAACGTTGTCGACGGCCAAGCCCGGAACCTTCAGAATTTTCCCCTCTCGTAGTCATATTAACCCTTTCTTGCGGGTAGCTTTGGGAAGATATGGCTGAGCCGTGAACCTGTCAGATCCCTCCTGGTTTCAGGAAAACCGTGATGGGCTACTTCCTCCTTCATGCTTGATGCAAGAAAGAATACAATAGAAGCGCCCGATCTCACTGGAGATTGTTGTGAATTCTACTTCGCGACGATGTTGGGGAAGTTGGAAGTGTGGAAGCTGAGTCGATACTTTCCGCCGGCGCCGACATATATTGCGCCCTCGTTCTTCAGCGAACGCAGCGCTCTGGTGAAGTCAGCCTTGGGGATTCCCAGCTCGGCGGCTACATCGTTCCTCCCCTCTCTGACGAGACCGACCGCAACTGCGTTCAGTATTCTCGCCTCTGGAGGAGAGTCTTCGTACGGGACTGCGAGTGGAATCAGCCCGAAGGGTGCAGCAACAGTCCTTTCAGGTTCTGCGTTTGGAAGCGGAGTTTGGCTCTCTGGCTCCAACTGCTTCAAGCGGTACTTCCTACCGCCCTGGAATGCCAATATGTTGAAGAATCCGCTCCTGCGTTCTGCTTTTAAAGATTTCCAGCGAAATCGGAGATTTCTCTACCAACGCGAAAGTATGACTTTCTTGTCCGTGAAGAAGTCCACCGTATCTGCCTGCGGGTGCAAGACGCCGAAGAAGGAATCTTTCATCCCTCCAAACGGGTAGAATGCCGATGGTGCTGCGACACCAATGTTGATTCCTATGTTGCCCGCGTTCGCCCGCCGCTTGAACTCGCGCGCTGCCCTGCCGGATGATGTGAAAATGCTTGCCATGTTTCCGTAGTTCGTGCCTCTGTTGACCAAGTCCAAGGCTTCATCGAGGGTCTCCACATACAGTACGCTCGCAAGCGGACCGAACACTTCGTCACGAGCTATGCTCATCGAGGGGGAAACGTCGTCGAATATTGTGCTCCCCAGGTAGAACCCATCGGGGAATTCATCGACGGTGGCGCGTCTCCCATCGACCAGGAGCTTTCCGCCTTCGTCTATCCCCTTCTGGATGTACGACCGCACTCGTTCCTTCGCAGCCATTGTAACCATGGGCCCCATCTCCGTGGAAGGAGACAGACCACTTCCGATTCGGAGTGAGGTTGATGCCTTAGAAAATTTGTTGAGCAATTCTCCTCCGCCGCCGACAGAAACGAGATTCGCACCAGCAAGACACCTCTGACCGGTGTTGCCAAAGAATGAGGAGACGATTGAAGGGACAGAGCGGCTCAGATCCGCATCGGACATTACTACGATGTTGTTTTTGGCACCTCCGTTTACAATCGCCCGCTTTCCGTTCTCCCCTGCGAGCCTGTAAACGCGACGTGCCACGGTCGTTGACCCAACGAAAGTCACTCCCTTCGTCGCCGGGAGGCCAATCAGTGTTTCAACCACTTCGGACCCGCCATGCACCAGGTTGAGCACCCCGGGAGGCAAATTCACTTCCTCCTGGAGCAGCTCAGCGACCCTCTGCATTGGGACTGGGGTGATTTCGCTGGGCTTCACGACGACGGTGTCCCCGAGCACCAGAGCGTAGGGCAAGAACCAGAAGGGGATCATGATGGGGAAGTTGAATGGGCAGACTATGGCGAATGCGCCGAGGGGCTCCTTCACCATGAGCTCGTCTATTCCCGGCGAAATCTCGTCCAGGCTTGTTCCCTTGGCAAGCGTGTACGCAATCGATATAGCGGATTCGACGTTCTCGATGGTCCTTCGGACGTCTCCTCGACTCTCTTCCAACGTCTTGCCATGGTTTTCCGTGTTAAGAGTCGCAAGCTCTTGGGCGTGATTCTCGAGCACTTCTTTCATCCTGAATAGCAGTTGGATTCTGTCGGTTATCGGCATCGCAGCCCAGGAGGCAAAGGCTTCATCAGCGGCGCTGACGGCCTGGGAGACCTCCTCCCTGGTCGAAAAAGGCACCGTGGCCATGGTCCGTCCATCGGCCGGGTTGTAAACAGGGTGCAAATCCTGAGACTCGGACTCGCGCCATTTCCCACCTATCAGCAGTCGAAGTTTCCCGGGGCTTTGGGTGGAAGCCACCTTGGCTGGCATTGGGACGTCTGCCTCCTCGGCCAGAGGTCGCGTGATAAGAGCGTTGATACTCACAGGTAAGGTTTCGGCCGTGGAAGCTCAGGCTCATCTTGGAGGCAGGCTGGTATCAGGCTAGAAAGGCCCCGTGGAGGATTCCTAGGTTAGAAATGCGAGCAAACCAGTATAAGCCTTCTTGGTGCTCAGTTGCCGCCATGAGCGAAGCCTTCTATGCTCTCGACCACCGCTACGTACTTGACTGCCTTCCACCTCGCGAGAAGATAGTCGTTGCTCGCGCGCGCGGGATGAACATCGAGGATGCTGATGGCAGGGTCTACACCGACCTTTTTTCCGGGATAAGCACCAACAATCTGGGCCACTGCCATCCCAAGGTTGTCGAGGCGATAGCGAGTCAAGCGAAAAAGTTCATGCACGTGTCGGCTTACTACTACCACGAACTGGAGGCGACTCTCGCCCAGCGGCTTTCTTCCATCGCACCGGGAGAGCTGTCAAAGACGTTCTTCTGCAACAGTGGGACCGAGGCGGTCGATGGTTCAGTGAAAATTAGCAAGTTGTACGCCACTTCACGGGGGAAGAGCGGGGCTACTGTTGTCGCCCTGAAAGGTTCGTTTCATGGGAGGCTTTCGCTGGCGCTGTCCCTGACTGGTCAGAGGAAGTTCAAGGCCAACCTAGGGAACTATGCGAACTATCCTGGTGTGGTGCATACGCAATCGCCATACTACTACAGGTATGGCGAAGGCGTTTCGGAGAAGGAGTTCGGAAAACGCTGCGCGGATGAAATTAGTGATGTGATAGAGAACTATGCGGCAGGCGATGTCGCTGCTGTCGTTGTCGAACCGATACTGGGGGAGGGGGGGATAATAGTGCCGCCCGACACTTTTCTACCCAGGGTCGCAACAATCTGCAGGGAGGCGGGTGTTCCTCTAGTGGTCGACGAGGTCCAGACGGGGTTCGGGAGAACGGGGAAGCTGTTCGCGTGTCAGCACTGGTCAGTGAACCCCGACGTGATGGCTCTGGCAAAGGCGCTGGGCGGGGGCCTGCCGTTGGGAGCGATCATGGTCTCGGAGAATGTCTCGAAGGCGATACAACCTGGCGACCATTTCAACACTTTCTTCGCGAATCCTGTTTGCTGCGCGGCAGCCCTGGCAGCGATATCGGTTCTGGAGAGGGAGAATCTGGCCAAGAGGGCATCCAAGATCGGCGCCGAGGTGCTGAAAGGATTGAGTGAAGCCCAAGAGAGAATCCCCAGCGTAGGGGATGTAAGAGGCAAAGGGCTGATGATCGGAATCGAACTGGTCAAGGATCCTAGCACCAAGAAACCTGCTCCAGAAATGGCCCAGGAAGTCAAGAAAGACATGCTCAGGAAGGGGTACATTCTAGGGGTCGGGGGCATATTCAAGAATGTGGTCAGGCTTCAGCCTCCACTAATCATCCCGGAAGCTGAGGCCGAGAAGGCAACGTCGGAATTAATCAGTTCGATGAAGTTCGCTTCGAGGCGCCAGTGACTTCCGATTCCCGACTGAGGTAACAGGGACACTCTCGACTCCTCCGCTCCCTGTCCTGACTACAGCGACGTTCAGGGTCCCAGGTTGAGGCTGACGAGTTTCTGCTCGGTCATTTCGAGCATGGTGTCTCTGACCCCCTCTCTTCCGAACCCCGTCTTTCTTCGGCCGCCAAAGGGGAGAGCGTCCCACCTGAGCCTGGTCGAGTCGTTGACGATCACGGAACCCGCGTGTATTCTCTTGGCGAGGTTCAGCGCCAGCTTGTAATCCTTGGTGTGGATGGCGGCCTGCAGCCCATACTCCGATGAGTTGGCCATCCTTAGCGCTTCGTCTGGGGTCTCGAATGTGGAGATCGGAGCGATTGGTCCGAAGACCTCCTCCTTCATTACTGCAACTTCCGTGGTGACGTTGCTGACGACCGTAGGCTCGAAGTAGCTCCCCTCCCGGTCGATCCTCTTCCCTCCGAGGAGAAGTTTTCCTCCATTTGCAACGGCATCGTCGACGAACTTCGTCATATCCTCCACCGCAGACTGGTTTATCACCGGCCCAACGTCAGTCGCTTCGAGCAGGGGGTCGTCCACCTTGAGCTTGGAAGTGAGGTCAACAAAGCCGTGGATGAACTTTTCCGCGACCCCGCTCTGGATGAAGAACCGCTTGCTTGAGTTGCAGTTCTGACCTGCATAGTCGAACCTTCCCTTGACCGCTGTCTTGGTTGCTTTTTCGAGATCGGCGTCATCGAACACGATTACGGGGTCAGATCCCCCAAGTTCCATTATTGATCTCTTGGCGTGCATGGCTGCTTCGGATGCGACGTGAAGACCCACCTCTGTCGAACCAGTGAATGTGACAAGGTCGACGTCGCTGTGCTCGACCAGGGAGTCGCCGATGTCTCCGCTCCGTCCGGTCATCAGGTTGACGCATCCTGGCGGGAGTCCGGCATCGGACAGAAGACCGGTCATCTTCACCGCCGACAGGGGCGTCTGGATGCTGGGCTTGACGACCAAGGTGTTCCCTACTGCCAGGGCGGGAGCGACCTTGTGAGCGAAGGAGTTCACTGGGAAGTTGAATGGCAGAATCGCCGCTACCACACCTACGGGCTCACGTGTCGTGAAGACCATACGGTCCTGGTTCCCTGCTGGATACTCGTATGCGTCAACACGGTGGACCTTCCCTTCTAGCATCCTCGTGGCCTCCTGGGCAGCGGAGGTGAACACGCCCGCAGCCCTGATTACCTCGACTCTGCTGTCCCTGATGGGCTTCCCCGCCTCTGTAGCGAGGGTCAGAGCGAAGTCCTCCCCCCGCTCCCTCAGCAGGGCGGCGGCCTTGAGTAGTATCGCGCTGCGCTTGTTCAACGGAGCGACAGACCAGTCCCCGAAGGCCTGTCTTGCGGCCTCGACTGCTTCATTCACGTCGTCCTTTGTTCCCCTGCTAATCCTGTCGACTACCTTCCCTGAACCGGGGCTGACTAGCGGGACCGTTTCCGCCTTCTCTACCTTCTTTCCGTTTATCACGAGACCGATTGTCATCGAGTCCGCGGCCCCATGAGGGTGTTAATACGGTAATCGAGGGAAGGCTCCCCCTGATTCGAGCGAACTCAGGTCCGCCCGTGGGGACTGCTCCCTACGTTGAAGGGTCTTAATCTGCTTGAGGACGGCCTGCTCAAAGAGCTCCAATCCCCTCTCCTGGAGGGGCTCTTCGCCTTTTGCGGAACCCTCGTTGGGAAAGCGTGTATAATGTCGACGAAATCAAGCCCCACCGAGCGATATGAAGACACTTGTCATAGGAGCGGCGGGCCAGATTGGGGCGTATGCCGTCCAAGACTTGGTGGAATTCTCCAAGGTCGAAGTGATAGCTTCAAGCCTGAACCTGGGGGATGTCAGGAAGTCTGTGGACGACCTGGTTCTGGGGGATCGGGTCCAGGTCATGCAACTTGACGCCAATGATACGGATGCCGTAGCGAAGGTCGCGAAAGCAGAAAGAGTCGACACAGTGGTCAACTGCGCCTGGTATCAGACCAACATCTCGGTCATGAAGGCCTGCCTTCGGGCGGGGGTCCACTACACGGACATGGGTGGGTTGTTCGACACCACCCTCAAACAGCTCGAGTTCGACAAAGATTGGAAGAAGGCGGGGATAAACGCGACCATAGGGCTAGGGAGCACGCCAGGCCTGACCAACGTCGCTGGAGCGGCCGGCTCCGCGAAGCTCGATGAGGTGGACACCATCAACATCTACTGCTCCTGGGGAAATACCCTCCCCGTAAAGGAAGCTGGCTGGCCGGGCTATTCCATCCGGACGGTGATGGACGAGTTCACGCAGGAGCCCGTCATGTGGCTCGACGGGAAGCACGTCATGCAGCCTGTGCTCTCCGGGGAGACGGAAGTGACCATGCAGGACCCGATAGGCAAAGTCACGACCTACTATGTGAAACACTCCGAGCCCGCGACCCTCGGAAGGTACGTCGGCAAGGGGTGCAGGAATGTGACATTCCGAATCGGGTTCCCAAGCACAGACTTGGCCACCTTCAAGACTTTGAGGGGCTTGGGTTTTGCCGAGACCGAAGGGATCCAGTTCGGCGACCAGAAAGTGTCGCCTCTCGACTACCTGACCGCGATGTATCAGAAAGCCATCTCCAAGTCAAGGCACGACGCTCCTCCGAAGGAGGAGTACGAGTATGACGCCTTCAGGGTAGATGTTTTCGGAGCCCTGAAGGGGACTCCTGCAACGGTTACCTACTACATAATGACATGGAACGACCCGAACAGGGGCATACCTTCGTCCAGGGACACATCTGTGCCCCCGGCGGTGGTTTCATACTGGCAGGGAACAGGAAAGATCAGGGAGCCGGGAGTCTTCCCACCCGAAGCGACGGTCGACCCCGAGCCCTTCTTCGTCGAGATGGGTAGGAGGAAGATCAGAGTGGAGGAGCACTTCACCAAGACTAGGAAGTTCTACTGAAAGTCAGCAAAAGGTGGCGACTCTAGATGGCCTCCACCATCTCCATGGAGACCTCAGACTTCAGTAGCTCTTTCACGACGGTCTTGAAGACCTCCAGGTGGTTTTCGATGTCCTCTCTGGTGTGTTGCACTGAGACGGTCCACTGCTCGTCGGGTCCCGTGGCCATGGGGATCACCCCGCGGTTCAGCATCGCGGTGTAGAAGGTCCACCAGGTACCTACGTTCACGTCGAGGAAGCTCCTCCAGTCAGTGACCTCATGGTCCGTGAAGTGCATCGTGCCGCTGACTCCGATGGCCTGGACCCTCGCCTTGAGTCTCGCGTCCTCGATAATGTCCGTGTATCCGTGAGCCAGTTCTTCCCCGAGCTTGGCCGCCTGGGCCAGCTTCTCCTTGGTCAGGATTTCGGTGAGCGTCACCAGGCCGGCCCTTACCGCCACTGGGTTCGAATTGAACGTTCCAGCGTGAGCTACGACACCTGGCACGATGGCGTCCATGACCTTTTCCTTCCCGCCCAGTACGGAAAGCGGATACCCCCCTCCTATCGCCTTCCCCATAGTCTTGAGATCTGGCGCGACGCCGAACTCCCCTTCTACACCGTGGTAGAACTTCCCGCACGTCTTCACTTCGTCGAAAATCAGGAGAGCTCCTGTCTCATCGCACAGACGACGCAGGGCCTGCAAGAACCCCTTCTTCGGCGGAACGAAGCCCATGTTCATCGGAATGGGCTCCAGGATTACGCCAGCAAGGTTGTCCCTGTCCTTCCTTACGGCCCTCTCCACTGATTCGAGGTTGTTGAACTGTGCCACGATTGTGTTCTGGAGTATCTCTTCGAGCATCCCCTGCGATGAGGGGACGATGTTAGGGACGCTCGAGGTCCCGGTCTTCGCAAGAGATGGCTTGACGTTTACCATCAGAGTGTCATGAGAGCCGTGGTAGCACCCCTCGAATTTCATGATCTTCTTCCTCTTCGTGTACGCACGTGCAAGCCTTACGGCGTGCATGGTAGACTCGAGTCCAGTCGATGACAGCTTGACCTTGTCCACCATGAATCTCTGGCAGATGGCCTTCGCCAGGGCGGCGACGTCCTCACCCTCGAATCCGAATATTGTCCCGTTGCCGACCTGGTCTCGTATCGCTTTGACAAGGATCGGGTGCGAGTGGCCGATTCCAAGTGCACCGAATGCCATGTTGAAGTCCGCGTACTCATTTCCGTCGACGTCCCAGAGCCTAGATCCACGACCCTTGGTGAAGTAGAGCGGGTAAGGATCGAGATACCTATAGTTGCTGTTCACCCCGTAGGGCATCCACTTGCTGGCCTCCTCGAACATCTTCGAGGAATGCCTCGTCCTTTTCCTCAGCACCCCTGCTTCCTTCTCTCCAATCTTCTCCACAGTTCCACCACCTACGAGCGCCGCATCATGTCGTATAAACGCCCTCTCCCTTTTTTCTGTCGGAGCACGTCCTTGACCTGCACCAAACATCAATGGCCTTACAGGTTTGGGAAAGACGCGAGTTGGTTGTTTAGGGACAGGCGCTATAAATAACGAACTGGGCGGACTGTGTTCGCAGGTCCCTGTGGTTGGCTTCGGGAACCGAAGGCAAAACCGCTAAACCTACTGTCTTCGTACGAGAGGCAACAGGGCTGGTGCGCGAGGTAGGCGCTTGGTCCTCCTTCATGGCGGTATTCTTTCTGGTAACTGGCGGCGTCGTTGTATTGGAGCTGGGTACCATGTGGACGGCTCCTGGCGCAAACTGGCCCTTGGCCATGTTCATCGCATTCTTGCCTTCGCTCCTTGCGGGAGGGATGTTCACCATCATCGGTTCGTCTTTGCCACGGGCGGGTGCTGACTACGTATTCACTACCAGAGCGACGAAACCGATAATCGGCTTCGTCAACTACTTCGGGCTCAACATCGCGTTCATTCTGAACATAGGCATATTCGCCTACTACGGCTCGTCTTACCTCGGCTACTTCATTTCAGGGCTGGGCTCCTTCTACAGCAACTCCAGCCTTGTCACCGAAGGGACGAACCTCGTCGCCCCCGCTCCGACCTTCGTTATAGCACTCTTGATCATTCTTGTCTTCGGCGCGATGTCTGTGATGCGTCCCAAGAACGTCTGGAGGATAATATTCTGGGTAGGGGTCGTCTCGATGGTAGGGACCCTGATAATGTTCGTGTCGATGGCAAGTATATCATCCGGCTCATTCCAGACGGCATACAACTCGTTCATGGCCAACTCCACGGCGTACACTTCGGTGATCGCGACGGGTGGGATCAGCATGCCGGTTGCTTCGCTTGCGGCGACGGCCGCGGCCCTTCCATTTGCATGGTTCTCCTACACCTGGTACAATCTCTCGCTTGGATGGACAGGAGAACTCAAGAACGTGAAAAGGTCACTTCCAATAACCATTATCGTCGCACTGATAGCAATCGCGGCTTACTACATGATATTCAGCAGTCTTGTGATAAGGGCCTTCGGCCAGAACTTCCTGAACAATTGGAGTTTCTTGGCCTCTAGCGGCTCGTCCCCAATCCCCGGTGTCGGCAATTTCGTCCCCTTCTTCATCCTTGTAGCCACCAAGACCCCCTGGATCTATGTCGCCGCTTTTCTGGCGCTATGGATACCGACTGTCTTTGAGTTCCCTGCGGTGATCATCTCTCAAACGAGGTACCTGTTCGCCTGGGCATTCGACAGAATCCTGCCCGATAGGTTCGCTTCAGTAAGCGACAGGTTCCACACCCCCATGTTCGCTACCGTGCTGGTGCTCATAGGCGGGATAATCGGGGCCGCCCTCATGGCCACCCTAGGCAGTAATAGTGCGAACTTCGCCGATCTCACATTTGATATATTCTCGTTCGGCTTCATAATACCGGCCATCGCGGCCATAGTGTTCCCTTACGTGAGACGGGATATGTTCGAATCGAACTTTAGCACCAAGAAGTTCGGACTCCCCCTGCTGAGCTGGCTCGGACTGGGGACGGCGATCTACCTGCTCTATTCGACCTATCTCGCTTACACGTCCGGCGACTTCACGCCCTACAACTACGCGGCTGTGCTCTTTGGGACGATATACCTCCTCGGCCTCGCGGTCTACACTGTGAGCTACTTCTGGAACAAGAGCAGAGGGCTCCCCCTCAGCCTGGTCTTCAAGGAAGTACCCCCAGAGTAGGCAGCGGCTTCGGAAGATCTACCCCGAAGTCAGGACGTATGACTTCACTCTGTCTCCGTCCAGCTCGCAAAGGAGCCCTCTCAGAATCCCTGAGTTGTACTCGCTGCCCGGGTTAAAACAGACGGTCCTGCCGATCTTCACCACCCCCCTCGCTTCATGAATGTGGCCGTGGATTCCCGCCAGGGGTTGATACTTCTCGATGCTACTTCTTACGGCAGTACTGCCCGCTGAGGTCATGAGAATCTGCCCCCCGGAGACCACCGGCTTGAAGGTCGCGTCGAGCATGGGAGCCTGATCGATGGTTGTGTCGATGGGGGGAACGTGAAGATTGAAGACAGCACCTTTCATATTCTTCACCTGACCCGCCATCTTCTCTATCTTCCCGGTGAGGACTTCCTCGTCAACCTCCCTCGGGCTCTTCCATGGGGTGTGGTTTGTGGTCCCCAACGTGATCATCTCGTGCTCTTTGTCTATTTCCACGACTTTCTCCTCTGGATTGATCACGTAGTCCCCCGAGTCAAGGGCCTCGTCTATCGCGTATGTGTCGTCATTCCCGGGAGAGATGTAGCACGTTATGCCTGTTCCCCTAAGTCTCTCGTCTGCCAGTTCCATCCAACGCTTCACGCTCTCCTTCATCAGTTGCTCGAAGAGCCTGTCGACCTTGGACCTGTCGGCCTGCAACTCCTCCATCTCTTTCGGATCAGTCATGTGCGGGTAATAGCCCGAGTCTCGCACTTTCTTCAGCATCTTCTCCACCTCCTCCTGGGACTTCAGTGTGATTTCTTCTCCTCCGTAGCTGCAAACGGTAGTTCCGTCTGCCTGCCTGACAAAGGGAACTATCATCTTCCCCGTGATGTCCCCGCCAAGCACAAGGACATTAACTCCGTAGAACTTCCCTGCGTTGACGAACTTGCGGAAGCATCTCTCTGAGCCGTGCACGTCCGTGACGAAGTAGACTTTCGTGCTCGCCATGGCGCTATTTTTGGCCTAGTTGCTGATTATTAGCATCTGTCCCTAACAACGTTTCAGGCCTTGGCCTGGGCGTCGTCGCTCGCCATGCGGGAGTCGACGACTTCTTTGTCAGCTTCGGGGAGCTCGTACCACTTCACCCTCTCTCCGACCCTGGCCCTCATTTTCCACCTGAAATCCTTGGGCTTATCTTCAATCATGGTTTTGAGCTTGTTCACTCGGCCCCTGACGGAGGCTTTGACTTCATCGTCCAGACTAAGGTCGCCAAGCTTTGCCAGGAGCTTGTCGAGGTTCGCCGTGAACGTCTTGTAGATGCCCCAATCGCTGGCACAGAGATTCGCGATATAGGCGCCGTTGATCATCTCCTTGTCGCTGTCCCCCACGTCGTAGTCTGCGAAGAGGCAGACAGCGTCCTTCAGGTCCTTTTCGTTCACGTCGATAATCTGAATCTTTGTGACAAGCATATCCGCAAGCGGGATTGTCTTGGCGTCTACCTCCAGCCTGTCCCTGAAGTTGAAGCTGTGACACATCTCGAAGACGTCAAGGAACACGTCCACGCGCCGCTGGTTGGCCATGTCGTTGAAGATGAGTCTTCTGTAGCCCTGCATGGCGTTGAACTTGTCCCTCGGAACGTAGTCGAGCGAGGCGAAGAGTTGTTTAATCTCCTTCGACTGCTTTGCGTGTCCCATGAAATCCACGTCCACATACTTCCTTTGCAGAGGGGGGCGTTTGGCCGTGGGGCAGCGAAACCAAAAAGAAACGCCTCCGAAGAGCCGGAGCACTACACCGTTGGCCTGGGCCGCATCTATGACCCGAGCTGCTTCCTCCACGGGGCTCTGGAGGGGAGGCAATAGGCATCGCCAGGTTGCTCCTCTTTTATCCTTGTTGGAAGTGGTAACCACGACGGCCCGTTGGCATTAACTTGGCAGGAACGACGCGGAACCGCCAATGTTTTACTAGGCGGCAAATCTGACAGTGCTGGATGTCGGAGTCACAGGAGAGAGAAGGGCGCGATACCCTCCGCATCTACGGGATGTCCTTCGATTTTCCAACGTCTCAAAGACTGGAATTCGATCCGAAATTCACCAGGGAGGAGGGGAGCGTGGCGGTGAAGTCTCCGACGAAATCTGTCGTATTCGTAACTTGGGGAGAGTTGCGAAAAGTCGTTAAGAAGCTGCCGACTCCTAGGGAACATTCCAAGTACAGCATGGAAAGAGCGGCAAGCAGTTCTCGCGGGAAGTTGAAACAGGTCGAGCAAAGAGATGTGAAGATCAACGGACACCCTGCCGCTTACAGCCGAGCCGTGGTAGAGGTGCCACGGGGGATGCTCGGCCCGCAAAGACCCAACCAGGAGATAGTATCGGTGCACTTCCACTGTGATAGGTCGTCTCGGTACTACGTAATCTACACCAGCTCTAACTGGGGAGGCCCGGGTGCGGAAGGGCGAGACGATGTTTTCAGGGCCGTGACAGAAACATTCAGGTGCCATTGACCCCAGTCAGGACCGCCGGTAACCACGTAAGACGTAGGTAGTGCAATGCTGGGGCCCCAACGCCGTGTCCGTCAGACAGATGAGGGTCGGGGACCAGCAGAACTTTGTCTACCTCCTCATCGACGAGTCAAGCGGTGAGTCCATCGTAATCGACTCGGGTTGGGAGATTGACCCGATTGTGTCCGTTGTCAGGGAGGAAAAGCTCGAAGTGCGGTACGCCGTGGCCACCCACCATCACTCGGACCATGCCGCTACCCTGTGGCAGTTGAGCCGGATATTTGACGCGAGAGTCGTTGCGCACAGTAGTTCGCCAATCCCACACGATCTCGACGTAGATGATGGCGACACTCTGAAGATTGGCAGGCAGGAGGTGAGTATCCTGCATACGCCGGGCCACACCGAGGATAGTATCTGCCTGTACGACGGCAAGCATCTGTTTACGGGAGACACCCTACTGATTGGGAGCTGTGGGAGGACTGATTTCGTGGGAGGTTCGCCGAAGCAGATGTTCCGAAGCCTGCAATCGGTAATCCTGAGTCTACCTCCTCAGACCCTAATTTATCCCGGACATGATTACGGGGATGTTCCGTTCAGGAGGCTGTCCGTCGAGGAAAGAGTGAATCCTGCCCTTATGGTCAAAAGCTACGCGGAGTTCCGTCGCCTCCTCCGAAAGTGATTGCACCTCTCCACCACCAATGGAAGAACGGTTAATACGAAGCCACGGAATATTACAAACTCGGTCGAGGGATGTGGAAGTCGTCCAAAGTCAGAGTAACGTGGAGAAACCCCACCGCGTACAGCGCATGAGGACCAGAGGGTGGAAGATGCCGGCTGACACCGTCTATGTAGGCCGCCCAAGTGTGTGGGCGAACCCGTTCTTGTCCGACCGCACAAGGGTGCACTCTCCGAAGGTGCTGCAGGGCGTCATGGATGTCTACAGGTTGCACGTCCAGCATCTGCTAGAGCAAGATCCAGACTTTCTGGAGCCACTTAGAGGTAAGAACCTAGCCTGCTGGTGCCCGCTGACCAATCCGAAATGGGAGAAGGTCTACTGCCACGCGGACGTCCTTCTCGAAATGGCGAACACCTGAGGACCAACCCCATCGGCGCGGGCCGGGTGAACAGGTCGACGGCCGCAGTTAGCGAACATTTTCCTGAAATGCCAGCGTGTTTACTGCGGCCCGGGGCGCAGGGCCGAAACATGATTCATTCACGGGCGCTTCTCAGTCCTGAGAATCGACGTTCGGTGTTAACTGCGTACGTCCCAGAATGGCCGACTCGTTCTTGACAACTCCTTCGGACGCCCCCCCGTCTGTAGAGCTTCCTCTCCCGGCCACGAAGGGAAACATATCTGTGGAGGAGGCCTTGGCTCGGAGAAGGTCAATCAGACACTACAGTTTGAAACCTTTGTCGCTCGGCTCCCTTTCACAGATTCTTTGGGCAGCCCAAGGAGTAACGGAAATGGACGGAGGGTTCAGAACAGCCCCCTCGGCTGGAGCTCTGTACCCGCTTGAAGTGTACGTCGTGGTGAGGAAGGACGGGGTTGAGGATCTCCCTGAAGGCGTGTATCATTATCGCCCCAAAGGGCATGTGTTGACTCTCGTCAAGAACGGCGATCTCTCTTCAGATCTGGAAGTTGCTACGTGGGGCCAAGAAAGTGTCAAGGAAGCCGCAGCTACGTTCGTTATCACAGGCGTACTGAACAGAACGGCGGAGAAGTACGGCAGAAGAGGAACCCAGTTCATGTTACAGGAGTGTGGCCATGCCGCACAGAATGCCTTCCTTCAGGCGACTGCCTTGGGAGTTGGCACGGTCGTGATTGGTGCTTTCAGTGAAGGGGCCGTCAGGCGTGTTCTCGGGGCGGTGACGGGCGAGAGACCGCTGTATGTTCAGCCGCTCGGTAAGCCTGCGTGAGATTCCGTCCCAATCGGCGACCCGCAGAGTGCGAAATCTTTTGAAATGTCAAGGCCGTTTGCGTTGGGTGGGCCACCTAGCGGCGATTTTTCGTGCGACCCCGGGTACCCCCGGTGGCATTGTGGCACTCGACGGGGCCAAACGAAGCACTACGTTTCTCTTAACCCGTTCCGACCCCCCGTCGTATCTCCTGGTCCTCGGACTGACTGTAACAGCCATCATTGCGGTCGTGGTGTTCTACTTTGTTGTCAGGCGACAGAGGAGGGCCTTGTTCGCAGGCCGTCAGAAGGATGCACCGGTCATGACATCTCCGGGGACTAGCTTGTTTGTTTGACGTCACCCTCCTTCTGAAAATCTTCTTGGTTCCGGCCCTGATCCTTATCGCCAGCCTGGCGGGGAACCGCTGGGGTCCTGTAGTGAGCGGCTGGCTGGTAAGCCTGCCCTTTACATCTGCCCCGGTAATCCTCTTCCTTGCCATCGATCAGGGGAAGGCGTTCGCTTCGAGCGCGTCAGTGGGGGTAATCCTGGGTTTGGCGTCAATCACGTTTTTCGCCTTCGCCTACAGCTGGCTGGCACTGCGGTGCAAGGGTGCAGGATGGCCCTACCCCCTGCTGCTCGGCTCGGGTGCCTTCTTCCTGCTGACTTTCGTCTTCGTGGGCATCTCTCTACCCCCGTCGGCAGCTTTTGCTGGCGTGGTGCTATTCTTGATTCTCGCTTACAGGTTTCTGCCAAACACTCCATCCGAAGCTGGATCAAGCCCTCCCGTAGCCCAATGGGAGATAGCGTTTAGGATGGTTGCCGCTACCGCGCTCGTCCTCCTCATAACCCAGGCCTCGACGGCCCTCGGCCCCCGGTTGAGCGGGCTCCTGACCCCCTTCCCCGTCTATGTCAGTGTGCTTGCATCGTCGACCTACCGTCTAAATGGGCCTGTGCCTGCAGCACAGCTCGTCCGGGGCGCCACGCTGGGCCTATTCACGCCCGCAGTCTTCTTTCTTATCGTAAGTACCACCATAGTACAGCTGGGCATCGGATCTTCGTTCGGACTGGCCATTGCAGCGACCCCGTTGACGCACGCCTTCGCCTACAGACTGCTCAAACCCGAGCGTTAGACCCCGCGGCACCTTCGACATAACGGGCGAAAGATTCCAGTTCCCCCATGGCTGAAGACTCCACCTCTGCCTTTCCCTGGGTCTTGAAAATCCAGGACCAGCGCCCCTTCAGCTCCACGTCCAACGACGCCGTTATCCTTGTCCCCTCAGGCACCTCGTCGAACCTGACGACACTCCTGGTTCGGCTGAACCTAGTCTCGCCTTCAGATTCGACCCTTTCGGGAGGGAAAAGCTTCATCCCCCTCGCGCCGCGGATGGTTCCTAGAGCTCTCTCGAAGTAGACGGTGTTCCCTTCTCTTCTTACAACCTTTACTCCGTGCTTGTCGCTCGACCACCTGGGCATGGCTTCGAAGTCGGTGTAGACGGAGTAGGCTTTGGCTCGTTGAACCTTGACGATGAGGGACACCTCGAAGTGCATACTTGAGGCTCGATGTACGGACGCCCATTAAGGGATTCCTCCGTGCTTGGGGTCAGACGTTAATACCGGCGACGCAAGGGCGGGCGGTCATGTCTGAGGAAGACGAAGAACTGGACGAAGACGACGAGGACGAAGAAGGCTGGGGCGACG
>Ga0187781_10001672_pt1 | contig 16868 bp, 13 predicted proteins | sample 0715_SJ02_MP02_2_FD_132447 | JGI IMG/M metagenome (GOLD analysis project Ga0187781, IMG submission 132447) | Tropical peat soil microbial communities from peatlands in Department of Meta, Colombia - 0715_SJ02_MP02_20_MG | ecosystem: Environmental > Terrestrial > Soil > Wetlands > Peat | place...
ACTGCCTTGGCGTCGTCGAAGGCGTGATTGCGTCCATGCGCGTTTGCAAACCTGATCATTCCGTCATTACGTTGGGCGAAGCCGCGGATGCGATCGAGAAATACCTCGATGCCCATCCCAACAAACTCCATGACCGCGATGTGGTGGTAACTAAGAAAGCGCTCGCGCAAGCGTTCCCCTGCGGCACTTTCTTGCGGTAAGCGGGGCTTGGCTTAAGTCGCTTCCGTTTCTGAGCCGGCTGGCCCAAGCGTTGCCTCCGTGGTCGGCGAGAAACTCGCCGGCGAATCAAGGAACCGTAATCACGATCTTCCCTACCTGTGTGTTGGACTCAAGATATTGGTAGGCATGTCTTGTCTGTGCGAACGGGAATGTCTTGGCAATCTTGGGTCGGAATCGTCCATCCGCCAACCGCTCGTAGACATATTTCTTTGCCACCGCCAGCTTCTCCGGATTGGAGGTGATTTCCCCCAAGACGTAGCCGCGAATACTCAGTCCCTTCACCAGTGCGGCGAAAAGCGGAAATGGCGTGGGTTGCAGCGAGAGCCAGCCATACTCGACGATAATGCCGCCCGGAGCAGCCGCCTCTGCCAGTTTGTCCAGAAATGGTCCACCCACCGGATCGAACAGCACTCGCGCTCCTTTGCCACCGGTCACCTCCTTCAGCCGCGCCACAAAGTCTTCTTCGTCAGTCGCGATCACGTGGTCCGCGCCGAGGGAAAGCAATTCGGCTTTCTTGCTGCTCTTGCGTGTCGTCGCGATCGAAATGGCCCCCTCCGCTTTAGCCATCTGAATGGCAGCCAGGCCCACGCTGCTCGATGCCGCCGGGATCACAACGAAATCCCCTTTCGCCAGATGGGCAATCGCAATCAGTGCTCCATAGGCAGTCAAGTACTGCATCCAGATCGCCGCGCCTTCTACCGAAGACAACTTCGCGGGATACTCGCCCAACGCCGCAACCGGAGCCACGACCTCGTCTCCCAGCATCGGATACTCGTTCATGGAGAATGCCGGGACAGTCGCGACCTGTTCTCCCAACCACTCCTTGTCCACATCCGGGCCAACGGCTTTCACGGTTCCAGCCGCCTCATATCCGAGCCCGGCAGGAAGCTTCGGCGCTTCCAAGTACTGCCCATGCATGAACATCCATTCTGCGCGGTTTAAGCCAACGGCATGCACGTGCAACAGCACCTCGGCCCGTTGCGGCTGCCTTGATGGCTCCTCTGCAATCTTCAGAACTTCCGGCCCGCCGAGCTTTTCAAAGCGAACGATCTTTAGCATATGGGTAAACCCCCATGGCGGTCGTTAGATTACCGTTCATTGATGCTGGATTCTTCCCGGGTGAAACAATTACTCGCAAAAGAGAAGGGTGCTTCTGCAAGCAAAATCCTGAGCGTCAGCAAAGGACCCCGGCTTGCTTAAAAGTGGACTTGGTAGGCCCGGCAGGAATCGAACTTGAGCTGTATTGCGGGCGTGAGCGAAGCGGGAGCCCGCAAGAGAAATCCTGAGCGGCAGCGAAAGACCCTACCTCCATGTGCCCAGAAGCGCTGATGGTAGGCCCGGCAGGAATCGAACCTGCAACCCTCGGATTAGAAATCCGATGCTCTATCCGTTTGAGCTACGGGCCCTCATGGAAGGCGAATCTCATCTGACCCATTCTCGCACAATCAGTTAGGAAGAACTGCAGCTTGCGGAACTGGCGCGCCAGTTCTGGTCCCATGCTCAGTTTCTTGTGCACCTCTGCCCGAACTCCGTTAGGTTGACGTTGAATTGTTTGTGTAGCCAGTCCGATCCCGGTAATTCCTTGTGACGATTGCGCCGCTTAGACAGACGCCACTGTGCCTCGCGGCCAAATAGCGTGCATCGCCTTCGACCCAAAATTTCGGGCACCTCTATTGCCAAGAAACCGCGCTCGCCAAATTCACCACTTATTGCAACCCTCCCAGACGATTACGCCGAGCCTTCTGTAGTTCTTATTGTCCGATCTGCTGTCAACTGTCGGCCTTGTCTCCGACAATTTTGACAGTCAACACTTTCCTGGCGATTCGTTATGAAACTAGCTCCACTCTGAGCTGAAACTGTCGAAAGTTTGTCGAAAGTCCGACCATCGACGCCACTGCTCTCCATCCGGCACTGAAATTTCATGGCTTTACAAGCTCGCAAGTTTGGCATGTGCATTGCCATAAGCGGCGTGTGTGAGGAGAAGGACCCATGTTCGAAAGTTCCGGTTCTGGCGGTTTGGCGGCCCGATCGACGGGCACCCATATAAGGTGGGTATCTCTCAGTTCGCTCGCTGCAGCGTTACTACTGAATACACTTGGCTGCAGCGGCAGTAATGTGCGGGCTGCGGGCTCTGCCTCCCCGCCCGTGGTCGAAGTGGCACCGGTTATTCAAAGGGATGTCCCCGTTCGCGGCGAGTGGGTCGGAACGCTCCAGGGTTATGTCAACGCGCAGATTCAGCCGCAGGTGAGCGGTTACCTGATTCGCCAGGATTATCACGAAGGCGCATTGGTGAAGAAAGGTCAACTCCTCTTCGAGATCGATCCCCGTCCATTTCAAGCTGCGCTCGATCAGGCCAAAGGACAATTGGCCCAGGCGGAGGCGCAGATGGCCAATGCCGATATCAACGTGAAGCGCGATATTCCCGAGGCGGAAGCTCACGCCATTCCGCAGAGCCAGCTGGATACCGATACGCAGGCGCTACTAGGAGCGAAGGCAGCGGTCGAGGCTGATCAGGCCGCAGTCGAACAGGCTGCGCTGAACGTCGGTTACACAAAGGTGATCTCTCTGATCGATGGGATCGCGGGCATCACAACCGTGCAGGTAGGAAACCTGGTGAGCCAGACGACCGTGCTCACCGCGGTTTCGCAGGTTAACCCCATCAAGGTCTATTTCCCGATCAGCGAACAGGAATACCTGCGCATGGCCGATGGCAGGGCACCGGGGAGTGTGGACTTCCTGACCCGCGCGGCACGAGTCCCGCTGCAGCTGACGTTGGCCGACGGGAGCATCTACTCGTATCCCGGCAAGATTATCTTCGCCGATCGTCAAGTGGATACGCAGACGGGAACCATTCAGATCGTAGGCGAGTTTTCCAACCCCAGGAATGTTCTGCGACCGGGCCAATACGCTCGAATTCAGGCGCCAACCGGAAGCATCGCGGGAGCAACGCTGGTGCCGCAGGCGGCAGTCAGTCAACAGCAGGGAGCGTACCAGGTGACGGTTGTCGGTGCCGACAATCGGACCCAACTTCGCGCCGTACAAGTCGGACCGACGGTGGGCACGCTCTGGGTAGTCACCTCGGGTCTGAAGCCGGGAGAACGCGTGATCGTCGTTGGCGCGGACAAAGTCAAGGAAGGCCAACAAGTGAATCCCACCGCGTACAAGGAAACGGAGGGCGGTTAAGCCATGGCGCACTTTTTCATTCGACGGCCCATCGTCGCGATGGTGATTGCGATTCTCACGGTCATTGTTGGCGCGATCACAATCGCGACTTTGCCGGTAGCGCAGTTCCCAAACATCGCCCCGCCTGAGATCCGGTTGCAGGCCAACTACCCAGGTGCAGACGCGGAGACCCTCGAGCAAGCGGTTGCCACACCCATCGAGCAACAAGTCAGCGGCGTGGACAACATGACATACATGTACTCGCTCAACACCGCCGCCAACCAGCAAACCACCTTGTTCGTCGATTTCGACCTGAAGACCGATCCCAACGTAGACCAACTGCTCACGCAGTCGCGGCAGCAACTGGCGAATGGCCAGTTGCCCCCCGCGGTGAACAGTTACGGAATCGTCCTGAAGAAGGCGACCACTGCGCCGCTCATGCTGATCGCCGTGTACTCGCCTCACGGCACGCACGATGCAACCTACCTCGCTAACTACGCCTACATCAACCTCAACGATCCCATCGGACGCGCGTATGGCGTCGGCCAGACGCAAATCTTCGGCGCCGGCCAATATGCCATGAGGTTATGGGTCAAGCCCGACCAAATGGCGAAGCTGGGCATCACCGTCACCGATATCGTTAACGCGCTCCAGGCCCAGAACACGGTGAATCCAGCTGGTCAGGTGGGAGGGGAGCCAGCTCAGAGCACTCAGCAGTTCACCTATGCCGTGCTCGCTCAAGGCCGTCTTAAGTCGCCGGAGCAATTCGGCGATGTCATCGTGCGTGAAGCGCCGAATGGCGGGACCGTCCGAGTTAGAGATGTGGCCCGAGCGGAACTGGGCGAGCAGGACTACAGCTTGATGGGTCGCCTGAATGGCCAACCCAGCGCCGTGATTGCCGTCTACCAGTTGCCGGGAACGAATTCGGTGCAAACCGTCGAGGGCGTCCGCAAGTTGATGACGCAGATGAAGCAACGTTTCCCGCAGGACGTCGATTACGCCGTTTCGCTGGACCAGACCCTCCCGGTCACCGAAGGCATGAAAGAGATCTTTGAGACGCTCGTGATTGCGATCATACTGGTCATTTTTGTGGTGTATCTGTTCTTGCAAGATTGGCGCGCCACCCTGATCCCGATGCTGGCCGTGCCCGTTTCGTTGATCGGCACCTTCGTGGTCTTCCCGCTTTTCGGTTTCTCGATCAATACGCTTTCCATGTTCGGGTTGGTGCTCGCCATCGGATTGGTGGTCGACGACGCCATCGTGGTCGTCGAAGGGATACAGCACCATATCGAGGAGGGCCTGGCTCCCAAGGACGCTGCCCACAAAGCCATGGACGAGCTTTCCGGGCCAGTCGTGGGTATCGCTCTGGTGTTGGCGTCGGTGTTTGTGCCGACCGCTTTCATTCCTGGCATCACCGGGAGACTCTATCAGCAATTTGCCCTGACCATCGCAATCTCGGTGATGCTCTCCGCCTTTAATGCTCTCACCCTGAGCCCGGCGCTGGCCTCACTCTTGCTCAAGCCCAAGAAAGAGACCCGCGGCCCGCTCGGCAAATTCTTTGGCTGGTTCAACAAATATTGGGAGAGCTCGACCAATAGTTTCGTTCGCCTGTCCGGCAACCTGATTCGCAAATCCGCCGTGGTAATGGTGCTGCTTGTAGCGGCCGGCGCGGCGGCGTGGTTCTTTGGCCGGCATCTGCCTACCAGCTTCCTGCCCGATGAAGACCAAGGCTACATGTATATCAATATGCAGCTACCCAATTCGGCGTCCATGGAGCGCACGGGCGCGGCCGCAAAACAGGTGCAGCAGATTCTCGCCAACACGCCCGGGGTTCGCTACACCACCAGCGTCATCGGTTTCAGTTTGCTCAGCTTCGTCCGCACTTCGTATAACGCGTTCTTCTTCGTGACTTTCAAACCCTGGGAGGATCGCAAAACCCACGCCCAACAATTTCAGGCAATCAAAGCGCGTTTGAACCAGGAACTCCGGCAGCTACCGGAAGGGACGGTCTTCGGTTTCTCCCCGCCCGCCATCCCGGGCGTCGGAACCTCCGGCGGATTTACCTTCGTGCTGGAAGACCGTTCCGGAGGGAGCGTCCCATTCCTGGCGCAGAACGTAAACAGGTTTCTCGCCGCTGCCCGCAAGCGTCCTGAGATCGCGACGGTCTTCACCACCTTTCTGCCGAGCGTTCCGCAAAAGTTCATCAACGTGGACAAGGACAAGGTGTTGAAGCAAGGTGTGAACCTAACGGATGTCTACAACACCATTCAAGCGTACATGGGCGGCTTGTTCGTCAACTATTACAACGATTTCGGTCGTACCTGGCAGGTGTATATAGAAGCCGAAGCCCCCTACCGGGCAACGACCGACGATCTCGGGCAGTTCTATGTGCGCAACGGTCAGGGAGGGACGGTGCCGCTGACGGCGCTGGCAAAGTTCGAGACCCGTTCCGGCCCGGAGTTCACTATGCGCTACAACGAATATCGGTCGGCAGAAATCGTTGGCAGTGCTGCGCCCGGTTACAGCTCTGACCAGGCCAGAGAGGCACTGGTGGATGTTTTTCGCCAAACCATGCCGCGCGAGATGGGATACGACTGGATGGGTATGTCCTACCAGGAGGTGAAGGCCGAAGAAGGAATATCGCCGTCCGTGATCTTCGGGTTTTCGCTGCTGTTCGTTTTTCTCATCCTGGCTGCGCTTTATGAAAGCTGGACAGTGCCTTTTAGCGTGCTGCTCAGCACGCCAGTCGCGGTCTTCGGCGCTCTCGCCACGCTCTGGCTGCGGCGCGTCGTCCTCGGATTCTTCGAGCCTCAATACATGGTTCAGATCGAGAACGATGTGTACGCCCAGATCGGCTTGGTAATGCTGATCGGATTGGCTGCCAAGAACTCGATCCTGATCGTGGCCTTTGCCAAGGAAGATCTGGAACATGGCATGTCCATCGCCGATGCGGCACTTTCCGCGGCGAGGCTTCGCTTCCGCCCGCTCATGATGACCGCACTCGCCTTTATTTTCGGCTGCGTGCCGCTCTGGACAGCTTCCGGAGCAGGCTCTGTAGCACGCCAAATCATGGGCACGGCGGTGATCGGAGGAATGATCGCTGAGACTTTCATCGGCAGGTTCTTTGTGCCGTCGATTTTCTATGTGGTTGAGAAATTCTCCGGCGCTGATCGAAGAAGACCTTTACCGCTCACTCCCGTCGAAGCAACGGGACAAGGTGACTAATATGAAGATGACGGCACTATTAGGAACCGCCGCTGTGCTGGCCCTGGAAGCTGGCTGCATGATGGGGCCCAAATATGAGCGGCCAACGGTGGATGTCCCGCCGGAATACCGCGCACCCGCTCCGCAGCAGGCTGCCCAAGCCTCATCGCTGGGCAACGAGCAGTGGTGGCAGCTCTATCAGGATCCGGTGCTCACGCAGTTGATCCACACCGCGATTGCGCAAAATTATGACGTGCGCATCGCCGCTACCCGCGTGCTAGAAGCCCAGGCCCAGGTGGGCATCACGCGCGCCAACCAGCTTCCCTCGGCAAACGTCGGTGCCAACGTTTTCAGCGAGCAAAACCCGAAGGTCACGAACCTTCTTCCTGCTTATGAGGTCAACGGCGGAGACCTGAACCTATCCGTCATCTGGAATCTGGACTTCTGGGGAAAATATCGCCGCCAAACGGAGGCGGCTCGTGCCCAGTTACTCGCAACCGAATGGGGGCAGCGGGCGGTAATTTCGTCGCTGGTCGCCAATGTAGCGACGGCTTACTTCCAGCTCCGCGCTCTCGACAACGAACTCGAAATCTCGCAAACCACGTTAGTAACGCGGCAACAATCCTTGCAGTTAACCCACACGCTGGAGAGTCATGGCGGCGCCTCGGGACTGGACGTGAGCCAATCCGAGCAACTCGTTTATACCGCATCGGAAACAATCCCGGATCTCGAACGGCAGATTCAGCAGCAGGAAAACGTGCTCAGCGTTTTGCTTGGCGAAAATCCCCAATTCATTCCCCGCGGACGTGCGCTTACCGAACAGCCGGTCCCTCAGAACGTCCCGGCCGGCCTTCCTTCGGAGTTGCTGGAGCGCCGGCCGGACGTCCGCCAGGCGGAAGAGATCATGGTCGCAGCCAACGCGCAAATCGGCGTGGCCAAAGCCGCATTCTTTCCTAACCTATCGTTGACCGGACTGGGAGGACTTGAGAGCAACGCACTGCACCAGTTCATCACTGTACCCTCGGAGACTTGGTACGGGGGGTTTAGCGTCAGTCAGCCGGTCTTCGAGGGCGGGGCTCTCCATTCTCAACTCAAACTCGCCCGCGCTAACTGGCAAGAGGCATCTCTCTCTTACAGGCAAACGGTTCAGAACGCCTTGGAACAGGTTTCCAATTCGCTGATCGCTTCTCAAAAAAATCGTGAGTACCGCGAACAACAGGCGCTGCTCACGGATGCCGCGCAACGAACCGATCAACTGTCCGAGGTGCTTTACAAAAACGGCGGGGCCAGTTACCTGCAGGTGCTCACCAGCGAAACCAATTACTTCTCAGCGGAACTCAACCTGGTCGAAGCCCAACTGAACGAGCGCTTGGCACTCGTTCAGTTGTACCAAGCGCTCGGAGGCGGCTGGCAACAATAAAGAACTACAACATCTCTAAAGGAGATCCATATGAATCGATTCGACTCCATGGTGCAACGTAACAAAGCCTTTGCCGTCCAGCAGTCTGCAGCGGGCACACTGATGCCTTCGCTTCCGCGGGCGCTGCCAAATGTCAAGGCGATCATCATCGGCTGCGCTGACATGCGTGTGGATCCGGCTCATGTCCTTGGAATCAAACCGGGCGAGGCCGTCGTCATGCGCAACATTGGAGGCCGGGTCACGCCGGGGTTGTTGGAGCAACTCGCTCTACTTGGGCGAATCGGCGAGGTTGCTGAAGCGATTCCTGGAGGCGGTGGGGAGTTTCATCTGATCGTACTCCACCACACCGATTGCGGCACTACTCGCCTCACGGGCGACCCCGCCATGCTGGCGCACTATTTTCAAATACGAGCAGGGGAACTCAAAGCAAAAGCAGTCACTGATCCCCGCGCGGCCGTAGCCGTCGACGTGGCTGCGCTGCGGGCGATTCCTGCTTTGCCAGCCAAGTGGCTCATCTCCGGTCTTGTTTATGACGTGGCGACCGGCTTGGTTGAAGTCGTCGTACCGCCGGCGCCCATTCGTCGTGCCGAAGTATCCGAAGCAGCCTGATTGAACTCGATCGTCGACCGCCCAGGAAATTCAATTGAGCATTCAATATGCGGCCAATCCTGTGTTTCACAGTGGAGAGCCCGAAACAGCTCCCGCTGAAGTTTTGCAGGCATTCAACGAAAGCTATGCTCCGACTGCAGCGTCCAGAGAAGCGGAAGCGAGGCGGTTCGCGGCGATTCTGGACGTTGCCGTATAGGCTCATTACCAGAAAGGCGAAAAGGTCGGTCCTCGCCACTCCGAAGAGCAATAACTTGCGAACGCTCTGCCGTGGTTCTTTCAGCGTTTCGCGTCGCCTCATCCTCCCGCCGCCATCATGTTGCGAATCCCGGAACGCCTCAAACCGTGAATGAGGAAGCCGTTGTATGCTTTCCAGATGTTGCTCCGCTTCGCGCGTTTCCCTTACCAAGACCAAAAGCAGTGCAGGCCCGCGCCGACGAAGGCGCGGATTCGTACAATCGTTCGACACCGTTCACAGTGGGAAATAGAAAAGAGACACGCGGCAAATTTTTCCGCGGCCTGTTAACTTGAAAAAGCACGAGTGGAGGTGGAAATGGCTCAAGCGCGGCGGGTCGAAGCGAAATCCGGCGGCTACAGGACAATCGTCTATGTCATCTGCTCGGTGGCCGCGCTCGGCGGGCTGCTATTCGGCCTCGACCAGGGATTTATCGCCAACTCCCTCGAAACCATCCAGCGCTACTATCACTTCGGCGTCCAGGGCGGAGAGCGCTACTCCTCCATCCTCGCCACCGGCGGCATCGTCGGCGCCCTGCTCTCTGGCCTCTTCGCTCGTTTCCTGGGGCGCAAGAAGAGCCTGCTCTTCGCCGGGTTCATCTTTACCGCGGCCTCGGCGCTGTCGGCGTTTCTTCCGCCGCTGCCGGTGCTCTCCGCCTGCCGCTTCGTCCTCGGCTTCGGAGTCGGGGTCGCATCCTTCATCGTTCCCCTTTTCTTGTCTGAAACCGCCCCAGCATCCATCCGCGGCTCCATGGGTACGCTTTTCCAGCTGATGATCACTATCGGCATATTCCTGATCTCGCTGACCAACGTATGGATCGCCCGCGTCTTTGTGAACCCCGCCACCTCTCTGCCGCTCATGTTCTTGACCATCACTTTGTTCGCAGCGCTCATGTTCTTTGGCGGTTTTGTGCTGCCCGAGAGCCCGCGCTGGCTGATGCTTAAAGGGCGAAGGGACGCGGCAGTCGCCGTTTTGCGCCGCACCCTGAATACTCAGGACGAGATCGACCTCGCGGTCGAGGAGATCAAGCAGGCGCTCCACGGCCCCCAGGGCGCGGGTCTCGCCATCGTCATGCGCGGCTACTTCTTCAAGGTTCTGCTGGTGGGCGTGCTTTTGCAGGTGTTCCAGCAGCTCGTTGGCATCAACATGATGATTTACTACTCGCCGACGATTTTCGGCTACGCCGGCATCAAGGGATTGCTCGCGGCCATGACTGTCCCGACCGTAAACATGCTCTTCACTTTCCCGGCGATCCGCCTGGTCGAGAAGTGGGGACGCAAGAAGCTGCTCTACATGGGCGCAATAACAATGCTGGTCACCATGATCGCCGCCGGTGCCGCTTTCCAGTCCATTGGCTCGGTCTCCGACCCCGCGTTGATCGGTGGCACGCCGAAGGCAGTGCTGCTCGCGTCGGCCATCCTCTACATCTTTGGCTTTGCCGTTTCCTGGGGGCCGGTCGTCTGGCTCGTGTGTTCTGAAATCTTCCCGCTCGAAGGCCGCGAAATCGGGATGACGATCACCACCATGGTCAACTGGACTTTTGCCGGTCTGGTAATGGCGAACGCACTCTCCTTTATGCAAGCGCATGGCAACGCGTCGATCTTCTATGTCTTCGCAGGCTTCTGCGTGCTCGCGGTCGCGTTCGTGGCTCTGTTTGTCCCCGAGACCAAGGGGATCACTCTGGAGGAGATGGAGTTCAACCTCAAGAACGGCGTCCGCCTCCGCAATCTTGGCGATCGCGCAACCGGATAGGCCGAGCTGGGCGCGACACGTCGACCGGCGAATAATCAGCGGAAAGTGGGTCAGGATCAGGCTACTTCGTCGTGGGATCGTAGGGAAGATCGCTGCGGGAGGTTAGGGCGTCAGCCGTGATGCTAGTCCTTCAACGGCACCATGACCTGGTCGCCGCGGCAGAATGTGGCGACTTTGACTGGTGAGCCATCGGCCTTCGGAATCATCATCACCGGCCCATAGCAATAAACGGCATGTCCATTGGCCGCGAAATACCAGCGGCCGCCCTGGTGTTTTACCGGGTGTTGGACGGGTGTGGGAGTGATCTTTGCCGGAGGCTGCATTCGCGGAACAGTGAGCGACAGCATGAAAGCTAGGGCCAGGACTTTCATTCAGGGTCTCGATTCGCGCGGCCGCCTACCTGAGGGCCGCCTTACTGCGAGTTCGTCCGACGCGCTAGATTTTGTTCGTCAGCCGCCGTACATCCTGCAAGTCCGAAGCGGGACGCCCCGGAGCTTCTTTCATGGGGCGCGATTTGCTGGCCGGCTTTCCATCCTTGCCGGCGGCCTTGGGCGCACTCAGCGGTGTTCCGGGGTGGTCGGCGTGCGCCGAACCCGTCTGTGCCGAGCCGTTCTGAGCCGAGCCCGTCGAGCGGTGCAAGGCTTGCTCGCGCGCGGCCTGCGCCTTCAACATCGCGAGCTGGTTGCTGTCACTCAACATTTCCCGAATCAGGCCACGCTGCGCCTCAATGGTCCGGCCTTGCTCCACCACCAGCGCCGTCAAAATCACATAGGAGAAAATAAAGAGCACGATCAGAACCGGAAGTAACCCATTCCGATCCTCTTTTTGAATGGCTTTGCACTCGGCGCTGTAGACGACTGTCAAAGTCTGCTCCCGTAAGAACCCCCATACTCTCTGGGGTTGATCCCACAGAGTGCATCCCACACGCCATCCCGGCGCGTAACAGTAAGTAATTGATAAATAGATAGTTAATTCGAATGGCGGGCATCTGGATTCACCCCGGAGTGAAACCGTCTGCACTTTATGAGAAACGCTCCCTGCCACCAAGGAGGCCCGCGAATCACCTATGGGCAACTCTGACTAAGTCCCGCTCGGACAGGGACGGCCTTTAGGCCGTCCGCAGATCCCCAGAGATGAGATAAGGCCTTAGCCCCTGCGCTATGCAATCAGAACTTCCCTACGCGGGTTGCGGCCCGCTCGCTGCCTCGCCTCGTATCTTGGCGAGTAACGTCGCCGGCGTGGTTACCAGCTCCTGGACGCCGACATACTGGCCACGAACCCGTGCCCATCGGGCAGGGTGAGAGCGGACATCTAAATGGAGAAAGCTGGTGTCGTAGACGCCGATTCCTCCCTCGAAAAACGCCGGGACCTGAAGCGCCAGTTCGTACATGCGCTGCAAGGTAAGTCCTGGAATGGATACATCGGCGGCCGTCCCGAGGGTATGTTCGCTGTCGGGGACTCCTCCCACCTTCAGATTATGTGCGGGACAGCGGTAGCCATCGTGAACCAGCACCGGCTTTGCCGCGAGTGCGCGCAAGCGCTCCAGCGCGATGATGAGCGCACTGTCGATGTTCACTTCGCCGCAGCAGCGGCAAGCAAACTCGCTCTTCGAAAAGTGCGCGCTCAGATCTCCCAATTGCGTCAGCCTCGCCGCCATCATGCGGCACGCTCAAACCACTGGCTGTGAGCATGGTCACGGCGAATTTGGTCGGTTTCTCTGGGAGTAACTCTCGGAGTATCCTGGGCTTCCACCGGGCTTCCACCCCATCGAGCCAAAATCGGGCTCGATGTGGACCCCGGGCTGAAGTGGGGCATCCCGGTGCGACCTGGGCGGCCTTTGCGCATCTTGTATGACCGGAGAGTTTCCATGACCGAGAAGACTTCGATGACTGAGAAGACCACAGACACCGCAAAGGTTCAAAAGACCGATGCCGAGTGGATCGCCCAGCTCACTCCCGAGCAATACCAGGTAGCGCGGCAGTGCGGCACCGAGCGCGCCTTCACCGGCAAATACTGGAACAAGCACGACGACGGCACTTATCACTGCGTGTGCTGCGGCGCGTTGCTGTTTGGATCGGAGACGAAATTCGATTCCGGCACGGGCTGGCCCAGCTTCTCGAGCGCCGCCGACAAGGCCAACATCCGCGAGCACGTTGACAACAGCTATGGCATGACGCGTACCGAAGTCCGCTGCGCGCACTGCGATGCCCACCTGGGACACCTGTTCCCCGACGGGCCGCGGCCGACCGGGATGCGCTACTGCATCAATTCTGCAGCCTTGGATTTCAAGCCCAAGAAATGAAGCCTCCAAAACGAAAAGGACGGGCAATTGCCCGTCCCTGTCATCGGTCCGAATCGTCGGTTAACGCATTCGATGCCGAAACTTAAACGCCCCCGCAGCCGAACCCTACGCCCCCGCGCCTGCCGCCGCAGCTTTGGCCTGGCTCTGCTGATTCTGGTTGTGCTGGCCCTGGCTTTGCGCCTTCTGGTCCCTCTTTTGCGGATCGCGGACTTCGACCCCACCCTTCAGAATGGCGCCTTCCTCGACGCTGATGCGGTGCGTGATCACGTCGCCCGCAAGAACGCCTTCGTTGCGGATATCCACCCGGTCGAGGCAGTCCACGTTGCCCTGCACCTTGCCCATGATGACGACTTCATTGGCCGTGATGTTCGCGGCCACCATGCCATTGCGCCCGACCGTGACGCGATTGCCGGGAAAACTGAGTGTGCCTTCCACGCGGCCGTCGATATACAACGATTCCGACCCGGTGATTTCGCCTTTTACAACCAGAGAGCGGCCGATCGTAGCCTGCTCCACCGGCACCGTCGCAGGTTTGACGGGCGTGTAGTTATTGGCAGGAGTAGTTGAAGGCGTGTACTTCGGTTCCGGAGACTGCAACATTGAATAACCTCACTTAGGTTCCGCCGCCGAAGATGGAGAACAGGTCTTCGGCAGCGGATGATGAGCTTCTCGCTAACGTGAAGAGAGTCGCACGAAGGGACGTGTTACGAACAGATTACGGAAGTACCGATCGATTGCCCTGTCCATGCGCGCCCGTTCTCATGGCTGTGGCTCGGCCGGGCCTCGACCAAGTGTCGCAGTGAAGACGCCGACAAGGCCCGCCGATAACAATTAACGGACCCCATGACCACATCCGCGCAACTCTCTCCGGCGATGGAAACCATCGCCTGCCTGGCCCGGCAGCCAATCCTGACAGAGGACGAGAAAGTCGTCGGCTACGAGTTGCTGTTTCGGGAGACGGCCGACGACAATCGCTTCGCGTCGGACGGCGAAACCGCCACCGGCAAGGCGATCGATACCTTGAATGTCCTTGGCATCGATGTCGTTTGCGATGGGGGGCTGGCCTTCGTCAACTGTGCTCGTCGGATGTTGCTCGGGGACTACGTGACCATGCTGCCGCCCCACCAGATCGTGGTTGAGATCCAGGACAATGTGCCAGCGGATGAAGAAGCGCTGGAGGCGTGCCGGCGCTTGAAAAAGGAAGACTATACCATCGCGCTGGACAATTTCGTGCCCTTCGATCCGCGCGAGGCGCTGATCCGTTTTGCCGATATCATCAAGATCGATATCCGCAAAGTTCATTTCGAGCAGAGCGCCAAGTTGATCGAGCGCTACGGCTCATCCCAATGCCGCCTGACCGCTTTGAAGGTCCAGAGCCGCGAAGAGTTCGTGGAGGCCAGGCACGCAGGATTCGTTCTGTTTCAGGGCTATTTTTTTCGCCGCCCCGAGCGCATGCGAGCTCGCCAAATTCCGGGCAATCAGTCGACATACCTGCGCCTGCTGCAGACGATCTCAAGAAAGGACCTTAATTTCCCGGAAATCGAGAACCTTATCAAACATGAGGCCTCGCTGTGCTACCGGCTGTTGCGCTATCTGAATTCACCCTTGCTGGGGTTATCTTGCCCGGTCACTTCGGTGCGCCATGCACTCAACCTGCTCGGTGAGCGGGAACTGGTGCGCTGGCTGCGGATGGCAACCACGCTCATTATGGGGCAGAACAAGTGCTCCGATCTGGTGCTGTCGTCGCTGGTTCGGGCCCGGTTTTGCGAACTGATCGCCCCCAAGCTGGAACCTTGCAAAACGGATTTGTTTCTTATGGGCATGCTCTCGCTCATGGACGCGATTCTGGAAGTGCCCATGGGAGTCGTGGTCGATGGCATTGCCCTCGATCCCGAAATCAAGGCGGAACTGCTGCAGACAAAGGCCGGCGAGGAAACACATCTCTCGGCGCTGTATGTTCTCATGCTTGCACGGGAGGCTGGGGACTGGGAAAAAGTGGCCGCCCAAGGCAAGCGGCTCAACCTGTCGCTGCCTTTCGTCAACCGCGCCTATAACGAAGCGATGGCATGGGCGCGGCAGTTCACCGCGCCGTCTGCATTAGGGACGCCTTGAATCAGCGGATCGCCCGCAACCGTCCGGTGAAAAGACTGCGGTTGAGCGTTCAAACAGCCACTTTCAACCACCGAGGACGTGGAGGTTCGCGGGGCAACCGGCTTAGTCAGAGTCTCCCTGACGAGTGAGGGGGGACCCTCAACAAAACTGAGCCGCAAGAAAAAAGGCACCGCGTTCGCGGTGCCCATTTACCTACCAGCAACTCGATCACTTGCTCTCGTTGAGCGAGCCGGCGCCGAACTCTTTGCGCTGTGCCACCGGGCGCAGAGCGCGGGCAGCGGCCGCTGCCGGAATCGACGCAGCGGCTCCGTATCGCTCCAGAAGAACCGGAACCATGGCGCCTTCGGCTTCCTTCACAAACGTCAGCTTGCTTTCACCCAGCAAGTCGACACGAATGAAATCGCCGAGCTTCACCTGACCGGTGGCCACTAGATTGGCCAGAGGGTACACGAGGTGGCGTTCGATGGCGCGCTTGAGGTGGCGCGCGCCGTACTTCGGGTCCGTCCCTTCCTTGAGGAGGAATTCTTTCACCTTGGCGGAGCAGTTGAACACAAACTGATGTGCGCCGGAAGCCACCAGCACCCGCTGCTGCACCATGCCGAGTTCGATATCGAGAATGCGCTGCAGATGCTCGGGACGCAGGGTTCTGAAGACCACAACCTTGTCGATGCGGTTCATGAACTCGGGCGTGAACTTGCGGCGCGCCGCCTCGACCGCGGTGCGATTGATCTTTTCGTCGAGCGAGTTGTCGACCTGCACGGGCTTGGGCGCAAAACCCAGCCGCGCATCCACCAGGCCGCTCATTTCCGTCGCGCCCAGGTTCGAAGTCATGATGATGATGCACTGGGAAAGGTCCACGCGGCGGTTGTCGCCCAGGGTCAACGTGGCTTTGTCGAGAATGCCCAGCAGCAACTGCCACAGCGAGTCCGAAGCCTTCTCGATTTCGTCGAAGAGCAGGATGGAAAGCTTCAGCTTCTCCGTGTGCCACTGATTGAGCGCTTCCTGGGTGAGCAGGGGATGCGTTTCGCGGTGTCCGAGGTATCCCGGAGGCGAGCCGATCAGCTTGGCGATCTCGTGGGAGTGCTGGAACTCGGCGCAATCGATCTTGATGCAGGCGCGGGCGTCGCCGAACAGGGCTTCGGCCATGGCTTCCACCACCCGCGTCTTGCCCGAACCGGTCGGTCCCAGGAACAGGAGATTACCCACTGGCCGTCCGGGAGCGTTCATTCCGGCCAGAAACATCTGGTAAATCTCGGCCACTCTCTCGATCGCCTCATCCTGGCCGACGATCTTGCGCGACAGGCTGTTTTCAAACTCTCGCGCATCGTTACTGCGCCGGCTCGGGTCGAGGACAGCTGCTAGATTCGTTCGCATCAATTGAGGGCCCCTGTTCCTTATCGAAAAATTCCAGTCTCTGGAGAAAGTGTCTAATTTTGCCACCGGAGTAACGGCCTTGTCTTGTCGCTCCTCAACCCCGTGATGTGCAAGCCGTTCGCCAACCTCCAGATACCCGCATGCCCCTTTTTCTCATCGTGTTAGATGGGTGTAGGCATATTTCGGATGGCCGCGCACCGCAAACGGCGGTATCCCAAGAGAAATTATTTGCAACCTGCGCCGGGGAACTTCCATACCGCGATTTACCCATGCGTCCTTGTCCACCTACACAACACAGCCTCACACTGACGTAACTGGAAGTACCCGTTACCCGTCTCCACAATTGACAAAGTACCGAACTGGAGAATTGTCCGTGTCTCGATTCTCGTTTCTTTGGGCTGCCGCTGTGGTCAGCCGGGTGGCCATTGCAACCTGTGGCTTGCTTTGCCCGACGGCGGCCGCGGTCGAAAACCCGCAGCATG
>Ga0187781_10001673_pt1 | contig 16854 bp, 17 predicted proteins | sample 0715_SJ02_MP02_2_FD_132447 | JGI IMG/M metagenome (GOLD analysis project Ga0187781, IMG submission 132447) | Tropical peat soil microbial communities from peatlands in Department of Meta, Colombia - 0715_SJ02_MP02_20_MG | ecosystem: Environmental > Terrestrial > Soil > Wetlands > Peat | place...
ACTTGCTGCAGCGAGCCGAGCAGCACAGCGCCAAGGAGCGGGCCGACCCAGCTCGTGGTGCCGCCGATCAGCGGCATGGCGATGGAGTTGACCGCATAGTCGAGGCCGAACGCCGAGGACGGCTGCAGGAAACCGATATAATAGGGAAACGGCGCGCCGGCCATGCCCATCAGCGCGCCCGAAATCGTGGTGGCAACAAGTTTCAGCCGCAGCGTCGGCACGCCGGAAGCTTCGGCGGCGAGTTCGTCGTCGCGAATGGTGGCAAAGCCGTAGCCGAGCCGCGAGCGCTCGATCACTCGCGCAACCGTGATGGCGCCGATGGCGAGCAGTAGCATCACCAGAAACAGATACTTGATATAGCTGCCGAACGGCGCGATCGCCTCGGGCCGCACGATATAGGCGCCGCGCGAGCCGCCGACGAAATCCCAGTTCACAATCAGCGTCTGCAGCACGACGGCGAGCGCAAGCGTGGCGATGGCGAAGAAAGCGCCGCGCAGCCGCAGCGTCAGATAGCCCATGCCCAGCCCGACAATGCCGGAAACGATGCCGCCGACAATGACCAGAAGCGGAACCGGCAGCGGATAGAGCTTGTGCACCGCCACGGTCGAGTAGGCGCCGAGCGCGAAGAAGGCGGCAGAGCCGAAATTTACATAGCCGCAATAGCCGCCGAGAATGTTCCAGGCGGTGGCGAGCACGACATATTGCAGCACCACATAGCCGGCGAAGAAGTAATAGTCGTTGTTGAGCAGGAGCGCGGCGGCGAAGATCGCGGCGCCGACGATCAGACAAATGACAAGAAACAGGCTGGAGCGCACGGCTAGCGTCCTAGCAGGCCGGCCGGCCGCACCGCCAGCGTCAGCAGCAAAAATCCGAACGAGACCGCGGGCGCCCAGGAGGGGCCGTAGAAGGTCGAGGTCAAGCTCTCGACGATGCCGACCAGCATGGCGGCGATGACGGTGCCGGGCAGGCTGCCCATGCCGCCGAGCACGCAGATCGCGAACACACGGCCGATATATTCGCGGCCGACCGACGGCTCGACCGGCTGAATGACGATCAGGAAGGCGCCGGCAAGCGACGCGCTCGCGATCGAGATGCCAAACGCGATGCGTTTGATCCGGATCGGATCGACCGCCATCAATTTCAGCGCCAGCTGATCCTGCGCCACCGCCATGATGGCGCGGCCGACGAAGGTGCGGGTGAGTACGAGCTGCAGCGCCGCGATCAGCAGCAGCGAGACAAGGCTCGGCACCAAAATGCGCAGCGGAATGTCGACAAAGCCGAAATGCCAGGTCGGCCCGATATAGGGCGCTTCGACATAGCGGTAGTCGACGCCGAAATAGAGGATGAGCACCACCTCGGTGATGAACAACAGGCCGAAGAAGAAGGCGAGCCCGCGCAGCGATTCCTGGCCGCGTTTCTCAAACGACACATAGTAGATCTGATAGATGCCGGCGCCGAGCACATAGAACGCGGGCGTCGCGATGATGCTGACCAGGATCGGGTCGAGACCGAGGCTCGCATTGACGACATAGGCGATGTAGGAGCCGAGAATGATGAATGCGGGGTGGGCGATGTTGACGATGTCGAGGATGCCGAACGACAGCGACACGCCGGCTGTCACCGCTGCGTAGAACGCGCCAATCAGAATCCCCGATATGATGGCATTGATCAGTAGATCGAACGAAAAGACCATCCCCAGCCTTGCGCGCCCCCGGAGCCAGTTTTATTCCGGGCCAGCCGCGAGGCTCGCCCGGAAGACGTGTGCATAAGACTAAGCGGAGCAGCTACGCCGCAGGCCGCACTTGCGCAGGAAGCGGCATCGGCCTGTTGGCGCTATCGAGGAATTCGACGGTCAAGAAGACCATGTCTTGCTCGCCGATATTTTCCAGATCGTGGACCTTGAACTCGCCGGCCGCATAGGTCTCGTGGCGCGTCTCGCCCGGCGCGTAGGTGTATTCGACCGTCTTGCCGTCGTTGACATGCTGCAGGCCGCGGCCGCCGGTGACGCAGGTCCAGAAATAGTCGAGCACGTGGCGATGAAAGCCGACCCGCTCGCCCGGCTTGAGCCGGATCGTCCACACCCGCACGCGCTCGTTTTCGGACACAAGCTCGGTACCCACGCACGGGTTGTTGGTGGCGTGCTCGCCCTCGAACTCAGCGGCAATTGCGGCCGGCCAGGCAGCCTTGTCGGCGCGGTCGCTCGTCTTTTCCAGCATCGTCAAGGCCATGGCTTCCTCCGGGAATATGGCTTTCCTCCAAGGACTTCCGCAAGCATTTTCGGCAGAATACAGAACGCCCCCGTCCGTTGGCAAATCGTACGGCCAAATTAGCAAGGTGTCGGCATGGCACAAGGACGCGCCCTGATCATCGGCGGCTCGATGAGCGGTCTTTTGGTCGCGCTGATGCTGCGGCGGCGCGGCTGGGAGGCGGAGGTCTACGAGCGCGTGCCCGGCGAGCTTGCCGGCCGCGGCGCCGGCATCGTGGCGCAGCCGACGCTGATCGCGCATCTCGATGCGCTCGGGCTCGATACCAGCGCGCTCGGCGTGCCCATCGCGCGCCGGCAAATTCTCGACCGCGAAGGCCGCGTCACCGTGACGGGCGACTGCCCGCAAATCTTCACCGCCTGGGAGCGCGTGTACCGGCTGCTGCGCGACGCCTTTCCCTCCGCGAGCTACCATCGCGGCCGCGAGCTTGTGTCATTCGAACAAACCGCGCGCGGCGTTGTCGCCCGCTTTGCCGACGGCAGCGCGGCGGAGGGCGACATGCTGATCGGAGCCGATGGGCTGCGCTCGACCGTGCGGCAGCCCTGCCTGCCCAAGGTCGCGCCGCTCTATGCCGGCTACGTCGCCTGGCGCGCCATGCTGCCGGAGGACGCGCTGCCACCTGCGATCCATCGCGACCTGTTTGACGCGATGACCTTCTGTTTGCCGCCCGGCGAGCAATTTCTCGGCTATCCGGTGGCCGGTCCCGACAATGATCTGCGGCCCGGGCGGCGCCGCTATAACGTGGTCTGGTACCGGCCGGCGGCTGAAGGCTCAGAGCTTCCCTGGCTGCTCACCGATGAGCGCGGGGTGCTGCATGCGATCTCGATTCCGCCGCGGCTGATCCGGCGCGAGCCGATTGCCGCCATGCGCGCCGCAGCCGAACAGCTTCTGGCGCCGCAATGCCGCGCGCTGGTCCGGCTGATCGACGAGCCGCTGCTGCAGCCGATCTACGATCTGGCGAGCCCGCGTCTTGCTTTCGGCCGGGTCGTGCTCGTCGGCGATGCCGCCTTTGTCGCACGTCCGCATGTCGGCGCCGGCGTGTCGAAAGCCGCCGATGATGCGGCTGCATTGGTGGCCGCGCTCGACAGCGACGACGTGGAGGCTGCGCTTCGCCGTTACCAAGTCGAGCGCCTGCCGGAGAACAACCGCATCATCGAGCGCGCCCGCCATCTCGGCGCTTACCTGCAAGCCACGCAGAGCGCCCATGAGCGCACCCGCTCGGCGCGCCACGGCATTCCGCAAGCGGTGCTCGCGGAAACCGCGCTGGTGGATTTTTTGTACGAGTAGCGGCAGTTTCTGCCGCGCCATCATCGGGTAGGCCACGTCCAGGATGGCGGCTCGTCGGGTTGAACGAGCGCCTCGCCAAGTTCTTTCTCGAGCACGATCCGCCGCGTTTGCGGCTCTTTTTCGAGCGCCGATACGAGCTGTGCGGCATGCGACACGGCGATAACTTGCGTGCGAAGCGCTGCCTGCCCGATCAGCCGGGCGAGCGGAGGCAACAGATCGGGATGCAGGCTGGTCTCCGGCTCGTTGAGAACCATCAGGTCCGGCGGGCGCGGCGACAACAATGCCGCGATCAGCAGCAGATAACGAAGCGTGCCGTCGGAAAGCTCGGCCGCCTTCAACGGACGCAACAGCCCGTGTTGCCGCATCTGCAACTCGAAATAGCCGTCGCTATTGGTGATTTCGATCTTGCATCCGGGAAAAGCATCGCTGATCGCCGCGGCAAGCTCCCCCGGATTGCCGATCTCCCGGATGGTTTGGATGGCGGCGGGGAGGTCCGATCCGTCGCTGCCGAGCACCGGCGTATAGGTCCCGACCTGCGGCCGGCGCGCCGGCGCATCCCGGTCGGTGCGGAAATGATCGTAAAACCGCCAGTCCCGCATGCGGTCGCGGAGCAGCAACAGTTCCGGCGCGTCGCGTGGATCGCTGCAATGGGTCATCATGCTGTCGAACGCCGCGAGATGCGTGGCGACTTGCCGCCACGCGCCGGCTTCGTCGCGGACGCGGACGCTTGGGCCGTTGCGCGCGGCGAAGACGTTGGCGCGGGTGAGCGTTTCGCCGACCCATTGACTCTCCGCCTTGATTTCCGGATCGCGCGCGAAGTGCGATGACGACGGCCTCGGCAAGCCGAGATCGATCGCGTAGCCATAATCCTTTCCGGCCAAGCCGAGCTTGAGGCTCACCGAACCTTTGCGCACGGTGCCTTGCACCGGCTGCTCGCCCTTCTTCATCGCCCGCGAGAAGGATTCCGGCCCGGCCCACAAGGTCGAATGCAGGCCACCCTCGGCGGCCAGCGATTGAATGATGCGGCCTTGCGCGATGTCTGCCAGCAGCCGAACGGCACGGTACAGACTCGACTTGCCGCTGCCATTCGCGCCGGTCACCACGTTAAGCGCGCCAAGACCTAATCTAACGTCGCGCAGCGAGCGATAGCCGGAAATGGCGAGCTTGGTGATCATGAAGCTCGGCGCGGGCGCGCCGCCACATGGCCGCGATCAGGTGGTGACTTCGTCGCGGAAGCTTGCCGCGGTCGGGCTCGCGGCAACGAGCTTCGGATAGAATGTCTTGAAATCCGCAAGGATGGTGTCGAACGGCACGTCGGCATAGGCGCCGCGGTCCTGCAGATATTCCATGTGCCGGCGTCCGGCCTGATCGAATGGATGAAACAGGCTGTCATTGACGCCGTCGAAATCGAGCGGCTTGATCCTGGCGCGCTCGCACAGAACCTTGTCGAAGGCCGGCGTGCACTTCACCCATTTCCCCTCGATCTTGAGCTCGGTGTAGGAGTGCCAATAGAATGTGTCGCCGACCTGCTCCTTGAGCCGCTTCGAGGTGAGGTGGTTGCGCACGTCCGCGTAGCCCGGTCGCGCCGGAATGCCGGCCGCGCGCGCGACGGCGGCGAGCAGTGCCGACTTGCCGACGCAAAAGCCGCGACCCGCGCGCAATACGTCGCTGGCGCGGAATTCGCCCGGATTGAGAAAGTCGATATACGGATCGTACTGGATCCGGTCGCGCACGGCGCCGTAGAGCGCCAGCGCCTTCTCCTTGACGCCCTCGGCATCGCCGAGCGCATCGCGCGCAAACGCGACGATCGCCGGATTGTCGCTGTCGATGAAAGGCGTGGCGCGCAGATAGTCGGTGTCTTTTGTCGTCATGTCGTCTGTCGTGATCTGATCCATGGCCATAGCTTACCCGGCACGCTGCAGGCGTCCAACCCTTCGCTCCGTCACAGCGCGATGCGTCGGCCTTCCTGCGCCGCCCAATATCCTGCGCATTGGATGCGGGCGGTTTCGCAGGCGAGTTGGAGATCGGCCAGCGGCTGCCGCCCGGTGGCGACGCATTCCATAAAGTCCTGAATCTCCTGCAGGTAGCCGCGGGTCCATTCCTCTTCGAGGCAAACGAATTGCCCGCCGATATTGCGGTCCACCTTCTCGGTGAAATAGACGCCGCCCAGCCTGGTCTCGTCGGTCATATAGGTCGTCATCTGGTTGGTTCGGCGTGATGTTGGCAAACAGCGCCCCGCCGTTCGTGTAAGTCTCGATCTTGTGCTTCGCGGCGAACGCCTCGACCTGATCGCTGCCCGAGACGGCGGCCACGACCTCGGCGTCGACGCCATAGACGCGCTTATAGGCATACATATGCAATTCAGCGGCGAAACCCGTGCCGACAAGTCCGACCCTGACCTTGGTCATGCGAGGGCGGCCCGTCTGCTCACACGTGCTGGCCGCCATTGATGTGGATTTCGGCGCCGTTTACGTAGGACGAGGTGTCCGTGCACAGCACATAGATGATCTTCGCCACTTCGTCCGGCGTGCCGAGCCGGTGCATCGGGATCATCTCGACGATCTTCTCGGTGCCGGGCGAGAGCATCGCGGTATCGATCTCGCCGGGCGCGATGGCGTTGACCCGCACGCCGACCGCGCCGAAATCGTGCGCCATCTCGCGCGTCAGTGCCGCGAGCGCCGCTTTCGAGGTGGCGTAGGCCGCGCCGGCAAACGGATGCACACGCGAGCCCGCGATCGAGGTGACGTTGACCACCGAGCCTTTGGCGGCCTTCAGTTCGTTGAGGAGCCCGCGCGCCAGCATGATCGGCGCGAAGAAATTCACCTGAAAGACATGGTGCCAGTCGTCCTGCGAGGTCGCGATCGAATCGAGCCGCTTGCCGCCGTCGGCTTTCGGCGAGATCGCCGCATTGTTGACCAGCGCATGCAGTTCGCCGTTGAGCCGCCGCTTGATCTCGGCAATCGCGATGTCGGTGTTGGCGACGTCGGCGAGGTCGACCTGGATGTGATCCTCGGGACCGGCTTCCCACGGGCAGTTTTCCGGAAAGGCGTGGCGCGAACAGGTGATCACACGCCAGCCGGCGGCAGAGAAACGCTTGACGGTGGCATGGCCGATGCCGCGGCTGGCGCCGGTGAGAAGAAGCGTGCGGCCCGAACGGTTGCTCAGTGGCATTTCAGTCTTTCCATTCCAACGCAGCGCTCACGGATAAAGCCGCGTCTTGCTCCAGCGCGCGCCCGGATGCTCGCGCCGGAATCTGATGCGGTCGTGCAGGCGAAACGGCCGCTCCTGCCAGAACTCGATCTCCTGCGGCACCACACGACAGCCGGACCAATGCGGCGGCCGCGGCACCGCGCCGACGCCGAATTTCGCGGTGTGGATCGCCACCGCTTTCTCGAAGGCGAGGCGGCTCTCGAGCGGGGTCGATTGTTTGCTCGCCCAGGCGCCGATCTGCGCCATGCGCGGGCGCGACGCGAAATAGGCGTCGGCTTCGGCGGCCGAGACCGGCTCGACGTCGCCGCGTACGCGCACCTGGCGCTGCAGCGACTTCCAATAAAATGTCAACGCCGCCTTCGGCGCCTCGGCAAGCTCATGGCCCTTCACGCTGTCGAGATTCGTATAGAAGACGAAGCCGCGTTCGTCGCAGCCTTTCAACAGCACCATGCGCGCATTGGGCAAGCCGTCGGCATCGACGGTGGCGAGCGTCATCGCGTCGGGATTGTTCGGCTCGCTTTCCTTGGCGTCGGCGAACCAGGCGGCGAACAGCCGGAACGGCTCGTCGGCTTCGGTGAAGTCACCGCCTGTTAACCATCCCGGGTGTTCTATGGGCGCTGCATCAGTCATCGTGTTGGAGTACCCAAAGTGCTCGCGTGCGGCGTTCGGGGAGTCGCCCGTCGGCCTCTATATAGTGGAACCGGGGCGTCACGCCTACGCTGGCGTCCGTATCGCATTGCAGCCGTGGCAGTCTTGCTTTCGGCTTCTTCGGTTGGCGGCTGCGCCTACCAGCTCGAAACGACCTTCTCCAAAACCGACGCCGATGTGGAACAGACCGGTGCGACCGGCGGGGCCGATCGGCGCATTGCTGTCGCGAACCTTCCGGCGCCGGCCGAAACCGATCTTGCCTATGCGCGCGCGGTCGCGGCCGACGTGGTCGGCCACGGCGCAATGGACTCAAGCATCCCCTGGGAGAATCCCAATACCGGAGCCGGCGGCAACATCACGCCCCTTGCCGCCGCTTACAGCGACGGCGCTTTGACTTGCCGCGAATTTCTGGCGAGCTATGTGCGCGGGCAGGCGCAGGCTTGGCTGCAGGGCGAAGCCTGCCGCACAGCGCACGGCAAATGGGAAGTCAGGAGTCTGCGGCCGTTCAAGCAAGGTTGAAGCCGGACTTCTTCTCCGCGCCGCCTGGCGACGGATTGCAGGGCGGTTCCACAAGTCCCACATTAACGAATCAAATAGCATCGGGCGGCGGGGCGGCCCCAAAACCGACGGAGTCCATGGGGGATGCGTGATCCCTATGAGGTGCTGGGTGTTGATCGCAAGGCGAGCCCAGGCGACATCAAAAGCGCCTACCGCAAGCTTGCGAAAAAACTGCACCCGGACGCCAACAAGAACGATCCGAAAGCTGCGGGACGCTTTGCCGAGCTCAACGCCGCCTATGAGATTTTAGGCGAAGACGACAAGCGCAAGGCCTTCGACCGCGGCGAGATCGACGCCGAAGGCAAGCCGCGCTTCCGCGGCTTCGAGGGCTTCGGCGGCGGTGCCGGTGCGCGTCCTGGCGGCGGGTTCGGCGCCGGCGGCCCCGACGCCGAGTTCGAGACTTTCACCTTCGGCCCAGAAGGTTTTACCCGCGGCACGCGTCGCGGTGGGCGCACGGGTGCTGGCGGCGGCGGGTTCGGCGGCTTCGAGGATATTCTGCGGGAAGCGTTCGCCGGCGCGGGTGCGCGCCGGGGCGGCGGGGCTGGCGGAGGCTTCGAGGCCGAGGATTTGGGCGGCGGCGCCGGCGGCAATGTCACCGCTGCCTTGACCGTGTCGCTGCCGGACGCGGCGCAGGGCGCTACCCAGCGCGTACGCCTCCCCAACGGCAAGGATGTCGAGGTCAAGATTCCGGCCGGCATTGCCAACGGCCAGCAAATCCGCCTGCGCGGCCAGGGCGCCGCCGGCCCGAGCGGGCCCGGCGATCTTCTCATCACCGTGTCGATCGCCCCGCACGCGACCTTCGCGCTCGATGGCGCCGATATCCGGCTCGACTTGCCGGTGACGCTCTACGAAGCGGCGCTCGGCGCCAAAGTGCGGGTGCCGACGCTCGACCGCCCGGTCGAGCTCACTATCCCGCCCGGGACCAGCGGCGGCCGAACCTTCCGGCTCAAGGGCAAGGGCTATCCGGCTAAGGAAGGCCGCGGCGATCTCCTCGCCACGATCCGGATCATGCTGCCGCCGCACAGCGACGAGGAATTCGAGGCTCTGATGAAGAAGTGGCGCACCGAAAAGCCCTACGATCCGCGCAAGGATATGTAGCGGAGGGCCTTTCTCAGGGGGTTGCGCGCCGGCTCCTACCATCGTACCCCTAGCTTATTAGGGGGCGACAAGTGGTTGCTTTGGGCGCGATATCGCGACCGACGCGGCGGGAATTGTTTGCCGTCGCCGCGATCGCGATCCTCATTCTGGCATTCCTTCCCATCGTCGTGCGCAAGGCCGTTTGGCTGGGCCAGGGCGACGTCGAAGTCTTTTTCCGCGCCGGTTGGGCGATCTGGACCGGATACCCCCTCTACCAGGTCTTCGACCATCACGGCTGGACCTATCATTATCCGCCGACATTCGCCCTGTTCATGGGGGTTTTTGCCAATCCGCTGCCGGATTACCCGCAGCCTTGGTGGACGTTGTCTTTCCCGGCCGCGGTAGCGGTCTGGTACCTGATCAATGTCGCATGCCTGTTCGCGGCCCTGCACATTTGGGCCAACGCGCTCGAGCGGGCGCGGCCGATCGAGGCGAAGGCCGGATATTTGCAGCGTCCCTGGGCGCTGGTGTTCGGGCCTCTACTGGCGCTTCTTCCGTTTATCGGCGACGGACTGGCGCGCGGACAGCCGACCCCGGTGCTGTTGCTGCTCATCGTCCTGTTCTTGTGCCGCTATGTCGAAAAGCGCACCGCGGTCGCGTCCTTCGCCCTGGCGCTCGCCTTTACCATCAAGATTTTCCCGGTCGTGCTCGCGGTCATCCCGTTCATGCGGCGCGACTGGACCTTCCTGCTCTGGACGGCGGCTTGGTGTGTGATCCTGCTGATCGTCTTGCCGGTCGTGTGCGTTGGGCCTGCGGAAACGCTTGAACTCTATCGCGCCATGTTCGCCGAGCATCTTCTCGGCATCGTCAGCGGCGCCATGTCGCGCGAGATTGCGAGCCAAGTCTCGCCCGGAGCATTTTCGAACATCGGTATCGGCGCGCTTGTCGCCCGCCTCGCGGCGGGCGATGCCTTTTATTCCGCACCGCTGCCGCGATGGGCCTCAGATGTGCAGTTCGCGTTCAATGCCGCGGTTGTGGCGGCGATCGCGTTTCTCGGCCGCGGCGGGTTTTGGAATTTCCGCAGTCCGCAACCGGCCGACGGCTATCCTGTCCTCGTTGCCGGCGCGGTCCTCTCCGCAGCGCTGCCGCTGATGATCCCTTCGGCCGGTCCGCAATATGTCACGGTTGCCGTGCCGCTGATGACCGTGCTCCTCATCGAAACCTGGCGGCGCAAGAGCGCCGAGATCGTCAGCGAAGCGATGGTCGTCTGGTGCATCGCCGCCTGGCTGTCGATGATCGTGCAGGAGGTTCCCTGGGCCTGGGTGAAACTCATCGGGCCCATGACCTGGGTGCTGCTGCTGCTCGCCCCGGCAAGCTTCTCGCTGCTCCGCAGCCTTTCGGCGCGGCCGCAAGCGGTGCAAAGCGCGGAAAGCTGGGAGTTCCGCTAGCGCAATACTCTGACTCTCTGGCCTCCGATGTTCCGCAAACGGCCCTGCTTGAGGCTCCCACGGCCCTATGCCATAGGAAGCCCGGCACCGGAAAAGGTCGAGCGGGGTCGGAGAAAATGCCGGAAATCTCGGGCCTCATGCGCGGCAAGCGCGGCCTGATCATCGGAGTTGCCAACCAGCGGTCGCTGGCTTGGGGTATTGCCAAAGCCTGTCATGCCCACGGAGCCGAACTCGCCTTAACCTACCAGGGCGACTCGCTGAAGAAGCGTGTCGAGCCGCTGGCTCACGAGGTCGGCGGCATCGTGGTCGGCCATTGCGATGTGACCGATCCCGCTACGATCGATGCGGTTTTCGCCAAGCTGCAATCGGCCTGGGGCGCCATCGACTTCCTCGTCCACGCCATCGCCTTTTCGGACAAGGACCAGCTCGACGGCCGTTATGTCGACACCACCGCCGACAACTTCTCCAACACCATGCTGATCAGCTGCTATTCGCTGACCGCGATCGCGCAGCGCGCCGAGAAGCTGATGCCTAACGGCGGCTCCATCCTCACGCTCACCTATTACGGGGCGGAGAAGTGGATGCCGCACTACAACGTCATGGGCGTCGCCAAGGCGGCCTTGGAGGCTTCGGTCTGGTATCTCGCCGCCGATCTCGGCGTCAAAAACATCCGCGTTAACGCCATTTCGTCCGGCCCGATCAAGACGCTGGCGGCGGCCGGCATTCGCGACCTGCGCTACATCTTCCGCTGGAATGAATATAACGCCCCGCTGCGGCGCAATGTGACCATCGAAGATGTCGGCGAAGCCGCCGTCTATCTTCTCTCCGACATGTCGCGCAGCGTCACCGGCGAGATCCATCATGTCGATGCCGGCTACCACATCGTTGGCATGAAACATCCCGACGCGCCCGACATCGCCGTGGGCAAGGACTGAAGCCGCGCAAGTCGAGCGGCATTCTTGGTTGGGTCATTCTTCGTGGCGTCATAGCCGGACTGGTTCAGACTTGTTCCGGCGGTCCACGTCTTTGCAGTGTCGTTGTTCGAACGAAACAATAGGTCGCTCGAAACGACCGCCGAAAAGAGGCAGCGGCCGGATTTGGGTCCGGCCGCTGTCACGAAACACCGCTCAAGGCGCCTCGCGAATTCAAAAACGTTAACGGCACGACCTCGATACGAGGTCGGCGCGCGTTATGACGTCTTCGTCATCTTCTTCTTCGGCTTTTTCTTCGTCGGAGTCGTAGCCATGACATATACCTTCTGTGTGATGATCCCGTCGGCAGGGTTGAGTTCAAGCTTTGCGGGCATTGCCCGACCCTGGCCCTCGCCCCCTTGCCGAAAACGACAGTGCCACAGTGCGCGGCTTTTCGCAACAGAAAAACGCAAATAACTCTTATTTTTCCGTAGCTTAACGGATATTCAGATTTCCATGAATCTACGTTCACCGTGATGAATGAGGTATGAACGGAGCCGCCGTCGCGGTGGCTTCCTCATTTGACCGCGGGGGGGAGCGCGGGCTACCAAGCGCGCGTTGCATAAGCCAAAACCGTTGCAAAGAAATAAACCAGGGACCGGTGTTGCGCGCCGCCGTCAAGCCGGCGAGGCAGCAAAGACGATCGACCAAGACACTTAAAGAGAGAGCGCTTTACAGGCAGGACACTTGATCAAGACTTTCAACACTGGAGCATGATCCCGAAAAAGCCTGGCCCGGACTTGATCCGGGGTGGAAGCCGGTTTTCGGTCAAGATGGTGCTCAAACGAACAATGCAGACCGTGATCCGATTGGATCACGATCTGGACTCGCAACACGACATTTGAGCGCGCCGTTCGACCATGTCCTTCAATACGTTCGGACAATCTTTTCGAGTGACGACCTTCGGCGAAAGCCACGGGCCGGCGATCGGCTGCGTGGTCGACGGCTGTCCGCCGCGTATCGCGCTCTCCGAACGTGACATTCAGCCCTATCTCGACCGCCGCCGTCCCGGCCAGTCGCGCTTCACCACGCAGCGGCAAGAGCCGGACATCGTCAAAATCCTCTCCGGCGTTTTCGTGGACGAAGCCTCGGGCGAACAGGTGACGACCGGCACGCCGATTGCGCTCCTCATCGATAATGTCGATCAGCGCAGCAAGGACTATTCGGACATCAAGGATAAGTACCGGCCCGGCCACGCCGACTACACCTACGACATAAAATACGGCGTGCGCGACTATCGCGGCGGCGGCCGCCAATCGGCGCGCGAGACCGCCATGCGAGTCGCCGCCGGCGCCATTGCGCGCAAGATCGTGCCGGGCTTGCGGGTGCGCGGCGCGCTCATCCAGATGGGGCCGCACCGCATCGATCGCGCGCACTGGGATTGGGACGAGGTCGGGCGCAACCCATTCTTCTGTCCCGACGCGAAGAAGGCTGCGTTCTTCGCCGACTATCTCGACGACGTGCGCAAGCGCGGCTCCTCGATCGGCGCGGTGCTGGAGATCGTGGCCGAAGGGGTGCCGCCGGGTCTGGGCGCGCCGCTTTACGGCAAGCTCGATGCCGATCTTGCTTCGGCCCTGATGAGCATCAATGCGGTCAAGGGCGTCGAGATCGGCGCCGGCTTCGGCGCGGCCGAACTGCCGGGCGAGGAAAACGGCGACGAGATGCGCGCCGGCAATGACGGCACGCCGATTTTTCGCTCCAACAATGCCGGCGGCATTCTCGGCGGCATTTCCACCGGCCAGCCGGTGGTAGCGCGCTTTGCCGTCAAAGCCACCTCGTCGATCCCGATACCGCGCCACACCATCGACCGCTATGGTCGCGACACCGAGATCAGGACCACCGGACGCCACGACCCCTGCGTCGGCATTCGCGCCGTGCCGGTGGGCGAGGCCATGGTGGCGTGCGTCATCGCCGATCATTATTTGCGTCATCGCGGACAAGTCGGCGAGCCGCCGGCATGGCCGTTTGTGCACCCGTAACGCCAAGCCAATGATGAATTGAGACAAAAAGAAAATGGACGCCGCCCAGCAACGCATCCACGCCGTCGTCACCGCTTTCGCGCGCGGCGAGATCGTGATCGTGGCCGACGATGATGACCGCGAGAATGAGGGCGATCTGTTCGTCGCCGCCTCGCTCTGCACGCCCGAAAAGATGGCGTTCATCATCCGCAACACCTCGGGCATCGTCTGCGCGCCGTTGGCGCAGGAAGAAGCGCGGCGGCTGCATCTCGATCCGATGGTGGCGCGCAACGATGCGCCGCTCGGCACCGCCTTCACCGTCTCGGTCGACGTGCGCCATGGCCTGACCACCGGTATTTCGGCGGAGGAACGAACCAATACCGTGCGCGCGCTCGCCAACGGCAATATGGGTGCCGGCGACTTCGTGCGGCCCGGTCATGTGTTTCCGCTGGTGGCGAAGGAAGGCGGCGTGCTGATGCGCTCGGGCCATACCGAGGCCTGCGTCGATCTTTGCCGGCTCGCCGGGCTGCCGCCGGTCGGCGTGCTCGCCGAGCTGATGAATGACGACGGCACCGTGATGCGCGGCCCCGAGATCGCCGCGTTCGCCGAGCGTCACAAGCTCGCGCGCGTCACCATCGCCGACCTGATCGCCTACCGGCAAGCGCGCGAGCGGCTGATCGAGCGCGTCGGCGAATTTCCGGTCGAATCCGAAATCGGCACGCTCGCCGGTTACGCCTATCTGACGCACTTCGATCCCTTCTATCATGTCGCCTTCGTCTACGGCGACATCAGCGACGGCCGGGCGGTGCCGGCGCGGCTGCATCGCGCCAATCTGATCCTCGATGTGTTCGGCGGCGCTAAAGCCGTGCGCAAGACGCTGGAGCGTTTCAAGGCCGAGGGCAGCGGCGTGCTGGTCATGTTGCGCGACGGCGCCGCCGGCGTGCCGGTGGTCACCATCCCGAAGTCGGACGAGACTGCGTCGGGCGAGGCGCGCAGCCGGCAGTGGCGCGAGGTCGGTCTTGGCGCGCAGATTCTCAAGGATTTGGGTGTGAGTTCTATCCGGCTTTTAAGCATTTCGCGGCAAATGACCTATGTCGGCCTGTCCGGATTCGGCATCGAGATCGTCAGTACGGAGCGGGTTGAGGTGTAAACACGCGCCGCATAGGGGCGGCGAGAATCGGGAGTTGACATGAGCAGGATCATGAACCGGATTATCGTCGCTCGGATTGGCCTGGTAGTAGCGCTTCTCGGCATCGCGCTCACGGTATCGGGCTGCGGCTACAACACCATTCCCACCCTCGAGGAACAGGCCAAGGCGCGCTGGTCGGATGTGCAGAACCAGTATCAGCGCCGCGCCGATCTCATTCCCAATCTGGTGGCGACGGTGCAGGGCTATGCCGCGCAGGAAAAGAGCGTGCTTACCGCCGTGGTCGAAGCGCGCGCCAAGGCCACCCAGGTCAAGGTCGACGTTTCGGATCTTACCGATCCCGCCAAGATCAAAGCGTTCCAGGACGCGCAAAATCAGTTGACCGGCGCGCTCGGTCGTTTGTTGGCCGTGTCGGAGAATTACCCGGACCTGAAATCCAACGCCAACTTCCTGGCATTGCAGTCGCAGCTTGAGGGCACCGAGAATCGCATTGCGGTCGCGCGCCGCGACTATATCGATGCGGTGCGGGTCTATAACACGGCGCTGCGCACCTTCCCGACCCTGATCTGGGCGAAGACATTCTTTGCCGGCAATAAGCCGATGGCGGAATTCACCGCCTCAGAGGGCTCGGAGAAGCCGCCGCAAGTGAAGTTCTGATCTTCGCTGTCATTCCGGAAGCCGCAAAGCGGCTGTCCGGAATCCATAACCGCAGGTTTGGCGGCGTGGTCTCAAACGACAAAAATATCGACTTGTGGTTGTGGATTCCGGGCTGGCGCCCATCGGCGCGCCCCGGAATGACGCTCTGCGCTGCCACAATGCTTTGTTTGTTCCTCACCCCGCTCGCCTTCGCCTTCGATTTCCCCGAGCTCACCGGCCGCGTGCTCGATCAGGCCGGCATCATGTCGGCCGTGACCAAACGCGACGTCGAAGCGAAATCGAAAACGCTGGAGGAAAAATCCGGCATCCAGCTCGTCGTCGCCACGGTGAAGACGCTGGAGGGGAGCGACATTGAAACCTACGCCAATCAACTGTTCCGCGTTTGGAAGCTTGGCGAAGCGAAGAAGAATAACGGCGTTCTGCTGCTTGTCGCGCCCAACGAACACAAGGTGCGGATCGAAGTCGGTTACGGCCTGGAAGGCACGCTCACCGACGCGCTCGCATCCGTCATCATCTCCAGCGCCATCGTTCCGCGCTTCAAGAGCAACGACTTTTCCGGCGGCATCGAGCGCGGCGTCGACGGCATCATCGGCGTGCTCGGCACCGACAGCGCCGGCTGGCAGGCCAATGCGCTGGCGCTGCGGTCAAACGGCAATCCTCTCATCGACAATATCGTGATCGAGGTGGCGATCGCCTGGTGCATTTTTGTCTTCGTCGCCATTTTTGTCCTCGGTTACCGGAGCCGCTATCCGAAACACTACGTCAAGCGCCGCGGACGCCGGGTGCTGGTCACCGCCGACACGAGCCCACGCTCTTCAAGCTGGAGCGGTGGCTCCTGGGGCAGCAGCGGCTCGTCGGGCGGGAGTTCGTCCGACAGCGGCTTTTCCGGCGGCGGCGGTTCGTCGGGCGGTGGCGGAGCGTCAGGGAGCTGGTGATGATGCGATTGGCTGCCGTCTTGATCCTCTGCCTGTCGCCGGCCGTCGCACTGGCGCTCGACTTCCCGGCACTCACCGGCCGCGTGGTCGATCAGGCCGGCGTGATGTCGCCGGAGAGCAAGAGCGACATCGAGGCGAAATCGAAAACGCTGGAAGACAAATCCGGCATCCAGCTCGTCGTCGCCACGGTGAAATCGCTGCAAGGCGGCGACATCGAAACCTACGCCAATGAGCTGTTCCGTTTCTGGAAGCTCGGCGAGGCAAAGAAGAACAACGGCGTCCTGCTTCTGGTCGCGCCCAACGAGCGCAAGGTGCGGATCGAGGTCGGCTACGGCCTCGAAGGCACGCTCACCGATGCGCTCTCCTCGGTCATCATCTCCAGCGCCATCATCCCGCGCTTCAAGAACAAGGATTATTCCGGCGGCATCGAGCGCGGCATCGACGGCATTATCAGCGTCTTGAGCGGCGACAGCGCCGAGTGGCAGCCGAAGGTGAATGTGCGCACCGAGGACGCATCGTCCGACTTCGACAAGCTGTTTCCGATCCTGTTCTTCGCCATCGTGATCTTCATCATCTGGTATTTGATCCGCCATGCGGGCGGTCCGCCATCGGGCGGCGCCGGCCGCCGCGGCGGCGGGCCGATCTTTATTCCCTATGGCGGTGGCGGCTGGGGTGGCGGCGGTGGCGGCTTCGG
>Ga0187781_10001674_pt1 | contig 16846 bp, 18 predicted proteins | sample 0715_SJ02_MP02_2_FD_132447 | JGI IMG/M metagenome (GOLD analysis project Ga0187781, IMG submission 132447) | Tropical peat soil microbial communities from peatlands in Department of Meta, Colombia - 0715_SJ02_MP02_20_MG | ecosystem: Environmental > Terrestrial > Soil > Wetlands > Peat | place...
GAGAGCATCGATTGCACCTGCGCGATGACGTCGTCGATCGGTCGCACTCGCTCGCTCTTGACGGGAAACACCTTCAGATCGTGGATCCGCACGGCGGCAAGATCGCTCAAGCCCAGCGTGAAGAGAATGCCGCAGCCCTCGAGAGACGCGACGCGATCGAGCAGCGGATCGTAGCCTGTTCCGTCGTCGTTTTCCATGTCGTCCATGATGCAGCGGCCGCCGTTGGCCGCCTTGCCACCACCGTTCGCCTTGCCCTTGCCGCCGCGGGCGAACTGCACGACATCGACGAATTCCGAGTCGTCGGCCGACACGTCATAGAAAGCGAACTGCTTGGCCACGACGAAATTGGCGTCCAGATTGATCAGGCTGTTGGTCGTGATGGCGATGCGCAGATGGGAAGCGTCCATGTTCGACTCCATTCGGATTTCAGGCCATCGGCTGGCCGACGACGATTTTCTCCCGCGCGAAGCGGGTGCGGAAAGAAGCCGGAAGCGAGAAGCCATCCAGCGAGCGGGCGCGCCACCTCTGTAGCTCGTCTCGCGCGATTGAGCCGTCGACGAGCGCCTCGACCGGAACGATGTGCAGCACATCGTCCAGGACGGCGAAGAAGTCGATCGGATAGCGCCCCGGGTCGCGATAGCGTTCGCCCATCTCGAAGATCAACCTGTCGCTTTCGAAGGCGATCTTCGGATTGTCGCAATCGAAGCGGAAATGGCGGTTAAAGGGCGCGCTACGCCGAAATTGATAGAGAATGCGGTCCTCGTCGGAAAAGCGTTTGATTTCGGCTACGATGTCGAAGAAAAATTCGGCCAGCATCCAGCTGACATAGGCTTCGGGATAAATGCCGGTCCGCGCCTCGAACCAATAGGCGACCATGGTTTCGAGCAGATCGAGGCCCGCGCGCGTGATCTCCAGCGACAGCGCCACCCTGTCGATCGCGCCGTTGAGGCAGACCACGCCGTCGCGCATGTCGACGTGGCCGTGTGGGTTGAAGGCGACCTTTCGCACGACTCGCAAGATGCGATGCAGCTCGGCGAGGAGCTTTTCCGTCTGGGTGCTCCTGGGCAGCTCCTTGCAGCGGGTCCATGAGGTCAGAGGATGCTCGCTGGGGTATATCCCCGCTAGTGTCGCCTCGAACACCAGAGCGGCGCGAGCCGCCGCCGCGATGCGATCGAAGGGCGCCTCCTCTGCCGCAGGGGGATCGAGGAAGCTCAGAGCTTTGCGCTTCGTATAGAGTTCGACCTGCCGGTATTCGGGGAGGCGCAAGTTCGCCGACCAGCCGATGGCCGGATGGACGAAGAGTTTCTCCGTGAAGCCCAACCCTTCCTCCTCAACAAGTCCTTCCTCCCCAAGCAGGCGCCCAGCATGGGGGAGCGGCACCGGTCCGCTCCCCTCGGGCTGCGATCACCAAGTGTTGAGGATCCACTCGCGATCGCGAGTGTATTCCATATGCGCGAACATCGCGTTGGCGATCTGCTCGCCAAGCAGCATGGCGCCGCGGTAGCCCATCGTCGGATGGCGATAGAGGCCGGCCCGGTCGAAGGTCGGGAAGCCGACGCGCGCCATCGGGATGTTGGCGTCGATCGCGACATAGCGGCCCTTGGAGTGGCCGAGGATCAGATCGAACTTCTTCGGGTTCTCCTTGACGCGCTTTTCGAGCTCCCAGAGATCGGCGTTGCAGACGACCTCCATATCGAAGTTCACCCGCTCCTTGAGCGCGACGAGGCGCGGGTCTTTCTTGTAGCGCGTGTTGTCGTCGCCGAGCAGCAGCAGCGTCGGCTCCAGCTCGACCTCGAGGCAGAACTCCGCAAGCCCGACGACGAGATCCGGGTGTCCGAAGATCGCCACCTTCTTGTTGGCGAAGAACATATGCGCCAAGTCCTGCAGCGCGTCGATGGCGACGCCGCGCTCCTGGACGAGCGAGTCCGGGATCGGCTTGCCGGTGATCTCGCTGATCTTCTTAAGCATCGCATCGGTGTTGGCGATGCCGTAGGGCGACGAGATCGTGTGCCCCGGCACGTCGAACTCCTTCTTCAGATAGTCGACCGTGCTCGCGGCCTCGTAACGCGCGAGCGCAAGCGAGGCGACGGCCCCCGTCGACGCCTGAATGTCCTCGACCGTGGTGCGTCCATGGGTGTGGATCGACTTGTCGGGCAGCATCGGCGAGTCGAAATCCTGCGTGTCCATGAAGATCGTGGCGTCGACGCCCATCTCCTTGGCGTAATATTTGAGGAGCTGCACGTCGCCCGGATTGACCCAGCCGGGGAAAATATTGAGCTTGCCGGTCGGCTCGGCCTTCTTCGTGGCGATCGTCTTCCAGGTCGACAGCACGCATTCGGAGTAGCCGCCGACCTGGCTGCTCTTGAAGCTCGGCGTGTGCACCGGAACGACATAGACCTTGCGGCCGGGGAACTCCTTCTCGATCTCGGCCTCGGCGTATTTGATGTTGCCCTCGATGTCGTCGCCGATAACCTCGGTCGAGCAGGTCGTGATGATCTGGATGATCCGCAGGTGGGGATAGCGGCGCACGAGCGTGAGGACGCCGTCCTGAATGCGCTTGTGGCCTCCGAACACCGCCGAGTCCTCGTGCAGCGAGGTGGAGGCGACGTCGAAGTTCTCCTTGAAGTGCTGGGCGAACAGCAGACGCACGAACATCGTGCAGCCCTGGCCGCCGTGCACCAGCGGTATGCAGTCCTTCATGCCGATACCGGCGTATTGCGCGCCGGCCGGCTGGCAGTCGTACATCGGATTGATGACGCCGGCCCTTTCGCGATTGATGATCTCGTAACCCATCTTCGGGTTCCTTTCTCCAGGCGGCTCGACTCGCGCCGATCGGGTTGGGAACGGCCACCGCGCAATTGCAGCGGCCGCGTTCGCTTTTAGTAAAGCGAGTGATTAAGCTCGTGGTTGAGCGATTTGGTGATGGTGTGGTCGATGAGCATCGCCTTCAGGCTGTCCATAACCTCGTCGATCCTGGTCGGCTCGAGCTCGTCGATCCAGGGAAAGTTCTCCCTGAAGTCCTTCACCATCTCCTTGGCGTCGGCATAGAACAGCCGGTCCATCGGCGCGTGCTTGTGGTTATGCTTGCCGTTGAGCATATCCGCCGCCGCGGCGACGATGCCGTTGATGTTTTCCTCCCTGTCCCAGGAGCGCGAGAAGAACTGCCAGAGGTAGCGCTTCTGCACATAGTCGAAGAGCTGAAGGACCTGCTGCTCGCTCATTCCGCCGCCTCCAGGAAACGAACCGGCTGCTCGCCGCCGCGGATGTCGGTCGCGGCGAGCTTGAGGAGTGGATTGTGAACGGCGTTGTAAGTGTCGCGCGCGAGGTTCACGAAGCCCTCGAAGCCCATGTACGGGCCATTGTGGTAGCCATGGCCGTTCACATAGGGGATGTGCAGCTTCTTCACGAGCTCGCCGACGCGCGGACCGGTGAAGATGACGTCCGGCTTGACGAGATCGATGATCTCGAAGAACTCCAGCTCGTTGCCGTCATCGATGTAGTAGGTGCCGTTCTGGCCTCTCGCGATGACCTTCTCGAAGTCCTCCTGATGCCCGAACTTCGAGGACATGGCGACGACCTGGATGCCGAGATCGTCCTCGACCGACTTCGTCCAGTGCCAAAGGCGCGGTCCGCCCGTCCAGATGGCCATCTTCTTGCCCTGGAGGCGCTCTTTGTACCAGTCGAGCTTGCCTTTCCACTTCGCGTATTCTTCCTCGATCAGCTTCTCGCCGCGCTCCTCGATGCCGAAGAAGGCGCAGATTTTTCGGATGCCCTCCGCCATGTAGGAGAAGCCCCAGGAGTCGATGTCGAGGCGAGGGATGCCATATTGCTTCTTGAGCTCGTTCGCGATGTAGCCCGAGGAGCGCGCGCAGTTGACGACGTTGAGCTGGGCGCGATGCATGCAGCGCAGGTCGTCGTAGGTGCCGTTGCCGGTGAAGTGCGCGATGACCTGGATGCCGAGCCTGTCCCAGTAGGTCTGGAGAAGCTGCGTGTCGCCCTGGATGTTGAAGTCGCCGATGAAGTTCATCGTGTAGTCGCTGGTGATCGTCGGCTCCAGCGTGCCGACCTTCTCGTTGATCCAGCCGATGTTGAGGACGTGGTGGCCCTTCGACTGCGACACGCCCGCGAAGCCGGGGCACTCGCAGCAGAAGATGTCGACGTCGGGCCGCTCCTCCATGACCTTCTTGGCGACCGCCTTGATGTCGTCGCCGATCAGCGCCGTGGGGCAGGTCGTGTAGACGAACATCCGCTTGATGTCGGGCATCTCGTCGAAGGCTTCGTTGATAGACTTCTCGAGCCGCTTTTCGCCGCCGAAGACGATGTGGCTCTCCTTCATGTCGGTCGACCACACGTATTTCATGTTGAAGTGGCCGTTGTCGGTCGGATAGCGCTTCGTGTGCCAGGTGTCGTAGGCGCAGCCGATCGGACCGTGGATCATCTGGATGGTGTCTTTGAGGACGCCGCCGATGACGAGCTTGGCGCCGCAGAAGGCGCAGCCGCGCTCGGACAGCGTGCCGGGGATCGTCGACGCGTTCGAGATCGGCAGATAGTCGCGGGAGTCCTCGCCCTCGACCTTCAGATAGATGTGCTTCTCGCGTTCCGGTATCGCCTTGTCGCATTCCAACAGAACCATGGGCATGAGTCGTCCTCCTCACAGAAGGTGAGCTTTAGAGCGCAGCAGCTTTCAGCAGGCGGCGTCGGAGGAGACGAGGTCGGGTCCGTCGCCGGTAACCCCTTGATCGCAGGAAGCGTGCCAAGTAACGGCACTTTATCTGGATTACACACCGTAGCTGGGCGACAAAGACAATATCTCATATTTTTCAGTGACTAAGGCATATGCGCCGGTCAGGGGCGGCCCACCCATACTCTATCCTGACTACGTGACGAACTTGTGCGGCAGCACGACGGAAATGAACGGCCGCCGACGCGTGCACATATCGGAACGAATTTTCCTTTCTGTGTACCCCGTCGGGCGCGCTTTAGAGAAATACGGCCCGTCTGCGCAGATTTCAGCTTGGCACGTCTTGTGCGTTACGTCTGGCCGACTGCAAGCAAGAGGTCGCCATGTCCGACACCGGTCTTCTAGAGAGAGTCGAAGCGCCTGCGAAGCCGAAAGCAACGCTTTCGCCCAAGGTTCTTCGCGCCGCCGTGGCGACCCGTGACGGCCAGCGCATCGACTTGCACTTCGGCGCGGCCGACTCCTTCTTCGTCTACGACGTCGCTGCGGAGGGCCCGCGTCTCCTCGCAGAGCGTGTCATCGCCGAGCATGCGCTGAGCGAGGTAGAAGACAAGCGCGAGACGATCTATCGCATGATCTCCGACTGCGCGTTCCTGCTCGTCGCCAAGATCGGCGCGACGCCACAGGAGGCGCTCGCCAAGATCGGCATTGAGGCGAGCAACATGCACGCCGGAAAGAACGTCACGGACGCGCTGCAGGCGCTTTTTGCGGCCAAGATGGCCGCTGTCGACCAAACGCCCGTCGACTCCAGGGATTTCCGCCTTCTGCACGCGATGCTTCGCGTTTCGGACCTCGACCGGTCGATCGGCTTCTACACTTCGATGCTCGGGATGCGGGTCATCGAGCGGCGCGAGCACAAGAAGAACATGTTCTCTCAGGCTTATCTCGGATACGGCGACGCCGGCTCCGGGATGACGATCGAGCTCGTCGCGAATTGGATGCAGGATGATCCCTACGTCCATGGCGACGCCTTCGGTCACTTCGCGATCGGCGTGACGAACATCATGCGCCTTTGTGATCGCCTTGCGGCTGCGGGCGTGCCGATGCCGCGTCCGCCGCGCTCCCAGCGCCATGGAGAGAACATCGTCGCCTTCATCGAGGATCCCGACGGCTACCGCATCGAACTGGTTCAAGCGCCGCATTCAGAACCGGCCGCAGCGCTCGAAGATGTGTCCGCAACACGAGCTTGAAAGAAGGAGTGAACATGCTGCGTCAAATCGCATTCTATGGGAAGGGCGGGATCGGCAAGTCGACCACCTCGCAGAACACCCTCGCTGCGCTCTCGCAGATGGGCCAGAAGATACTGATCGTCGGCTGCGACCCCAAGGCCGACTCGACCCGCTTGATCCTGCACGCCAAGGCGCAGGACACCATCCTGTCGCTTGCGGCTGAAGCCGGCAGCGTCGAGGATCTGGAGCTCGAGGACGTGCTCAAGATCGGCTTTGGCGACATCAAATGCGTCGAGTCGGGCGGTCCCGAGCCAGGGGTCGGCTGCGCCGGCCGCGGCGTCATCACCTCGATCAACTTCCTCGAGGAGAACGGCGCCTACGACGACGTGGACTACGTCTCCTACGACGTGCTCGGCGACGTGGTCTGCGGCGGCTTCGCCATGCCGATCCGCGAGAACAAGGCGCAGGAAATCTACATCGTCATGTCCGGCGAGATGATGGCCATGTATGCCGCCAACAACATCTCCAAGGGCATTCTGAAATACGCCAACTCCGGCGGCGTGCGCCTCGGCGGGCTGGTCTGCAACGAGCGCCAGACCGACAAGGAACTGGAGCTCGCCGAGAGCCTCGCCAAGAAGCTCGGCTGCCAGCTGATCCACTTCGTGCCGCGCGACAATATCGTCCAGCACGCCGAGCTGCGCCGCATGACGGTGGTCGAGTTCGCGCCCGAGTCAAAGCAGGCGAACGAATATCGCACGCTCGCGAACAAGGTGCACAACAATCAGGGCAAGGGCATCATTCCGTCGCCGATCACCATGGACGAACTCGAAGACCTGCTCATGGAGCACGGCATCATGGATGCGGTCGACGAGTCGATCGTGGGCAAGTCTGCGGCCGAGCTCGCGATAGCCTGAAAGACCGGCGGCCCGGGAGCCTCCCGGGCCGCCGGTCCAGCAAGAGGAGTGGTCGATGTCCGTGGAATTGGCGGTGGACTACATTCGGCGCATGCGCTCGGACGACGAGTTCCGCAAGAAGATGAACGAAATTTCCGAGGACGAGAAGGCGAGCTGGGCGGCGATCCGCGAGGCCGGCTACGAGTTCTCAATGTCAGAGTTCAAGAAGGCGCAGGACGTCATCTACGAGGAACATGGCATTACGCCGATGTGAGCGTGCTTGTCTAAAAGTCTTTGCGAGCCTGGAGGCTCGCAATCAATTACCGCCGATAGCGCAAGAGCGCCTGCCTCTTATCCGTGAAAAATTCAACAATGCGGTCTGCAAGCACGCCGTCGATCGGCACGCCATATTGACGCGCAGCGCGCAGGAGCTGCTCGGCGTCCACGCCCTGAAGCGACGCTACTCCGGCATTCGCCAAGGATAGCACGCGGCGCTTCAGCACTTCGTCGCAGCCCCCCGCAAGCCACGAGTCGCGGATCGCGCCGGGCGTGTAATCGGGCGGCGCGGCGAAGCTTGATCCTGCGGTCGAGATCGCCGCCGCCATCGCGATATCGGCAAGCAGCAGGTTGAACATCTGATTTTGGGTCATCTCCGCCATGTAACGCTCTCCTCCAGCGGCTGCGCCGCTTCGAAGGAGAATGGCAAGATTTGAGCCAGGTGCGCATGCAAGGCTCAAAGCGCTTGGCGCGTACGCGACCGTACGAACAACGCGCGTTCCTGACGAATTTGCACGAGGCGGTTCTTCCCGCGCGCGCGTCGTAGCGCCGTCAAGCTCAATCGATCGAGTGCATCCTAAAGACTGCGCGGTTTGGCCGCACTCTTGCAGAAGAACTTTCGATCATCGCGGAGGACTGCATGAAGCCCGACGAGATTCAGGCGTTGATGGATGAACCGGCCTGTGCTCACAACAAGAAGTCAAAGTCCGGCTGCGCCAAGCCAGCGCCGGGTGCGACGCAAGGCGGCTGCTGCTTCGACGGCGCGCGCAATGCGCTGCTTCCGGTCGCCGATGTCGCCCACATCGTGCATGGGCCCATAGGCTGCGCCGGCTCCTCCTGGGACAATCGAGGCACGCGCTCGTCGGGTCCGGATACATATCGAATCGGGATGACGACCGATCTCTCCGAGATGGATGTCATCATGGGACGCGGCGAGAAGCGCCTCTATCGCGCCATCCGCCAGGCGGTGGAGACGAAGAAGCCTGTGGCGGTCTTTGTTTATAACACTTGTGTTCCGGCGCTTCAGGGAGACGACATAGAAGCGGTGGCCAAAGCGGCTTCAGAAAAATTCGGCGTGCCGGTCGTGCCTGTCGACTGCGCTGGCTTTTACGGCAACAAGAATCTCGGCAACCGCGTGGCCGGCGATGCGGCCTACAAGCACATAATCGGCAGACGCGAGCCGGATGCGCCGCCCTCGGGATCCGAGCCCCTCGGCGTCGCACGCCACGATGTGAACCTCATCGGCGAGTGGAATGTCGGTGGAGAGTTCTGGAGCGTTTCACCTCTCTTCGACGAGCTCGGCCTTCGGGTTCTTTGCAGCTTTTCCGGCGATAGCCGCTTTCACGAGATTCAAACGATGCATCGTGCGGAAGCGAGCATGGTCGTCTGCTCCAAGGCGATGCTGCATGTCGCGCGCAAGCTTGAGCAGGATTACGCAATCCCCTGGTTCGAGGGGAGCTTTTATGGAGTCAAGGACACGTCTCAAGCCTTCCGCAGCTTCGCTCGCCTGCTCGGCGACGCCGATCTGACGCAGCGTGTCGAGGCGCTCGTCGCGCGGGAAGAAGCGCGCGTCGACGCCGCGCTCGCGCCCTTGCGCGAGAGGCTCGAAGGCAAGCGCGTGCTGATCTTCACCGGCGGCTATAAGTCCTGGTCGGTCGTGTCTGCGATGCAGGACCTCGGCATGGTCGTCGTCGCGACAGGCACAGAAAAGTCCACCGAGGAGGACAAGGCGCGCATCCGCGAGCTGATGGGGCCGGACGCCCGCATGATCGCCGACAACGACCAGACCGGGCTCATCAACGTCTATCACGAAACCAACGCCGACATTTTGATCGCGGGCGACCGCTACATCTATCCGACGCTCAAGTCGCGCATTCCCTTCCTCGACATCGACCATGTGCGCCGCATCGGCTACGCCGGCTATGACGGGCTCATTGAGCTCGCGCGCAACATCGACTTCGCGGTTCATTCGCCCGTCTGGGGACTGGTGCGCTCGCGCCCCTCCTGGGCCGAGACGAATCCCGTGCGCGCGGTCGCGTGAGGAGGAGAGCCATGGCGCAGATCCTCACCCCCACCAAGGCGCTCTCGGTCAATCCGCTGAAGGCGAGCCAGCCGATCGGCGCGTCGCTGGCATTTCTGGGCCTTGCAGACTGTATGCCGCTGGAGCATGGCGCACGCGGCTGCACGTCCTTCAACAAGCTGTTCTTCATGCGCCATTTCAACGAACCGATCCCGCTCCAGACGACGGCGATGGATCAGACCACGGCAGTGCTGGGCGCCGATGAAAGCGTGGTCGAAGCTCTCGCGACAATCTGCCAGAAGAACAACCCGAAAATCATCGGCTTGCTGACAACGGGCCTTTCCGAGATGCAGGGCGCCGATGTGCCGCGCACCGTTCAGGAGTTCAGGCGCAAGCATCCGCAGTTCGCGTCTGTGGCCGTTGCGCCGGTCAACGCCAGCGATGCGCTGGGCTGTCTCGAGACAGGCTTCGCCGCTGCTGTCGAGTCCATTGTCCGCACGCTGGTTCCGCGCCGTCCAAGCGCGCACAAGAACCCGCGCCAGGTCAATGTGCTGGCGGGCGCGTTGCTGACGCCGGGCGATCTGGAGGAACTGCGCGACTGGATCGAGGCGTTCGGGCTTACGCCAATCGTTGCGCCCGACATCGGCGCCTCTCTCGACGGACATCTCATCGACGAGGGCTATTCGACACTGACTTATGGCGGCGCGGCGCGCGCGGACATCGAGGCTATGGGCGAGTCGGTCGCGACGATCGTCGTGGGGCGGTCGCTCTCGCGCGCGGCAGATACGCTGAAGGACCTCACCGGCGTTCTCGACTGGCGCTTCGACCAGCTTATCGGCCTCGCCGAGAGCGACGCCTTTACCCAGGCGCTGGTCGACATTTCGGGACGGGCAGCACCTGCATGGCTCTCGCGCAAGCGAGAGCAGCTCACTGACGCCATGGTCGACTGCCAGTTTCAGTTCGGAGGCGCGCGCATCGGCGTCGCAGGCGACGCCGATGTCGTCGGCGCTTTGTCCGATTTCTTCGTCGGCATGGGTGCGCATGTCGTGGCGGCGGTCGCCTCGGCCAATTCCCCGCGTCTCGACGATCTTGCGATTGACTCGGTCGTGATCGGCGATCTCGAGGATTTAGAGACGCTCGTGCAGGAGAACGCCGTCGACCTCATCGTCGCCAATTCCCATGGCGCCGAAATCTCGCGGCGCACGGGCGCGGCGCTGCTGCGCGCGGGCTTTCCGATCTACGACGCCTATGGCGCCCATGCGGACGCCTGGATTGGCTATGGCGGCACGCGTCGGCTGATCTTCACGGCGGCGAATCTGCTCGCAAATCACTATCAGGAGCTGCGGCCCTATGTGTCGCGCTACCGTCGTCAAGCAGCGGAGTAAGCGATGCTCAAGATCGCCTTCGCCTCCAACGACCAGGAAAAGGTGAACCTGCATTTCGGCGGCGCCGAGCAGCTCGTGATCTACGACGTCTCGCCGGGCCGCGCCGATCTCGTCGGCGTCCAGCAGTTCCTCAAGGCGGAGCAGGTCGGCGAAGCGGGCCGCAGCGGGCTTACGGGGTCGGGGCAGGATAAGGTGATCCCGAAGCTCGAGTTCGTCGATGGATGCGCGGCGGTGTACGCCGCCTCCATCGGCGGCAATTCCGTAAGGCGACTGATGCTGGCGGGCATTCAGCCGATCGTCGTCGACGATGGCCACGAGATTCTCGATCTGCTCAACGAGGTGAGCCTCGCGCTCGTCTATGGCGGTCTGCCCTGGGTCGATAAGGCCAAGAAGAAGGCCGCTCCGCTGGCGCCCGGCCCTAGTGCTTCGGGCGAGAGCCGGAAGCTCATCGCCTCAGTCGAGGAGCTGGAATGAGCGACGCCCCAACCCCGGTTCACGCCGACAACTTACGAAGTGGAGGCCCCTCGATGCCAGAAGAAGAAAAGCTGCGCGTGATCCTGCAGACAATCGCCGAGGCGCGTCTTGGGATACAGGCCGACGGGGGCGACATCGAGTTCCTGGGGCTGCGCGGGCAGCGCGTCGAGGTTTGTCTAACCGGCAAATGCCTCACCTGCGCGCTCGCTGGCCAGACGCTCGGCGCGATCCGGCGCAAGCTGGTCATGGCGCTCGATCAACCCGTCATGGTCGTGCCGATCATGGCTTAGAGGCGCGCGGCGCCGACAAAAGATTTCTCAACCGCAGACGGGTTCTTGATGGAGCGGCCAATGATCACGATCGAAGACTTGGTCCGAGGGGGAAAAGCCGGCGCCGCAGCGCCGGCAAAAAGCGGCGGATGCGCCTCCTCCTCCTGCGGCTCCTCCGGCGGACCAGACGATCTCGCTCCGCACATTTGGGAGAAGGTCAAGGATCATCCCTGCTACTCAGAGGAGGCGCACCATTACTTCGCACGCATGCATGTCGCGGTCGCGCCGGCCTGCAACATTCAATGCAACTACTGCAACCGTAAATATGACTGCGCCAACGAGAGCCGTCCCGGCGTTGTCTCGGAACGGCTCACGCCGGAGCAGGGCGCGCGAAAGGTTCTCGCGGTGGCGCAAGCCGTGCCGCAACTCTCGGTGCTCGGCATCGCCGGCCCCGGCGACGCGCTCTACGATTGGCGCCATACCAGGGCGACCTTCGATGTCGTCTCGCGACAACTCCCCGACATCAAGCTCTGCATCTCGACGAACGGCCTCGCGCTGCCCGAGCATGTCGACGAGATCGTCGGCATGCACATCGATCATGTGACGATCACGATCAACATGGTCGACCCCGAGATCGGCGCGAAAATCTACCCCTGGATCTATTTTCAGCACAAGCGCTGGACAGGCGTCAAAGCCGCGCAGATTCTACATCAGCGACAGATGCTCGGGCTCGACATGCTCGCTGCACGTGGCGTGCTGGTGAAAGTCAACTCCGTTCTGATCCCAGGAATCAACGACGAGCATCTCGTCGAGGTCAACCGCGAGGTCAAGGCGCGCGGCGCTTTCCTGCACAACGTCATGCCGCTGATTTCTGACCCGGCGCATGGGACGTGGTTCGGACTCAACGGCCAGCGTGGACCTACGGCGCAGGAGCTGAAGAAGGTGCAAGACGCCTGCGAGGGCGGCGCGAAGATGATGCGTCATTGCCGCCAGTGCCGCGCCGATGCGGTGGGTCTTCTCGGCGAGGATCGCGGCCAGGAGTTCACGCTCGACAAGCTGCCGGAGACGATCATGGTCGACACCGCGGACCGCGACGCCTATCGCGAGGAGGTCGAGCGCAAGCGCGAGGCGCATCGCGCCGCGAAAGCAGCGGCTGGCGCGCTGGTCCGCGAGGCCAGGGATGCGTGCAGCCTCACCGTCGCCGTCGCGACCAAAGGAGACGGCCTCGTCAACCAGCACTTCGGCCACGCCTCGGAGTTTCAGGTCTATCTTGCCGACGGCGCGGGGGTAAGGTTTCTGGGCGCACGCAAGATCGACGAGCATTACTGCAAGGGCGGGCTGGGCGAGGACTCGGCGCTCGCCGGCATCATCGACATTCTCGCCGATGTCGACGTCTTACTGTGCGCGAAGATCGGCGACTGCCCAAAGGTAGAACTCGCGCACGCCGGGATCGAGCCCAGCGACGACTTCGCTTATGAATTCATCGAGCCAGCCATCGCCGCGCTTTACGCCAGGCGGCGCGCCGGCGCGCCCGCAGACGCCTGAAACGCATAACCAGGACAGGAGACAAAAATGGCGTACAAGATCATCGCATCCCAATGCACTGTCTGTAGCGCGTGCGAGTTCGAGTGTCCGAACGGCGCGATCCGCATGAAAGGCGAGACCTACATTATCGACGCCGCAAAATGCACGGAGTGCCATGGCGACCAGCCGCGCTGCGTCGACGTATGCCCTGTCGAGAACACTTGCGTCAGGGCCTGAAAGGAGGCGCCACATGTTGATCCTGACTCGTCCGGCGATCGGAGCGATCCAGTCCGCCATGCAGCAAAACGACAAGACCGGTTGCGGCGTGCGCATCGCAGCCGAGGGCGGTTGCTCGGGGCCGAAGTTCTCCATGCGTTTCGAGCCGGAGCCTTCGAGCGAGGACATCGTCATCGAAATCCGCGACGTCCGCGTCTTCGTCGACGAGGCGTCGATGGAGATCCTGCGCGGCGCGACGGTCGACTATGCTCAGGAGGGCGACAGCCAGGGCTTCAACTTCACGCTCGATCCGAGCGCGAGCCGGGGCGCTGGCCAGCAGTGCGGCTGCAAGAGCGCGACTCCGGCGGCGGGCAACTGCGGATCGGGATCGGGCCAGTCCTGCGGCTCAAGCACGATGCACTGAGCAGCGTGCGAGCCTCCGGCTCGCATCGCCTAATGAAAATCCTTGTGATTGAGCTTGTATTTTCCCATGCGCAGGCCAAGGATTCGCCGCGTGAGTCCGAGCATCTTGGCGGCTTCCGTCGTGTTGCCCTTCTGCACCTTTAGCGCCTCGATGATCATCTCATATTCGACGGCATTGAGGCGTGTCTCCAGGCTACCCTTGCATTCGACCTCCGAGAGCACAGGCATCTGCAGCGAGGGTGGCAGATTTTCGCCGTGAATGACGCCATCCTCGGAGAGGATGATCGCGCGCTCGATCACATTTTCCAGCTCGCGCACGTTGCCGGGCCAGTGATAGGAGAGGAGCATGTTGATCGCGGAGGTCGAGATGCGCTTCACCTCCATGCCCAGCTCGTTTGAGAACTGCGCAACGAAGTGATCCGCGAGCGCGACGATATCGTTGCCGCGGTCGCGCAAGGGCGGGATGGTTACGGGGAAGACGTTCAGCCGATAGTAAAGATCCTCGCGGAACGTTCCCTGCTCGACCATCTCGGCGAGGTTGCGATTGGTAGCGGCGATGACCCGCAGATTGACCTTGATCGGCTTGTTGCCGCCGACGCGCTCGAAGGTCCGCTCCTGAAGCACCCGCAGCAGCTTCGCCTGCACCGGAAGCGAGAGTTCGCCCACCTCGTCGAGGAAGACGGTTCCGCCGTCGGCCTCCTCGAACCGGCCTTTTCTAGCGCCGATCGCGCCGGTAAAGGACCCTTTCTCATGGCCGAACAGCTCGCTCTCGATCACGCTCTCGGGCAGCGCCGCGCAGTTGAACTTGACGAAAGGCCCCTTGGCCGCACCGCTGTTGAAGTGGATGGCGCTGGCGACCAGCTCCTTGCCGACGCCGCTCTCGCCAAGGATCAACACCGTGGTCTTTGTGCGCGTCACGCGGTCGATCAGCTGATAGACCTCCTGCATCGGCTTGGAGCTGCCGATGATGTTGGAGGGCTTGAAGCGCGCCTTCAGCGCGCTGCGCAACCGTCTGTTTTCGTTCTCGAGCGCGACCTTCTCGACGTTTTCGATCAGATAGAGTTCCGCGGCCTGCGCGGTCAGCGCGGCGAGCATCGACAAGACCTCGACGTCGAGCCGCAACAGTCGCGCGTTGTCGTAGAGGCGTTCCGCGCTGATCGTGCCGAGAACGCGCTTGCCGCGTGCAATCGGAACGCAGATGAAGCTTATCTTCCTGTCGGACTCGCTGCTGCGGCTGCCGGTGCGATTGAGGAAGGCCGGCTCCTCGCCGATCCTCGGCACGACGATGGGCAGCCCAGTTTCAACGACGCGTCCCGTCACGCCCTCGCCCAAAAAGTACACCCCTCTGGCCTGCTCCTCGTCGCTCAAGCCAAAGCTCTGGTGGACGAAGATATCGCCGGAACCCGGCTCGAATAGGCTGACCATCGCCCGCACGACCCTCACGTGCGATTTCAGGACATTCAACAGGATCTGGAGCGTCTCCGTGAGGTCGTTGCTCGCGGCGGCGATCCTGCTCATCTCGTTCATGAGCGGCAGCACGTTCGTCCTGCATTCGCCGAGATCGCAGTCGCACGGGTGCGGCTCGAACGGCGCCACGCCCGGGAAAGGGCGGGAGCCTTCGCTTGTATGTTCTTTCTCAGTCAACGCAAGTTTTGTGGCCAATGCGCGCCTCCGCCGCCCGCTCTGACGACCGTCGAAGGGGCGTATAGGGCTCGAGGTCGGGCCCCCTCTTCGGGGTCGCGGCAAAAATCCCTGCAAGTATTGGACCAAAAAAGGGGGCGCGCAGCGCCCTTCGCGGCAAATTTGAGTCTGCCGCAATTTTATGTATATAAACCAATTGCTTAGTCTCCAGAGATAAGTCGCTCGCAAGCGCCATACTGTAGGTTGCTTATATAGCGTTATGCATCATTTGAGGCGGCTCTGGCGAGCTTTCGGGCGCCTGGCCGGCGGCCGATACGCTATTGCTTACCGTAATCTATGAAACTGGGATCCGCCGCCCGGCGAGCGAGATTGCGTGCGCGCTCCAGCTCCTCGGTCGTCACCAAAGAGTCGCGTACGCGATTGAACATGGGATTGAGATAACCGTCGAGCCGGTTGAACAACGTCGAGCGCGCCTTGAGCGCGTTCTTTCGGAAGCGCAAGCATTTGTAACACATGGGCGAACGCGCCAGATACTCGCGTGGCCGGATCCAATAGGCGATGGCGAAGAGGCGGATGCCCGTCGCGAGCAGCTCCCTAAAAGCGCGGAACCACCAAGCCCGCCTGTAGCACAAGGATTCTAAGTGAATCGTGCATATGTTGCACGATGCGAACGAGGCTGAGACGCGCTGCGGCTTGGCCGGCGGAGGATCGATCATCTGACGCGCTCTCTGTTTTTGCGCGGGAAGACGCAATCTTCACGCCAAGCGGAAAACGCGTCTCGGCTCAGTCGAAGAAGAGCCGATACCGCAGGAAACCGTCCGCCTCGCCGAATTGATCGTAAAGCTGCCGCGCGGAAGCGTTGTCGGCCCGCGTGTGCCAATAGACGCGAGCCCACGCATTCTCACGAGCGAGCCCGACGATATCCTCGATGAGCGCCCTCCCGACGCCCCGCCCGCGCGCTACGGGCGCAACATAGAGGTCCTCCAGATAGCAGACCGGGGCAATCGTCCAGCTGCACTCATGAATGACCGAAATCGAGAAGCCCATGATTTCGGCGTCAAGCTCTGCGATCCGCCCGACGAATGCCGATTGCGGACTGACAATCCTCCGCCAGGTCGCCTCGGTCACAGCCGGCGGAACCTGCGCCCGGTAAAAATCGCAATAGCCGGTCCAAAGCTCTCGCCAACCGGCTTCATCCCGCGGCTCAACGCCTCTGATCTTGATCAAGCTCATCGCCCTCTCCCGCGCTCGTCCGTTCCTTGGATGCCGCCCGAGGGGAAGTCCAAGGCAGGGGCGCGACGTGCGTCTGGGGCTGGTTTGCATTTATGAGAACCCGCAGAGCAACTAGCCCGCCTGAATGCAGAACTCGGGCCGCGGAGCTTTGTGTTGAAGCCGCTCAGCCTGGATTTTTCGCAGTGCGAAGAATTCCTGAGGACTCTCGCCGAGCACTTCGCCGACAAGGCCCTTTGACCCACAGGGCAAGCCGGAGAACGAAGGAAGCTTGTTCTGACGAAAATGCTGTCTCGCAATATGCGGCTGATTGGCCTCGATATGACTTGCTGGTTTTGCCGTCGGCGGAAGCTTAAATCGCTATCCGGCGGACAGGCGGGACAATACTCGATCCGACGCGCAGGCCGAGCCAAAGCGCGCTTGCGCTAGGCGTGCGACCACTGCGGCGCAGACATGCCTATGTAGGGAGGGCCTGCTGCGCCTTTTCCTTCAGAAGCGAAGCGTAAAGATCAGAGATGCGAGTGAGGTATCTCGCCTCGCTAAACTCTCTCTCGACCCACTCGCGTCCATTGGCGCCCATCTCGGCCA
>Ga0187781_10001675_pt1 | contig 16845 bp, 15 predicted proteins | sample 0715_SJ02_MP02_2_FD_132447 | JGI IMG/M metagenome (GOLD analysis project Ga0187781, IMG submission 132447) | Tropical peat soil microbial communities from peatlands in Department of Meta, Colombia - 0715_SJ02_MP02_20_MG | ecosystem: Environmental > Terrestrial > Soil > Wetlands > Peat | place...
CGTTGTCGCATTCGCCGCCCCGGCGAACCGGAAACTGGCGGAAATCCGCAGCCAGCTCGCTGTGCAGTATGCCAATCTGGGGAATTTGCCGGTAGCGCTGGAAACAGCCAACCAGGCCATGCTGGCTGATGATAGTTATGTGGGTGCCTACCTGACCCGTGCCTATGTATTGGTCCTGACGCATCAGGATGATCAGGCCGAGCAAAGTTTTCTCAAGGCCTTGCAGATTGCACCGGATAGTCCGGAAGCCAATAACAACTACGGTCAGTTCCTGTGCGAGCACCAGCGCCCCAGGCTGGCCATGGGCTATTTTGCCAAGGCAGTTGCCAACCCTTTGTATCAGACACCCCAAACGGCCTATCTCAATATGGGCCGTTGCAGCATCAAGCTGGGCGAAACTTCCCAGGCCAATGACTATCTGCTGACGGCCTTGCAGCTGGTGCCAAACTTTGTCGCCGCCTTGCAGGAAATGGCAGCCTTGCATCTGGAGCTGGGCAATGCCAAGCTGGCGTCCTTTTACTACGAACGCATGTTGAAAGTAGCCGACAGGAACAGCCTGGGGGCCGATGTCTTGTGGCTGGGTGTAAGAATAGCCAGGAAAGGGGGAGACCGGGTGCATGAGGCGGAATATTCCTCCATGCTGAAAAACCGCTACCCGGACTCCAAGGAAACACAACAGTTGTTGAGCGGAAGCTGAGGATGGAACAGGAACTGAATGGCCAGTCTGCTAGCGTGAGGGTTGGCGCAGCGCTCAAGTCCGCGCGGGAACATTCCGGCATGAGTCTGGGTGAAGTGGCTGAGCGATTGAAATTGTCAATCCGGCAGTTGCAGGCCATCGAGAATGATGACTTTCAGCAATTGCCCGGAGCAACTTTTGTACGTGGTTTTGTCCGGAATTACGCCCGTTTTCTGCAGTTGGACCCGGAGCCGCTGATGCAGGCACTGGAACAACATTTTCCTTCCGCAGTCAATGATGTGGTGAACCTCGCGAGGCATGACAGTACGGTGCAGCCTCCCAGTATGGCCGAAACCTTGGCCAAGGTTGGCCATCCGCGCAGCCGCCATGGTCGCTGGTGGGGGCTGGGGCTGCTTGTCCTGGCGGTTGTTGCCTTGGCTGCGTGGCAGTTGCATCAGGAAAAACTGGCCAGCGTGGCCGAGCAGACCTTGCCTGTCGCATCCGAGCCGCTCGCAACATTGAAGCCAGCCAGTGCGGCTGCCGCTGTCTTGCCTGCGCTGCAGCAGGCTGCGGCCAGTCAGCCACAAGCCAGTGCAGCGTTGCCATCGGCAGCGGTTGCCAGTGTGGCTGCGGCTCCAGCATCCGGCGCAGTGGGCAAGAGTGTTGCCAGTGCCGCCGAGGATGAAGGCAGCGCGGCCTCTGCCAAATTACAGCTCAGTGCCAGTCAGGCAGCGTGGATTTCCGTCATCGATGCCAATGGGAAGAAACTGCAGTTTGGAACGTTGGCCGCCGGTGAGCGTAAAGAATTGAGTGGCACGCCGCCATTGCAGTTGAAAATCGGCAATGCCAGCCAGGTAACATTGAGCTTTAACGGTCAGCCCGTCGATCTGACGGACAAGATTCGCGGCACTACCGCCAAAATTGAACTCAAGTAAATGCGGATTTTTGCATGAATAGCGTGAATATCGCGCGACGCCCCACTCGCCAGGTGCGCGTGGGGCATGTCATTGTGGGCTCGGAAGCACCGGTTGTGGTGCAATCCATGACCAACACCGACACGGCAGATGCCATCGCCACTGTAGAACAGGTTTACCAGTTGTCCCAAGCCGGCTCCGAGCTGGTCCGCATCACCGTCAACTCCCCGGAGGCAGCGTCGCGCGTGGCGGAAATCCGCCAGCGGCTGGATGATATGGGCTGCAATGTCCCGCTGGTTGGCGATTTCCATTTCAATGGCGAGCGCCTGTTGAAGGACTATCCCGACTGTGCCCGCGCCCTGGCCAAGTACCGTATCAATCCGGGCAATGTCGGCAAGGGTGCCAAGGGGGACGACAAGTTCGCCTACATGATCCGCACCGCGGCCGAGCTGGACAAGCCGGTACGCATCGGCGTCAACTGGGGCAGCCTGGATCAGGCATTGCTGGCACGCATGCTGGATGCCAATAACCACAAGCCGCAACCGCTGCCGCTGGAACTGGTGATGCGCGAAGCGCTGATCGTGTCGGCGCTGGAGTCTGCCGACAAGGCGATGGAGCTTGGCTTGCCGGCTCAGAACATTCTGCTGTCCTGCAAGGTCAGCAATGTGCAGGACCTGATCACGGTTTATCGTGATCTGGGCAGCCGTTGCGATTTCCCGCTGCACCTGGGCCTGACCGAAGCGGGAATGGGCAGCAAGGGGATTGTGGCCTCATCGGCTGCACTGGCCATTCTGCTGCAAGAAGGGATAGGCGATACCATTCGTATCTCCCTGACCCCGCAGCCGGGTGAGGCACGTACCCGCGAAGTCATTGTGGCGCAGGAACTGCTGCAGACCATGGGGCTGCGCAGCTTTACGCCGCTGGTTACCGCCTGCCCCGGTTGTGGCCGTACTACCAGCACCTTTTTCCAGGAGCTCGCGGACCAGATCCAGAGTTTCCTGCGAGATCAGATGCCGATATGGCGACTACAGTACCCCGGCGTGGAAGACATGAAAGTGGCGGTCATGGGCTGTGTGGTCAATGGCCCGGGGGAAAGCAAGCTGGCGGATATCGGCATTTCCCTGCCCGGTACCGGCGAAGTGCCGGTGGCCCCGGTCTATGTGGATGGGCAGAAGGATGTCACCCTGAAAGGCGACAATATCGCCGGTGAATTCAAGGCATTGGTAGAAGCGTATGTCCGCAGTCGCTATGGCGAACAAGGCAGCAAGCGGCGCGAACCGGCCAGCCGTACCATTCCGATTCATCCGCAGCGCGGCTGATGAACGGGCCGGGCAAGAACAAGATCAACCGAATAGCAAGAAAACGTAAAAATGGCGCAAAAACTGCAGGCAATCAAGGGCATGAATGATGTGCTGCCCGCCGAATCCTACCAATGGGAATATTTCGAAGGCGTGCTGCGCAAGCTGTTGGCCGATTACGGTTACCAGAACATCCGCACCCCCATCGTGGAAACCACGCCATTGTTCGTGCGTGCCATCGGCGAAGTCACCGATGTGGTCGAAAAGGAAATGTACACCTTTGTTGATAGCCTGAATGGCGACAGCCTGACCCTGCGCCCGGAAGGGACTGCCGGTACATTGCGTGCCGTGGTGGAACATACCCTGTTGTATAACACCACGCAGAAGCTGTGGTATATGGGACCGATGTTCCGCCATGAAAAGCCGCAAAAGGGTCGCTATCGTCAGTTCCACCAGATGGGGATCGAAGCGCTGGGTTTTGCCGGTCCGGACATCGATGCCGAAATCATCGCCATGACTGCCGATCTGTGGCAACGTCTGGGTTTGAGCCAGTATGTGCGCCTGGAAATCAACTCGCTGGGTAATAGCGAAGAGCGTGCGGCACACCGCCAGGCGTTGATTGCCTACCTGGAACAGTTTGTGGACATCCTGGATGAAGATGGCAAGCGTCGCCTCTACACCAATCCCTTGCGTGTGCTGGATACCAAGAACCCGGCGTTGCAAGACATGGCCAATCAGGCGCCGCGTCTGTCCGACTACCTGGGCGAACAATCGCGTGCTCATTACGAAGGCTGGAAGGCAATGATCGCCGGTCTGGGCATAGACTTTGTCGAAAATCCGCGACTGGTGCGAGGGCTGGATTACTACAACCAGTCGGTATTCGAATGGGTGACTACCGAACTGGGTGCCCAGGGAACGGTATGCGCCGGTGGTCGTTACGATGGTCTGATCGAACAACTGGGCGGCAAGCCCGCACCTGGCATCGGCTTTGGCATGGGGCTGGAACGTGTGCTGCTACTGTTGCAGGACAAGGGCCTGCTCCCGGCTGCACGCAATGTTGACGTCTATATCGTGCAACAGGGCGAAGGCGCAGCACTGTATGCCATGAAGCTGGCACAGCAGTTACGCAGTGCCGGGCTGTCGGTCATCCAGAATCTGGGCGAGGGCAGTTTCAAGTCGCAAATGAAAAAGGCCGATGGCAGTGGCGCAGAGTTCGCCGTCATCATCGGTGAAAACGAAATGGCTGCCGGTCAGGCCGTGGTCAAGCCCATGCGTGCCGATGCCGCGCAGCAGACCGTGGAGCTGTCTTTGGTCGCTTCAACCATTGCCGCTATCAAGGCTTGATATAAAGGGGGTGCGCGATGGCGTACGACTTGCAGGAACAGGAACAAATCGACTCCATGAAGGCCTTCTGGCAACAGTGGGGCAAGCTGATCAGTGGCGTGGTGCTGGCGCTGAGTGTGGGCTATGTCGGCTATAAGGCCTATGGCTATTACCAGGCCGGACAGGAGGCCAAGGCGGCCGTGGTATTTGACGATGCCCAACAGTCGGCCCAGGCACAGGATGTGGCAAAGGTGAAAGCCGCCGCCAGTCTGTTGCAGACAGACTACGCAGCCACCAGCTATGCGGCCGACGCGGCCTTGCTGGCTGCCAAAGTGGCGTTTGAAAAGAATGATCTGGCCACCGCGCAAAGCCAGCTGAGCTGGATTGTGCAGAATGTGAAGGACGAGTCTGCCGTGGCCGTGGCGCACCTGCGCCTGGCCACCATTCAGCTGGATCAACAACACTATGATGCGGCCATTGCCGAACTGGGACAGGCACACCCCAGCGCTTTTGATGCGCTGTTCCTGGACCAGATGGGCGATGTACGTGCAGCCAAGGGCGACAAACCGGCGGCACGGGATGCATACAAGGCTGCCCTGGCCAAGCTGGTGGGGGATTCTCCCAACCGCCAGTTCATTCAGACCAAACTCGACGCACTGGGAGGTTAATTGATGCGCCGCCAACTGCTGGTTACTGCTGTCCTTTCCTCGTTCATGCTGGCCGGTTGCGCCAGCTGGTTTGAAGGTTCTTCTGCTGTAAAGCCCACTCCGCTGGCGGCCATCAAGCCTCTGCAGGCGCTGAATGTCAAATGGTCGGTCAGTCAGGCCGCTTCCAGTAATGGCTTTACACCGGTATATGCTAATGGCAATGTAGTGAGCGCCGATGCCCAAGGGCATATCCGTACCATTGATGCCCTGAGCGGCCGCGTGAGCTCGGATGTCGCACTCAAGCGCGACCTGGCGTCGGGTGTGGCGGTGGCCGGTGATACGGTGATTGTTTCCACCCAGGATGGTCATCTGCTGGCCGTGGACCGCAGCAGCGGCAAGCTGCTGTGGGAACAGAACCTGACCAGTGTGGCACTGGAGTCGGCCCAGATCAGTGCCGGCATGGTGATTGTCCGTAGCAATGATGGCCGCCTGACCGGCTTCAGCCTGGCCGACGGCAAGCAGCAATGGTCGATCAGCCATAGCCTGCCGCAATTGCTGGTGCGTAATACCGCCTCCATGCAGGCCGTGGGCAACGAGGTGGTCATGGTGGGTCTGCCCGGTGGCAAGCTGGATATTGTCAGCCCGGCCAATGGCAACACCCTGTGGGAAGGCGTAGTTGCCAATCCGCGCGGTGCCACCGAGCTGGAGCGCATTACCGATATCACCAGCCGACCGGTATTTGATGGCGGCCAGGTCTGCAGCGTGGCCTACCAGGGACGTGTCGCCTGCTTTGATGCAAAGAGCGGGGGCCTGACCTGGGCGCGTGACCTGTCCTCCAGCCGCGGTGTGGCAGTGGATGGCAGCAAGTTGTATGTCACTGCAGAAGATGGTTCGGTCTGGGCGTATGACCGCAATACCGGCCGTAGCCTGTGGAAAAATGATGATCTGAAGTATCGCAATGTATCTGGCCCTGCCATGCTGGGACGTTTTGTCCTGGTGACTGATGGCGAGGGTTATGGTCACCTGCTGTCCAACGAGAGTGGCAGCCTGGTGGGCCGCGTGAAACTAGGCAGCGAAGGCGCAACCGCCCAGCCCATCTCCCTGGGCGTATCTGCCCTGGTGCAGGGGCAAAATGGTCGCCTGACGCTGCTGTCTATTGAGTAAAAGCTGTAAATCATGAAACCTACCGTAGCGCTGGTCGGCCGCCCCAATGTGGGCAAGTCGACCCTTTTCAATCGGCTGACACGCAGCCGTGACGCCCTGGTCGCCGACCAGCCCGGCCTGACCCGTGACCGCCACTATGGCCACGGGCGGGTTGGTGGCAAACCCTATCTGGTGGTCGACACTGGCGGTTTCGAGCCGGTAGTGGATGAAGGCATTCTGTTTGAAATGGCCAAGCAGACCCTGCAAGCAGTGGATGAAGCCGATGCCGTGGTGTTCCTGGTAGATGGCCGGACCGGCATCACGCCGCAGGACAAGATCATTGCCAATCGCCTGCGCCAGATCGACCGTCCGGTGTTTCTGGTGGTCAACAAGGCAGAAGGCATCAGCCATGCGATTGCCGGTGCCGAGTTCCACGAACTGGCATTGGGACAACCGCTGGTTATCTCCGCAGCCCATGGCGACGGTGTGCGAGAACTGATGGACATGGTGCTGGGCGACTTTCCTGACGAAGTGGAAGAGGAAGATCGCTACCATCCCAAGTTTGCAGTCATCGGCCGCCCCAATGTCGGCAAGTCGACTCTGGTCAATGCCATTCTGGGTGAAGAGCGGGTGATTGCCTTTGACCAGGCCGGTACCACCCGCGACAGTATCTATATTGATTTTGAACGGGATGACCATACCTATACCATCATTGATACTGCGGGGGTACGTCGCCGTGGCAAGGTGAACGAGGCCATTGAAAAGTTTTCCGTCATCAAGACCATGAAGGCTATTGAAGATGCCAACGTGGCCGTACTGGTGCTGGATGCACAACTGGATATCTCGGAGCAGGATGCCACCATCGCTGGTTTTGCGCTGGAAGCAGGCCGGGCATTGGTTGTCGCGGTGAATAAATGGGATAACCTGGATTTCGAGCAAAAGGAAAACGTGAAGCGGGAGATCGCCCGCAAGATCAATTTCCTCGACTTTGCCAAATTCCACTACATCTCGGCGCTGGAAGGCCGTGGTGTGGCGGATTTGTTCAAGTCCATCGACGAAGCCTACCAGGCGGCCATGGTCAAACTGGCTACGCCCAAGCTGACCCGTGTGCTGAATGTTGCAGTAGAACGTCAGGCACCGCCGCGGTCCGGGCTGATGCGGCCCAAGATGCGTTATGCTCACCAGGGTGGCATGAATCCTCCCATCATCGTGATTCATGGCAATGCACTGGATGCAATTCCGGCCAGTTATACCCGCTATCTGGAGCATACCTTCCGGAAGGTATTCAAATTGCAGGGCACCCCGTTGCGCGTGCAGTACAAGACCTCGGACAACCCTTTTGTCAATGAAGAGTCCAAGGACAAGTCCCGTGCCAAACCCAAGCCGATGAGCAAGATGCCGGGTCGGGAAAAGCAAGTTCGCTGGGGCAAGAGCGGTAAAAAATAGTAGGCTGGGGTTTTTTCTGCTAAAAATAAGCGTACCAGCCGGGCTTTAAAAAATTACTTAATACAACAATCAACGATTCGGAGAAAACGAATGAGCTCTAAAGGGCAAATGTTACAAGACCCGTTCCTGAACATTCTGCGCAAGGAACATGTGCCGGTATCCATCTACCTGGTTAACGGTATCAAGCTGCAGGGTCAGGTCGAGTCTTTTGACCAGTACGTCGTGCTGCTGAAAAACACGGTAACCCAGATGGTTTACAAACATGCCATTTCTACCGTGGTACCGGCCCGTCCGGTGAATATCCCGCATGAACACCCAGGTCAGAAGCCGGATCAGCAAGACGCCTGATTAGGCAGTGCTGCATCCTAGCGGGCCGGTAGGCCGTGTCATGCTGACGCGGTCTGTCGGCCTTTTTTCATGATTTGTTCTACCCCAGCTGCAGCCGCGCACGGTGGTGGAAAACCCTCACGGTTCTTAATACAGTGTTTGATCGTCCCGATATCGGAGACCAGGCCGTACTGGTATGCCTGGATTTTGGTGACCCCGACTACCAGGAAAATATCGCCGAATGTGCAGAGCTGGTGCGCTCCGCCAATGTTCTTGTTGCCGGCGTGGTCCAGGGTAAACGGCAGCGGCCTGATGCCGCCTTGTTTGCCGGCAAGGGCAAGGTCGAGGAAATTGCCACCCTGGTGCAGGCCAGTGCCGCCAATGTGGTGATCTTCAATCACCAGCTATCGCCTGCCCAGGAGCGTAATCTTGAGCGTGCCTTGCAATGCCGGGTGATCGACCGTACCAGCCTGATCCTGGATATTTTTGCCCAGCGTGCGCGCAGTCACGAGGGTAAATTACAGGTAGAACTGGCCCAGCTGTCCCATATCGCCACCCGCCTGGTGCGGGGTTGGACACACTTGGAACGGCAGAAAGGCGGCATTGGTCTGCGTGGCCCGGGTGAAAGTCAGCTGGAAACCGACCGACGCCTATTGGGAAACCGGGTAAAAATGTTGAAGCAACGGCTGGCGCAAGTGCAGAAACAGCGCAATACCCAGCGTCGTAGCCGCATGAGAACCGGCATCGCCTCGGTCTCCATTGTCGGCTATACCAATGCAGGCAAATCGACATTATTTAATGCATTGACCAAGGCTGGCAGCTATGCGGCCGACCAGTTGTTTGCCACTCTGGATACCACTAGCCGGAAACTGTTTCTCAATCCGGAAACTTCGCTGATCTTGTCGGACACCGTCGGCTTTATTCGCGACTTGCCGCATACCCTGGTTGCCGCCTTCCGCGCTACGCTGGAAGAAACCATCCAGGCAGATCTCCTGCTGCATGTGGTGGATTCGGCCAACCCCATGCGGGATGTCCAGATCGACGAAGTCAACAAGGTGTTGGCTGAAATCGGCGCGGATCATGTGCCGCAGCTGATTATCTGGAACAAGACCGATCTGCGTGGATTGCCGGCGGCAATCGAGACCGATGAACAGGATTGCCCTCAGTCAGTACGGGTGTCGGCGTTGACCGGAGAGGGGTTGGAACTCTTGCGTACGGTTCTGGCCGAACGGGTTGCACAACCCGATAACCAACACGAAGAATATCCAGAGCATGTCGCAGAATGATCCGAACCGAGGCCGCCCGCATGGAGACGGTCCTCCTGATCTTGATGAAGTTTTCCGCAACCTGAACCGGAGCCTGGCACGCCTGCTGGGCGCAAAACCATCCGGCAGCCAGCCGCAGGGGCCATCAGGCAGCGCTTTCCGAAGCGGTGTCTTGGTCTTGCTGGGTATCCTGCTCGCACTCTGGCTGGGTAGCGGTTTCTATGTGGTGGACGCCAAGGAAGAGGGCGTGGTGCTACGCCTTGGGCGTTTTCATCGCCTGACTGACCCCGGCTTGCAATGGCATCTTCCTTATCCCTTCGAAAAGGTTGAAATCGTCAATCTGACAGAGCTGCGCAGCGTCGAAGTAGGCTACCGCAGCAATGCCAAGAACAAGGTGCCGGAAGAGTCATTGATGCTGACTGCCGATCAGAACATCATCGATGTGCAAATGTCGGTGCAATACGATGTCAAGGATGCCAAGGCTTTCCTGTTCAATAATGCCGCAGAAGACGAAAACGCCAACGATATCGTCAAACAGGCTGCAGAAACGGCGATTCGCGAAGTAGTTGGTCGCAATCAGGTGGATTTTGTCCTCAATGAAGGACGGGCGCAGATTGCAGCCGAAGCGCAAAAGCTGATCCAGGATGTGCTGGACCGCTACCAGCTGGGTGTGCGTATCGCCAAGGTCAATATCAATGATGTTCAGCCACCCGAACAGGTGCTGGCTGCATTCGATGATGCGGTAAAGGCCGGGCAGGACAAGGACAAGCTGCGAAACGAAGGCCTGGCCTATGCCAACGATGTGGTCCCCAGGGCCAAAGGGATGGCCGCTCGCCTGGAGCAGGAGGCCGAAGCCTATCAGCAGAAAGTGGTCTCTCAGGCCGAGGGGGATGCCTCACGCTTCAAACAAGTGTTGTCGGAATACAACAAGGCTCCCAAGGTCATGCGCGAGCGTCTTTACCTGGACATGATGCAGCAGGTGATGAGCAACAGCAGCAAGGTGCTGCTTGATCAGAAAGGCGGCAACAGCTTGCTGTATCTCCCGCTGGATAAATTGATGCAGGCCTCTACGGCCGCATCGCAGACCTCCGACTCCGGTACCAGCCCGCTTCCCTCGGCCACGGCCTCCGCGCCGGTCGCCCAAGGGGCTCGGGCAGGCAAGAATGGCCGGGATTATGGCCGTACCCGTGACATTCTGGGAGGAGAGTGATATGCAGAAATTCCTTCCCTTGCTGATGGCCATTCTGGTCCTGTTATTCATGGCCGGCCTGTCCCTGTTCACTGTCGATCAACGTCAGTACGCCATGGTTTTCCAGTTTGGTGAGGTCGAGCGCATCATCAAGCAGCCGGGAATACAGTTCAAGATTCCGCTGTTGCAGAATGTCCGCTATTTCGACCGCCGCGTACTGACCATTGATGCCGAAGCGCCCGAGTTGTTCAATACCCGTGAAAAGAAAAACGTGCTGGTCGACAGCTATGTGAAATGGCGGATTATCGATGTCGAGCAGTTCTACAAGAGCGTGGGTTCTGAAAATGCGGCGGTTGCCCGACTCAAGCAAACCATCAATGATGGCTTGCGCGCCGAGTTTGGCCAGAAGACTGTCGCGGATGTCATTTCCGGCAAGCGCGACGAGGTCATGGAGACAGTTCGCAAGCGCGCGGACGCAGATGCGCGTAAAATAGGCGTGGAAATTCTCGACGTGCGCTTAAAACGTGTCGATTTTCCGGATAAAATAAGCAATTCGGTGTACGACCGCATGCAGTCCGAACGCCGTACCGTCGCCAGCCAGTTGCGTAGCGAAGGTGCTGCGGACGCCGAGCGGATTCGTGCCGAAGCAGAAAAACAGCGTGATGTCCTGCTGGCCGAGGCTTACAATAAGGCACAACAACTCAAGGGTGCCGGTGATGCCAAGGCCGCTGCCATTTATGCAGAGGCTTATGGCAAGAGTCCGGAGTTCTATGCCTTCTGGCGTAGCATGGACGCTTACAAAGAAACATTCCGGCACAAGAGTGATGTAATGGTGCTGGACCCGAACAGCGAGTTCTTCAGATACTTCAAGAACCCGCAAGCTGCCAGCAAGGGGAAATAGTTTCCGAACGGAAATCTGGCCCCAAACGGTAGTAACAATCGAGTTTTCATGACTGGCCGGACACCCCGGCCAGTTTGCCGTAAACAGGGCGGGGTGATGAATCCCGCCTTTTATTTGTCGAAAACGGACTATGCGTAACTGGCTGTTACCCGAATACATTGCGGACATTTTGCCCGCCACTGCCCGCCAGGTGGAATCTGCCAAGGCGGCCATGCTGGAACAATTCCGCTGTGCAGGCTATGAACTGGTGCTGCCTCCGCTCATCGAATATGTAGATTCGCTGATTGCAGAGGGCGATACCGCTCTGGATCTGAAAACCTTCAAACTGGACGACCAGCTATCCGGTCACCAGCTGGGCCTGCGTGCCGACATCACTCCGCAAGTGGCGCGTATCGATGCCCATCTGCTGGGTCATCGCACCGGCGTGACCCGCCTGTGCTATGCCGGCAGCGTGGTACATACCCGCCCCAATGGTCTGATGAGCTCGCGGCAACCGATGCAGGTAGGGGCCGAGCTGTACGGCTATGCTGGCATCGAGGCGGATATCGAAATCATCGAATTGATGCTATCGACGCTGAACCAGGTCAAGGTGCCGCAACTGCGTCTGGACGTGGGCCATACCGCCATTTTCCGTGGTCTGGCCAATGCGGCTGGCCTGTCACCGCAGGCCACGCGCGAGCTGTTTGCTGTTCTGCAAAACAAGGATGCGGCCAGCATTGCCGAGCAGGTTGCCGGTCTGGCCGAGCCGTATCGCTCCGCCTTCCTGGCCTTGCCGGAACTGTACGGCCCGGCGTCGGTGCTGGAAAAGGCACGTACCCGTCTGCCATCGCTGCCGGAAGTCGAGCTGGCGCTGATGCAGCTCACCGCTATCGCTCGTGCGTTCGAAGGTCGCGTGGCCATCAGCTTCGATCTGTCCGAGCTGCGTGGCACGCATTATCACACCGGCCTGATCTTTGCTGCCTATGCTCCGGGCTGGGCCGTGGAGCTGGCGCGCGGTGGTCGTTACGATAATGTTGGCCGTCGTTTCGGTCGTGCCCGTCCGGCTACCGGTTTCAGCCTGGACCTGCGCGATCTGATCCAGATTCTTCCGGAGCGCGGCAGTGCCATGGGCATTCGCGTTTCCAATCGCCATCTGCCGGCCGCGCAAGCGGAAATTGAAGGCCTGCGTACTGCTGGTGAAGTGGTGATCATCGATTACCTGGGCGAATCCGCCGAGGCCATCGGCTGCAACCGTGAACTGATTCCGGCCGCTGATGGCTGGCAGATCGTCCCGTTTAACTGATTTTTAGTTTGACTGAAGAAGAGGTTTTTCCAATGTCCAAGAATGTTGTCGTGATCGGTACCCAGTGGGGTGATGAAGGCAAGGGCAAGATCGTTGACTGGCTGACCGACCACGCACGTGCTGTGGTACGTTTCCAGGGTGGTCACAATGCTGGCCATACCCTGGTGGTGGGTGGCAAGAAAACCGTGCTGCGCCTGATTCCGTCCGGCATCCTGCGCGAAGGTGTGGAATGTTTCATCGGTAACGGCGTGGTGCTGTCGCCCGAAGCGCTGCTGAAGGAAATCGACGAACTGGAAGCCGCCGGCGTGAATGCCTCGGCCCGCCTGAAGATTGCTGAAGGCTGCCCGCTGATCCTGCCTTACCACGTGGCACTGGACCAGGCACGCGAAGCCTCGCTGGGTGCGGGCAAGATCGGCACCACCGGTCGCGGTATCGGCCCTTGCTATGAAGACAAGGTAGCTCGCCGTGCTCTGAAAGTGATCGACCTGTTCAATCCGGAACGCTTTGCTGCCAAGCTGAAGGAAAACGTTGATTACTACAACTTCCTGCTGACCAATCTGCTGAAGGCCGAACCGGTCAGCTATGAAGCCATCCTGGCTGATACCATGAAGCTGGCCGAGCGCATCAAGCCGATGGTGGCTGACGTATCGCGTACCCTGTACGACATGGACAAGGCTGGCACGCCCATCCTGTTCGAAGGCGCACAAGGCACGCTGCTGGACATCGACCACGGCACCTACCCCTTCGTGACCTCGTCCAACTGTGTGGCCGGTGCGGCCGCTCCGGGCGCAGGCGTACCGCCGCAAATGCTCAACTATGTATTGGGCATTGTGAAGGGCTACTGTACCCGCGTGGGTTCCGGTCCCTTCCCCAGCGAACAAGAAAACGAAATCGGCGCTTTCCTGGCCAAGCGTGGTAACGAATTCGGTTCCGTTACCGGTCGTCCGCGTCGCTGTGGCTGGTTCGATGCCGCGGCACTGAAGCGCTCCATTCAGATCAATGGTGTATCCGGTCTATGCGTGATGAAGCTGGACGTGATGGATGGCCTGGAAGAAATCCAGCTCTGTACCGGCTACATGCTGGATGGCAAGCTGGTGGATATTCTGCCTTTCGGTTCCGATGCGGTCACCAAGTGTGAGGCCGTCTATGAAACCATGCCGGGCTGGACTGATTCCACGGTTGGTGCCAAGCGTTGGGAAGACTTGCCGGCCAATGCGCAGGCTTATCTGAAGCGTATCGAGGAAGTGTGCGGTGCGCCGATCGATATTGTTTCTACCGGCCCGGATCGCGAAGAGACCATCGTATTGCGTCATCCCTTCGGACTGTAAACGAGACTCGACAAACCCACCTGCTCAGGTGGGTTTTTTTTATGTCTGAACGCAGGCAAGATAGCGCTAACATTGCGTAACGCCCAATTTTTCCCATGCTGGACATCTGCTGGATAAGCAGCCCACTGCAGGATGCGATATGACAACTCCACTGAATGCCATACTGCTTGGCTATGGTTATGCAGCACAGACTTTTCACGCTCCGTTGATCAGCAACTGTGCCGATTTGCGTCTGTATGGCATGGTCAGCAGCAAGCCTGAACAGGTCTTGGCCGATTGGCCGCAAGCCAGGCACTGGCACTCGCTGGAGCAGGCTTTGCAGGATGAAGCTGTCGATTTGGTGGTTATCGCCACTCCCAATGCCCTGCATTATCCACAGGCAGAAGCGGCGTTGCGGGCGGGAAAAAACGTTGTCGTCGACAAGCCGTTCACGGTTACCGTGTCCGAAGCGCAGCAGCTGGCGGCCCTGGCCGACCGGCTTGGCTTGCTGTTGTCGGTGTTCCACAACCGCCGCTGGGATGCCGATTTCCTCACCCTCAAGCCGTTGCTGGAGAGCGCCCGGCTGGGACGCATCAGTCAGTTTGTTTCGCACTTTGACCGCTACCGTCCGGAAGTACGGCAACGCTGGCGCGAGCAGGGCGGGGCCGGGAGCGGCTTGTGGTATGACCTGGGACCTCATGTACTGGATCAGGCCCTGCAGCTGTTTGGCCCGCCACTGGCGGTATCGGCCTATCTGGCACAACAGCGACAGCAGGCGCAAACCACTGATTATTTTCATGTACAGCTGCGCTATCCATCCACTCATGTGGTGTTGCATGGCTCCTGCCTGGTCAGCGGTGGCATTCCCCGTTTTGCGGTGCATGGAGAGTTGGCAAGCTATACCAAGTATGGGCTGGATACGCAGGAGGCTGATCTCAAGCTGGGCAAGCAACCGGGTGGCCCGGCCTGGGGCCTTGATCCCCAACCTGGCTTGCTCCATGTCCAGACGGATGGCACGGTGCAAAGCGAGACCATTGCCAACCGCTGTGGAGACTATCGTTGTTACTACCAGCAAGTGGCGGCCGCTATCCGCGGCGATGCGGACAATCCGGTCACGGCAAGCGAGGCTGCCAGTGTGATGGACTGGCTGGAACGGGCGGTGCTGAGTGCCGCACAAGGACGGGAAGTATCCGCAGAGGAGGTATTGTCGTGAGTATTGAGCAGGATCTGCAGATCATTGCCGAGCAGGAAGCGCAATTGGAATTCAGTCAGTTCGATGAGGACACGGCCTGGATGCTGGGCTGCCGGCTGCACGAGGCTGCGCGGCAACGTGGTGCCGCACTGGCCATTGTGATTACGGTTAATCAGCTGCGGCGCTTTCAGTGTCTGATGCCGGGGACAACGGCCAATAATGAGGATTGGGCGCGGCGCAAACACAATGTCGTGCAAAAATTCGAGCGCAGCTCGCTGGCGGTCGGGCTGGACTGCCAACTGAACAAGACCAGCCTGCAGGAAAAGAATGGCCTGGCACTGGCTGATCATGCCACTCACGGCGGTGGCTTTCCGTTACGGATACGCGGCGTGGGATGTATCGGTTCCATCGTGGTTTCTGGCCTGCCGCAAAGAGAAGACCATCAACTGCTTGTCGATGTACTGTCTGATTGGCTAGGCATCGCCCAGCTGCCACGCCTGGCACTTTGATGGCAATACTCAATGTTGGCGGCTGGCTACATCAGCATCATTCAGTGTCTGTAAAAAGGCCAGCATATCGTCGATGTCTTCGGGGCCAAAAGCCGGAGGCTGGCCGGGCTTGCCGCCAAAGGGCGGGTCGCGGTTGATATTGGCCTGGTATGGAAGTGGCAGATCATCAAACAGGGCAACACTGCCATCGGTGCGATGGGGATACCATTTGCCCGGCTCGGTATCCCGGCTGGCATAGAATTCCAGTACCTGGCGCAGATCGTGGAAGGCACCGTTGTGGAAGAATACCTTGCGACTGGCAACATTGCGCAGTGAGGGCGTACGAAACAGCCCACAGTATTCTGCTTGTTGCATGTCCTGTCGCAAGGGACCGCACAAACCAAGGTCAAAATACGTGCCGTCATGATTGATGGCCAGTTCCCGATTACGGGGCACGCCAAGCGCAATCAGGCCGAAGTCGGTAAATGCCGGGAAGGACCCGTCTTCCTGACGCTGGCTGAGATGGCAGGAGGCACAATTGCCTTTATCTGGATCATTGAATACTTTCAGCCCACGTAGTTCCTGTGCACTGAGCACGGCTTTACCACGCAGCCATTCATCGTATTTGCTGTCATAGGGGTAAAATTCGGCAGGGTTCTGCTGAAAGACCTCCAGTGCCAGGACCAGCCTACTGAAGGCGAGTTTGCTGTCACGGAAAATCTGTGGGCCAAACAGTTTGCTGAAGGCCGCTGCGCTCGGGCTACGCTGCAGATGCGCAATAACCTGCTCCGGGCTGTCATTGGCCATTTCATTGCTGGCCAGCAGTGGAATGGCCGCCTGTTGATGCAGGCTGGCCGCGCGCCCATCCCAGGTCAGACCGCCGGTTGGCCCCGCGTCCTCGCTATCGTTACCATCGTTGTCCCGGTAGTGCTCGCTGAATGGTGGCAGCTGCTGCAAATAGCGTAAGGATGGCACAGCCCGGTTGCCCTGAGCCTGCCCATCCAGCCCCCCCATCTGTACTGATTGTCCATTGGCAGGGCCATAGGCATGGGCAGGGTCGTGGCAACTGGCACAGGACTGCCGGCCCGATGCCGACAAACCGGGTTCAAAGAATAACTGCCGCCCCATGGCTTCCAGCTGCCGGGCCGAAATTTGCGGATCCGCTATGTAGATCGGTTGTTTGCTACTGCCCGCCATCTGGGGACTATTGCCGGTGTGACAGGCTGCCAGCAAGAAGGCGAGCAGGCCGAGTAGCCTAGGCAAACGTGATGGTCGGTGACTGATTTTGCGAGCAGGCATGGTGGCAAACGCAGTGAGCAAAGGCGCAGCATACGGTAGTTTCGTCTCAACAAGATGACCTTGCTTTCATTGCTGTCAGATAGGTCGATGTCATCTTGCCAACGGGGCGCATTTCAACATCTAATCTTCATCATCCCTGTGCAACACC
>Ga0187781_10001676_pt1 | contig 16834 bp, 19 predicted proteins | sample 0715_SJ02_MP02_2_FD_132447 | JGI IMG/M metagenome (GOLD analysis project Ga0187781, IMG submission 132447) | Tropical peat soil microbial communities from peatlands in Department of Meta, Colombia - 0715_SJ02_MP02_20_MG | ecosystem: Environmental > Terrestrial > Soil > Wetlands > Peat | place...
ACCGTCCCCGCTTCGCACGGAAGACGAGTCTGCCTGAACCCCGGTTGACGGCCGAGAGGCGGGGACCGACCGCTCAGACGTCCTTTCCGCGCAAGGGAGAGCCGTCGCGAGTGCGCTGGGCATGCCCGCGGAAATACGAGAGCAGGTCTTCGGGTGACCGACGGCACTGCCGGTTCACGCCTGGAGGAGCGGTGAGCCGGACGGCTCGCTGGTGGCCGCTTTGACGGCCGAAGGGGGAAGAGCACGAGGACGCCCGCGACCTTCTGCGATTCGTCCCGCTGCAGGAGCCAACTTGCGGCCGTCGCGCACTTCTGCTCCGGTCGGATCGTTAGCAGCGATCTTGCAAGCACCGGACACGTGGGCCGAGCGCGCAATTGGCGAGGAGCGGGAGCGAAGACTTGGCGCGGTGCCGACCTGCTCTGAGTTCACCGCGCTACCCGGCCGCATCGCCGGGGTTTGGCCTTGATTTGGCGGCCGGTCCGGGCGGTAGCGCTCGCGGGCGTGATGTCAGCTCGCGATTCGTGGCTTTGTGCGTATGGTGAGAACGCGTGGCAGGCGCCGGCACGGTTGACGCATCGGAACCGGACGAGGCGCTACCTACGCGATCCGAGGATCGGGGGCGACCTTTCGACGGGCCTGGCGGCGCTCCGGGGCACGGGCACCGGACGGTTCCTCAGCCGTGGCCGGTTCGGCTGCGGCGGCGATCGCTTGCAGAGCCGCCAGGTGCCCGCGCAAGGCCGTGCGTCCTGGCTTGGTGAGCGTGACCTGCCGGCGAGAACGTGAATCCGCCCGCACACGGGAAACCTCCACGTACCCGGCTTCAGCGAGCGCTGACAGGTGCTTGCTTAGAACCGAATCCGAGATTTCCAGGCTGTCCCGTATGTCGGAGAACGGCAACCACCGCACGGGTGAGAGCATCGCGCATATTTGTAGACGCAAGGGTGCGTGGATCAGCTCGTCAAACGCTGCTTCGCTCACCGTGGCCACGCCCGAGATGTACGACGCCGATAGGAAGCCTGCGCGGCGAACAGGCAGGCCGCAACGATCACAGTCACGGCTGCACCGAGTCCCCAGCTGGCAAGGGCGGAATTGTCGTGGCTGGCGAGCAGATGGGGGCCGATCACGCCGCCAACGAGCACCGCGACGGAGATGAGCGTCACTTCAGTGACGCCCCACTTAGGCTTCGGCCACGAACGCAACGGACGCCACTGGTTGCGAGCGGACATCTTCAGAAGCTCGGCAAGGGACCACACGGCGGCGATGATGGTCACCACGTTTCCCGGTCCCTTGTACGCGGGCGCGATGGTCTGCGCTCCGCAGAAGACGCTCAACGCGAGGATGAACCCCGCTGGGGTCGTCGCACGACGGACCGATGCGTCGTGTGCCTGGCGGGCGGTCCCTAGCTGCTCTCGGGCCCCGCTGGGAGGGATCGGACCCGACGACTGATTTTCCATACCGGAAAGTTAGCATATGACTTGCCGATACGGAAAGTCACGCGAGCTTGTACGTCTGCCGGTGCGTCCTCCTTCGATTCATCGGGCACGAACCAACGCTTGGTCAGAAGGGTGCTCCCCGCACGATCCTCAAGCAAGCATCCGATGACGCCAGCGTTCAAGCCGAGTTGCGCTTACACAGAGCGACGCGCATCTCAGCACACATGCACAGAACCCGGCCCGACCGTCGGATACCGTTGGCCGCGTGGAGGAGATACGCCATCAATTCCGTGAAGACCTGGCCGAGCTAGAGCGCCAAGCCCTCGATGGCCTCGAGATGGTGATCGGATCATTAGACCGCGTGCTCGCGCCGTCGAGATCGGCGACGACCTCGAACTGCGCGAATGGGCCATGTTCATGATCCTTGTCGCCCGCGCGATCGAGCGCATCGCGGACAACACCGTCGACATTGCCGAGCAGACCGTATTCGTCGTAACCGGCCTGTTCCGCGAGTTCACCGACGCCTCGCAGCCCGCGTAACACAAGCGCCACCAGGCCAGCCCGACCGTAGCAACACATGCGGAACCAAATTACCTATGCTCCGGACGCGGAAAGGAGACACTTCACCTCCGCGGTCCGTGCCTACCCTCACGTCGAAGGGATGGCTCTCGCCGGGCCGGAGCCTTTCGCTTCCGCTCGAGATTCACCAGTCTGAGCACTGCTGTCGCTCCCGAGCAAGACCAGCGAACCCTTGAGATCGCTAGCGACGAGAGCACAGCTCTCCAAGAATGCCCAAGAGTTCGCGATGCTCGACGGCGCTCGTGGAATAGAGGACGAGGAGGAGCGGCGTTTCCATTCGAAGCAGCGCGCCGATTGAGTGCGCCCGGCGGTCGCCGCTGCTAGCCGCTGGCGGCTCGGTCAGCAAGCGCCGCTGGATGTCGCTCTCTCGGCCAAGCGGGCACCATGCCGGCCTCGACGCGATCGACGTCGGCGTTGTCGCAAGGGACAATAGGGAGCACTGGACGACGCACTGTCCTGGACACTGTTGGTCGGCCTGCCGACGCGACAGCCGCGCACATCGGGGTCGCGTGCGTGCCGCGATTCTGCCTACGCGCAGCGATCCCGTCGTTTGCTCCATCAGCGACGGTGCACAAACGGCCGCGCTGGTGCTCCCGCCCGAACGCGGGCACGTTTGAGAGCGGCTGAGCTCGCGCCCTGATCCTCGATCGAACGGCGAGCGGAGCACCAGTGCGCGCCGGAGATATATGGTCATCCGGCGACGCCCATCAGCCAAACCCAGTCCCCGGTGGTCGGCCGGCCTCGAGGGAGAAGGACGTCGTCCACCCCACCAGGAGAGGAGACCAATGTTTGCCGTCATCGGCCGAGTTGAGCTCAAGCCGGATCGAGCGGACGAAGCGGTCGCCATGATCGGCGAGCGAGCAGCGGCGATGGTGCAGGGTATGCCCGGGTTTTCTGGTGGCTACTGGGCCCGGAACCTGGACGGAGACGACATTCAGCACACCTTCTGGTTGTTCGACAGTGAGGAGAACGCTCGCCAAGCTGCGGCCACGTTCACGTCGCTGCGCGACCTGCCGGATGCCCCGGCCACGTTCGTCAGCGTGAATGTTTGCGAGGTCGTCGGCCAGGCTTAAACATCCGAAGAGCCGCCCAACAGGAGTCGTGACGAGCGCCGCGACCCGACGAGCGCGTCCCGGATTCGTGGTTCCCCACGCCGATATCGCGCTGTGGTTCCTGACTAGGTTCGGCGAGGGCGGTCCCGACCAGCAGGGAGCGTCGCGGACCGCCGATGTTGGTCGGGCGCGCCGCCGACCGGGTCTGCACGTGGCGGCGGCGCGCGTGGCATCGAGCGGACGAGCGTCGGGCAGCACCTTCGGCACGTGGCCGCGCAGCGCACCCGGCCGCACCGAGCAACTGTGACCGCGGGTCACGTCCGGCTGCGCCCTCGGCGTCTCGCCGTGGGGCCCTTGCGCTGGCCGACGACCGACGGTAGGTTTTACACAATCTCACTATGTAAAAGAAGGAGTTCGCAGATGAGCGCAACCGCCACATCCCCTGCGACGCCGGAGCTCCCGCCCACCCCCGAAATGTCGGTCGATCGCGGCCGGTCATCGAGTACGCTGGCCGCCAGCGTCGAGCCCGTCAATCCGCACCACCGGGGCGGGAGGGTTCTGTTCGAGGTCCGGTTCACGAGCCCGATGAGCGATCTGGACCTACCACCATTCCGGCCTTTTCCTCGAGCGCGGGTCCGGCGAATCCCAGTGGCTCCTGCAGGCCCGGACATGGGGCAGACCCGCGCCTCAGGCCGTTCACGAGTGGCATCTCCTCGCCGCCCAGGCGGCGCGCCAGCTTGACCCGCACGTCACGCTACCCGAGCGCCTGGCCAGCGCGCAGCCCGCGCCAGCCAGCGCGCCAGCTGGCGGTACGCGCCCGGGGGCTCACCACCCGGGCGGGCATCCGCCGCGATGCTGCCTGTGAGAAACTTCGCGCGTGGCCTTTGGCGAGAGCGACGGTCCGGGTGATGTGCTCGCCCAGCCGACGCGGGCGCGGCTGTTCGCGCGGCTGGCCAGCCTGGGTCGCCCGGCGCGCTTGCCGCGCGGGCGCCCCCCCGGCGGAGGTATCCCAGACCTGATGGAGCGTCCCGAGCGCCTGACCGTGCCCACGTGCATCGGCTGCGGGGCGATGGGCCGGTTCGGGACCTGTGAGACCGGCTGCCGGGAGGAGAAACTCGAACTCGTGCGGGCGGCCGCGCACGCCGCGATCGCCAGCCTGGAGGCAACAGCCGAGAAAGCGGGTGAAGCGTTTCGCGAGGTGGCGGAGCGGCTTCTCTCAGGGTCGCCCGAAGGGGATCGGCAATCGCAGGCCGCCTACTGCTCGTTGCAGGAACAGGCCCGGGCCGCGCTCGCGGAACACGTGGACGCCGACGACCGAGAGATCGATTGGGATGAGCCGGCGGAGGCGGCGACGACCTGGTGGTGCCCCGACTGCGGCGCGATCGACGCGCCACAGCCGTGCTTGGGGATCTGCGTCTGGAGGCCGGTCGAGTGGGTGCGCCGCGACCTCTATGAACGCGAGCGCGAGCGAGCGCTCGTCGCACACGCCCGCCAGCGGGCGCTTCGGCAGGTGCTGCGACGGATCGCGTTCGTGACCCCGCGGCCGGGGCAGTGGGAGCGCAACTGGGAGGCGCTCCAGACCCAAGCGGCCCGCTCCTCGCCTCAGTGAGTCGAACTGGTGGCGTCCGAGGAGCAGCACTCTCGTCAGGTGTGCGACCGCCCCCGTATTTGCAGCGGTCTCGATCGAGGTAACCGGCCTCTCTGACATTGCTGGCTTGGAACGCCACCAGCCGCCAGCTTCTCCGGGGCGAGACTTCTGGTTCGTCGCCTCAGCGGCTCACAAGGGATCGGAGGTTGCCAGCTGACCGGCATCCGTCGCGGGGCGTACATTCCCGGCCATGGCGCGTCGCGCGAACCTACGCAGAAGGCAATCTCGCCCGGGACGTCGAGGCGGGGCCGCGAACGCCGAGCCCATAGATCCGCTCGAGGACGTGTTCGAGTGCGGCGGAGAGTTGATCTTCGCCGTCGGCTTCACGCCCGGCGGCGCTCCGTACGGACCACGCGTCGAGATCGTGGACGGCGAACTTCGGTTCCCCGGCGACGACGAACCGCTGGATCTCAACGCCGAGATCTGACGACCCGCACCAATTCATCTCGCTCGCGGGTGCCCAACCGCTTTGTCGCCCGCTGGGCACTCGGGTCGCGGACTGGCGCTTCGGCCGTACGCCGACGCCGAGCAGAAGCCACGAGCGACCAGAATCGCGCCGACGAGACGACCGAGCCTTCGTGGATGCAGCAGTCTGGTGGCGCCGGCGGCGGGTGACTCCGTGACGCCTACAGCAGTCGCCGCGGTCTGGTGACTGGTTTGCGGCGCGAGCAGCAGCCGAACCTGGGTTACGCAGCATGGGGTGGTGCTTGCCGCCTACGACCATGCCGGCTAGCACCAGGTCACTGGCGCGGTCCGATCGTGGGGCGAATGACTAATCGCGATCGAGCATCGGTAGGTACGCGCATAAGGCCGGCGGCAACGTCCCCGGACGTTTATTCGGTGGCATGCTGAACGCGTGAAGCGTCATCCGGCGCTTGTGCAGCTCTCCCGAGACCATCATCACGCGCTCCTGGTTGCGCAACGCTTGAAGCGGGCCGTGCACTCCGAGGCGGACGCGGCGCGGGCCGCCTTCATCGAGTTTTGGGAGGCTGACGTCCGAGTTCACTTTCGCGAGGAGGAGGAGATTTTGCTGCCCCGCTTGGCGAGGTTCGCAGACCTGGATGAGCCAATCGTCGCGCGGGTGCTGATCGATCACGTTCGGATCCGCTGCCTTGCCCGAGCTCGTTCGGTTGGTGTTGCTGCTGGCTCCAAGCGCACGGCAGCACGGGCGATAGCGTCTGGGCGAGTCGAGCACCCAGTCTTGGGCCGGTCTTGCACTGCATCCTCGAATGTTTGGGAGGTAAGGATCCCACCCCCCGGGACGCTAAGACCATGTGCCGTGCTGCGCTTCCAGCTCACTTCTGACCGTGCTTTCGGTGCGGCGAGTCGCGCTTGCCGCGAACGAGGTCGGGCCTGATGTCTATGCTCGTGCCCCGATGGACCACACGCTCGACCGTGGTGATTCGGTCTCGGAGCGGACGTCGCAGGGTTGGCTTGACGCGCTCCGTGCAAGCGGGCCGCCCCAGCAAGAGGCGATGGCTGATCTTCACCGGCTGCTCTTACGCGCGGCAAGGTTTGAGCTGAGCCGCCGCCGCGCTGCGCTCAGCCATGTGCGGGGCGAGGAGCTTGAAGACATCGCGTTGCAGGCCGCCAACGACGCGATGGTCGCCGTGCTCGCGAAGCTCGATGAGTACCGCGGCGCGAGTCGCTTCACGACATGGGCGTACAAGTTCGCGTTGCTCGAGGCGGGTGTCAAGCTGCGCCGGCGCGCCTGGCAGGGGCGCGAGGTCGTCCTCCAGCCGGACTCCTGGCCGGCCTTCGCCGATCAGGGGTCCTCGGCGCAGGAGCTTCTCGAGCGAGCTGAGCTTCTGAACGCCCTGCGCAACGCGGTCGAGGGCGCGCTGACCCGCCACCAGCGAGACGTGTTCGTGTCGCTTGCGCTCAACGAGGTACCGATCGACGTGTTGGCGGAGCGGCTTCAAACCAGTCGGGGCGCGCTGTACAAGACGCTGCACGACGCGCGTCGCAAGCTGCGGCGGGAGCTCGCGACGGCCGGTTTTGTCGTGCCCGAGGCTGGCGTACGCGAGGAGGAAGCACGATGAGCAGCGAACAGGATCGCGAGTTGGTGGAGCGGTTGCTGGGCCCGGCGGGTCCCGAGGTGGGTTGCGACGAGTGTTTCGAGATGCTCGACCAGTACGTTGAGCTCGAGCTCGCTGGTCTTGACGCCGAGGAGCGTCTTCCGGGCGTACGTGCCCACTTCGAAGGGTGCGGTGCGTGTCGGGAGGAACATGACGCGCTGCTCGAGCTGGCTTCGGCCGACGGTCCGCACGCTCGTTAGTTGGTGGTCGTGACCACGGGCGGTTTAGACGGCTGGCGGGAGCTCAACATCCAGCGGGGCCGCGATCCTGGCCGCCAGCCACGGCGGGCACCGGCGGTCGACCAGTTCGAGGATGGCGTGCAGGTCGATGTCCGCGGTGTGGACGAGCACGGTCGCCTCGCGCCGGGAGAAGCCGGCCGCGGTGAGCTGGCTGGTCCGCCAGGCAAGCAGCCGTTCGGCTTCGCTCGCCTTGCCCCGGTGCCTACCATGCGGGACTGGATCGCTCATCCGCGTTGGACTCGTGCCGAGTGGGGGATTGGCATATTCGGGGAGCGGCGTCTCACTGGTCCTCGCCGGCGTGTCTCCGGCGACTCGCGTGCGCGCAGGTAACGCCGGGCGTCGCTGCGACGTGGCTCGATCAGCTCGTCCGCGCGACTGAAATCGGTTGGCTTGACCGGTAGTGGGCGCGGCGGGGGAAGGATCACGATGTCAATCTCGCGGCTGACGGCCGCCGGCTCCGTCTGGAGCCGTCGCCCGATGTGCAGCCTCGTCGCGTGAAGGAGCATCGGTAGCGCCCCACGTGGGGCCTCGTCGAGCGCGCAGGGTGGACCGGTGGGAAGGACGTAGATCCTGTTCGCTCCAAGCTCGAGCGCGTGATTGAGCGGAGCGTTGTTCGACGCCCGACCGTCGATCAGTCGGCGCCCTTCGCGTGCAACCGCCTGGAAAATGCCAGGGATCGCGGCGCTCGCCATGACGGCGTCCACAGCGGCCCCTCGGACAGCCGGACCTCCTCGCCGGTCAGGACGTCCGTGGTGATCACGTGCAGGGGCACCGGCGACGCCTGCAGGCGCTCGATGATCGCGCGTGCTCGAGGATCAGCCGAGGAAGACCGCGAGCGGGCACGAGATGGTTGCGGGCGCCAAGGAAGCCGACGATCAGGTCGGGGGTGATGCTGCGCTCGTACAGGGCCGCGAGCATTCCCGCCTGGACCGACCCAAGCCTCGCGCCGCCGGAGAGAACGAACGCGCTCGATCTTCTCTCGCCGTTCATGTGCGGTTAGCGCGCGCAAGGGAACCGATCCTTACGGCCGCTCTTCGCCGCTGTTCCGGCCCGTTCTCCGACACGTGACCTCCGAGGTAAGACGGACGTCGGTGTGGTCGCAAAGGCCGTGAATGGTTCTCGCAACTTCGAGGAGATGAGCACATGTCCACTGCCACGTTCACGACTACTGAGACGGCCACCGCCCCGTCTATTCGCGCCGCCGTCGCACGAGCGAAGGATGATCCGGCGTATCAGGCGTTCTGGCTATTGCGGATCGGCTTCACGGTTCTGCCGATTGTGTTTGGCGCCGACAAGTTCGCCAACGTCCTGGTCGACTGGGAGAAGTACCTGGCGCCGTGGATCCGCCATGCCAGCCCGCTCAGTGCGACCCACACGATGCATGTCGTCGGGGTGATCGAGATCGTCGCGGGCGTGCTCGTGGCGGTCGAGCCGCGTTATGCGGCCTACGTCGTGGCCGGATGGCTGGCGGGGATAGTCGTCAACCTGTTGTCCTACTCCGGCTATTACGACGTCGCGCTTCGCGACTTCGGGCTGATGCTGGCCGCCCTGGCCCTCGCCCGGCTGGCGTCGAAGTACGACCCTCCGGGGCTGCGGAGGATCCGCTGAGGCGCTGCAAGGCTTGGTCCGCGATGACGTTCGCACGCGTGATGAGTTCCTTGAGCCTGGCCGGAGGGAGAAAGACATGAGCAAGCAGACGTTCGTGATCGTCGGCGCCAGCCTGGCTGGTGCCAAGGCCGCCGAGGAGCTGCGCGAGCGCTGCTTCGGTGGGCGGGTGGTGTTGATCGGGACCGAACCGGATCGGCCGTATGAGCGCCCGCCGCTGACCAAGGACTACCTGCGGGGCGAGTCCGAGCGCGAGAAGGCGTACGTTCACGAGCCAGGGTTCTACGAGCAGCGTGAGATCGAGCTGCGGGCTGAAGGTCACCCTGCTCGACCCGTTGCCGCTGCCGAGCGAGCGGATCTTCGGCGCCGAGATCGGATCCTTCTACCGCGACGCGCACGCGAGCCACGGCGTCGACCTGCGTCTCGGCGAAGGGGTCGAGTCGTTCGAGGGAGACGAGGTCGTCGCGCGGGTGCGCACCAGTGCCGGCGGGGAGATCGATTGCCACTTTGCCGTGGTCGGGATCGGCGTCGCGCCGCGCGTGGCGCTCGCGCAGGACGCCGGGCTGGACGTCGACAACGGGGTGGTCGTCGACGAGCGGCTTCAGAGCTCGGCGGCGAACGTGTTCGCCGCCGGTGACGTCGCCAACGCCTGGCATCCGTTCTACGGGCGGCGGATCCGGGTCGAGCACTGGGCCAACGCGCTCAACCAGGGGCCGATCGCCGCGCGATCGATGCTCGGCGAGAAGGTCAGCTACGACCGGATCCCGTACTTCTTCTCCGACCAGTACGAGGTCGGGATGGAATACAGCGGGTACGCCACCGAGTGGGACGAGGTCGTGTTCCGCGGCGATCGCGACGCCGGCGAGTTCATCGCCTTCTGGGTTCGAGATCAGCGAGTCGTTGCGGGGATGAACGTCAACGTCTGGGACGTCAACGAGTACGTGCAGGCGCTGATCCGCTCGCGCCAGACCGTCGACGCGGCCGCTCTGAGCGATCCCGATACGCCCCTCGACGCGCTGGCCGGCGGTCACGTCGCGCGCAGTTGAGACGGTCTGAATGCCGCCAAACACCAACCTGCAACTGCTGCGCAAGGCGGGTGTCTCGATCTGGCTCGACACCCTGTCGCGCCAGCTGCTCGAGAGCGGCGAGTTCGTGGAGCTGATCAGCGACTACGCCGTGACCGGCGCGACATCGAACCCGACGATTTTCGCCAAGTCAATCACCGGCTCAGACCTCTACGACGAGCAGCTGCGCCGCCTCGTCGCGGCAGGCGAGGACGACCCCCAAGAGCTGTTCTTCTCGCTCGCGCTCGACGACGTCCGCGAAGCCGCTCGGCTGCTCCGCCCCGAATACGACCGCTCCGGCGGCCTCGACGGATTCATCTCGTTCGAGTGCACCCCCGATCTTGCCGACGACACGGAGGCGACGATCGCTCAGGCCACCGAGCTGTGGAAGCGCCTCGATCAGCCAAACGTGATGATCAAGGTGCCCGGCACCGAGGCCGGCCTGCCCGCGATCGAGGCGCTCACACGACGCGGCGTCAACGTCAACATCACGCTGCTGTTCTCGATCGCGCGCTACGAGCAGGTGATCGACGCCTACCTGCGAGGGCTCAGCGCCAGGGCGCAGGCGCGGGAGCCGCTTGACGCGATCACCTCGGTGGCGTCGTTGTTCCTGTCGCGAATCGACACGAAGGTGGACACGCAGCTAGCGGACGACTCACCGCTGCGCGGCCAGGTCGCGCTCGCCAGCGCCCGGGTCGCCTACCAGCGCTACCTGGCCAAGTTCTCCGGCCCGGAGTGGGAGCGGCTCGAGCGGGCCGGCGCCAGGCGCCAGAGGCCGCTGTGGGCGAGCACCGGGACGAAGAACCCCGACTACTCGGACGTCATCTACATCGAGCAGCTCGTGGGGCCGGACGTGGTCAATACGATGCCCGAGCAGACGCTGCGCACGTTCGCCGACCACGGCGAGGTGGCACGCACGCTCGCTGCGGATCCACCGGCGGCCCTGCAGATCCTGCCCGAACTCGTAGCGGCCGGAATCAACCTCGACGCCGTCACGCGCGAGCTCGAGCGCGACGGCGTGCGGTCATTCTGCGACTCCTATCACGACCTGCTGGGCTGCATCAAGAGCAAGCTCAGAGCCGTCGCCCACGCATGATCAGCACCGTGCGAGGCGATCCTTGACGCGCCCGCCTTGCAGCGGCGCCTGGAGGCCTTTCGCCACGTGGACGTCGCAGGGTTAGGGCCGGTGTCAGCGCTTCCGGGACACGGACGAGCTGCAGGTCGAGGTAACGCGGGGCGTCGGGACGGGTACGCACCGCTTCGCGACTACGGCGTCATCGGCGACGGCCGCACGGTCGCGTTGGTCGCGCGTGACGGCGCGATCGACTGGCTCTGTCTACCCGACCTGGACTCACCGAGTGTGTTCGCTGCCATGCTCGACGCGGTTGACGGCAGCTGCTTCCGCCTCGCGCCGGGCGAGCCATTCGAGGTAGAACGCCGGTACCAGCCGGATACGAACATCCTCGAGACGACGTTCGTAACGGGTCAAGGGACGGTGCGTGTGACCGACGCGATGCTGCTGCCGAGGTCAGGGCTAGCGCCCGCACGCGAGCTGGCACGTCGCGTTGACTGCCTCAGCGGCCGGGTCCGAATGCAATGGGCGATCGAGCCGCGGTTCGACTACGGCCGGCGACAAGGGACGATCGGCAATCGCGCCGGCGTTCCGGTCGCGACGTCGGGGTCGCTCGCGCTTGCCCTCAGATCGTGGGACGCGGGGGCGCCGCGGTGCGAGTCCGGCTCGATCGCGGGCGCGGTCGAGCTCTCCGCCGGCCAGAGCTCGCTGCTCGTACTCGCGGCCGCCCATCGGGAGCCTCTGGTGTTCCCCACACGGCCGGAGGTCGAGGCGCGGCTAGAAGCAACGCGAGTGTTCTGGCGGTCCTGGGCCCGGGACCGCGCCTATGAGGGCCCGTGGCGTGACGCCGTCCTGCGCAGCTCACTCACCCGCGGCTGCAGGTGCTCTACCGCCTCGACGGCGGCGTCGGCGGCGCCGAGGAGACGCTCGCCCTCGCTGGATATCGCGGCTCGCGGCCCGTGCGGATCGGCAACGGGGCAGCTGAGCAGACCCAGCTCGACATATACGGCGATTACCTTCAGACCGCCTGGCTGTATCAGCGGGCGGGTGGCAGCATCGACACTGACACGGGACGGAGGCTGGCCGAAATCGCCGAACTGGTGTGCCGCACCTGGCGGGAACCCGACTCCGGCATCTGGGAGGTCCGCAGCCAGCCCGTTCACTTCACCCAGTCAAAGATGATGTGCTGGATCGCGCTCGACCGCGCCGCCAGGCTCGCCGACGACAGCCACATCCCCGCGAGTGGCGTCGACCATTGGCGCGCCGAAGCCGCGGCCATCCGAGAGTTCGTCGAGCACCACTGCTGGTCTGAGCGACTCACCAGCTACACGCGCTTCGCCGGCAGCGACGAGCTTGACGCCAGCCTCCTGCTCGCAGCGGTCATGGACTACGACGCACCCGTCGACCGACTCGACTGCACCATCACGGCGATCCGCCGCGAACTCGGCCACGGACCGTTGCTGTACCGCTACAGCGGCGAGGACGGCCTCGGCGGACCAGAAGGGTCTTTCGTGTGCTGCTCTTTCTGGCTCGCGCAGGCGCTCGCTCGCGCCGGTCGAGTCGATCAAGCCGCCGAACTGATGGCCGAGCTGATCGGTCTCGCCAACGACCTCGGGCTCTACGCCGAGGAGATCGAGCCCAACACGGGCGAGTTCCTGGGAAACCTGCCCCAGGGCCTCGTGCATCTCGCCTTGATCAACGCCGCCAGTGCGATCGAGGAAGTCCAGCGATGAACATTTGGGGGGCTGTCGCGGGCGGCTTCGTCGGGACGCTCGTGCTCACGACCACCCTCCGCGCGGCCAGCGAGCTTGGGCTGACGCGAATCGACCTGCCTTTCCTACTCGGCACCGCGGTCACCGCCGACCGCAGCCGCGCCAAGGCGCTCGGGTACCTCCTTCACTTCCTCGCCGGCCAGACCTTCGCGTTCATCTACTTCGCACTGTTCAGCGCCATCCACACTAGTGGCTTCGCGCTCGGTGCGCTGTTCGGCCTGGTTCACGGGCTGTTCGCGGGTACCGCGCTTGTCAACATCCTGCTCCCGGTGGTCCATCCGAGGATGGGGACGTCGCTAACCGCGGCCGACTCGCGTCCGCTACTTGAGCCGCCTGGATTTCTTATGTTCAACTACGGGGCCAGTACCCCGCTCGTGGGCGTAGTCGCCCACGTCGCCTACGGCGCGATCGTCGGCGGCTTCGTCTCGCTCGCGAGCTGAGTGCCGCTGTCGGGGATGGTCAGCCGGCTGAGGTAAGAGCTGGTCAGGTCGCTGCGCTAACCGGGTGATGGCGCAACGAATCCGCAAAGAGGAGCTAGCAATATGAGGACCATCTTGAACTCACCCCGCCGTGCGCTCGCGATTGCGACCACGGCAGCCGCGCTCGCGGCGCTCAGCACCGGCTTGATTGCGTCCATATCGACGGCGAGCGCCTCATCTGCAAACCAAACCGCGATCACGCCGAAGGCCCTCGCCTTCCATGACGAAATGCGCGCGCTGTGGGAGGCGCACGGCACATGGACCGAGCGCGCAATCGTGGACTTCGTCGGCGACCTACCGGACACCAACCTGGTGATCGGGCGGCTTCTCCAGAACCAGGTCGACATCGGCAACGCCATGAAGCCCTACTACGGCGCCAAGGCCGGCAACGAACTGACCGCGCTGCTCAAGGCGCACATCAACGCAGCCGTGTCGTTGCTGGAGGCGGCCAAGTCCGATGACGCCTCGGCGGTAGCCAAGGCCCACGTTGCGTTCTACGCGAACGGCAACCAGGTAGCCCACTTCCTTCACGCCGCCAATCCGCAGCACTGGTCGCTCAAGGCAATGCAGACCATGATGCGCATCCACCTGAACCAGGTGGTGTCGCTCGCCGTCGATCAGCTCAAGGGCGACTACGCGGCCGCCATCAGCCTCTACGGCACCTACATCGGTCACATCCTCGACATGGCCGACATGCTCAGCGACGGCATCATCCACCAGTTCCCGGCACAGTTCCAGTGATCCGGAGGGATCGTGGGCGGGCCACTGACACTCGCGCTACGGCCGACCGCCCGCAAGGACCGGTCCGCCGATGCCATTCTCGCGGGCGACGGAATCGTTCCGGCAGGTGGCTGCCGCTGTCGGGGTTTCCGAAACCTTCGAGCAGGAGCTGGGGATACGTCGTGGCCAAGCTTCTATGGGCCGTGGAGGACTCGAACCTCCAACCTTGGGATTAAGAGTCCCCTGCTCTACCAGTTGAGCTAACGGCCCTTGGCGGCGATGTTACCCCGCGTCCTGCGCTCGAGGAGGCTCGCGCCGCGGGAGCCGGGCTCGCACGGCCGGGTCGGAGCGGCGGAGCGATGGATCAGCAGGATTCGGCGACGGACGGATCGGTCTTCGCCTGAGCGATCTTGCTCTTGAGCAGCGTGCGCTGGACACTGGGAACGAGGCTGAGCGCCTTGTTTGAGGCAAGGTCGCCGATCCGTGTGTTGCCCGCGGCGTAGGCGTTGGCGGCGAGACATTCGAACGCGGTCGCCTCGGTGGGCTCGGCGGCCGTTATGGCCTGCCAGGCGGTGGCGGCATTCGAGTACTGGCCGAGGTACTCATACGCCCGAGCGGCGAGGATCGCCACGGTGGGATCGGGTGGCTTGACCAGCTGCTGGTAGCGCTGCCAGTCCTGAGCGAGGTTGGTGAGCTCCTGCTTGCCGGCGGAGGTGAACTCGCCAGTGCTGGAGTTGAAGTCGGCGGGGTTCGAGCTGGCGTTGCTCCACCGCGCCTGAATCAGGCTGGCCCAGACCTGAGGGTTGTTCGGACTGGCTTGGGTGGCCTTGATCGCCGCCTTCTCGGCCTGGCTCACCGCGGCACTCTGGTTGGAGCTCGATCCGCCTCCGGTGATCGCGTTCAGGATGCCGCCGTTGCCGTTGCCGGCGCCGACGCCGAACAGGACGAGGCCGCCCCCGATGAGCAGGGCGAGGAACAGGTAAAGCACCTGCACGGTCCGGCGGCGACCGCGGCTTCGGAGGTCGAACAGCATGGACTAGGTGGTGGGATCGAGACCTTCGCTCAACGCGGCCTGCGCCTCGCGGGCGGCGCGCGCCGCGGCTCTACGGTCGGCGATCTTGAGCATGACGATACTGGCGAGGAAGAGTATGACGAGAGGGAGCGTCTCCAACCCGGTGGTTACCGGATCCGCTCCTGGCATAGCCGCGGCGATCACGGCGATGATTACACAAGCGTAGCGCCAGTTTTTCGTAAGAGTTCTGCCGTCGATGACCCCGATCCGGTGCAACCCCAGCAGCCCGAGCGGAAGCTGGAAGGCCAACCCGATCGCGAGCATGGTCAGGACCTGGAACGAGTAGTACGACTTGGCCTGTACGAGCACGTCGAACTGATCGTGGTTGTAGCCCTGGAGGAAATGCACGGCCGGCGGCATGACGATCCAGTAGGCGAACGCGGCCCCGGTCAGGAACAGCGCCGGCGCAACGATCATCAGCGGCGTCACCACGCTGCGCTCCTTGGGATTGAGCGCCGGGAGCACGAACGCGTAGGCTTCGTAGAGCAGCACGGGCAGCGAGAAGAGCAGCGCGAAGTAGGCGGCCACGGTCAGCGTGACCGTGAACGGCTCCCCAACCCCGATCGTGATCGGCTTCTCCTGAGTCGGCGCAGCCTTCGGCAGGTCGCGGGCGAGTCGCTCGAATGCGGCGGCCGCCTGGAGGTCCAACTGCCGGGCCTGAGCTGACAGTCCGGGCGACTCGGACTCAGTCCTGTCGGCGGCCGCCTGGTCCAGGTCCGCGTTGCGCTGGAGGACCGACTCGGACGCTACTGAGCCCAGCCCCTGCTGCGTGGTCACGCTCGAGTTGTGGGGCAAGGCCCGGTTGAGCAGCGTGAGCAGCGCGTGGTTTTGCCAGAAGCAGATGCCGAAGGCGACCAGAAGGACGGCCAGGCAAACCATGAGCCGCGATCGCAGCTCGTCGAGGTGATCGACGATGCTCAGACGATCTTCATGGCCGATGGGCCGCAGGACCTTCGCCATGATCGAACCTTCGGAAGGGAACTGCTACGCGCGGGGCTGGGAACCGACTTCGGCGGACTGGCGGTCGGTCGTGGCGCCCTGCGGCGCGGAAGGGCCGCTGGCCGCGGTGAGCTCGGGCCGGGACTCGGCCTCGTCGTCCTTGGAATGTCCGGTGATCCCGTCCTTGAACTCGCGCATCCCCTGGCCAAGCTGGCGGCCGAGGCCGGGCAGGCGCTTGGGCCCGAAGATCAGCAGCACGATCACCAAAACGATGATCAGGTCGGTGGATGGACTCTTGATGAACATTGGAGCTGCCTCCAGATGGGGTTTTTCGAAGGTTACAGGTACTTCGCGGGGCTGCTCTACCGCCGCTTGGCCAGTCGCGAAAAAGCTCCTCAAGTTGCCCTTCGCCCGGGCCGATTAAGGGCACGGAGGCACCAATGAATCCCGAGCAAGAACAGCCCTCAGTCCGCCGCATCGTGCTGCCCAGTGGTCGCAGCATAGAGGTGGTCCGCTTCGGCGAGAACAACCACGCCACGCGCGGGCTGCACGTGTGCCCCGACTGCAGCTCCGAGCTCGTCCAGCCGATCGACTGGTCCGAGGCTCCGGAGGACTCCTGGAACCTGGTTCTCAACTGCCCCAACTGCGACTGGTACACCGAGGGGCTCTTCACCGCCGACCAGGTACGCGAGCTCGAGGACCGGCTCGACGAGGGCCTGGCCGACATGCTGCGTGATCTCCAGCGCCTCACGCAGGCGAACATGGCCGATCAGATCGATCGGTTCGTCACCGCCCTGCACGCCGACCAGATCCTCCCCGAGGACTTCTAGACCGGTCCGGACGGGCCCTCCTGGCCCCAGGGATGCCGCCGCAGGCGGCCCATCAGGCGTAGCGCTCGACCATCACGTCGGCGGCCAGCTCGAGTGCCTCGCGCTGACGGTCGGGCAGCGCCGGCAAGCCGAGTTTGGCGTCGGCGACGAGACCCCGGGCGCGGCGCCGCGCGACGTCCAGCGCGCCCGTGGCCGCGATGCGGTCGCACACCGCGGCCGCATCCGAGGCGGTCCGCACCGAGCGCAGATCGA
>Ga0187781_10001677_pt1 | contig 16825 bp, 12 predicted proteins | sample 0715_SJ02_MP02_2_FD_132447 | JGI IMG/M metagenome (GOLD analysis project Ga0187781, IMG submission 132447) | Tropical peat soil microbial communities from peatlands in Department of Meta, Colombia - 0715_SJ02_MP02_20_MG | ecosystem: Environmental > Terrestrial > Soil > Wetlands > Peat | place...
GAGGCACCTAGTTGCATTGCTCGGGCGGGGTGAAGCGCCTGCGGATGGCATAGCGGATTATTGCTCGTTCCTGGGGGAGGCGCTGGTGCGCCGCGGTGTCGAATACAAACAGATAAGGGTCCCATGGGCAGAGGAGGGCTGGTTGCCTTCGCTCCGGAGACTCTGGCGTGAGAGCAATGCCTGGCGAGATAAATGGGTGTTGCTGCAATATACGGCGCTTGCCTGGTCGCGGCGCGGCTTCCCCCTTGGTGCCGTGGTGGCGCTCTCTATTGCTTATCGCCAGGGGGCGCGCTGCGGCGTTGTGTTTCACGAAGTATCTGCCACACGAGGGTCGCGAGTGATTGATCGCCTCCGGTTCGCTTTCCAGCGATGGGTTATTCGCAGGCTCTACAACCGTTCGGAAAAGGTGATTGTGACGGCGCCGGTTGAATCCATTCACTGGTTGCCCGGCGGAGGCCGAAATGCTGTCTTCGTCCCTATCGGAGCTAATGTCCCGAACGGCTTGGACGGAAAAGGAACTTCGGTGAACCCCAAGGGCGCGCAGAGGACCGTAGTCGTCTACTGTCTGAGTAACCCGCCAAACCTTGAGCGCGAACTGAGCGACATTTCTCACGTCATGCGCTTCGCAGCCAGGAATGGGGCGAAGCCTCGGCTTGTATTTCTCGGGAGAGGAACCGCTGAAGCACGAGGAGAAATCGAGCGCGCCTTCGAACAAGCGCCCGCTGAAGTCTCAAATCTTGGCGTCCAAAAAGCTATGGAGGTGGTTCGCATACTCGCCGATGCGGATGTGATGTTGTGCGTCCGAGGGGAGTTATTCCCTGGCCGTGGGAGCGCGATTGCGGGTATTGCATGCGGCTTGCCGATTGTCGCTTACGGTGACGCAGTAAGGAGCTTTCCCCTCAGCGAAGCCGGGGTCCGTCTGGTCCCCTACGGCGATCGGGAGGCCCTCGGCGCCGCGCTCGCGCAGGTCCTGGACGATTCAAGATTGCGAGAGGAACTACACGTCAGAAGTTGCCGCGCTCAGGAAAAATATTTTTCGTGGAATGTGATTGCAGAAGGAATTGATCAAGCGCTGAGTTAGAAACGAGCTTAGAAATGAAAGTCCTGGTCTATTCGAGAGTCTTCCTTCCGGCGACCGGCGGTGTCCAGACCGTCGTGTCGGAACTGGCGAGGGGACTCGCAGAGGTTGGCTTGAACGAGCCGCGCAGCCAGGCGATTGAAGTTACCGTGGTGACGCAAACGCCGGAACGAATGAAGAACGATAGTGATGAACCTTTTCGCATCGTGCGCTGCCCTGATTTTTTCAGGTTAGTCCGCCTGCTGCGTGACGCCGACATCGTTCACCTGGCCGGTCCTGCTTTGATGCCACTGGGTCTGGCTCTTCTGCTTCGAAAGCCTGCAGTTCTCGAGCATCATGGATTTCAGGCAGCCTGCCCAAATGGATTATTGTTTTTCGAGCCGGCACAGGGGCCGTGTGTCGGCCATTTCATGGCCAAGCGCTACACCAAGTGCGTGGAATGCAATAAAGAAAGCGCCGGCCTCATGAAAAGCTTGCGCTCTCTGGCTCTGACTCACGTCAGGAGATGGCTTGCCGGCCATGCGGTTTTCAATGTCACTCCGACGGACTGGCTTGCAAAGGTCCTGGTGCTGCCACGTATGAGGACTGTGCATCACGGAGTACCGGTGGGCCTGACGACGGCGGCCGATGGCGCCTCTCCGGAAACGTTTGGCTTCCTGGGACGACTGGTCAGCACGAAAGGCGTGGGAGTTCTTTTAGCAGCGGCGGAAGATCTGCAGCGCGCGAAATACAGATTTGAATTGAAGGTGATCGGCGACGGGCCGGAGGGAGAGCGACTGAAGTCGCAAGCCGCAGGTCTGGATGGCCGGGTGAAATTTCTCGGACATGTTCCGGACGAGAAAATAGAGCAGGTTCTCGCTGACGCCGCGACGGTGGTGATGCCTTCGCTAGGAGGCGAGGTCTTCGGCCTTGTGGCGGCCGAAAATATGCTACGCGGCAAGCTTGTGATTGTCTCCGACATTGGCGCACTGCAAGAGGTGGTGGGGGATACCGGGTTGGTTTTCCGGACCGGGGATGCGGAAGGGCTTGCCGACTGCATGCGGCAAGTGCTTGATAACCCTCGCCTGGCGGCGTCCAAGGGATCGGAAGCGCGCGACCGCGCGATGAAAGTTTTTAGCCGGGATAGTATGATTCAAGGTCACCTGGCCCTCTATCGAAAGGCATTAGCTCATTGAGCTCGTCGGAACTCAAGACCACCACTATGCCCGGACTCCACGACTTCGTAGTGGAGCGCGTCCTGTCGCGCTTTGTTAGACGGGGAGAGCGCGCTATCGACCTGGGAGCCGGAACCGGGCTGCTCGCGACGCGAATGAAAGAGCTGGGATGGGATTCCATGGGGGCAGATAAAAATGTGAGCGGCTTCAAGGCCGCTCTGCCCTTTCAACAAGTCGATCTGAACGACGCCGAGTTCAGCAAGAAATTGGGCGAAGGCCAGTTTTCAATGGTCACCGCGGTGGAAGTGATCGAGCATGTGGAGGCTCCCATCAATTTGCTTCGCAATGCGAGGCGGCTGTTGAAGCCCCAGGGCCACGTGGTGATCACAACACCCAATGTGGACAATGTTTCCGCCCGCGTGAAATTCTTGCTCACGGAAAAGATCCGCATGATGGATGAAACAAGCGAGCCGACACACATTTCACCCGTCTTCTGGGATCTCTTCAAGCGCCAATTTCTCCCCCTTTCCGGACTAAAAGTCCGGGAGCACCATCTGCACCCGGCCAACGGGTACATCGGAACGCGCCGGCGATACACCTGGCTGATGCGAGGGCTCTCGTGGATCCTGCGCGGCGAGTGCAAGTTCGGTGACAACCATGTATTCGTGCTTGAAATGCGGGATGAAGAAACATGCTGAGCGCCCGTGTTCCCGCCCTCCGCAACCAGTTCATCATTGGCATAGGCTTGTTTGGCTTTGCCGTTTGGATTGCCTGGGAGGTCGGCGGAAAAATTGCGACAGAGGATCTGACATCCATAGCGTTCGCGACGTTGCTGTTTGCCGGGTGCCTGGTATCCGTAGTAATACTTCGAAATTGGCGCTCGGGATTCTATCTTTTCATGGTTTGGCTGCTGTTTGAGGACCTGGTCCGAAAATACCTCGGCAATGGAACAGCGCTCTTCTTTGGGAAGGATTTTCTCGCACTGCTCATATACATTTCACTTTTTGTTGCTATCAGGAGGGGAAAAGAAAAAGCCTTTCGGCCGCCTTTCCTGCTGTTCCTGAGCCTCTTCATATGGCTTGGTGCTGTGCAAATTTTTAACCAGAACTCCCCGAGTGTCTTCTATGGCTTATTGGGCTTTAAACTCTACTTTTTTTATATCCCGCTGATATTTGTGGGATACGCGCTTATCCGTGACAGTGAAGACTTGCGAAAATTCCTGGTCGCAATTGCGGCTCTGACTTGCGTGATCGCTTCACTCGGAATCACTCAGGCAATCCTGGGTCACAGCTTCCTGAATCCGACGACATTGGCGCCGGAACTTCGTGACCTCGGACAGCTCGATAAAGTGACCCCGATTTCGGGCCAAATTCTGTCGCTGCCGACGTCCGTGTTCGTCAGCGCAGGCAGGTACTTCTTGTATTTGACGATGGCTGAAATTATTGTGATCGGAGCAGCCGGGTATCTGCTCTTATACACACCGCGCGGCCGCCGAATAGTCTTCCTCGCGATTGGATTGATCGGGGCGGCCATCTTGCTGGCCGGCTCTCGCGGGGGCGTGCTGTACGGAGCGGCGAGCCCCATCGTCCTTGCGGCAGGCTTCCTGTGGGGCGCGCCCTGGCGCATGAAGCAGACTCATCGGATGATGAAGGCGATCCGCCGGTCGCTCATGTTTGCTACTTTGGGGCTTGCGGCCTTGCTACTGTTTTTTCCAGATGAAGTGAAGCCCCGCCTGGCATTTTACGCGGAAACTCTTCTACCGAGCAGCTCCGCGTATGAAGTCGGGAGTCGGACCTGGGATTACCCGATCCAGAATCTCCTTTCGGCCCTTGACTCGCCTCATTGGATGGCCGGCAGCGGGATCGGGACGGCATCTCTGGGAACACAATATGTGGCAAAGCTCCTCGGAGAACGGCCACCGAACATTTGGGTGGAAGAAGGATACGGCCAGCTGATTGTCGAGATGGGGATTGTTGCACCCATCCTATGGCTTCTTTGGACAGGGGCTTTGTTGTACTACTCCTGGGGCGTGGTGCGGCGGTTAAAACAGACGCGGTATTTCCCAGTGGCATTTGCAATCTTCTGGTATGCATTCCTGCTGCTCTATCCGTTTACCTATGGCGGCCTCGCCCCCTACCAGAATTTCGTCAACAATGCATTCCTGTGGCTATTGATAGGAATTCTCTTTCGCTTGCCGCAGCTCCGGGTGGACTCGGCGTCTTCTGATGTTCTTCTGAACAGATCGCAAATACAGCGCGGATTGCAGTTTGGGGGCCCGGCTTGAGAAGCGAAGTTGCAGATTCATATCAAGGGAATCAGATTGAGGTGATAATTGCCGCGCAACTGTGAGAAGGACGTTCAGATCCAGCGCCAATACTACGCGGCCACGGCAGCGGAATACGATGCGATGCATGCCGGAGAGGGCGATGATGACCCGATCAACCTGCGGCTCGTGTTCGCACTGCTGCGCATGATGGGAGCACGAACCGTTCTCGACGTCGGAGCCGGGACAGGACGAGCCATTCGGCACCTGACGCAGAACATGCCAGAACTGTGCGTGCGTGGAGTCGAGCCGGTCCAGGAGCGAATCGATGAGGCAGTCAGAAAGAAAGGGATCCCCGAAGGAGTGATCATCCGGGGCGTAGGGGAAGCTCTGCCGTTTGAGAATGCGAGCATTGACGTTGTCTGCGCTTTCGCGATGATGCACCATGTGACCAACCCGGATGCTGTCGTCGGGGAGATGCTGCGTGTGGCGCGAAAAGCCGTGATCATCATTGACGGTAACCGTTTTGGACAGGGCAGCTGGCCTTTGCGGCTCCTGAAACTCGCGCTTTACAAAACAGGCCTGTGGGGAGTTACGAATTATCTCAAGACAGGTGGAAAAGGGTACAACCTGACCGAAGGAGATGGTCTCTTCTACTCCTATAGTGTCTATGACTCGTTTGATCAGATCGCGAAATGGGCGAATCAACTGATCGTAGTCTCAAATGAAGCTTGCAAGGCGAGAAGCTGGATTCATCCGCTCCTCACGTCCAGCGGCGTACTCCTCTGTGCCCTCAAGGATACGATATAAAGGATTTCCGCGGTCGAATGAACCGGCTCAGAAAAGTCTCGGTAGCGATTTTGAAAAGGAAGCTGGCGGGAATGCGGCGGGTGTCACGGTGAAGCACTCTCCTTGTCTGGCGATTGTTAGTCCATTCCTGGACAAACGACATGGCACGGAACGACGCGTCGTGGAATGGATTTCGCAGCTTGCCGGCTCGTTCGAAATTCACGTGTATAGCCAACAAGTCGAGGATGTCGATTTATCCGCAATCACCTGGCATCGGATTCCAAAACTCCCTGGGCCTCACCTGATCAATTATCTCTGGTGGCTTGTTGCCAATCGTGTGTGGCGAGAATGGGATCGCCGGCGCAATCTGCGGCCGGATCTCACTTTTAGCCCGGGCATCAATTGCCTCGATGCTGATTTAATTTCCGTTCACATCGTTTTCGCAGAGTACGTCCGGCGAAATTCCGCCAATTTGAGCTTCAAGCAAAATCACAGGTCAAGCTGGGCGAGCCTTCTTCATCGCAGGATTTACTATTCACTTCTGATATGGCTCGAGAAGCGCGTGTATACGCGCCCGGATGTCCTTTTGATGCCGATTGCGCAGCGGATCGGGGAAGAGTTGGCAGGATTCTACGGTCACCACGAACGTTTCCGCATCCTTTACGCCGGATTGGATGACAGTGTGTTTAATCCCGCGCGACGCATCACATTGCGCGAGAATGCCCGCAGGCAACTTGGCCTCACGGAGGACACTTTCGCTCTGCTCTTGATCGGCAACGACTGGCGAAATAAAGGACTTCGAACGCTGATCGGCGCGCTGGCTCAATTGCGCGGTCAACCGATCCATTTGCTCGCTGCGGGCGAAGAGGAACCTTCTGCATTTAAGCCTGCGATTCGAGACAACGGGATCGAGGATCGAGTGCATTTCTTGCCACCACGGAGAGACGTGGAATTTTATTACGCCGCGGCGGACGCTTATGCGGGGCCTTCCCTTGTGGATGCGTTCGGGCTTCCGTTCCTCGAAGCCATGGCATGCGGATTGCCCACCATCGTTTCCGCCGCCGCGGGCGCCTCCGAAATTGTCACCGCCGGCGTTGATGGGTTGATCCTCGCGGACCCTGCCGATTCGAGCGCGCTCGCCGCGATGATTCGCCGCCTCTACGAAGACAAGGATCTTCGCTTGAGACTCGGTAAGAAGGCGGCCGAGACTGCGAATCAATTCACTTGGGAGAGAAATGGACGCGAATTGACGGCCGCCTTCGAGGAAATTCTGCGGCGAAAATCTCATGTTGCGGAGCGCGCCGCCGCTCAGGAATCTTGAATGGCTCCACCGCGCACGCAAATTATAACTTCATCAGATGACCACTAGAAATTCCACGCCGAACTCGGTGCGGATCGTGAGCCTCTTTCCGGAATTGCTTGGCGTTGGTGGCGTGCAGGAGGCAGGGCGGCAGACTGCGGCAGCCCTTGATGAAATCGCCTCCGCTAAGAGTTGGGCCACTTCCTTTCTCAGTCTAAATGATCCGATTGGCCTGCAGTCGTTTGGAGTCGACGAAAGAAAAATTTCGCTCCACGGTTTCGGGCGTTCGAAATTGCGATTTGTTTACTCAGTAATGGGCCAGGCTCTAAAAAATACGACTCTCGTGCTCGCGGCCCATCCGAATTTGGCGTTGCCCGCCTCCTGGATGAAACATTTTTCACCGGGCCTCAAGATGGTTGTGATGTCTCACGGCATAGAGGTTTGGCAGCCGCTTTCGTCTCGACGCCGCATTGCTTTGTGCGCCGCCGACCTTGTGCTGGCCCCGAGCCGCGACACCGCTCAAAAGCTCGCCAACGTCCAAGGCGTTTCACGGGAAAAGGTTCTCCGGCTTGCGTGGCCGGTGAGTTCGAATTTTCTTCGCTGGGCCAACGCACCGGGTGACCTGCCGCTGCCGGAAAAATTTCCGCGGGGCCAAGTTGTTTTGACCGTCGGGCGATGGGCCGCATCCGAACGTTACAAGGGCGCCGATAAACTCATTAGCGCTGTTGCGAGTCTTCGGAAGAACTTTCCGGATTTGCATCTTGTAGCAGTGGGCGGGGGCGACGATCTTCCCCGTCTTCAGAAGCAGGTCTCCGAGCTCTCCGTCGTTGAACGCGTTCATTTCTTGGAGGGCATTTCGCGGCAGGAACTGGCGGCGTGCTACGCCCACGCCGACGTGTTCGCCCTGCCCAGCACGGGAGAAGGTTTTGGGATCGTGTTTCTCGAAGCCATGGCTTTCCGGAAACCAATCGTGGGTGCCGCGAGAGGAGGCGCGACCGACCTTATCCGGGAGGGGGTCAACGGGCTCCTCGTTCCTCCGCACGACCCCGAACAGCTTGCTCAGGCGCTGGATCGGCTGTTGCGCGACGGTCGACTTCGCGCAGAAATGGGGCTGCGCGGTGGTGAAATCGTTCGACGAGAATATGGCTTCGAAGCATTTCGATCCGGCCTGGAAAATATCCTCGCGGAATGCGGTCTAGATTCGGGCCTTCCGGCATAGTATTGTTTCTTATCTCCTCACGATGCGGCGGCCCAGCCGGAAACAGAAAGGTTTGGCAAGTTAGGGAGCTCTTCAGCTTCGGAAAGCATGCGCGTCCTGAAATCAGTGCAGTCATACTTCCCTTTTCAAGACCGTGGGGGCCCGGTCGTGAAAGTAAGGGCCCTCGCGCGCGGACTCGCTCACCACGGGTACGAGGTAACGGTGCTGACGGCCAACCTCGGATTCACAGAAAGCAACGGATTCGGCCTGCGCGTTGAGCCGTGCCAATGGGGATGGAGGACTCAAGAGGAGGGGGTGGAGGCAATCTACCTCTCAACTCTGGGCCACTATCGCGCTCTCACATTCAATCCTCGTGTGGTAGGATTTTGCCGGGCGTCCCTCAGGCGATTCGATCTGGTTCATTTCTACGGGCTCTATGACTTGCTGGGACCGGCGGTAAGTTATTTCTGTCGACGTCGGGCAATCCCGTACGTCATTGAGCCGATGGGGATGTATCGTCCGATTGACCGGAGCTTTCAACTGAAGCGTTTGTGGCACCGGAGCTTTGGCGAAATTTTCTGGCGCGGCGCCAGCCAGATCATTGCCACATCCGAAATGGAGCAGAAGGAGCTTCTGGAGGACGGCGTCCCCGCCGAAAAATTGATCGTACGTTTTAATGGGATCGATAGCGACGCTGATGCGCCGCGGCCAGCGCGCGGAAGTTTCCGGGCCAAATGGGACCTTCGGGCGGACCAGCCGCTGATTCTCTTTCTCGGCCGGCTTATCCCTCGCAAAGGCGCGGACATTTTGATTCGGGCATTCGCGCAGGCATGCCCAAACTCAGGTTATCTTGTGATTGCAGGCCCGGAGGGCGAGCCGGGCTTCCGCGCGCAACTCGAAAAGTGCGGGAGTGAAGTCGGCGTCGCGGCGCGTGTTCTCTTTACCGGTCCGCTTTACGACGAAGAGAAGAAAGCAGTGCTGGCGGATGCGGACGTATTTGCGCTTCCCTCGCGCTATGAGAATTTCGCCAATGCGGCAGCCGAAGCGATGGCCTGCGGTATCCCTGTGGTCGTTACGGAGCACTGCGGCATCAGCTCGCTGGTGGACGGCAAGGCCGGCTTGGTGATTGCTCCCGAAAAGGAAGCGCTGGCCGCTGCTATCCGCAGGCTGATTGACGACAATTCGCTTTACGAGAAGTTTCAGGCAGGCTGCCGCGAAGTCGCCGGGCAATTGAGCTGGGATCGCTTGACAACCGAAATGGCGGGCCATTACGAAAAGGTTTGTGCGGGAACGAATGGAAACCACTGAGCAGGCAACTTTTTACGATCAACATCCATTCGATTGGATCCCTTCGAACGCTGAGGATGAGATCCAGAGGGTTATCCTGCGTCCGCTGCTTGATTTGATCAATCAGTTCGAGCCGGACTCACTGATTCTCGATGTCGGATGCGGGCCCGGCCGCGTCCTTGGGTTTCTGGCGCGGCAAGGAATTCGATGCATCGGCCTTGACCGTAGCCGGGTTTCTATGAAGCTCGCCGTCGAGCGATATGGCCGACCCGGCGTTGTCGGTGACAATTTGCTTTTGCCCTTCGCGACTGAAATTGCTGATGTCGTGATTTCAGATGGCGTGATCCACCATACCGAGGATCCGCAGCGAGCCTTTGCCGAAAACTGCCGCGTCTTGAAACCGGGCGGCCGGATGTACCTGGGAGTCTACAAACCCTCCGGGCGTTATCCCTTGCTCTACGGGTTCCCCGGCGGGTGGATCCGGCGTGGTCTAAGAAACGCCTGGAGCCGGCCATTCGTCCTTATTTTTGCCCAGTTGCCGTATTTCCTGGTTCATTTTGTGCGCTCAAAGGGAAATAGATCCTGGAGCGGCGCCAACAACCTTTTTTACGATTATTTTGTCACGCCGCGTGTGGCGTTTCTCGCGCGCGAAGCTGTCGAGCGATGGAGCAAGAACCTAGGAGTACGTGTTATACGCTATGATGCAAATCCTGGCCTCACAATTCATTCATTTTTGCTGGAGAAAGAGAAGATTGCGAAGAGAGAGGATGAATCCGTGATGGTTCGTGCGGGCGGAACGCTGACCATGGAGAAAAAGGAAATCGCGTGAAGCGGGATCACATCATCCGATCGGTCGAGACGTCGATATCCTCGACTCAAGATGAGCAGGCTGCTGCCCGCCCGCCGGAGTGGCATGTGCCCGAAGGCTGGCCCGAAACTTCCGGCCACAGGATCTACAAGGCTGCGTGGTATATCGTCAGCTGTGTGTTGCTTTTCGCGATCGTGCTCGCCCTCTTCTCAATCGGCTGGGAATATTCGACGCGCCGGTACCTCAAGGGTTTTTCCGACGCCATAGTGCCTGCCGCCGCGCCGCCAGAACAAAAAATCGAATCCATATTGAACTGGATGGGCCATGGCCCGTCGCGACAGGCGGCGGGTCCAGATGGACTTTCCCCTGACCGAGATCCGACAGAAACGCTGAATTACCAGGCGCTGCTACGTGTATGCGGCACGGCTACGAACGCCTTCATCAATCTTGCCGACAGCAGCGGACTCAAGGCCCGGCGGCTTCTGCTGCTGGATTCGCGACACCTTGTCAAGCATGTCACTGCGGAAGTCAACGTGGACGGCCGCTGGATCGTGGTGGATCCGGCCTTTCGTGCCATTCTTCACGGCGCGGACGGCCAATTGCTCACGCGTGAGCAATTGACGGACCCCGCCACATTAGCAGCCGCAACAAAGAACATTCCCGGCTACGATTCGTCCTACACGTTTGAATCGACCGCCCACATCAGGCTCGGCCGCGTGCACATCCTCGGATTGCCGCTTCGCACGATTGTCGACCGGTTTTTGCCTCGATCGGAAGGCTCCGTGCTGGTCAGTCTTCTCGTTGAGCGCGAGTCGCTTGCGATGATGGTTGCGTCCATCTGCCTGGTGGTGTTCCTCATCCTGCTTCGTTTCGCTATGCGTTGGTACGGAGAAAGGCGGCTCGGCCTGCTCACCCCGCGGGTCCACATCCAGATTCGCCGCGCGTTAGTCGCCCTTCTGAACACCGAGGGCTAACTCCTCATGCGATTGGGCGACCTGCTGATTCGCCCGTGATGAGTAGCAAATCTGTCATCGACCGATTTTTGCAGAGGCCGGAGCCCTCGAGGAATGCAAAGCCAGACAACTCAGGCAGGCCTATGGAATCCGCGATGGACTCGCGAGTGGTAAGAATACAGCCCGCGCAAAATGTGAGAGTCGGAGTTTCTGAGTTTCAGGCAAGAATTTGAGGTGCGTTGGTTTACAGTAGCCAGGATCCCGACTCGAAGAGTCGCTGTCTCTACTATATAAGGAGAAGCTACGCCTGCACGCGGCGGCGAATGAATGGTAACGCTGCCAGGCCCGAGATCAGGAGCAGACCTTCTCCCGGTTCAGGCACGGTCGCATAATCACCCGCTGACAAGTAGTCGTTAGTTGGCAAGCAGCCAACGCAGGCCGAATCTGTATTGAAGTAGGTCGGATTCGCATCGCCTGGAACCTTCGCCCAGCTGAGAACAACGGAAGCCCCCCCCGCGCCTGGTGCGATAAATCCCTCCTGAGTAAGGATGCCACCGGGAGAGATCAAGGCGCAGTTGTTGCACGTGAAGGTCAATCCATCGGCGACGATCGTGCCATTGACGACCTGAGTTGCGAAGTTGACCGTGAAAGAACCAGTAATTGAGCCCCCGTCAGTCGAGAGCGTGTCCGTCGGTGACAATATGTACGTCACCGTATCAGCACGGAGAGTCGCAGGCAGCAGGACGACCGCTGCCGCAAAGAGTGCGAGAATTGTAAGTCGCAAAAATATTCGCGTGTAAGATCGCAAAATAGCCATGATTACCTCCCCACCATGAGCAGTCCCAGTTTGATACAACTGTGTCAGGGCGGTACTCGCACGTACCATGCCAAAGCTAAGTCCTTTATTTTCAATAGAACGAACACAGACCTTTAATCATTCAGGAACCAAATTCTCATTGAATGGTAATCAGTTCGCCAATCCACTGGGTAGTTTTCGCGTCAAATGTGAACCGTCCCGTCCCGCTGAAAAGAGTTGGACGTTTGTCCGTCCCGCCTAGAAACGAACCGAGCCATCGAATCTCGTGTTTGATGATTTTGCGGGCTTCGCTTAACATGAACCGGGGCAAAAAAGCGTTGTGTTGGTCGAGGATATACTGCGGGTGCTGTAACCGCCGAGACGCTAAGCGTCGTTAGGTCGCTGGCGACTCAAACAGTCAGGTTATCCCGGTCCAAGGCAGGTTGAATTCATGTGCGGAATTTGCGGGGCGATCGGCATTCAGTCGCAGGAAAGGGCTGAGGCCATTGTGCGGCGGATGATGGCCGCCATCGTCCATCGTGGGCCCGACGAAGAGGGATCCTTCACCGCTTCAGGAGTTGCGGCCGGCACGCGGCGGCTTAGCATCATTGATCTGCCGGGCGGAAGCCAGCCCGTGTGGAACAAGGCAGGTACGCTGGCTGTTTTCTTTAACGGAGAAATTTACAATTTCCGCGAGCTGCGCCAAGAGCTCGAATCCTCCGGCCACGAATTCCGCACCCGCTCCGATACGGAAGTTATCGTGCAGGCCTACGAAGCCTGGGGCGAAGATTGCGTCCAGCGACTGCGCGGTATGTTCGCGTTCGCGATCGTAGAAATGCCGCAGGGCCGCAGTGGGACGCCCGCGCGTGTTTTTATCGCGCGGGATCGTCTAGGCATCAAGCCGCTATATTACACCGTCGCTGACGGGCAATTTTTGTTTGCTTCAGAACTACGCGCGTTGCTCGCAAGCGGCTGCGTCCCTGCGCAGCTTTCGGATGAAGCGCTCACGGCCTACTTGTTGTTTGGCTCCGTGTGCGAGCCTTCCACGTTGATCGAGAGCGTCGCGTCTCTTCCTCCCGGCCATTGCATGACGATTCCGGTTGCCGAGACGATTTCCACGCCTGAGCCCAAGGCTTATTGGGACATAGATAAAGAAATCGAGCAGGCTAGGCGCGCGCGCGGAAAGAACTCGGGGACACCTGCCTCCGAGGTCCGTGCGCTCCTGGAAGACGCTGTCCGCAGCCACTTGGTCGCCGATGTGCCGGTGGGCGTCTTTCTGAGCAGTGGCTTGGATTCAACGGCGATCGCGACCCTGGCAAGCCAGGCACAACGCGGGATTCACACCTTTACTGTGGCATTCCCGGACGCCGAATACAGCGAAGCGGATGTCGCGCGCCGCACCGCGAAGCGTCTCTCGACCGATCATCGCGAGTTGGCCCTTTCAGACCGCGAAATGGTTGCGCGGCTTGATGAAGCCGTCTCATCGTTCGATCAACCGAGCATGGACGGCATCAACACGTACTTCGTTTCTTGGGCGGCGCGGCAAGCCGGATTGAAAGTGGCGCTCTCGGGCCTGGGCAGCGACGAAATCTTTGGCGGTTACACTTCGTTTCGCGACACCGCTAGAGTCGCAAGACTTACCGCTCTGGCCCGACTCATTCCGGGCGCATTCCGGCATTTCGCCGCGCAACGGATGCAAGCCGCGAAGGGCGGGCGCCTCTCCCCTGACGCTGCGCGGAAAGCATCGGCGGCTTTGCTTAACCCAAAGTCGCTTCCGCATCCGTATTTTTTCACGCGCTCACTTTTCACGCCCAAGGCTGTCGCGTCGTTGCTTGGCAAGCCACAGAATACATGGAAAGGCGCTTCATGGGCATCGTGGCTGGCCACCGCGGTCCGGCAAGCGGGCGCAATGGACGATTTCACTGCAGTCTCCTGGCTCGAGCTGCGTTCCTATCTTGTGAATACGCTCCTACGTGATACCGACGCGATGAGCATGCGCCATTCGCTTGAGGTCCGCGTGCCTTTTCTCGATTCGCCGCTTATCGAGTACGTGCTTTCGTTGCCCGAATCGGAAAAGCGCGGCGGCAAACGGCCCAAGGAGTTGCTCATCAATGCTCTCGGTAAGCTGTTGCCGGAGGACCTTGTCTCGCAGCCGAAGCGCACTTTCACTTTTCCATGGGAAAATTGGCTTCGAGGTCCGCTGGGGGCGCGCGTCGCGGCCGGATTGGCGGAATGGTCGCCCGCGCTGGAATCGCGCCTGCCTGGGACGGCAGCCGGCGCGGTATGGAAAGAATTTCGAGAGGCCCGAACGAGTTGGTCGCGCCCTTGGAGCCTTTACGTCTTGAACGAATGGGTGAAGCGAAACGTCGGCGTTTCGGAAAGTACCGGCGCGAGTCGTGCAAAGACGGTGGCGGTTTCCGTAGCTTGAATGATGGAGGCTCGCTCGCCGGGCCAACTAGACTGAAATGATCATCCTGGGCATCAACGCCTACCACGCCAACGCTTCCGCGGCCATCGTCGCCGACGGCCGTCTGCTTGCCGCCGTCGAAGAGGAGCGCCTTAATCGCGTGAAGTACGCCGCCGGTTTGCCAGCGCGCGCGATTCAATATTGCCTGGACCAGGCGGGAGTGAAACTCTCCGAAGTGGACCACATCGCCATTCCGAGGAATCCGTGGGCGCGCATGATGACGAAGCTCCGCTACGCCATGCGCATGCCGGGATTCGCTCTCGATCGCGCCAGCGTGATGGCTCGCTTTGCAGGCATTCGAGAAGATTTGGCGTCGGCGTTTGGATTGGCTCCCGAGGCGATTCGCGCTCGTTTCCACCGAATCGAACACCACATGGCGCATCTTGCCAGCGCATTTTTCGTTTCGCCTTTTGAGCGCGCAGCCGTTTTTTCGGCGGACGGCCTCGGCGATTTCGCGAGTGCCATGTGGGCCGTTGGCGCCGGACAAAAGATGCGCGTGCTGGGCGATATGAAATTTCCTCATTCGCTCGGGATGTACTACACGGCGCTTACGCAATATCTCGGGTTCTGGAAATTCGGCGACGAATATAAAGTGATGGGTCTGGCGGCTTATGGGCAGCCGGAATTTCTCGAAGAATTCCGCAGGATTGTTCACGCGGATGGTTCCCTTTCTTTCCGCCTCGGCCTCGAATACTTCACCCACCAGAATCAGGGCGCAGACATGACCTGGCGTGAAGCGGACCGGACGCCGATTCTTGGCCGCCTTTTTTCTCCTTATCTCGAGGAACGTCTCGGCCCAGCGCGGAAGGCGGATGAGCCGCTGGAGAAGCGCCATCATGATCTGGCCGCGAGTATGCAGGCGGCGCTCGAGGAAGTCTTGATTGCGCATTGGAATGCACTCGCGGAAAGAACGGGTGAAAAATCTCTGTGCCTGGCCGGAGGGGTTGCCTTCAATTGCCTGGCCAACGGCAAAATATTCGATCGCAGCTCCTTCGAGCGCGTGTTTGTCCAACCCGCGGCCGGTGACGCGGGGCTTGCGGTCGGCGCGGCATTCGCGGTTGAGCACCAGATTCTGGGCAGCTCGCGCAAGTTCGTGATGGACCACGCAGGCTGGGGCCCGGAGTTTTCCCCGCAGGAGGTCCGCAAGGCAGTCGAGGCTTCCTATGCCGCCGATAACGGCGTGCAAATCGAGACTCTCGACGAGGCGCGGCTGCTCGAATCGACGGCTCGTCATATTGCTGACGGGAAAATTGTCGGCTGGTTCCAGGGACGCGTGGAATGGGGGCCGCGAGCGCTCGGCCAGCGCAGCATTCTGGCTGACCCTCGCCGCGTCGAAATGAAAGACGTCCTCAACCGCCGCATCAAGCACCGGGAAATTTTCCGGCCGTTCGCCCCTTCGATCCTTTCGGAAGCGACCGCGGAATATTTCGAAGAGACGCATCCCTCGCCCTTCATGACCTTTGCGTATCCCGTCCGGCCGGAAAAGCGCGGCGTGATTCCAGCGCCGACGCACGTGGACGGCACCGCGCGCTTGCAGACAGTCAATCGCGTGGAGAATCCTCTGTACTGGAAGCTTTTGCGTGCGTTCGGTGATCACACGGGCGTGCCGGTTGTCTTGAATACCTCCTTCAATGACAATGAACCCATCGTCTGCCGCCCCGAAGAGGCGCTTGACTGCTTCCGCCGGACGCAGATGGACGTCCTCGTAATCGGGAATTTCATCCTCGAGAAAAAGGCGGCGGCCGGAGACGAAGTAAATGCCGGGCGATTAGCAAGGGGCGCGACATAGAGGGTTGTCATCATTTTGAGTCGCTGCTGCGGTTCACAGCCCGCGACGGAATGATGGGCCAGGACAGTTCATGCACATTTTGCTTTTAAACGAATATTATCCGCCCGACACATCCGCCACCGCCAAGATGGCGGCACAGGTCGCTGAAAAGCTGGCGGAGAGTCATCAAGTGACAGTTGTGGCCGGGCGTCCCTCTTACGATCCTGATGAGCAGTATCCTTTCGCTTTTCTCCGGCGTGATTTGCGCAATGGTGTCAATGTAGAGCGCGTCGGCTCGACCGCCTTTCCGCGCCACCAAATGCGGCGGCGTATCTCGAATTATCTTTCCTATCTGGCGCTCGCTATACCGCGTGCGGTTACGATCCGCCCGGACGTTGTCCTCGCCATGACCGACCCGCCGGTCGCCGGAATCGCCGGCGCACTGGTCGCCCGGCTCGCGGGCTGTCCCTTCGTGTACAACATTCGCGACTTGTATCCCGACATGGCCATCGGCGGCGATATCGTGCAGGCGAGTTCCTGGGTGGAATGTTGGGAACAGGTGCATCGTGCGGCCTTGCGGCAAGCGGCCCGGGTGATCGTCCTCGGCGAAGACATGCGCGGCCGGATTCTTTCGAAGGGAGTTTCACCAGATCATGTCGTCGTCGTCCGCGACGGCACGGGGCTCCCCGCCTCGATTCCAGAGCGAAGCCATCCCGTGGAGCAGGAAATTCGCTGCGGATTCCCCTTTGTTGTCTTGCACGCGGGGAACCTCGGCTTTTATGGGGCGTGGAACACGCTCCTCAAAGCCGCTGAAATTTTGCGCAACGAAAGCATAGGACTTGTGTTTGTAGGCGATGGAGCCAATCGGGCGGCGCTTCAATCCTCCGTGAACCGTTCGCCCAACGTTCGCTTTTTGCCGTTCCGCCCCGTCGCAGAGGTGCCGCACGTGATGATGGCGGGCGAC
>Ga0187781_10001678_pt1 | contig 16825 bp, 18 predicted proteins | sample 0715_SJ02_MP02_2_FD_132447 | JGI IMG/M metagenome (GOLD analysis project Ga0187781, IMG submission 132447) | Tropical peat soil microbial communities from peatlands in Department of Meta, Colombia - 0715_SJ02_MP02_20_MG | ecosystem: Environmental > Terrestrial > Soil > Wetlands > Peat | place...
CGGCTGGAACGGACCCAACCGACCCGTCGTCGAAGCGCGATGGACACATACATTGGTATTTTGTTCAGCACGTAGGCGGGAATGTAGAAGAGGTCGACGCCGGAAAGTAAATCGCGACCATACCGCCACCAAGTCAGAAATATGGTCACACTCAAGAGCAACAAAGCCAGTAATTGAACAGCGGTTGGCAGCTCGCTGCCGGCGACCATGAGCCATGCGACGTCGACGGCCGTCATTGCGATCATGGCTGCGGTCAGTAACGCAAGCGGTGGAATACAAAGGTCAAGTGTCAACGCCAAGAGCCGGGCATCACGATCGATGACAGCATGCCGCAGAACCCGAGCGGCGGACGAAGCAATGGTCGCGAGGTGACCTTGTTCCCAGCGCATCCTTTGGTCCACATGGGCGCGGCGGCTTGGCGGCAGCGGGCTGGTAATCGTCGCGGATGGAGTAAACAGCGCTGGGCTGCCGGCAACGGCGAGATCGATTCCAAGCGCCAAATCTTCGACGATATTGTCGGTGCCGAGCTTTGCGCGATGAAACAGGCAGCCGGGCAGGGCGAATCCGCTGCCGGTAATCGGACAAGCCAAACCGAGCTGACGACAACCCAGTGGCCGCACGTAATTCTTCAAGCGGATCGCGAACACCGACAGACGCTGGCTCATGCTCGCTGCAGCGCCCGCGGTCAGCAGATAATTGCCCTGGACCGGCCCTTGCGTGACGTGCGCAGCGCCTGCGAGCGCGAGGATCGCGCCTTGCGATGTCTGGCAATCGGCGTCGACAAATACCACAACGGCAGGCGTGCCGCTGAGCATCAAATGATCGATGCCGTATTCGAGCGCGAATCCCTTTCCCACACGTTGCCGGTCGAACCGCTCGATCACTTCTGCGCCGGCGGCGCGCGCTATGGCGGCGGTTTCGTCGGTACAATTGTCGGCGACGACGAGCAGCCGGTCGCCGGCGCGCAGTTCTCGCATCAAGGTCCGAAGCGTAGCGCCGATCATGCGTGCTTCGTCGTGGGCCGGCACTAGTACCGCGTACGGTGGACAAGGGCTCGCATCCGCGCCCCCGGCGGGCGGGCGGTAGAAGAGCGACGCGATCACTTCCACAAACAGTGTGACGGCCAGAACCAGCGTCGCGAGCGAAAACGCGGTCAGAACCCCGGTTCCAAGGACGATCATGCAGCTTCCCGTTCGGCGAGATTTTGCGGATCGCTCGCGAACAGCCGGGCGAGAAATGCCGCCTCGCGATCGAGATCATGTGCTTTGCTAACGAGGGCGCGTCCGCGTTCACCCATTTCGCTGCAGCGCTCCGCGGTGGCCGCAAGGCAGTCGCGAATCGCGTCCGCGGCCGCAGCGACCGAGCCTGGCGAAAACAGCCAGCCCGTTTCTCCCGGCCGAACGAGTTCGGGAATGCCGGCAATTTGCGTGGCAAGGACGACGCGTCCCAGCGCCATGGCTTCCATGATGACGACCGGCAGTCCCTCCGCGAAACTGGTGAGGATGAGACCGCGGGCTTGAAGAATTTCCGCGCGGACACGCTCGCCGGTTGCCCAGCCGGTTATGCTGAAACGGCCCTCCAGGCCCATCGTTCGGATGAAATCTTCGATCTCAAGCCGCAACTCGCCGTCGCCGACGATGACGAGTTGGAAATTGCTCCTCTCCTGCATAACTCTCGCCGCAGCCTCGATCAGAAGCCGGTGGCCCTTTTGCGCGCTGATCCGTCCGACGCAGACCAATCGATCCGGATTCGGAGCTTCGTGCCGGTCGCCGCAATTGTAGTTGCGCTCGATACCGCAGCGAACGACTTTGACTTTGTGCCAATGAGCCGGATCCACCCATCGGTAGATCTGGCTGACGCCGTAGTCGCTGATGGCGACAACGAACTTCGACCTTTCGATCTTGGTGCAAAGCTTGGTGAATTGCGGCTTGTCGAATTCGTCCGGGCCGTGCACCGTGAAGCTGTAGGGAACCCCGGTCAGCGCCGAGACGAGCATGGCGACTTCCGCCGAATTCGTCCCGAAATGAGCGTGGATGTGCCGCACCTTCGAGCCTGCGATCATTCGCGCCATGGAACATGCTTCACATAGGGTGATCGCGTGCAAGGCCGCTGAACGATCGCTGTGGCGAGCCATGTGCCCGGTCAGCCGCAGCGCGCCGAAGAAGGAAGCCGGTCTGAAAAACAGGCACGCGAGCGTCGCGCCGAGCAGGGGCAAAAACCCGCGCTGGAGGATGTAGGTGGTCTTGTCGCGCTCGCAGATATCGGCTCGGTCGACGAGTTCCGCGTCCCATCCGCGCAACGCGAAACGGCGGACTGCTTGTCCGGCCTTTTCGACGGCCAGGATTTCGCGGCGAATGAACGCGTGACTGACTTTCGGGTACTGGTTGACGATGTATGCGATCATGCGCGGTCAGGACATTTCTCTCTCGAGCCTCGAACGCGATGTCCGGACTAATCCGCCAACTGCGTTGCCATTGTCGAAAAATATCGCCTCCTCACCAGCAAATCGATGAGCAGAAAGATGCATTGCGCGTAACGCTTCCACAGGCGGGCCGGATCCAGCGCCAGACGCCATGCCCATTCGAGCTGCATGCGCCGAAGAAGCTTGGGCGATCGTCTCTGCGTTTCGGCAATGAAATCGAGCCCGGCGCCGATCGGCAAAAAGCAGACCCCCGATGTCTGTTCGATGGCTCTGGCGGCAAACAATTCCTGCCGGGGCGCGCCGAGGGCGATGAAGCAAATGCGCGCGCCCGACGACGTCACAAGATCGATGATGTCCTGAGCGACCGGTGAGCCCGGATCGAACGAGCGCGGCGGCACGAAGACGCCGCAAACGTCGAGGCCGGGATGCCTGTCAACCAGTCGCGCTGCGCTGGTGCAGAGCGCCGGCAGCGTGCTCCCCATCAGGAAAACGGACAGACGATGGCGCGCGGCCAATTCGCACACCGGTTCGATCAGGTCCGCGCCCGTCGTTCGCTCGATCGCACAGCCCGTGAGGCGTGCCAGAGCGACGATTGGAAAGCCGTCGGCTGTCACGTACCGGGCGCGCAAATAGGCGTTTCTGAATTCGCCGCTGCGGCGCAACTTGACCAGATGATCGAGATTGAGCGTGCAGACCATGAATGACGCCGCCGAACTCCTCAATTGTGCGACGATGCGGTCCAGCAGGGTTGTCATGTTGTCGACATTCACCCGCCAGCCGTCCACGGCGAATGTCCAGCGCGGTTTGCCCGAATCCGCAAAGCCAGGATCCGCACGCTGCATCGGAATGGCGGTCATAGAACCGTATCCGTAAGTAACATTGCGATATGTTATATAACATAACAAATGACAGCGCGGTAATGCAAGCGCTGAGTAACATTCGGATGGCGGTGGGGAAGCGCGATAAACTCGGTATCGCTATCGCCGTCGGCGGCGCTCAATAGGCGGAGCGCTGCAGCCCAAGTGCAAGCGTGCGCAGGAGAACTTTGGCGTCGAGCCAAATGCTCCAATTGTTGATGTACCAGAGATCGTACTCGACCCGCTTCTGCATCAGCGCCACCGTTCTGGTTTCGCCGCGGTATCCATTTACTTGCGCCCATCCGGTGATGCCGGGCTTGACGTGATAGCGGAAGGCGTAGGTCGCGATCCGCTGTTCGTACTCGTTGTTGTGTGCGGCCGCGTGCGGCCGCGGGCCGACCAGCGACATTTCTCCGCGCAGCACGTTGAAGAGCTGCGGCAATTCGTCGAGATTCGTCCGACGAAGAACGCGGCCAAATTGCGTGACGCGCGGATCGTCCCGGGTCGCTTGTTGGATCACCGGTCCGTTTTCGAGCACGCGCATGCTGCGGAATTTGAGAATTGAGAATGATTTCCCGTTGAAGCCGTTGCGGGTTTGTCTGAACAAGGCCGGCCCCGGGGAATCGAGTTTGATGAAGCAGGCGAGCATAAGCATCATAGGCGACAGAAGGACGAGCGCCGCGCCGGCGAGGATCATATCAAGCAATCGCTTCATCAGCCGTTCGCCTTGGGTGAGCGGCGCGCGCCGGAGTTCGGCTATCCAGGTGGCGCCGACATGCACCAACGGATAACCGAGAAAGCGCGCCACATTCTGATCCGGCACGAGGTGAACGGGTATGGGCAACACGCTCAAGAAATTGAGGATATTCTGGATGCAGCGGCTGCGGTCCCAGCCGATCAGCAGGAAGATGTCGTCCACCGTTTCATGGCGCGCCGTTTCAATCACCGCATTGAGACTGCTGCGCAGCGACGGGGCCATGCCGCTAGTGCCGACTTCTGCTTCGGTCACGGCAAAGGTGTTGATCGGCTTATAGCCGCAGTGACGCAGATCTCGCAGTACGGCTGACGATGAGAGTTGCGCACGCTCTCCAATCACGATGACGTTGCGTTCGGCAAATCCGCCGTGCGCGAGCGAATCGGCGAGATTGGAAGCGACGTAGGCGCGCCAGAGCAACAGGGTGATCCAGCCGCCGACAAAGAACGTCAACGTAGAGCCGCGGGAAAACGTCTCTGCAATCTTGAGAGTGAACGCGACACTCATCAATATGAAGAATACCGAAAGCCAGGCGGCGGTAATCTCCTTGAACTGCCGCTTGAAATGTATCAGCGCCTTGATCCGATAGCAGCCGCGTGCCGCCAGGAATGCTGAGCAGTACGCGGACACCAGCACGCCGATGCCAAAGAATAGCTGCAGATCGCCGACGTTGCCGACAAAGGACCAGCTATAGGTGACGCCGCCTAAGACGCTCGCACCGACCATGAGAATGACATCGGCGGCGAAGACGGCCGGCTCCACAAGCTTGACAGGCAATACGATGCGGCGTCTGGGACTCGCCCGGTCTGAGTCTACGCGGTTATGACGCTCGAGCGATGAAAGCCGTCCAATCAGCCACGTCTCATCTGCCATGCCACACCCCGAACAACGGGTTCGGTCATTGCCTAGGGACATAACGCCTAGACGTAACATTAAAACGTTATTGTATGATTTGATAATGTTAATGAGCGGAAAGCGACGAGTCAATTATGCGCCCGCTCGGCAGCTATGCGAGGCGCGCGGTTTGATGGCGTCCGAGCGGGAAATTTGGGGCTTTTCGACGTGTCCGGGCGAAACGCAACGGCCGGCGGCCGGAAAGAGCGGGATCATGTTTAGATATGATATAATATGTTATGTCGCGCTGGCATTGAACTGCAGCACCGCGTCGGCGCAATCGGAGCCGCCTGCCGCCCGCCCGAACCAACTCATCGAGGGTGGGGTCGGGGTGCGGCCGGCGCCGCCGTCACTCGGCGGCGGCCAGAGCGCCAAGCAGCACATGGGGCCGACCGGAAAGCCGTGCCTCACCGTGAGCGGAGAGGCGCATTCGCAGGCGGTCAATCCTCGCATTTTCGAGCACGCCGTCACGGCGAGCAATTCCTGCAGCCAGGTGATCAAGCTTTTCGTTTGTTACAGGGGTTCGGACCGCTGTGTTCCGATGACGGTGCCGAGTTACTCGCGGCAAACAACGATTCTGGGAATTGAGCCGGCGATGATGGCGTTTCGCTTCGAATATTGGGAGCGCTTTCCGTAAGCCGTGCGCGGAAAAATAGTGGCTAGGCGCGTTCAGCAATTCTTTTTGCAAAGCGGCAGGAACTTTGTTGCGGCGCGACAGTTCATCCACGCGGACGGGAACAATGAAAGTAGAGCTCGCACCTTACTATCGGAATTGGATGCTGGCGTTGTTGCCGACCACGTTCGGTCTCGGCACGGCGGCGCTGTGGTTGATCAGCCTCGAATGGCCTGCAAGCATCGATGAGCTGGGTTTGGTGCTTCGCGACAAACGCCGCGTGGATTGGACTTCAATCAGGAAAATTCGCGTTTCGCGCAGCTACCTCGACGATCACGTATCGCACATTCGCATTCATTACGATGGCGGCGTTGCCGGGATCCGCGTCGATCGCCTGGAGCACGGTCAGGATGTGGTCCGAATCGTTTTGGCGATGTTCGAGCACGTGAACCAGGTGCGCAAGGCGCAGCGGAGCGGGCAAGAAATTCCGACTCCGGATCGAGGCGCCGGCGGCGTTGGTCGAACGCGGCCGACCGGCCGGCGCGCGACGACGGCCGGTTCAGCTTCATCCAGAGACGACACCTGGACGCAAGAATTGGCGATGCTCGGCAAAACCTTGGGAAGCTATCCCGAGAAGATTCAGGACAGCGCGAGATTTGCGAGGGAGGGAATATGACCGCTTCTTTCGCCGGAAGTGCATCGGATATCGAGGCATCATCGGCATCGTCTCTGCCTGCCGTTGCTCGCAAAGCGACGATCAAGGCCCGGCTTGCCGGCTTGTGGCCGCCGGTGGTCGTAGGGTTCGGCGTTATTCTGACGATGGCCTGGGCTGGCGGTCTGCTCTGGCTTTTGCACTATGTCATTTGAGCCGCTTGGCGACGGGCCGAGGCGTACTCGTGTGAACTGTGTCTTCGGGTTTCGCCGGAGGCTTGAAGTCCCGCGGGCGGAGCAAGTCGGTCACGGCTACCCCTGCCGGCTCTGCAGCGAAAAACTCCGCGTCAATTGGAAATGGGTTTGCTGCGAGAGTTGGACGGGCCGCGTCAGTTCGCGGCCTCCTTCGGCAAGCTCAACGCAACGGTGCGGCTTGCGGCAATGCCCAAAATCGCTCCGGCGCAGACGGCCAGTGCGTCGACAACAAAATCGCTCAGCCGCGCGTGGCGATCGGGCACGAAAACCTGCGCGATTTCGATTGCTCCCGCGAACAGCAGAAGCGTAACGGCGACCATGAGCGGCCTGCGGCTGTAGCCGAAACCGAAGGCAAGTCCGGTCGCAAAAAAGATGGCGAAATGTTCGATATTGTGCGGCGTATCGGTTGCCGGCCGCAAAGCCGGCGGAACGATCGACAATAGGACAACCAGGCCCGCGAGTATCCACGCTGCGACACGCCCGGTCAAAGAAACAAGCCGCCTCATTGTAAGCCACCACGCCTTTCGTCGGAAAGAATGCAGCCGGAGTTTCCCGATCACTCAATACCCCGGCGCAAGACCTGAGCAAAGGCTTGGTCGCTCTCGGCGACTTGTTGTTCGATAAGGCGCTTTCCGGCCGGCATTGCTGATTGATAGGCGCGAACCACTGCGTTCTTCTGCTGATGGCTCAGAAGAAAGCGCAGGTCCCTGCGAGCGAGGTCTTGCATGTCAGGATCCGGCGCCGGCAGCCGCGATGCCACGAGCGCGCGTAGCGGCACGAGCGACATGTCGCTCGGCTCGGTAAAATAAGACATTCGTAAAGCTTCCGTCGGGTTCAAGCCTGGCCATTCATAGCGCGATGTCATGGCCGCCAAAAGGAGCCACACGTCGCCTTTTGTTGGAGCGTAGCGCGCCGCGCGGTCAAGTCTGCTGCGCGACTCATCGAGCGAGCGCTTGTCGACTGGGGAACGGCTCCACAGCAGATTGGCAAAGGTATATGCCGAGATGGACCAGAGATCACCACGAAAGAGACCGATCGACGCCGCAAGGCCGGCGGCAACGCGCCGCTCGGATGCCACCGCGGCGCTGGGCGGATCGGTCGGCAGCCGGGCAATTGGCGGCCGGATCAAATTCGCCGAGAGCATCCAGATGCAATAAGCCCCCAGCAGAATTGCGAACGACAAACTGGCGATACGAAAGCCAATCGGCGGAGCGTTCATGTGCAAGAGTCGATCAGCGCGCTCGTCGGGTTTGGCCATGAATCACTGTTATGGAATAACCGTTATGACGGACGCCGCCGGATCGGACCGAGGGCAGCCAATTTGGAACATCAGATGACGGCGATGCGATCGCCTTGCAGGACGAGGCATGTCAGGCGGCCGGTTGCGTACGCACCGGTATCGATATTGATCCGGTTCACCCGCACCTCGGGCTTTTTCGCCGGCGTATGACCGTGGACGATGACTTTCGCGAATTGCTCCTCGTGAAGCAGGAAGTCGTCGCGGATCCAGAGGAGATCGTGCTCGCACTGGCACGAAAGCGGTACGCCGGGCCTTACGCCGGCGTGGGCAAAGAAGAAGTCGCCACAGCTGAACGACAACGCAAGGCCATGAATGAAACGGCGATGACTTTCGGGCAACGCCTTGCGAAATTCTCTTGCGGTCCTTTGCTGCGCATTCGAATCTTCGCCCTGTGGCGGCCGCAGTCCATAGGACAATAGCGTGTTCACCCCGCCAAAGCGCGTCCACTCGTTCAACACCGACGGTTCGCTGAGAAATTGCGCCGCGTAGCTCTCGTGATTGCCCTTGAGATAGATCATCGGGTGCCTTCGCGCACGCACGACCAGGGTCTCAATGACTTCACGGGAATTCGGGCCGCGATCGATGTAATCGCCGAGTAAAACCTGTACGACATTCTTCACCGGATATGAGATCAATGTTCGATCGATGGCCGACAGCATTCGCTGCAGGAGATCGGCGCGTCCGTGGACGTCGCCGATTGCATAGATGCGCACATCGTCGGGTATCCGCGGCGGTCGTCTTCGCGGCGCCGATGCCAACGCCCTCCAGCGCAAGGAAAACTCTCCTACCTGTGTTCGATGGTATGTTAGATGATAACATACAGATCGTGTTGCGTTAAAGCCTGGCCGTCACTCTGGACTTTCAGCGGGGAAGCGAGCGGCTTTTGCATTGTGCGAGAGCGAGTCCCAGGGTTGCGGCCGCGATCACCGCGGTTGCCGTACCCAACAGGCCGGCATTCATGAAGATAAGAAGGAGGAGCGCGATAAGAGAGCCCGCGCCGGCGGCAGCATAGAATGAGTCGCGGCCGCGCCGCAGGGCGGCGCGTAGAAGAATGGCGATCGTGCCGCCGATGGTCAGAACAAGAAGCCAGAGGAACGGCCGGCCGAGTTCAATGGCGGTCGCGGCGGCGAAAGTTGGTGCGGTTGAGAGCGCCGTATTGTCGTCGATGTCGTGATAGATCGGCGCGATGGCGGCAAAAGTTCCAGCGCCGGTGCCGAGCAGCGGCGCATCGGTCAGTAGCCGCTGTGAGGTCGATACCAAAGCCTCCGGCGCCGTCGCGAAGACAAGTGAAAGGTCTTGCGTCGCCATGCTGGCTTTGCCCGCGCCAAGGAGGGCGGCAAGCACAACGGCGGGCACGTAGATTGTGGCTATGCCCCATCGACCGAGGTCGAGGCGGCGAATGAGGACAATCGCCAACAGCGCTCCAATGCCGTAGCCCGCAGGCACAAGAACGCTCACCGGTGCCAGAACCAGCAAAGCGGCTACACACAACGCAAAGACGGCCGCGCAAGCGGCAAAAGTCACAGCCAATGTGGCGACCGAGCGATCCGGATGGGCGCGACGGGTTTCGTAGCGCTCCAACGTGCGCACCATCGCCGCACCAGCAACGATAACGCCGATGAGGATGCAATCCGTGGCCTGCACCAGTTCAAACCCTGCGGCGTTGGTGAAGCCTTGAAATTCGAACAGAACCGCTGCCATTGCTGTCAGGGCAATCAGGCCGGTCGCGGTCACAAGCGCAAACAGGATCCGCTCGGCACGCGACCGGTCGACCGCCGCAGCGGCGGTCCAAAAGCCGATCGCAACGATTGTGATGTAGCGTCCGAGCGCCTGCGCGCCGGCCCCGACATCGACGCTGATCGAGCCGACAATCGGGTGCCCGAGAGCGCCTTGCGCGCTCGTCCAAATGGGATGAGCGAACATACCGAGTGGCGCGACTTGGAACAGCATCCAAACGGCTGGCACGGCGGCAAAGAGCGCCGCCGGACCTGCAAAGGAAAGGAAGAAGGTCGTCTCGCCGGGCCGCATCGCACCGGAGACGATGGCGACACCGCCCGCCGCCGCTCCGGTAACGAGCGCCTGCACGATCGGTCCGTCGAACAAAAGGATGGCCGGTGACGCAATGATGACGATTATGAGAACGACAAGCGCATTCGCCACGTCAATCCTGCCCGCTGTCAATCCTGATCGCTCTAAGTCAATGTTAAAGCAGGAGTCGCAAACTGGAAGCACCCGCATCGCGGCCACGTGCAAATTACCTGCAATAGCCAACTCTGCGATCGCAACTACCGGCGCCAAGCAGCCCGGATAGTTCGATTATGATAATATCATGATAGTCTATTGAAGTAGATCACGAGTGTGCCAAATATCAAAGGAGCGCCGCTTTCCGCAACATCCGCAACAACTGTGTTTTGCGGACGTCATCGGCGCGGCTGGCAGCCGCATAGCGACGGCGATGCCGATCTTCATGTGTCCTTGATGCGAGTGTCTGCGAGGCGAATCGTGAAATTGCGGCGGCGCCTGATCGGTTCACGTTGTCACAGTCAAGCGCGCGCTTTCGTCGCCTCGACGAGATCGAGCGTATGATCGCGAGCGCGCGCAAGCGTGCCTAGACTTTAATCTCGGCGGTGCTCTAATCGGCGACAGTCTTATAAGGCGCCGCGCTTGTTGGCGGACTTGCCTTTGGCGCCGCCGGCGCGAAACTCCTGCTGATCGTCTTCCAGTTTCATCTTTTCCAGAAGGAGGTCGGTGACGAGCTTGCGCAGGCGGGCGTTTTCAAGTTGAAGTTGCGCGATACGCGACAGACCGCCCGTTGCGGACGACGGATTTCCGCTGACGGGCATATCGAGTGCCCGTATGGCTTCGGCGCGCGAGCGCGGCAACTTCTCTACTCGCATTTTGCGCCAGCGATGAAATGTCATGACGCTGATGCCCAGCGCTTTCGCGATCTCCGCCTGGGTTTGCCCTTTTGCCGCCAGAGTGTCCGCCTCCAGCAGTTTGGCCGCGATTTCGGCCGCGCCGTGCCGCTTCTTCTTCGCCATTGATCTTACCTGTCAGTCCGACGTGTGACTTAAACGGCGAATGAATATGACCGCACGACCGTGATCGAGATTTGCATTAGAGCAAAGCATTCGCCTCCCCCGCTTTTTGTTCATATTTGCGCCAACCGTTTTAGTCATGGCATTTTCGTGGCGACATTGGAAGATATATGTGCAAATATGTCACAAGAAGCACCGCGTCGATAGCGAATTTCACAAAATACGTACGTTAATAATAATCGTCGCCCGTCGCCCTCGTCGCGGGTTAACTTATCGAAGCACGAGGCCAGGATAACGTATCGGCCGATCCTCCTGGGTAACGCTTCGGCATGGTCCGGGATTTGCCTATAGCTCCCTGCGAAGGGCATCGATGACAAAAAATTCGGGACGGCCCGGAACCATTCGACGCGAAACGGTTTGGGGTCCGGGGATGGTAAATGCGAAACGAAGTCGTTCGTTTGGAAAAACATACAAATGCGGAGCGAGCCGCGCACTGGCATAGCCGTGCGCCGCGCAATCGTCTGGCCGCGAATCGTGCGGCTTCCGTCGTCGTCTTATTCCCGGAACGTTCACACGGCGCTCAAGCGGGGTCGGATGTCGCGAAGCTTGCGGCGTTCCTGGAACTGGAAAATGCTGAACTGCGTCGTCAGGTGGTGGAGCTCGCCCTCCAGATTCAGGAATTGAAGGAAAGGCGGCGGTAGCGGCCGGCGAATTGGCGCGGCGGCGTTGAACCTGGCGGACGCTTATGGATGACGTTGCGGTTCCTCCGGCGGTCATCAATGCCAACCAGGAACACTATGCGCTCATCGCGCAGATGGTCGCGATCGTAAGCGAGGATCGCGCGCAGCTGCGGCAGCTCGTCTACGAACTCGCGCGCCGTAAGTTGCGAAGGGATCTCTATCCGCAGTTCGAAGAAGGCGATTGGACCGGCATCAGCGCGCAGATGCAGATGCTTGAGGCGGCTATCGATCAAGTCGAAGTCGACTGTGCGCGCAAGGCCTTCGAGCCGCCGCTCGCGCATTCCGAATTGACCGGCAATTTCGACGGCATGCGGCCGGACCGTGTGGCCGACGGCAGCTCTTTGCTGGCTGCACGGTTGCAGAACCTTTCGCGCGACGCCGCGTACTTCTTCCCGCCGCCGAAGGTCGTCGATGGCGACTTCTTCTCTGCCGTCGAGCGCATCGGCAATCGCCTGCGCGGCGTGCTGTGGTGGCAGTTTCAATTGATGCTGGCGGCGCTCCTGGGAATAGCAACCTATGCAGCAATCGACGGGCGGTCGTTGTCGAATTTTCTGCAGAGTGTTGTCGAGGCACACAAATCCGCAAAGCCTGCGATTGTGAGTGCGACGAGGCCGGGCGCTTCGCAAGCGCATCCTCCGCCCACCGAAAATGCAACAGCCGCAAGCGTCCGGCGGCCGGACGGGCCCAGTATGCCGCTCCCAGGCGAATATGGCGCCTTCGCTTACGCCAATGGCCAGCTCGCGGAGCTCGAGTTGCTGCCGATGAGGGTTCCCGATCAGCGCGTGGCGATTTCGCCTGCCATTTCTAGTCCAAGCCGCACCCACTTGTCGCCGGGAAAGCTTGAATTTGTTCTGTTCCGGCGTGATCTCGCCAACACCGCCCCAGATCGGATCGCCGTGCGAGTCATCGCGAAAGTGGTGCGCGCTTTGACGTTTGATCCAAGTGGCAAAGCGGCGACCAGCAAAATCGCCGACACCTGGGTGGTTCGCAGCAATGCCTACCAAATGCGCGTTGCTCCCGTTGCCGAAAATCCGGAGATGATTACGGTGCGGCCCGATCCGCCAGACCTTGCGCTGCCTGCCGGCCGCTATGCGCTGGTGCTCAAGGGCGCTGCCTATGACTTTACCATTGATGGGACGCCAACCGACGCGGCCCATTGCCTGGAGCGCACCGACGCGCTGGCTTCGCCTATTTACACCGAATGTCGCATACCTTGATGTCAGCTGGGGCGAAGTCACGAGAATATAACATTTGTGCAATCAAGCGTTCCCCGGCTGGTCGAGGTGCAGACCGGCAGTTATCTGGGCAAGGACTATCGAGCCGGTCGAGGGGGATTATCGCCACTCGTGATGTCGGGGCACCCCGCCTATATGACGTGCATCCGGCTGATGACCCATGCTCCCATCGCTTTTTACCCCTGAAGATCATGCGCGACCCTGGAGCGTGCCGCGGGCGGCGCTCTACGGGGCCGGCATCGGCCTTTTGGCGGCGCTGATAAGAGTGTTCGGCCCGTTTCATGCCGAGGATCGGGCGCTGCCGCTTGCTCTGGAAATCAGCGTTGCGGTTCTCGCTTTCGCGCTTCTTTGCGCGGCTGCCGCGCTGTTGCGCAATCTGCTGGTGCGGCGTCTTCAAGACACGGCGCGCTGAGGCGCGACTGTGGACCCACGGGTCAAGAGGTGGCGTGGTTGCTGCCGCCGGCGCTTCTCGCCCAAGGGACTCAGGGTTCAGGGAGACTTGAGAAGGCGGTAATGCAGGGTCCACTTGCGGCTGTATATCGGCACATAGAAACGCTGCTTCCTTCGTTCCTGTCTCGGCGCCGTAGCTTTGGCGGGGGAATTCGGGTTCACCGTCAATGGGAAAGTTCGTATGCTTGCCCGGTGTTGAGCCGCGCCGGGGACTGAAGCATGCATGGGTCTGACGTTCGCGAATCCGACATTCGCGAAGCTGACGTCATTGTTATCGGAGCCGGTTCCGCCGGCGCCGCGCTTGCCGCCCGCCTTTCGGAAGACGCCAGGCGCCGCGTTCTTCTGGTCGAAGCCGGGCGAGACACCGCGCCGGGCGAAGTACCGGCGGACATCCGCAACGTCTTTCCGGCCGCCTACATCAACGGCGAATATTTCTGGCCGGGTCTGACGACGAGCTACCGCAAGGACGAGGCGCCGATCCCTTTCCTGCAGCCGCGCGTGATGGGCGGCGGCTCGAGCGTCATGGGCATGATCGCGCTGCGCGGTCTGCCCAGCGACTACGACGCCTGGGAGGAGATGGGCGCGCGCAACTGGAGCTGGCGCGATGTGCTGCCGGCCTTCCAGGCCATGACCGACGACCGCGACGCGGTGGGGCCCGGCCGCAACGTGCGCGGTCCCAACATCGTGCGGCGGCTGCCGCGCGCGAGTTGGCCCGCTTACATGCACCGCCTCGAAGGGGCGCTCGCGGCGCGGGGCATGCCGTCCCACACCGACATTTACGAGACCGACGACGACGGCTTCTTTCCGACGCCGCTGAGCCAGGACCACGAGCGCGCCACCAGCGCACGCTGCTACCTCACCGCCGAGGCGAGGGCGCGGCCCAATCTCGACATCATGTGCGAGACACGCGCGCTGCGCGTTCTGTTCGACGGCCGGCGCGTGACCGGAATTCTCGTCGAGCGTGCGGGCGAACGAAAAGCCATCGCGGCGGGCGAGGTCGTAATTTCGGCGGGCGGTATCCATTCGCCGGCCGTGCTGCTGCGCTCCGGCATCGGTCCGGCCGAAGATTTACGCAAGCTCGGCATCGCCATTGTTGCCGACCGGCGCGGCGTCGGCCGCAATTATCAGAACCACCCGCAGCTGCATTTTGCCATGCCGCTCAAATCCGCCTCGCGCATGCCGGCGTCGGCGCAGCATTACATCATGACCAGTCACCGCTTCTCGTCCGGCCTACCGGGTTGCGCCCGCGGCGATTTGTTTCACTATTACACCGGCCGGGTCAGCACGCGGTCGTTCGGTCCGCGCATGGCGATGCTGGCCGCGTGCCTGTACACACCGGTGTCGCGCGGCTCCGTGTCGCTCCGCTCGGCCGATCCGGCCGTGCCGCCGGTGGTCCAGCAATGCCTGCTCGCCGACCCGCTTGACGCCAAGCGCATGATCATGTCGGTGCGTCACGCCGAGTGCCTTTTGCTCGAGCCTGCCGTGCGCCAGTGTTTCGAGGAGATCTATCTGATGCCGCGGCAGGCGCCGCTGAAGCTGATCAACGGAACCGGAGTTTCAGGTCTGGCCAAGGCGGTCGGCGCAACCGCGGTGCTGGCAGCGCCGGCGCCGCTGCGCCGCGCAATGATCGGCGCTGCCATCAAGCCGGGGCGGCTCATCGCTGGCGATGCCGCCGCCAAGCCCATATCGGACGAGGAGATCCTCGAGGCGACCGGTGCAAGCTTCCACCCCACCTCGACCTGCGCCATCGGCGCCGAAAGCGATCCGATGGCTGTGGTAGATCCTTATTGCCGCGTGTATGGTGTGGAGGGACTGCGCGTCGCGGACGCCTCGGTGATGCCGAAGATCATCAGTGCCAACACCAATATGCCGACAATCATGATCGCGGAACGGGTGGCCGAGTTCATGCGCACGGCGCACTAACCATATCGCCATCGAGGCCGTGACTTGCAGCTTAAAATCCAGCGCAATTAGACCCACATCATGAGACAAACCGAGCGTCACCGAGCGAGCCCTTCCATGTCGGACTGCCTTCACTGCGACATCAATGAGATGGTGCAAAAGCACATCGAGAATGCGGAAACCCCGGATATCGCTGACCTGGTGGCGCGGATCGCGGAAAGTCTGGCTGACACGATTCTAAACTTCGTGCCCGAGGAAGATCAGGCAACGGTCCTCGCCCATTCCGTCGCACATCTCGGCGAGATGTTCTTGCAAAAGGGCGGAGCCGGAGAGGGCGATACCACGCATTAGAGCATGATCCCGAAAAGCATGCCCTCGGGCTTTGACCCGATGGGTGGAACCGGTTTTCGGACAAGATCATGCTCAAAACAAAGAATCCAGACCGCGATCCGATTCCATTGAATTGGATCACGGTCCAGCGTCGCGGCTAACGTTGGTTTGGCGCGTCGGCAAGCATTAGTCGAGTCGGAGGACCCTCATGGACACCATCAAGCCGCTCTTTACGGCCACGGCAACCGCCACCGGCGGGCGCAACGGTCACACCCAAGCCAGCGACGGCTCGGTGAGCGCCGACCTGTCGGTGCCGAAAGCGATGGGCGGGCCGGGCAAGCCGGGAACGACGACGCCCGAGCATCTCTTCGCCGCCGGCTACGCCGCCTGTTTCGGCGGTGCGCTCGATTTCGTCGGCAAACAACAGAAGAAAGATGCCAGCAAGGCGCGCATTACCGCCGACGTGTCGATCGGACCGCGTGACGGCGGCGGCTTCGGGCTGGCAGTGAAGCTGCGCGTCGAAGACTCGACCTTGCCGCAGGTGGAGCTTGCTGCGCTGGCCAAGGAAGCGCACGAGAAAATCTGCCCGTATTCGCATGCGACCCGCGGCAACGTCGATGTGCAGCTCGAGGTGAAGGGGGCGTGAAGCCCCGGAATAGAACTCGATCCGCTTGGATCGCCATCGCAGGCGACTCGTTACATTGAGTCTGCTCGACTTGCGCAGGAGCGGCTGCCGATTACCTGCTCTCCCCCGTTGGGCTTCCGCGCAAAGATCGTTGGTTCGATCCGATTGGAAAATGCTCTAATCGGTTTCGCTCGGTGTCGCGACAACGCTTTCTTCTGCGGGCGCCTGCCTGTGCTTCCACTTCTTCAGAAGCCGCTCGGCCTCTTCTTCCATTCCAGCCCAGCGCAATTTGTGAACGAGCCTGATCAATTCGCTTGATGTGGCCTCTGCCGCGGGCTGGTCAGGAGTTTTGCGTTCAAGCGGCACTTCCATGGATGTTTTCTCCCATCGTTTTTGTTGACGGCAACTGCGCCGCGATTCGTCCGATTTCACCGGATATTTTTTACCTCCGGAGCGTCCTTAGCAAGACGGTCAGAGTGCGGCGCAATATCGACTTGAATATCAACCCAAACATCAGCCGATGTGGGCCAAAAGCAGCTGAACGGCAAATTTCGGGAAAACATTGATTTAGATCAAAACCGCGACCCGGGCATTGGCATTGTTGTCCTTGCATGTCCGAAGCACGCGCACACGACCTCGCCCAGCACTGCACGGAGCTCATTCGCGGCGGAAATGATTTCCCGAACGTCTGGACCACGCTGCTCAAGCGCCACCCGCTCGTCGACGGCATTCCGCAGTCAAAAATGCTGGGTGGGCGAG
>Ga0187781_10001681_pt1 | contig 16812 bp, 13 predicted proteins | sample 0715_SJ02_MP02_2_FD_132447 | JGI IMG/M metagenome (GOLD analysis project Ga0187781, IMG submission 132447) | Tropical peat soil microbial communities from peatlands in Department of Meta, Colombia - 0715_SJ02_MP02_20_MG | ecosystem: Environmental > Terrestrial > Soil > Wetlands > Peat | place...
AGTCAAGACCTACGCCGTGCGCGGCCGCAATCACGGCATCCGGGCCTTGGACGGGCTCGACCTCAGCGTTCCCCAGGGCGTCATCTACGGCCTGCTCGGCCCGAACGGAGCAGGCAAGAGCACCACGGTCAAGATTCTTACCTCGCTGGCCCGGCCGGACGCAGGCTCGGCCCGCGTGGCGGGCATCGACGTGCTCGCCCAACCGGGTCGGGTGCGGCACGTGATCGGCGTCGTCGCGCAGCGTTCTGGCGCCGACCCGACCGCCACCGGCCGGGAGAACCTGATCCTGCAGGGTCGGCTGTACGGGCTGCGCGGCGGCTCGGCGCGGGCCCGCGCAGACGAACTGCTCGATCACTTCGGGCTGACCGAGGCGGCCGGGCGGCTGGTCAAGACGTACTCCGGCGGCATGCAGCGCCGGCTGGACGTTGCGCTCGGCCTGGTGCACCGCCCCGAGGTGCTGTTCCTGGACGAGCCGACCACCGGCCTGGACCCGGAGTCCAGGGCCGCCATGTGGCAGGAGATCGCGCGGCTGGCTGGCGGCGAGGGGATGACCGTGCTGCTGACCACGCACTACCTGGAGGAAGCCGACCGGCTGGCCAACCAGCTCGCGATCGTGGACCGTGGCCGGGTGGTAGCGACCGGAACTCCGGACGGGCTCAAGGGCCAGCTGCGCGGCGACGCAGTACAGGTGGAACTGCCCGCCGACGCCGATCCGGACCAGGTTCGGGCCGTGCTGTCCGGCCTGCCTGAGGTGCGGGACGTGGTTATCGCCGGGCGCAAGGTGTCCGCGCGCAGCGACGACGGCGCGGCCGCGGTCCCGGTCGTGCTCGGGGCGCTGCAGCGAACCGGCATCTACGCCGCCTCGGTGGCGGTGGCCCGGCCATCGCTCGACGACGTGTACCTGCGGCACACCGGGCGCCGCTACAGCGAGTCGGAGACCTCGGACGGTCACGAAGCCCGCGAGGAACGGGAACTGATGGAGGCGAGCAAGTAATGGCTACCGCGCAACTCGAGTCTGTGCCGTCGAGCACGCCCCTCACGGCCGTGCCGTCCAACACCGTGCCGTTCGGCACGACCCTGGCGCACACCTGGTACCTGACCGGCCGCAAGCTGCACGCCCTGGTGCGGCAGCCCTGGGTGCTCGCGTTCAGCGTCGTGCAGCCGGTGATCTGGCTGTTCCTGTTCGGGGAGCTGTTCCGTTCCGTCATCGACATCCCGGGCTTCGGCTACGGCGGGACGTACCTGGACTACCTGGTGCCCGGCCTGATCGCGATGAACGCCATGTCCAACAACATGTGGGCGGGCATGGCCATGATCGAGGAGATCGACCGGGGCACGCTGAACCGGTTCCTCGCCGCCCCGGCTAGCCGGGTCGGGATCATGAACGCCACCGTGGCGGAGCAGGCGGTGAGCACGACTGTGCAGTCGCTGATCATCGTGGGCCTCGGCCTGGCGGGCGGGGCGCGCTACCACGGCGGGGCTGCCGGGGTGGCCGTGATGGTCGCGGCGTCGATCCTGGTCGGCGTGGTGTTTGGGGCGCTGTCCAACGCGACCGGCATGATGCTGCGGTCGCGTGAGGCGATCATCGGCGTCTACACGTTCTTCATGCTGCCGCTGATGTTCCTGTCCTCCGCGTTCATGCAGACCCGGCTGATGCCGGGCTGGATGCAGGCCATCGCGGCGTGCAACCCGCTCAACTGGGCGGTCCAGATCGGGCGGTCCGCGGTCTCGGCCCACCCCGACTGGGGCGCGATCGGGATCCGCTGCGGCGGCCTGCTGGTTCTCGCGGTGGCGTGCGTGGCGGTGTCTGTGGTGACGTTCCGCTCCTACCAGAAGAACGTCTGAGCGCGTTCAACCAGGACTGCCGGTACGGCGGGTGCCACGGGGGCCCCGCCGTACCGGGCGTTTCGGACGACGGCCCTGACCTCGACCTCTGCTTACCTGAGCGCGGCTTCCAGCTCTACCGTCGGCTCCTCGGAAACCGGGGGCAGGTCGGGATCACCGCTGCGCATGGTGCGGATGTCGCGGGGGATGAGCGCCAGCGCGGACGCCACCACGATCGTCGCCGCGGCCGCGTACTGCGCAGCGGAGATCCCGATCGCGGTGCCGAGCGGGCCCGCGATCAGCGCTCCCGCGGGCATGGCCATCACCGAGCCGAGGACGTCATAGGACGAGACCCGGGCCAGCTTGCCCGGCGGGATGTTCCGGGCCAGGGCCACCGTCCACTGCACCATCATCATCTCGACGAACACGCCGAGCCCGAACGACGCGACGCACACCGCGGGCAGTGGCAGGACCATGGCCAGCGAGAGCGGGGAGATGGCGATCGCGGCCCCGGTGAGCACCACGAACAGCATGGGTCGGCGCGGCGTGACCCGCAGCGAGACCACGCCGCCCGCGATCAGGCCGAGCGCGTCGGCAGCGGTGATCGCGCCCCAGGCGGCCGGGCCGCCCAGATGCTCCTTCGCCACCACCGGGCCGAGGACGGAGAAGGCCCCGTACCAGGCCATCAGCACGACGCAGAACTGAGCCACGATCACCCACAGCCAGGTGTGCGACCGGAATTCCGACCAGCCTTCGCGCAGCTCGCGGAACAGCCCGGACGTCGGCCGCTCGGCCGCATCTGACCCGATGGCGGTGACGCGGATGGCCAGCAGCATTGGCACGGTCCCCGCCATTCCGATCCCGCACAGCACGAGCGCCCAGCCCGGACCGGCCGCCGCCACCAGCAAGCCGGCCGCGGCCGCGCCGGACATCTGGCCGGTGTTCATGGCCAGCCGACTGATGGCACTGGCGTCCTGCAGCATTCCGCGCGGGACCACACGGGGCAGCAGCGCTTGAGAGGCCGGGTAAAACACCGCCATCCCGCTGCCGGTCAGCGCCTCCAGCCCGATCATCGCCCACAGCGGCGGACGACCGGTCAGCACCAGCAGCCCGAACGTCCCCTCGCCGACGGCCATGAAAAGGTTGGCCGCGACGATCACCCGCTGCGGCCGGAACCGGTCGGCCGCCACCCCGCCGATCAGCGCGAATACCAGCGCCGGGGCGATCTGGGCCGCGAGCACATAGGACAGGTCCGTGGCGGAGTTGGTGATCCGCAGCACCGCGAACGAGACGCCTACCATAGAGAACCCGAACGAGGCGGGCGCGATCAGCCGCTCGGCGAGCAGCAGGCGGAAGTCCCGGATCGCCAGCACGGGGAACCGGCCGGCGAGGCCACCCCGCGACATCGGCGTGATCCTTCCCTTAGCCGTCGGCCGCTGCGGCCGACGTTCCTAGCTATTCGACGGTAATCAGTCCAACAACGGCGCGGCAATTTGTTTTCCCAGCTGAGCCGCTGCCGGTCTGCCGGTCAGCTCAGCTGGTCGATCCGGGTCCAGACTCCCGGCGGGTGGTCCTCGCGGGGCAGCCACAGCATCGGCTGCCTGCCCTCATACCGGGGCTGGAAGCCCTGATCTCCCGGGTAGCGGCCCTTCCGGTCGGGCCAGACGACCTGCAAGCAGGTTGGCCTGACGTAGCCGTAGTAGCGGTCGGAGACGGCGAACAGGGTGGTCGACCGCCAGCTGGACCGGACCGGCCGGATCGCGAGCGAGCACGGGCAGATCCCGTCGAGCTGATCTCCGGCCCCGATCACCGCGCCGTTGGCGATGCGCTCTGCGACCGAGTTCAAGATGATCGTCATGTGCTCGATGGGGAGGCCGAACATGGTCAGCTCCGGGCCCTGGTGACTAAGCCACAGGCCGACGGTGTACGCCCAGGGCGGTGCGATCTCGTCGCCGAGCACCGCGGATACCGACCATCCGACGGCCCGGATGTCATCGGCGACGGCCTGCATGCAAGCCTCCGGGTCGAGGTCGATGCCCTCGGCCATCGCGTCACATTCCGCGCACCGGCACCGTTGTTCCGGCGGATTGGCGCGGCGTCTCCGTGGAGGGTTCATGCCACCCACGTTACGAGGGGGGTATGACATTTTCGGCTGCCACGAGCGCCCCGAGGCCGACACGAACGGGGGCGCGGGCCACGCCGGTAACCAATGAATGTCGCACTCTACCGCGAAGGTCGGGCAGTGAAGCTCAGGTCCATACGAATAAGCGAGCTACCCGGCGGCAGCGGGAGGCTTCCGGGGTTCCTCCGGATCGGGGCCGTGCTCGCGCAGCCGTTCCTCGAGACGGGCCACCCGGGCCTGCAGCCGCGTGAGCTCATCGGGCTCACCGGCCGCTGCCTCACCGGCCGCTGCCCCGCCGGCCGCTGCCCCGCCGGCCGCGGCCCCGCCGGCCGCTGCCCCGCCGGCCGCTGCCCCGCCCTCCGCGGCCTCGCCGGCCGGTCCCTCGCTGACCTGTGCCGTCTTGCTTGCCGGGCCTGCGCCGCGGGTCTCGGCACCGTCCGGCGTCTCCGTCTCCCCGGACGGGCCCGCCGTGGCTGCGGCCGCAATCTCCTGCTCGGCCCGGGCCCGCTCCTCGATCAGCCGCTTCTCCGCGTCGCGCAGCTGCACCGCCTGTTCGAAGTCCTGTACGTCGATGGCTGCTTCCTTGTCTCGCCGGACCTGGGCGATCCGCTCGTCCAAGCTGCGCAGCAGGGCGGCAACGGGCCTGGTGATGCCCAGGTGCTGCTCGATCGCGCTCAGCCGGTCGTCGATCGTGTCCAGCAGCCCCTGGACCGAGTCGCGCAAGACCACCGTGACCCGCCGCAGCTCGCGCTCGGCCGCGGGCGCGTCCTGGCCCTCGGGATGATCGTGCAGTTCCTGGATGACCCGGGCGCGGAGAACGTTCAGGTCCGCCCCGAGCTTGTGCAGCATCGTGACGGCCACGTTGTCGCCCTGGCCGATAAGCCCCAGCAGGAGGTGCCCGGTGCCGATATTTCCGTCGCCGAGCTGCAAGGCCTCCCGCAGCGACAGCTCCAGTGACTTCTTGGCGCGCGGCGTGAACGGGATATGCCCGGCCGCTTGCTCCTGGCCCCGGCCCTTGATCGCGACGACCTGGTCCCGGGCCGCGAGGAGGGTGACGTCCATCGCGTTCAGCGCTCGGGCGGCCGAACTCCCGCCCTCGTGCAGCAGGCCCAGCAGCAGGTGCTCGGTGCCGATGTAGTTGTGGTTGAGCATGCGGGCTTCCTCTTGGGCAAGGACCACGACGTGCCGTGACTGGTTGGTGAACCGCTCGAACATGACCGTCTCCGATTCAGGCCGGCCCCCCCGGTGGACCACGGACCCGTCTGGACGCAGGATCCGACCCCCTCTAGTGTGCACCCATGGCGGTCAGGCCAGCCGGGCTCGGAAGGCGGTGGTCTTGATCCGGTTCTGACAGGACGTAGAGCGGTAATGCCGGGTGGCCGTTGCGCGACGTGTCGACGTATGCCCGGTCGCACCGGCGCGCGGTGCAGACGCCGAGGCGGTCACTTAGGTTGTTACTGTCCAAGGATGTTCAGCCAGTAACCGCGTCCGACCCGGGAGGCACGGCGTGCCGGAACTTGACCGCGATACCGCACTGGACTGGATCGAGCGCTGGGATCGCCAGCAGGAGGAAAGCCTGCCGGATCGCGAGGACAGGTTCACCGCCCTGATCGACGCGGTCGAAGAGGCCACCGGGCGCCCGGACCCGCTGGTGCTCGACCTCGGCTGCGGTCCCGGCTCGCTGGCCGTCAGGCTGCTCGACCGGCTGCCGCACGCCACCGTCATCGGTATCGACGCCGACCCCGTATCGCTGGCGCTGGGCCTGGCGGCCTACTCCGGCCGGTCCGGGCTCCGCCTCATCGACCTGGATCTGCGCGTGCCCGGGTGGTCCGTCGGGCTCGGCCTGGACCGGCCCGCGGACGCCGCGGTCAGCACCACCGCGCTGCACTGGCTGCCCGAGCGTGACCTGCGGGCCATGTACGCCGAGCTGGCGACTGTGCTTGGCCCGGGCGGCCTGCTGCTCGACGGCGACCACTTCACCCTCGACGCCAAGGAGTCGCCCACGCTGGCCCGCCTCGACCTGGCCCTGCGGCAGCGCGAGGACCAACGACGTTTCCCCGGCGGACACTCCGAGAGCTGGTCCGCCTGGTGGGAGGCCGCCGCGGCCGACCCTCTGCTCTCGGTACAGGTCGCCGAGCGCAGGCGCCGCCGCGTGGACGCGGGCCACCACGGCAGCGAGTCGACGCAGCTCGCCACCCACGTCGAGGCGCTCATCCAGGCCGGTTTCGCCGAGGTCGGCACGCTCTGGCAGCGCGGCGACAACCGCCTGCTCTGCGCCGTCCTGCCCGCCGCTGGCCCGGGTCGCTAGCTTTCCGCGGCAGCGTCCCTCAGCCTGCGCTCGATCACGGCCAGCCGGGCGGCCATGGCGGCCAGCCGGTCCCTGAGGTCCTCGGCGGCGACAGGCGCGGCTTCCGCTCGGTGCCTGCCGGTCAGGATCTGGATCACCAGTAGGCGGGTGCGGTCCAGGTCGGCGCCCAGGCTCACCAGCACCTGCCCGGCCACGCCGTCGCCGTCGCGGACGAGGCCGAGCACGAGGTGCTCGGTGCCGATATAGTCGTGGCCGAACTGCAGCGCCTCGCGCAGCGACAGCTCGAGGACTTTCTTCGCCCCCGGAGTGAACGGGATGTGCCCCTTCCTCGATGGCACCTGGCCGCGGCCGGTGATCTCCTCCACCCGTTGCCGGACCGCATCCATGCTGATCTGCATCGCTTCGAGCGCCTTGGCCCCCACCCCGTGGCCCTCCTCGATGAGGGCGAGCAGCAGGTGCTCGGTGCCGACGTAGTCGTGATCGAGGCTCCTGGCCTCGTTCTGCGCCAGGAGGATGACCCGCCGGGCTCTCTCGGTAAAACGCTCGAACATCGTTCCGCTCCGGGCGTGGCGGTTGGGTGGGTCAGCGTCTGGCGCAGGCGACGTTGACGATCGCGATGACGGCCCAGATCAGCAGGACCATCACCGCCTACCCGTCGCATCGTCATAGCCGGGTCCCAGGTCCTGATGCGCGCCCACCGAGGCGCGGCTCTCCGCCTCGTGGTCGCTGCCCATGAGCGCACGGTACAACCGCGGCGGGGCCGCTTCAAACGTGTCAGTTCCGGTTGGCGTAGGAGATGTTGATGGCTCCGACGACGATCCAGATCAGCGCGATCAGCACCGCCTGGCCGAAGTCGATGTTCTGGCCGATGTTGTTACCCGGGTGGAGCACCGCGACCGTGCCCCCGATGGCGGCCGCGAACGAGCCCAGGGCCAGGAACACCCGTCCCACGCCGATCCGGCCGGGCGCCGGGGCGCGGCGCGGCTTCGATGGCGGCGGAGCCTGCAGATGGCCGAACAGCCGGGCGTCCACCCGCCGGTCGATCTCCTCGCCGATCCGCTCGACCAGGCCCTCGGCCACGGCTCCCTCGTAGCCCGGGCCCAGATCGCGATGGGCACCCGCCGAGGCCTGCACTTCTTCCCTGATGCTCACGTGCTCCTCCAGCTCGCTTATGCCGCCACGCTAACCGCGCGCCGCGCCGAAGGCACTGGGGCTACCACCCGATTCCCGACTCCGGTTGGCCCCAGGGAAAGCACGCGCCGCGATCCGTTCGGGACGCGGATTTCTGCTGGCACACTGTGTCTCATGCGAAAGTCGCGTTATGCAAAGAACCCGCGGCGGTTGCTGTCCGTCCGACCTGCGCCGTGCTTGTCTTATGTTTGCGTTGTCCAGGTCATGCTGTGGTCCTCGCCGTAGCTGGGGCACCGGCCGCTCGCACGGGCTCAAAGGCCCGTGCTCACTGGGCCGGTCCTGGACAACGCTCACGGGCCGCTCGCGCAGGCCGAGAAGGCCCGCACTCGCGGTCGGTTTTGCATAACGCTCGCCAGCGGAGGTGCCAGTGATCCACTCTCCGGACACCTCACCGCGTCCGCAGGCCCCGGACCACCCGGACGAGCCGTGCGTTCTGCTCAAGCTGGGCGAGATCGTGCTCAAGGGACGGAACCGGCAGCAGTTCGAGCGCATCCTGCACGGCAACATCCGCGCCGCGCTGCGCGAGACCGGCGTGCCGGTTGACCTACGGCAGCGGGAGGGGGTGGTGCTCCTGCGCGTCGCCGACGGCGAGAGCCGCGGCCCGGTCGGCTGGGCCGAAGCCGCCGGAAGGGTCGCCGAGCGGGTGCGGGATATCCCGGGCATCGTCGCGGTGGCCCAGCCGCTGCGGGTGGCCAAGACGCCCGAGGCGGTCACCGCCGCCGCGGTGGCGCTGACGGCGGGCAAGCCGGGGAGTTTCGCGGTGCGGGCGCGCCGCCGGGACAAGCGCTTCCCGATGACCTCTTCGGAACTGGCCGTACTGGTCGGCCGGGAGGTCCAGCAGGCGCACGGGCTGGCCGTCAACCTGTCCCACCCGGACACCAGGGTCTCCATCGAGGTGGACACGGACGAGGTCTTCGTATTCACCGAGGGTCTGCCCGGGCAGGGTGGCCTGCCGGTCGGGATGAGCGGCCGCGGCGTCGCGCTCATGTCCGGCGGAATCGACTCGCCGGTAGCCGCGTACCGGATGATGCGCCGCGGCCTGCGCTGCTTCTTCCTGCATTTCTCCGGCATGCCGCTGACCGGTCCCGAATCGATCTACAAGGCCTACGCGCTGGTCCGCGGGCTGGACCGGTTCCAGGGCGGGTCGCGGCTGTTCGTCGTGCCGTTCGGCAAGGCTCAGCAGGCGCTGGCCACCTCCGGCGCGGACCGGCTGCAGATCGTGGCCCAGCGGCGGCTGATGCTCAAGACCGGCGAGGTGCTCGCCCGGCGGCTCGGCGGCGCCGCGCTGATCACCGGCGATTCGCTCGGCCAGGTGAGCAGCCAGACGCTGGCTAATCTCACCGCGCTGGACGACGCAGTGAAGCTGCCGATCCTGCGCCCGCTCATCGGCTGGGACAAGAGCGAGATCATGGCCGAAGCCCGGCGCATCCGCACCCTGGCCATCTCCGAACTGCCCGACCAGGACTGCTGTACCCTGCTCACCCCGCGCCGGGTCGAGACGAAGGCCCGGATCGACGACCTGCGCCGGATCGAAGGCCGGCTGGACGCCGACGACCTGGCCGAGGAACTGGCCCTGTCCGCGCAGGAGTACCGCCAGTAAGACCCTTTTTCTGCCGAACGACCCGTGGTGCGTGCGCCCGCCCCGTCCACGCCCACCCCTTCCGCCCCCTTCACGCCCCTTCCGCCCCCCCTCCACGCCCCTTCTGCTCCCCTCCACACCGCAAATGCGGCAGGATCAGATCCGTGGGCGGGAACCGTGCCGATGACTACCTTGCCGGGTTCAACGAACCCGGGTTAAGCGCGCTGCGCGAGTACCTGGCTTCTGGCCAGGCCGTGGCGTTCCTGGGCGCCGGGGTGTCGGCGCCGCTGTACCCCCTGTGGACCGGCCTGATCGGGGACCTGGTGGACGCGGCCGCCGGACGCATGTCCGAAGAGGAGGCCGCCACGTGCCGGGCCCTGGCCCAGGAGAGCCCGGAGGAGGTCGTCGAGATCATCCGGCAGCAGCTCGGGGTGCCGGCCTACCGGGAGGTGCTGCGTCAGGTGCTGCGGGCCAGGACCGACCCGGAGACCGGCCGGTCCTGGACCCCGGTCCAGGAACTGGTCTGCCGCTGCGCGTTCAAGGCGGTGGTGACCACCAACTACGATCCGGGCGTCACCGACGCCCGGATCCGCGTCCGCCCAGGCGCGTCCTCGACGGGGTTCACCACCTGGGAAGACGAGCTGGGCCTTGACCGCTGGCGGACCGGCGACGTGTTCGGCGAGTCCGAACTCCCTGTCCTGTTCGCCCACGGCCAGCACAACCGCCCCGACAGCATCGTCCTGGCCACCACCGAGTACCGGCGGGCCTACGCGGGCAAGCTGCCGCACGTCCTGGACCGCCTGATGGACGGCCACCTGGTCTGGATCGGGTTCAGCTTCGCCGACCAGCGGATCAGGACGATCCTGCGCGAGATCGCCGACCGGACCGGCACCCGGATCGACCCCGGCGCCGCACCCCGCCACGTGGCCATCATGTCCTGGGACCCGGACGCCGAAGCCGGCGACCCGCGGATCCTGGCCCGCCGCGCGGAGATCGCCTACGGCGCCAAGCTGGTCCTCTACCCCGCGCCCGGCGGCGACCATTCCGCGCTGGCCCGCCTGCTGGCCGACCTGACCGACGACCGCTTCCCGCCCGCCGCCGACCTGCCCGCCCGCGCCGCCCCGGGCCCGACGACGCCCCTGGTCTCGCCTGGCCTCCCGGTCCGGTGGGTGCCTGGCCCGGAGCCGGTAGAGCATTTCACCGGTCGGGCCGAGGAACTGGCCCGCCTGGACCGCTGGGCCGCCGACCCCCAGGTCTCCCTGGTCGGCGTGACCGCCTGGGGCGGCGCCGGCAAGACCGTCCTGGTCACCCACTGGGTGGAGCAGGCCCAGCATCCTGGCCTGCGAGGCGTTTTCGGCTGGAGCTTCTACGCCGACCCGTCCGCCGAGCACTGGGCCCAGAGCCTGCTGGAGTGGGCCGGCCAGGAGTTCGGGGTTACGGTAGCTGTCAGTCAGCCAGCGGCGGCGATCCTTCGCCTATTGCAGACCGTACCGTTGTTGTTGGTGCTGGACGGACTGGAAAGAGTCCAGGAGGGCCCGGCAGAGGGCGAGTTCGGCCGTCTGCTGGACGGCACGCTGCGGGAGGTGCTGGCGGGCGCCTGCCAACTGAACCATGCCGGGCTGGTGCTGCTGACCAGCCGGTTCCCGTTCGCGGACCTGGAGACCTTCGATGGCGGCACCGCCCGGATGCTGGAGGTGCCTCCCTTCACCCCGGCCGAGGGATCGGCGCTGCTGGCCGCGGCCGGCGGCGGCTGGCTGCCCGATAGCGAGAGGCAGGCCCTGGTCCGGCAAGTGGATGGGCACGCCCTGGCCACTGGGGTGCTGGCCAGACTGCTAGCGGACCGGCCGCCGACCGCGGACCTGCAAGCGCTACGTGCCGAGCTCGACAGCGCGGCGCGTACGGACGCGCGGGTGGGCCAGGTGCTGGAGTTCTACTCCGATCGACTGAACGAAGCGGACCGGTACCTTCTGGCCGCGGTGTCGCTGTTCGCTCGGCCCGTCCAGGCCGATGCCGTCGTTGCAGTGGCCGCCCACGAGGCGTTCGGGCATCGGCTGGCCGGGTGGACCCCGGCGGTTGTGCAGACCGCGGTGCGCGACCGGCTAGGCGGCCTGGCTTCCTGGCACCCTGACGGGACCATCTCCGCCCACCCCCTGGTCCGCGATGTGTTCCGCCGCCTGGTCCTGGACGCGGCTGGAACCGCCGCTGAGACTTCGCTGGCCGGGCTGCCGGCCGGGAGGGTGACCAGCCGGGCCGACGCGTTGCGCGTGGTTGAGGCCATCGAACTGCTGCTAGATGCTGATCAGTGGTCGGCTGCCCGCGATATTTACCAGAACCGAACCGGTCGGCACCCTGTATGGCAGACCCTGCCTGCGGCCCGGCTCGGGCAGCGCGCCAACTCCGCGTTCGTCGCCACGGCTGCGCGCCGTGACGCGTGCATCAACCGTCTCGATTCGAGCCATATGGGCGCCTACCTGAACAACACTGGCCTTTACGCCATGGACGCGGGCGATTTGGCCCTCGCACGGGAGTATCTGTCGATGGCGGTCCGCGACGCCCGCGACCACGGTCAAGTGGAAAGCCTCTCGGTCCGCCTGGGGAACCTGTCCAATTGTCTCGCTTATCTTGGACAGGCCGACCTGGCCCGCGACGCCGCAGCCGAGGGACTTGCCTGTGCTGAGACCCTCGGCAGCCGAATGAGGATCTGCTACTCACGCACGCTCCTGGGATGGCTGGCTGATCTGACCGGCGAGGCTGCACTAGCCGAGCAGCAGTTCACTGCCGCCGATCAGATGGAGCTCACCGATGATCCGGACGGTGACCACCTGTACGCAGATCGCGGGATTCGGTGGGCCGAGTGGCTGTCTCGTACTGGGAGGCCTGGTTCGGCCCGCGCGCTGACGAGCCGGAACGCCGAGATCTGCCGTGAGCAAGGCCGGAACGACAGCTTGGCCGGGTGCGACCGCCTGCTGGGTCGGCTGGCGCTGGCTGCCGGGGATACCACCGTTGCCGGTGAGCACCTAGCCGCGGCGGCCGCGGTATTCCGGGATGGCGACTACCTGATCGAACTAGCCTTCACCCTGGCCGATCTGGCCGACCACGCTCAGACCACCGGGGACCTGAACCTTGCTGACCAGCATGCGGCCGAGGCGATCACCATCGCCGCCCCCCGCAATATCATGCCCGCCCAGTCTGCGGCCCTGGCCGCCCGCGCCCGCATCCGCGCTGCCCAATCCATCGCCACGCAGAACCCAGACTTGCTGTTCCAGGGACGCGATGCCGCCGACGCGGCGCTGCGGCTGGCCGTCCGCCATCACCTGGCCTGGCACGAACTGGATGCCCTGCGCGCCCACGCCGCGCTCGACCAGGCCGAACACGTCGACCGAGGGTGGGCCGCCAAGGCCGACGCCCTGCATGCCCGGCTGGTCCCGCCCGGCCTGGATCCCGACCCGCTGGCCACGGTGGAACGGCTGGTCGCTGAACACAAACGAGAGAGCGAGGGCTGATGGCCGACTCGTGGACCAGCGTGCAGATCGTCACCGTGATCGTGGACGCGCTGACCCCGCTGACCGTGGCCGGGCTCGGGTTCTACGTGGCCCGGGCCAGCCGCCGGATCGAGCAGGTCCAGTGGGCCAACCAGACCGTGGTCACCCGCCGGCTGGACATCTTCGCTCAGCTTGCCCCGGGCCTGAACCAGCTACTGTGCTTCGCCACCTTCGTCGGCGGCTGGAAGGAGATCCAGCCCGGCCAGGCCATTGCCACCAAACGCCAGCTGGATGAGACCATGTACGCCAACCGGGTGTTGTTTTCCGACCAGCTGTTCGCCGCTTACCACCATTTCATGACCACCCTGTTCGCCATGTACGCCACCACCGGCGCGGACGCCCTGCTGCGCGCCCCGATCGAATCCAAGTGGGGCGACCGCCGCAAGCTGCGCTGGTGGGACGAGTCCATGGCCGTCCTGTTCGCCCATCCCGACATCAGCCTCGACGACATCAAGGCCGCCTACGACCAGCTCGGCGAACGGTTCCGCACCGAGCTGTACGTCACCCGCCAGACCCAGCCGCTTCTGACCACTCAGCCCTGATTCCGCCTGCCCGGCCTCAGGCCGGGATGGGCTCGCGGGGAGGGTCGAGAGCGGGCGTTAGGGTCCGGCCGACAAGGGGGGACAGGTGGGCGGCCACGCTGGCCAGCTCGCGCAGGTCCGATTCCACCAGGGCCTGCGGCCCGTCACACAGCGCGCTTTCCGGGTGCGGGTGGACGTCGACGATGATGCCGTCGGCGCCGACCGCGATCGCGGCCCGGGACAGCGGCACCACCAGGTCCCGGCGGCCGCCGGAATGCGAGGGGTCGACGATGACCGGCAGGTGCGACAGCCGCTGCGCAACCGGGACCGCGCTGATGTCGAGGGTGTTCCTGGTGGCCTTCTCGAAAGTGCGGATGCCCCGCTCGCAGAGCACGATGTCCAGGTTGCCGCGCTGGGCGATGTACTCGGCGGCCATCAGCCATTCCTCGATCGTGGCGTTCATGCCGCGCTTGAGCATGACCGGCTTTCCGACCCCGCCGACCGCCTGCAGCAGCGGGAAGTTCTGCATGTTGCGGGTGCCGACCTGCAGCATGTCGGCGTAGCTGGCGACCAGGTCCACGTCACTGGGGTCGACGACCTCGGTCACGACCGGAAGGCCGGTCTCCGTGCGCACGTCTGCGAGGATCTTCAGCCCGGTTTCGCCGAGGCCCTGGAACGCGTAAGGCGAGCTGCGCGGCTTGTACGCGCCGCCGCGCAGCAGCGACGCGCCGGCTGCCTTGGCCATCAGCGCGGAGGCCAGCGTCTGCTCGGCGGTCTCGACCGCGCACGGCCCGGCGATGACGGTCAGCGTGTCAGGGCCTATCGGCACTCCCGCCACCTTGATCACCGAACGCTCCCGGCGGTGTTCCCGGCTCACCAGCTTGTACGGCGCGGTGATCCGCACCACGCCGCTCACCCCGGGCATGCCGCGCAGGTTCAGCGTGTCCAGCTGGTCGATGTCCCCGACCAGGCCGACGATCGTCCTGGACACGCCGCGGCTCACGAACGCGTCGCCGCCCGCGCCGCGGACCAGTTCGACTACCCCTTCGACGTCGGCCTCCTCGGCTTCCGCCGCCATCACTATCACCATGTCGTCCGCCTCCACTCCAGGTCTCTGTGTCGCGCAATAAAGCGAGAGCCCCGGGCCATTGGCCCGGGGCTCTCGCTACGTCGCTTCTGTCAGCGCAAGGTCTGGCAGGCGACCGTCCGGGACCCGGGCCGGTAGCCAAACCAAAACCAGAACTGCTCACGCATGGCGGCCAGTGTACTCCCCGCTCGCCTCCGGGCGCTCTGTTTCCCCGCTCGCCTCCGGGTCCGCGGCCAACCTCGCCAGGCGCGGCAAACTAGAAGCCGCCGCCGTTACCGAGGACGTCGAGGAGGATAACGCTGCCGCGCGGCGCCTGGCCGACCGGGCTGTAGTCCCACACCCGGCCGTTACCATTGCCCAAGCCGTACGACTGCACCTGAGCCTGGAACCCTGCGGCCTGGAGCACCTGGGTGGCCTGCTGCACCGACATCCCGATCACGTCCGGGACGTTGACCTCGGCCGGGCCGGTGGAGATGTCCACCACCACGGTCTCGCCCTGCTGGTACAGCGAACCGGGCGCCGGTTCCTGGCCGGTGATCGTGCCCAGCGGCTGCTGGCTGTTCTGATCCTGCTGCTGTTGCAGGCTGGCGCCGTGCGCGGACGCCCACTGCTGGGCGAACTGCAGGCTCTGCCCGACGAAATTCGGTACCGGCAGTCCCTCGGCCACCAGGATGGCAACCGACTTGGTCTGCGGCCAGGCCATGCCCGCACCTGGTTTCGTGCCCAGCACAGTGCCGACCCGCGCGGTGGAGCCGACCTTCTCGACGACTGGGATCAGGTGCGCGCGCTGCAAGGCGGCCTCGGCGGCGGCGAGCGTGTCTCCCCGCACGCTCGGCACGACGGAGGTGAAGGGCCCAGATGAGACCAGGATGGTGACCGCCGAGCCCTTCGCGGCCCGGCCGGACGGGCTGGTGCCGACCACCGTGCCTCGCGGCACGTCGTTACTGTGAACCGAGGACACCTTGGCGATGGTGAAGCCGTCCGCGGTCACCACGGCGGTCGCCTGGGCCACCGAATCGTTGGTCACGAAGGGAATCGGCGCGTACCGGCCCGAGACGAGCCACCAGCCGCCGAGCCCGAGCCCGATGCCGAGCGCCGCGACCAGCGCGACAATCGCGAGCCGCGGACTGAACAGCCAGCGCTGCAGAAACGGTTCGCGGTCGCCCGGGTACCGCCCGGTCTCCTCGCGGTGCACCACGAGCGTCCGCGAACTGGGGCCGTCCTGGCTGCCCGAGCCGTACAGGCCCGTCGCGAACCCGCTGGCGACCGGGTAAGCCCCGGACGGGCTCGGGCCGAGTGGGCCGGCGCTCTGGCCGTTCGCGGGCGGTGCCGTCTCGTCGCGACCCCACCGCTCGCCGGTGCCGGACGGGCCGCCTGCGGACGTGGCCGCCGTGCCATGGGCCCACCACCCGTTGGTGGCGGCGGGCGTGTCGAGGTTGAGCCAGGGCGCTTCGGCCAGGCCCTGAACGCCGACCCCCATCACCCCGGTGAGTCCGCTCGGCTCGCCCATACCCTCCCTGACCCGGCGGACCGCGCGCGCGAACTCGCCGGCATCGGCGGGACGCAGCGCGGGATCCCGGCTGGTAGCCGCGAGCACAAGCTGGTCGACCGTCGCCGGTAGGCCAGGCACCAGGGCGGAGGGAGCCGGCACGTCCTGGTTGACGTGCTGGTAGGCGACCGCGATCGGGGTGTCGCCGGTGAACGGCTGGCGGCCGGTGAGCAGCTCGAAGAGGACCACGCCTGCTGAATACACGTCCGAGCGCGGGCCGGTGTTCTCGCCGGTCACCTGCTCGGGCGGCAGGTAGGCGACCGTACCGATGAGCAGGCCCGCCCGGGTGTGCCCGGCGGCTGCCTGCGCGCGGGCCAGGCCGAAGTCCGCCACCTTCAGCCGGCCGTCCGCGGTCAGCAGGACATTCTCCGGCTTGACGTCGCGATGCACGATACCGGACGCGTGCGCGGCGGCCAGGCCGTCGAGCACGCCGGTCATGATGTCCAGCGCCGCCGCCGGGGGGAACCGGCCGCGTTCGCGGAGTACTTCCTTGAGCGTGCGCCCGGGAACGTACTCCATCGCCAGGTACAGGAACGGCCCGTCGGAGCCCTGGTCGAAGACCGCGACCACGTTCTGATGCGACAGCCGCGCGACCGACTTGGCCTCGCCGATGAACCGGCGGACGAACTCATCGTCCCTGGCCAGCTCGGCGTGCATAACCTTGAGCGCCACCTGGCGATCCAGCCTGGTGTCCATGGCCAGGTAGACGGTGGCCATCCCGCCGTGGGCAAGGCGCGCGGTCACGGCGTAGCGCCCGTCCAGCAGGCGCCCGGCGAGCGGGTCGGCCAGCGTATCGTCCATCGCGATGATTTTACGGTTGTTTGGCGTATGTCGCGGCGCTAATCATCTGGTCCTGCCGGCCCGGCTAGCCTGGGCACTGGGCCTTTCCGAGGTTCGCGTTATCCAGATCTCCCGCACCGACCGCTCGCGCGGGCAGGTGCTGGCCACGAGGGCGACCCCCTGGCACCCCATGACGGCCCGTGCTCGCTAGCCGCTTGGCGAATAATGCTCAGTGTGGCGGATGGCGGGCGAGTCGTGGTGGCAGGGGCGGGCCTGGCCGGGCTGCGCACCGCCACCGAACTGCGCGAG
>Ga0187781_10001682_pt1 | contig 16804 bp, 14 predicted proteins | sample 0715_SJ02_MP02_2_FD_132447 | JGI IMG/M metagenome (GOLD analysis project Ga0187781, IMG submission 132447) | Tropical peat soil microbial communities from peatlands in Department of Meta, Colombia - 0715_SJ02_MP02_20_MG | ecosystem: Environmental > Terrestrial > Soil > Wetlands > Peat | place...
CCCCACAACCCCCGCCAGGACCGCGAAGACCCCGAAGATCAGAACGACGCCCGCCACGACCATGGCATACACCCAGGCAAGTCCGGGCGCGTATGCCATTCTCGCACTCGGAATCGTGTCCATCGTTGTCCTATCAGACGCCATGCCGGTCCGTGCATTTCTCCCTTCTGTCCCGGGGCCGAGCCGGCATGGCCGGCGGTCCTGACATCAAGGGATTCGAACCAAAGGGTGAATCCCTCCCGCGGCTCATTTTCCGTCGACGTCCGCCGGGCGGGTTTCGCCCACGCTCCTCGTCCCACGAGGGGACCTCTCACCGCGACCTCGGGCCGAGGACTAATCTAAGCGAACGCGGCTTACCGTGTCGGCCATGCCGCGGCGTCTCGCCGCCATCATGTTCACCGACATGGTGGGGTTCACCGCTTCCGCCCAGACCGATGAAGCGAGCGCCCTGAAGTTGCTGCGGGAGCAGGAGAGGCTGGTCCGTCCGCTTCTCAAGACGCACCAGGGGCGCGAAATAAAGTCGACGGGGGATGGTTTCCTGGTCGAATTCGACAGCGCCCTGCGGGCCGTCCAATGCGCGATGGACATCCATCAACATCTCCAGGAGCGCAACTCACAACCCGGCTGCACTCCCATCCAACTTCGGATTGGCGTGCACCTTGGGGACGTCGAAGAGCGCGGAGGCGACATTTTCGGGGATTCGGTCAACTTCGCGTCTCGGATCGAACCGCTCGCGGACCCGGCCGGGATTTGCATCTCCGAACCAGTCTTCGGACAGGTCCGCAATAAGATTCCGAACCGGCTCGAGAAGCTGGAGCCGAAGGTCCTGAAGAACGTACGATTCCCGATGGACCTGTACCGGGTCGTGCTACCCTGGACCGCTCACGAGTCCCCTTCCTCGGGCTCCGGGCCGATCGGATTGGCCGTCCTTCCGTTTGCCAATATCAGCCCCGACCCGAAGGACGAATACTTTGCGGACGGTCTCACGGAGGAACTCATCACGGTGCTCTCGCACATGCGGGAACTCCGGGTGATCGCGCGCACGTCAGTGATGCAATACAAGGCCACACCCAGGACGGTCTCACAAATTGGGACCGAACTGGCTGTTTCCTCGATCCTCGAAGGGAGCGTTCGAAGGGCCGGAAATCGTCTACGGATTACCGCACAGTTAATCGATGTCGCATCCGAAGGCCATGTCTGGGCCGAGACGTACGACCGAGAGCTCGACGACGTGTTTGCGGTCCAGGCCGGCATTGCTAAGCAGGTGGCGGAGGCGCTAAGAATCGAGCTCCGGGCAACCGAAACGGCGCGTCTCGGGGCCCGACCTTCGGTACGCCCGGACTCCTATCTTGCGTACCTAAAGGGGCGAGCCCTCTTTTATGGAACGTCCAGAGTCGCGCTCGATGCCGCAAAGCAACAATTCGAACTCGCGATTTCCCTAGACCCCAAGAACGCGGCCGCCCATTCCGGTCTGGCCGATACCACCGTGGTTATGGCATGGTTCTTTGGGGACGGTAATCGGGGCGAGCGGCAAGAGACGATCCGACGGTTAGCCTCGCGCGCAATTGACCTCGACCCGAATCTTGCCGAGGCTCACACGTCTCTGGGGACAACCTTGGTAGGTGACTCCGAGTACGCCGCCGCGGAACGGGAACTCAAATTGGCGTTGTCCCTCAACCCGAGCTACTCCCTCGCGCATCACTGGTACGCCGAGCTGCTGGAATGCGAAGGTCGTACCGATGAGGCCCTCGTGGAGTGGTCCTTTGCCGAGGGTGTGGACCCCCTCTCCCCATCGAACCTCGGCTGCTCGGCCTGGCTGCTCGTCTGGCTCGGTAAGCTGGACGAAGCTTTTGTCAAGATTCAGAAGTTGAGAGAAATGCAACCCCGCCGGCCAGATTACCCGTACCTCCTTGCGCGCTACCATCTTGCCCGATCCGACGTCGATAGCTGCCTGAAAGAACTTGGTCGGGTCGAAAGATCGGAATCGGATCCGCGCTGGAAACTCGTGCTCCAAGCGATATGCTCCGCACTGTCCGGGGAAAAAGAGAAGGCAAGGGCGCTCCTTCGGGACGAAAAATCGCTACCGGAGTCTCCGTTCGCCAAGTGGAACATCATCTGGGCGTACTGCGAGCTCGGCGATCTCGACGAATGCTTTCGTAGGATTGAGAAGGGTGGTGTTGCCTTCGAGCAGATCCGGCTCGATCCGCGGCTCGCGCCCATCCGAAGCGATCCAAGATTCCAAAGTGTGTTGAAGAAGAATAACCTCGCATGATGCGGTACCGACCTGGAAGGAGCCCATGGTTCGAAAAGCAACCGCTTCCAAGTGCGACGGGTGCTTGAGTCGGCTGCCCTTGGGTCCTGGGGCGTTGAACCCTTAGCGCAAATTCCTCCCGCGGCTGATTTCCCTTGAGAATCGTGTGCGCAATCAACACGAGGGATTCGAACCGAAGTTCTTCCGCGGCAGAAGCAGTTCCGTGTACGGGCGATGAGCCCTAAGCGACGGATCGGGAACACACTACGCCCGAGCAAAGACAAAAGAGGAAGGCAAACAGTGGCTCTTAATCCCCCTCAGGAGCGCGCGATGTCGGCTGGCTCATCGCTTCAGGACCTGTTCGAGCCGCGCACATCCGTTATCTTGTGCGGTAATGGACGTTCTCTGCTCAACTGGGTCGCCTATGCCCTGGTGCTGGGGCATCCAGGCGGTTTTCTCTGGGGACATGTCCAGTTGGAGGGCGAAGTGCTCGAAGACAGCGACCTTCTGAGAACCCAGCTTATTCCCCCGGATCATTTCATTGTCGTAGCTCCGAAGGAACTCCAGCGGGACGAACTCGCGGGGAATGCCGTGCTCAGTTATCTCATCCGATCAGAAGGGGATGACGAGGCTGCGCGATCGTTTTCCGGATTCCTCCGCCTCCCGCAGCAGACTCAGGAGATGATCGCTCAGCTTCCTCACGATGGACCGAGGCCCGTTCTCGTTCTGTCGGGGGCGCACCGCCTGCACACCTTCTATCCGCCTGACGTTGTGGGCCCCGTGATCCGCACCATCGTAGAAACCGGGGGACCTGTGTTCATGCTGTGGGCGGATGCCCCCAATGCCAACCGGTTTGGTTACGAGCACATTCTGCATCTCAAGGGAGACGAACCGTCGAGGTGGAAGGAAGCATTCATCACGGTGGAGAAGGGATGGAATCAAGGTCCCCTTCAGGTGGGAGCGAAGGTTGGTCTTCGTGACCTGCCCCCGGTGGCGGCAGTTCTCGGGAAGATGTGGTAGGAGGCCAAGGCGGGGCGGTCGAGTCCTTACGCCTCCGACCGAGCATTCACTCCGAATGGATTCGAACCAGAGGGAACTCCCTCCCGCGGCTGATTCCCGCTAGGAGGGATTCCCTTTCGTGGCCTCGGCAAATACCGACGACTGGTCGACCTCCCGAATCCGGGCCATTTGACCCGACCGCGCGAACAGGTCACGGAACTCCTCCTCACTAGCAGTGGTCAGGCGGAGGCCGTCCCGACAAACGATGGTCCCCTCCCTCGTTCGCGACTCGTCCACGGGTCCGATGAGCCCGGCGTGGGCCTGCGCTCGGAACCATTCGAGCCGATCCACCCAAATCCGCGGCGAGTAGGTGGAGAAGAGGATCCGACCCCCGTCCTTGGTCACTCGGACTGCTTCGGAGACGAGCTGGGAACGGTCGACCCCGAACGCCGAGATGCCGTTCTGGACACAGATCGTGGCATCGAACCGAGCGTCCACGAAGGCCAACCGGACAGCGTTCATGAGGAAGAGGTCGCAGTTCCCCAAAGAGCCGAGATTCGAAGATGCCGACCGCAGGTTGGCCGGTGCGATGTCGATCCCGACCGCACGGCCGACGTGCGGAGCGACCTCTCTAAGGACCCGGCCATAGCCGCACCCCAGTTCCAGAACCCGGTCGGCACCGCGAACCCGTTCAACAACGTTCTCGAGCTCGGCGCGGAGGTACTGCCGGATCCTTGGGGACGCGAGCTCGTACACTCGTTGAAGGTCGGAGCCCTGGATGTGACTCCGGTAGTAGTTTCCCATGCGCGTCGGACCGAGCGAATCGATTCACTTCAAGTCAACGAACGAAGGGCGCACGTCGACTGTCCTCGAGATTGCAGGACTCCGGGTACCGGGTCCGAACCGGCGGAGAGGTCGCTCTCGGAGGGATCAAAGATGCATGCGACAAGAGACAGGAAGGGTATCCGTGCGTGGAAGGACTTGAACTGACCGTTCAATCCCCCCCGCGGCTGATGTCTCCAACACGGTGACTTCCGTGACAAGGACGCGAAGCCGAGGGCCTGCCGTGCTGCTGACTCGTGAAGTAACTCATTGAGCATTCTGACATGGAATCCGAGGGACGATGTCGGTCATCGAGCCCGATCCGGCGACCGACAAATGTAACTAACCTACCGTGCTACGGTCTAGCATGCCCCTGTATGTGACCTTGTACAAGTTTTCCGACCAGGGCCGCAAATCGATCAAGGACTCGCCGAAGCGGATGCGGGACACGATCACACGACTCGAGAAAACCCCCGGTGTCAAGGTGCATCAGGCCCTCTACACGTCGGGACGCTATGACATCGTGGTCGTAAGTGAAGCCCCGAACGATCAGGTTGCCAACATGGTGGCTCTAGGAGTGATTTCTGCCGGGAACGTCGTCGGTGAGACCCTGCACGCGTACTCTATCGATGACATCGAGAAAGTCGTGGCCAAGCTCCCATAGCGGTGTCGGACCGCAGTGCATGGTTGCTCAGCAGCGTTGGAATGACCCAATCCCAAGAGAAAACACCCGGTGTTCCCGCTCCCGGGGCAGCCGAGCGAGCCGCCGCCTGGCCGGCGGCCTGAAATAGTCGGAGCTTATCCCATCCCCCCTGAGGGGATATGGCAGGTACCCAGCGACATGCCATCGAAGCGCGACTGGCCCGGGTTGAGGGACACATCCACGCGGTCCACACGATGGCGCACGAAGGCAGGTCCTACTCGGAGCTCGTCCATCAGATGGCGGCGATTCGCTCCTCACTCGACTCGATCATGCAAGCCATCGTCGAGGACCTGGTCCAAGAGTGTGTCAGCACCGCGAGCGGGAAGGGACGCATAGCCCCGGTCGTCGAGGAACTCCGCGCCGTCGTCGCCCGCGCCCTGTAACTCGGGTGAACGGTTTGGTGCCCGTCCACAGTTATGCCCGTCCTGCACCACGGTGAGAGCGAAGCCGAGGAAAACATCCTCCGCGGCCTTCGTCTGGCCGTTGGCCTTTCCTTCGTAATCCTCGCGATTGAAGCTATCGGGGCGTTCTTCTCGAGAAGTCTATCGCTCACCGTCGATGCGGTTCACAACATCCCGGATATCCTCGCCTTTGCCGTGTCGTGGACCGCCCTTCAGGGGACCCGAGGGGGGTCGTCGTCCCAGTTTACCTACGGCCGGCATCGGATCGAGGTTTTCGCGGGAATACTCAACGGCTTGTTGGTCCTCGGAACGGGTGTCGCCTTCGGCTACGAAGCGCTGGACGCACTGGTGCGTTCGACTTCGTTCGCGGGCCCGGTCGACCCGGTCTGGTTGCTCGCCGCGGCCCTACCGACGATGGCGCTGCGGGTGGTAAACCTGAGGGTTCTTGGACGCTTCCCGGGGCGTGTTCGAGACCTGAACCTACGGAGCGTCGTGGTGCACCTTGCCAGCGATGTAGCGATCACCGCGGCCCTGCTGCTTGCCGGGGCGACGCTTCTGATGCGCCCCTCCTTCGGCTGGGCCGACTCGCTGGCCGCCCTCGTCATCTCCGTGATTCTGGTCTACGAATGCGTCCCCCTGCTTCGAGGTGGCTGGGAGGTCCTCACCGAGCGAGTGCCCCGCGGTCTTTCGGTCGACGCCATCACTCGGACCGCTCTGGCCGTCCCCGGCGTCTCCGAAGTTCACGACGTGCACGTATGGGCGGTCTGTGACGCGCTCGTCTGCCTCACGGCTCACATCGGAGTGGAGGAGATGTCGATGCGGCAAGGGATGGATGTGACGCGCCAATTACGCGATAGGATGGAGAAGGACTTCGGGATTGTCCACGCGACGTTCGAGGTAGAGGCAGTCTAGCGAACTCCTCGACGTGTCCCGAGGGGAGTTGTCCGCGCACGAGCGGGCGGCGGTCGAGCGGAATTAGCGTGGGCGCGAAGCCGAGGTTCGCGACGTCGAGGTCACGGGCGACCGAGTTCCGATCGTGCCTCCCTCAAGGTGTCGTGTCAGCAACACACCGGCGATCTCGAAGGCACAGCCGAGGAACACCAATCCGAGTCCGAGGAAGACCCACGTGGCGGAAGAGACAATGATGCTTCCTGCGTACGGTGCGAATAGGTCCTGATAGATCCACACCACCATGCCCAGGGCCACAATCGCGGGCGCGACGACGGTGGAGAGATAGAACCTCCAGCGAAGGTACCCGGACCACACCGGAATCGACGCGATCAGTACGATGAACGCGATGGTAGCTGCTGGGTCCGACGGCACGTGCGTGAACGTGAGCGTGATTGGTCCCGGGCCACTTAGGGCCGAAGCCTGCGCGGTTTGGGTTTGAAAGGTAGCCACACTCAACACTGCCGATCCCACTGCGGTCGAACCGAATCCCACGGTGACTAGGAATCGAGGTAGGCGAGACCGGTGAGCGTCGTGCATCCGACGGCGGGCGATATGCCTTCACGAGCAGAAATCACCTTTGCCCCGTTCACGAGCAGCTGCCGCTGATTCGTGTGGACCGACCGCGGTCATCGCCTGTCTCGCGGTTGGACAACACGTACAGGCGTGCGAGTTTCGTGACGAACGACGTGCGTGAGTTGGCGAGCCCCGAGTGGAGGGACCGGGCTGGACCAGGGGGAGCCACTCCCGCTACGGCCGGGGTAATTAGGGCCGATTCATCATCCCCCGCCGTGGCATCACTGCCCCTCACTCCCGAACGAGTGTTCGGTAGTCCCGCGTTGTCCGGACCCGTGGCACGCGGAGTCCAGGTCTCGCCGGATGGTAATTTCGTCACGTTCCTAGCTCCCGAGTCCAGCAATCAGTTCAAGCTCGACCTCTGGGTCGCCCCAGCCTTCGGGGGCGAGCCCCGACTCTTGGTCTCCGGTGAGGCGGTCGAGCCATCCGACCGGAGCCTCAACGAGGTCGAGAAGAGCCGTCGCGAGCGAATGCGGCTGGCGTCGGTCTCCGGCGTGGTGACCTATCACTGGGACGAGCGAGGCAAGATGATCCTGATCCCCGCCGGCGGTGAACTCTACACGGCCGACGCCCGGACCGGTCAGGTGGCGAAGCTGACCACCGGCGGCCCCGGGATCACCGACGCTCGAGTCTCCCCGATGGGTCACTACGCGAGTTACGTGCGGGACCAGAACCTGTACGTGATCGATCTTGACCACGGCCGCGAGCGGGCGCTGACCACCGAGGGGCGTGGGACCGTAAGTTACGGTGTGGCCGAATTCGTCGCCCAGGAGGAGATGGGCCGCTACACGGGTTATTGGTGGGCCCCGGGAGACGGCGCGATCGCCTACACAAGGACCGATGAGAGCCCGGTGGAGATCGTGCCGCGAATGGATATTGGCGTGGAGGGCGCCAAGGTCTCGTCCCAGCGGTATCCCCGTGCGGGCACGGCGAACGCCTTGGTCAGCCTGTACGTGCGGCGCTTCGAGGAGGACGCGTCCCCCGTGCCCGTCGACTTGGGTACGGATGCCGACGTCTACCTAGCGCGAGTCCACTGGTCGGCCGACGGACGCGACCTCTACGTGCAACGCCAAAGCCGTAATCAGCAGCGACTCGACCTGCTTCGAGTCGACCCAGCCACCGGAAACTCCGCGGTGATCCTCCGCGAAACTCGGTCACCCTGGGTCATGCTGAACAGCGATTTCCGCGCCTTGAAGAACGGTGATTTCATTTGGGCGTCCGAGCGATCCGGGTCCGATCAATTGTATCTCTACCACCGCGACGGAACTCTGGTACGGCCCATTACGGCGGGGGAGGCCCCGGTGGTGCGCGGCGCTCTCGGCGCCGGCATCGAGGCGCCGGGCCTCGTCGGCGTCGATGAGGATCAAGGCGTGCTTTACTTCATGGCTTCTCGAGCGACCCCGATCGAGCGGCAGCTCTATTCGGTCTCCTACCGCGCCCCGGCCGAACCCGTGGCCGTCACTCAGGGTCATGGGTGGTGGACCGCGGTGATGCCGAAATCCGCGACCGTGTTTGTCGGATCGTACTCCGATCCAGGAACGCCCCCCCAGACGGCCCTGTACCGCATCGACGGCCAGCGCTTGCGTTGGGTCGAGCAAAATCCCCTAGACGCCCACCATCCCTACGCGGCGTACGCCGCGCGCTACCCGGATCCGGAGTTTGGCACGCTACGATCCACGGATGGCCAGGACCTTCACTACCTGCTACAGAAGCCCGTCGACTTCGACCCGTCCCGCCGGTACCCGGCCATCGTTCTCGTCTACGGAGGACCCGCCTCGCAGTGGGTGGTACGTACCTGGCCGGACCTGCGAGAGAAGCTCCTCGTCGAGGCCGGCTTCGTGGTCTTCCGTCTCGATAACCGCGGCTCGGCCAATCGTGGCTCCGCGTTCGAGGGGGCGATTGCGGGCCACCTGGGGTCCGTGGAGGTCGATGACCAGGTCGCCGGATTGGAGTGGCTTCGCTCGTTGCCGTTCGTGAACGCCGAGAAGATCGGGGTCTGCGGCTGGTCCTACGGAGGATACATGGTGCTGCGTATGATGACGGACCCTCGAGCCCGCTTGGTGGCCGGAGCGGCCGGCGCCCCCGTCACCGACTGGCGCCAGTACGACACTCACTACACCGAGCGCTACATGGGTGACCCTAGGACCAACGCGGCCGCGTACGACGCTTCGGCGGTGATCCCGCGCCTCGGTGCCCTGTCGGGCCGCCTCCTCCTCATACACGGCATGGCGGACGACAATGTCCCCCTCGCCAATTCGGTGGCGGTGATGGCGGCCCTTCAGGCTCAAGGTACCCCCTTCGACCTGATGCTTTACCCCGGGGAGCGCCACGGTATCCAGGGCGGGGGGCGACAGGTCCAGCTCTGGCGAACCCTGCTGGAATTCTTCGGGCGGGAATTGGGCGGGACCGGGTAGCGATCCAGGGTGGCCTAGGGAGGGAGCAGAGTGCGGCCCCGAAGGGGTCGTTCGCTGATCTTGTGGAAACCTCAGGTCAGGAATGGCGGGGATATCACCTGCGCCAGTCCGTAAACGTTCAGTTGACCGAGTCCAGCGACCGGGTTCCAAACGCCCGGCGTGACATAGTACTCACCGTTCTGCCCTCCTTGGGTTTCGAACATTGTGCCACGGACCCCCCACGAGAGCTGGCCCAGGTTGAATTGGGTCGAGTGGGTGTAGAATCCACCACGTTCGAGCGAATACAGCTGATACAGCGTGGGCGCCAGGTCGCCGAACGCGAACCACCCGTTGGTACTCTGAATCAATTCGGTCATTCCGGCGGTGAGGGGAGTCGCTAGGCTGGTCCCGCCCCAGACGTAGGGCGAGAACGTTCCGTTCTGGATGATCAAGACCCCGGAGGACGGGTCCGCATCGGCCGCCAGGTCAGGGACCCCCCGTTGGCCCTGAGGATAGAAGGTCAGGCCCAGCGCCGGCTCCGAGATCGAGGAGACTTGCGTCGATATGTGAACCGACCGCTGCCCCGGCGTCTCGGGGAAGACCAGCGAGAAGCCGCCGCCCGTTCCGCAGATCAGGCAGTAGGAGTCGGTCCCCAAGCTCCACGCGGTTTCCGATCGGGTCACCGTGTTACCCGTGAACGTGGCGCTCAGGGTCGTCCCCCCCACTCCCGATACCCATGGGTCGGAGGCGGGGATATCCGCGGATACCTCTCCATAGGGAGGAATCACGGCGCCGAAATTGGGATCGTAGGCCGCGTAGTCTGCCGAGGAAGCGAAGACGCCGATTCCTTCGGCGGCGGCTTGCTCGAAGATTTCGTTGTAGCCCATCATGAAGGCGGCGGTGACGGGCGGTGCGCAGCCGTAACTAGCGCTCACGCAGAAGAACGAGTCCTCCCACGAGCCCCAACTCAGGCTGATGATGTTGGCCAGTTGGTGGTTGACCACGAATTCGACGGACGCGTAGAGGTCGTCATAGTCCGTCGACGAGGTCACCTCGAGGATGTGCGCGCTGGGATCCATGACGTGCGAGTATTGCGTATCGATCGCCGTCTCGGCCGACCATCCTTCTGCGTCACCGACGTTGTCCGGCCCGAGTACGGGAACTCCCGTGGGGTAGATCACCTGGCACGACGCGCTCGGGAGGTCGAAGGTGGCGTCGAAGATCCCGAAGTCCGAGCAGGCGAGGTTATCGTAGACGGGTGTCGCCAGATTGGCATCGTAGTTGTTCAGATCACCGTAAGCATCGACGAGGGCGATGGTCTGATGCGGGTTGGAGCCGAATCCCATGCTCCCGGCGCCATGGTGATACCCGCTAAGGAGCGGGTTCTCGTCATAGATGGTCTGTAGCCCGCAGGGGAACCAGATGAGCCCGCCGGAGGTAGTCTCGCTGTAGTCGCAACTGGAAGCAGCGGGGGCCGAATACGGGGCGTTGCCAACATATTGGCCCCTCGCGAGATCGGGAACGTTGGCCGGAGCCGGCTGGTCGAAGTAGGTCTGAGGCATGCACTCCGCACCGATGATGTACTGCTGGAGGTTCGGAGTCGAAGCCAGCTGAGAAAGAGCGTTCCCAACCTGCACGTCGGTTCCATTGGCCTCAAGCAGCATCGGGCCAGATGCGATGATGGTCAGTCCGTTGGCATACATGATCGAACTGACCGCATAGAATGCCCAGGGAGGAGCTGAGTACTGCGCGTCGAACTCGCCCGCGCTCAAAAACTCATGATAGGCGGGACTGAGCGGATTGTAGTAGGCGTTGTTCAGGTAACTCGCCAACCCACCCTGGTTATTGAGATTGAAAAAGACCAGCAGGTGAGAGGGTCCACTAATCGCACAGAAGTCGGCGTACACCGGCGTGGGAAAAGGGATAGAATTTCCCGAGACCGACGCTGCTTGTACCGAGGGTGCGACAGCTACGAGGGCAAGTACGGAGATGGCTACCACTGCCAGATAGGTCTTCAGAGATTTCGCTCTCATCGTGCCGCGGGGGGAGAGTGGATTCCAATTAAAAAACCTGACGAAAGACGAAATATCGGAGGCGATGTCGAGCGCCTAGCGGCATCTTCCGCCATGTTGTCTAGGGAGGGCGATTCTGCCCCCCATAGAGCGAGGTAGCCTTTCGCGCTCCGCCATCACACGGTGTCCTTCGGATTCAGCGAGTCCCATCGCAGGGCTAAGTTGCCCGGCTCTATCGTGCGCAAGAGCACTAGCCTACGCCGAGTAGTTGGGTGAACTTGCCTACCTCTGCGAGAACCTTCGATAGGTCCGTCGAGAGGTCGACCACGACAACAAGGATGGGCCCTGTCCCCCGCGCGATAATGACCGTCCGCGAGTCGGACCCGTTTATGACGATGCTCTCGGGCACGGATCGGCTCAGTTCGCCGTGGGCCGTCACTCCGGCACCCACGATTGTCGCGCACATCACGGCGAACGTGTCCGCGCAGACGTTCCCCGGAAGCTCCGCGTAAAGAACGGTGCCATCTCTCGCGACGAGGGCTGCTGCCAACCCGTCGACGCGCTCCTTCAGGTCGTGGAGCACCGACCCCACACTGCGGGAGGCCATCATGATCCGGACTCCGACGGGACCGGGCGCGGGACGAGCGCGGCATGAGGCGGTCCATGCGAGGGGTCGGGGATCACCACATGGCTCCGAAAGAGGGGCCGAACGCCGCGGACGAGCAAACCGACATCATCTCGATGAAGTGAGAACTGGGTATCGACCATCCGACGGACGCCGGCCGCGCAGGCGAGGCCCGGACCGAGGATCCCGACGCCCAAGTTCCCGAGATGCCGGGTTCGCTTGACTCCGTGGTAGAACATCTTGAGGGCGCTCTCGGTTCCCATCAGCGTATCGAACACTTCGAACGCCACGAGCTCCACGAACGGCCGTCCCCGGCCTCCCTGCGCCGCCTTCTCCGCCGCCACCGCCTTCGCGATCGCCTGCTTCTTCACCCTCGAGTCGCGGGTCGGATGCATCGGGTCGGCGTCCGGATTTCCGATGTTGACGACGTAGGCGAGCCCCTGGTCCTCGCCCACATAGTCGAATATCCGCACCCGACTATCGAAGCGGCGTCGGGTGAGGTACCGAGTCAGCCGCGCGCGAAAGTCGTGCGGGGAGTCGCGCGACGCTAGCACGCCCACCAACCCCCGGGACTGGTAGAGCGCGTTCAGGTAGGTCGGGAACAGCAACAGGTCGAGGTCCTCAAGGCCCACGGTCTCGTCGGTCTCGAAGAGCGCCACGCTGCCGCGCTTGAATCCACCGCCGATCAGGCGGTCGAAGTCCGGGATGCCCGAGGAAAACCGTTCCGGCGGGTCGGAGATCGGCTTCCAACCGGTCGCTCCTCGCTCGGCACGCTTGGTCGGTCCCATAATTCGAAGATGCGCTCTCGTGGTTCATAAGATATGGGCCGGCGACACGAGATTTTCTGACGGTAGCGGGGCTCCGAAACTGCGTGCGCAAGTCCGCCCGAACGGTGCAGCGGTCGAGTTTGCCGGTACGCGATCGGCGAGTTCCGGTGGTCGCGGTTCTTCGTCGTTCAACAGAAATCTATCACCGACGAGGGCTCGAAGGCCGCCCCGACGTTCCTTAGCGCGTGCGACCTTCGCACCGAGCGAGCACGCTCAGGGCCTCGACCGTTGTCCATCGGCTCGGAACGTTCGGCGCCTCGATGCGCAGGGGGAACACGGGTCCGGGGAACTCGTACCCGCCGTGCTCGGGATCGAGGTCGGGGTGGTCGGCGTCGATCGCCCAGCTCCCGTCGCGGCGGCGCTTGCCCACCAACCACCGAAGAGCAGGTCGGAGGCGAGGGTCCGAGCCGTAACCCAGCTGCGTGAGGACACGAAGACCGACGAGGATGTCGTAGTAGTAGTGGTTCGGATAGTGGATCCGGAACCAGGGCGGATACCGGTCCCGCCCTTCGTCCATCAGGCGACGGCGAAGATAGAACTCCGCACCACGTCCGATCGAACGGCGAATCGATTCCGAGCGAGCGTCCTCGGGAATCACGGCGAGGGCTGCGAGTCCCTCCCATCCATCCAGGGTGCCGGTGCGTGAGGGGAAACAGTGCCAGCCTCCATCGGGCTTCTGCGTTCGGACGATCCAGTCGATGGAACGTTGAACGACGGGATGTTTGAGATAACCGAAGCGGATGAGGGTACGGACTGCGTTCCCGGTCACGCAAATTTCGCCGCTGCGTCCGGTGAGGTCGCCGCCACGGGCGCTCCACCTCTTCACGATTAGCTCGGCGGCCCGTCGGATACGGGGATCCTCACGGGTCATCCCGAGGTCGCCGAGAACGATGGCGAACCAGTTCGTGACCACGTACTTGGGCCGGTAGAGTTCCGGTGCGGATGAGCCCCGAGTTCCCCAGTGTCCGTCCGGGAACTGGTCCGCAAGGATGCGTGCGGCCCAGCCGGTGCGCCCGATGGCGTGGCGCGCTGAGCGCACTCTCCGGTCGCTCGGCGGGAGGCCTTCCACTTCAGTCCAGAAGCGCCATCGAACGCTGGGGTCGGTGGCGGGGCCGGTCAACCATCGCCGCAGCCTGAGGGGAATTTGCATGCGTGCGCGAAACCCAGCCCGTTCTTAACGGTGCGAGGCGAGCTTCGGTGACCCCAACGCAAGTGATGCCCCGTAGCTGAGCCGAAGTTGCGGACATTGGTGATCCCCCAACTAAAGCAAATCGTCGTTTTTGTTCGGCCGTTCGCTCTCCGACACTCGGGGCCTGATAATCACGGCGGAGGTTCGAGGGTAGGTCCAATTCCCCTGCACCTCAAGGTATTTGGGCCGGAAGTGACGACACCGACCCTCGAGCCCATGAGCGAAGAGCCCGAGCCGCCTCGATTCCGAGAACATCTGCGCGAAATGAGGGAGGCCTTGGCGGGCCTCGGCAACGACGTCAAGACCGACGTCGCCGACGCTCCCCGAGTCGCACGGGAAGGTACCAAGAATGCCCTCGCACGAGCTGCCGGCGTCCGTCGGACGCCTATCCGCGAGTGGAACGACCCGGCCTCTTCCGAAACGAAGTAGCGAACCGGTCGGACGGCGCGGACCGTAGCCCTCCTCCGGTTACCTGCCGGCCGAGGTTGTTGGCGCCTGCTCGCGACATTGACGCGGTGGGAGGAGCCGCCGCGGAAGGCGAGCGGGGGTCGGACAGACCGTGGCCCGGTTGCCTTCGCGTCCGTTGCCGGCTCGACTGGGTCGCGCGGTCCTAACCGTACCGCGCTTCGGCGCGTCGCTCGTCCTAGCGAGTGTAGGTCAACCAGGACTCGTACTCCGGGAGCCGACCGTGGATTGCCGCCTCGTAGCGCGTGCGGAGCCGCTTAGTGACCGGATAGTTCCCGGTCCCGATGGGCCTTCCGTCCACCTCGCGGATCGGCATGACCCCGGCGGCCGTCCCGGTGTAGAACAGCTCGTCCGAGGTGAACAGCTCCTCCCGGGTGAAATCGGTCCGATGGAAGGTGAGATGCTCGTCCTTGAGGAACTGGATGACGGTGTCGCGCGTGATGCCTCGTAGAATGCCCGAGCTTGCCGGAGGCGTGCTGACGACGTCCTTCACGACGCGGAAGATGTTCTCCCCGGGTCCCTCCGCGACGACCCCGGCACTGTTGAGGAGGATCGCCTCGTCGTAGCCGCCGGAGGTCGCTTCCATCTTCGCGAGAGCGCTGTTCGCGTAGTTGGCCGAGCACTTCGCCTGCGGTGGCATGGACCGGGAGTCGACCCGCAGCCAGCTCGAGACGGTCGCCCGAATCCCCTTTTCCGCGCCGGCCTCGCCGAGGTAGGCGCCCCACTCGAAGTTGATGACCGCGACCTGGACCTGGCTCTTCGTCGGGTCGAGGCCCATCTCGCCATAACCCGTGAAGGCGATGGGCCGGAGGTAGGTCGAGGGCACGCCGTTCGCCCGCACGACGTCGATGCACGCCTGGTTGATCTCGGCGTGGCTGTACGGGAGTTTCATTCGGTACACTTTGGCGCTGTTCAAGAACCGATCGGTGTGCTCCGGCAGCCGCCAGATGGCGGGCCCTTTCGGCGTGTCATGGCACCGGATTCCCTCGAAAACCGCGTACCCGTAGTGGAGTCCGTGCGTGAGGATGTGAACCCGCGCGTCGTCCCAGTCGACGAGGCGACCGTCCATCCAGATCTTCTTGAGCGCGCGGATTCCGACCATGGAAAAACCGACAGCCGGGCTTGCAATTAATTGAGCGTCAACCCGGCCCCACTTGCCCTTCATCAACTACGCTTGGGTTAGTTTGACTGCGGTCATTTATGATCGAAATCCGGTTCCACGGTCGAGGTGGACAGGGCGCGGTACTGGCCTCGGAGATGCTCGCCCAGGCCGCGTTCCTCGACGGGAAAGTTCCCCAATGCTTCCCGTTCTTCGGCGTGGAGCGCCGGGGCGCGCCGGTCACGGCGTACGCCCGAATCGACGAGAGGCTGATCAATGTCCGGACCTCGATCACCAAGCCCGACATCGTGGTCGTTCTCGACCCAGGGTTGCTCAAGACCCAGCCGGTCGCTGATGGACTCAAGCCCGGCGGCCTCGTGCTCGTGAACTCCCGACGGCCACCGAGCGAGATCGACGCTCCTCCGGGCGCGCGGCGCGCGACCGTCGACGCCTCGCGGATCGCCCTAGCTCACGGACTTGGGTCCGCGACGATGCCGGTCGTGAACACCGTGATTCTCGGTGCGCTCGCCCGGGCGAGCGGCATCGTGTCGCTCGACTCGGTGGCGACCGCGATCGAAAAATACGCCCCGGCGAAGCCCGTGCAGAATCGGGACGCGGCCATCGAAGGCGCCGGCGCGGTTCGGCTCATCGAACCCACTACCGGCCCGGTGCCGCCGCGGCCGAAGGTGCCGAAACCCCTCCCACCCCTTCCCGAGGGGCCGGTTGCGTCCACGCCAACGACGGTGATCCACACTTCCTCGTGGCGCACGCTCACACCGCATATTCACCTCGAGCGGTGCACGAAGTGTAACTTCTGCTGGAAGTTCTGCCCCGACGATGCGGTCGGGTTCGACGAAAAGGGGTTCCCGGTGATCCGGCTGGACTACTGCAAGGGGTGCGGTATCTGCGCGGAGGAATGCCCCCCCAAGACCATCGAGATGGTGGCGGAGGATTGACGGGAGGAACGATGCCGAAGGTAGTGATGTCCGGCAACTCGGCGCAGGCGTACGCGGCGAAGCTCGCCCGGGTCCAGGTCGTGTCGGCCTACCCGATCACGCCGCAGACTTCGATTGTCGAGAAGGTGGCGGACTTCGTGGCGACCGGCGCTCTGCCCGCCGAGTACGTGAAGGTCGAATCGGAGCACAGCGCGCTCCAGGTCGTCGTGAGCGCATCCGGCCTCGGCGCCCGCACCTATACCGCGACCTCGAGCCACGGTCTCCTGCTCATGCACGAGCTCGTCCACTGGGCGTCCGGCGCTCGTGACCCGATCGTGATGGGCGTCATCAACCGCGCCGTCGGCCCGCCGTGGAACATCGGCGCGGACCATACGGACTCGATGAGCCAGCGGGACACGGGCTGGATCCAGTTCTACGCCGAGAGCAATCAGGAAGTGCTCGACACGGTGCTGATGGCCTTCCGCCTCGCGGAGCATCCGCACATCCGACTCCCGGTGATGGTGATGGAGGACGCGTTCTACCTCTCCCACACGCTCGA
>Ga0187781_10001684_pt1 | contig 16803 bp, 16 predicted proteins | sample 0715_SJ02_MP02_2_FD_132447 | JGI IMG/M metagenome (GOLD analysis project Ga0187781, IMG submission 132447) | Tropical peat soil microbial communities from peatlands in Department of Meta, Colombia - 0715_SJ02_MP02_20_MG | ecosystem: Environmental > Terrestrial > Soil > Wetlands > Peat | place...
ATGCGGCAGCCGATGCGTTGCGGTGGCGGGCATCGACGATCGACATGGCCAAGGAGCGTGCGGCAGAACTGGGCCTAGAAGGCGCGGCGTTTCCCTGGCGAACGATTCGCGGCCAAGAGTGCTCAGGCTACTGGCCGGCCGGCACGGCAGCTTTCCACATCAACGCCGACATCGCGATGGCGTTCGAGCGGTATCGCGTCGTCACCGGCGACCACTCGCTGGAGGAGGACTGCGGGCTCGAGGTCCTCATCGAAACTGCCCGACTCTGGCGCTCACTCGGGCACCACGACCGCCACGGCGTCTGGCATCTCGATGGGGTCACCGGTCCTGACGAGTACACGGCGATCGTCCGCGACAACGTCTTCACGAATTTAATGGCGGCGCACAATCTGCGGGTAGCCGCCGAGGCGTGCGCCCGCCATCCCGAGAAGGCGCACGCGATGGGTGTCACGACCGAGGAAATGGCCTCCTGGCGCGATGCGGCCAACGCGGCAAACATTCCCTACGACGACGAGCTGGGTGTGCACAAGCAGTGCGAAGGCTTCACCACTTTTGCGGAGTGGGACTTCGAAAAAAACAACGCTTACCCGTTGTTGCTACACGAGCCCTATGTGCGGCTCTACCCCGCCCAGGTGGTCAAGCAGGCGGACCTAGTGCTGGCGATGCAGTGGCAAAGCCATGCTTTCACCCCGGAACAGAAGGCCCGCAACGTCGATTACTACGAGCGGCGCACCGTGCGTGACTCGTCACTGTCGGCCTGCACGCAGGCGGTGATGTGCGCCGAGGTCGGCCATCTGGAACTGGCCCACGATTACGCCTACGAGGCCGCGCTCATCGACTTGCGCGACCTACACCACAACAGCCGCGACGGGCTGCACATGGCCTCGCTGGCGGGAGCATGGACCGCCCTCGTCGCCGGCTTCGGTGGGCTGCGCGACGACGAGGGCATCCTGTCGCTCAATCCGCAATTGCCGGACGAGTTCGGACGCCTGCGGTTCCGGTTGATATGGCAGGGATTCCGGTTGACTGTCTCCGCCACCCACAACGACGTCACCTATACGCTGCGCGACGGACCCGACGGTGAGGGGCTGACGATCCGCCACGCGGGCGAAGAACTCAAGCTCAGCACGCAGCAGCCGACAACCGTTGCCGTCCAGGAGCGTGAGCCGGTGCTGCCGCCACCGCCACAGCCACCAGGCCGGGAGCCGACACACCGGCGCACCAGCTTAGCGTCGACGAGATTTCCGGTCAGCCAGCCGAGCTGATCGGCTCGATCCGCGGCCAGCGCAGCGCGCCGGGCGCGTCCGCCGGCACCACCGGATGCTGCGGCGCGATCGGGTCGAGCCGACGGTACGGCTCGCCCTGACGTGGCCGCAAATCGTTTTCACCCTTGTTCGGCCACAGCGAAGCGGCCCGCTCGGCCTGCGCTGAAATCGACAGCGACGGGTTGACCCCGAGGTTGGCCGAGATCGCCGCACCATCGACCACCGACAACGTCGGGTAGCCGTACACCCGGTGGTACGGGTCGATCACGCCATGTTCGGCGCTGTCGCCGATCACCGCACCGCCGAGGAAGTGCGCGGTCAGCGGGATGTTGAACAGCTCGCCCCAGGTGCCACCGGCCACGCCATCGATCTTGGCGGCAATGCGACGGGTGACCTCGTTGCCGACCGGAATCCAGGTCGGGTTCGGCTCGCCGTGCCCCTGCTTGCTGACGTAGCGGCGGCGGCCGAACTTGCCCCGTTTGGTGAACGTGGTGATCGAGTTGTCCAGATGCTGCATCACCAGCGCGATCACCGTGCGCTCGCTCCACTGACGCGGATTGAGCATTCGAAGTAAGCCGCGCGGATCGTCGCCGCCTTGATGCAACAACTGCTTCCAGCGCGGCACATCGGTGCCCTCGGGACCGGACCCGTCAGTCATCAACGTCTGCAACAGCCCCATCGCGTTGGAACCCTTGCCATACCGGACCGGTTCGATATGAGTGTCCGACGTCGGGTGAATCGACGAGGTGATCGCGACCCCATGGGTCAAGTCCAGGTTCGGCGAGACCGTCAACGTCGCGGCACCGACGATCGATTCGGAGTTGGTGCGGGTCAGCACGCCCAGCCGATCCGACAGGCCGGGCAACGTGCCCGTGTCACGCATCTTGAACAGCAGCTTCTGCGTGTTGTACGTGCCGGCGGCCAGCACCACGTGATTCGCGGTGAAGGTGCGCCTCTTGCGGCGCAGCAAGCGGCCGGTGTGCTTGGTGTGAACCTCCCACAGTCCGTCGGGCCGCTGCGCGAACTTGGTGACGGTCGTCATCGGATGTATCTGCGCCCCAGCCGATTCCGCGAGGCCGAGATAATTCTTCAGCAGGGTGTTCTTGGCGCCGTAGCGGCAGCCGGTCATGCAGGATCCGCATTCCAGACAGCCGGTCCGGGCCGGGCCGGCACCGCCGAAGAACGGGTCGGGCACCGTCTCGCCGGGTGTCTTGGTTCCGTTCGGACCGAAGAACACCCCGACCGGGGTCGGTACGAAGGTGTCGCCGCAACCCATGTCGTCGGCGACTTCCTTGACCACACGGTCAGCGTCGGTGAACGTCGGGTTCTCGACCACACCGAGCATCCGCTGCGCCTGCTGGTAATGCGGCATCAACTCCGCGCGCCAATTGGTGATGTGCGACCACTGCCGATCGTCGAAGAACGGATCGGGCGGTACATACAGCGTGTTGGCGTAGTTCAGCGATCCACCGCCGACGCCGGCACCGGCCAGGATCATGCAGTTCTGCAGGAGGTGGATGCGCTGGATGCCGTAGCAGCCCAGTTGGGGCGCCCACAAGAACTTGCGCAGGTCCCAGGAGGTCTTGGCGAAGTCTTCGTCGGCGAAGCGGCGGCCGGCCTCGAGCACGCCGACCCGGTAACCCTTTTCGGTCAGCCGCAGCGCGGTGATGCTGCCCCCGAAGCCCGACCCGATAATCAGGACGTCGTAATCCGGTTCCATCGCACCAGTATGGACGTACCCGGCGATACCAATCCAGAAAACCGCGTGGCCCGACCTGCTAGCTGTCGACGGTCAGGCCGACCTTCTGGAATTCCTTCAAGTCGCAGTAGCCGGCCTTGGCCATCGACCGGCGCAACCCGCCGACGAGGTTAAGCGAGCCAAACGGATCGTCGGAGGGGCCGTCGAGCACCTGGCGCAGCGGCGGTCGCTCGCCGACGGCGATCTGCAGTAACGCGCCGCGTGGCAGCGACGGGTGGGCGGCCGCACTCGGCCAGAACCAGCCGTCACCCAGCGCCTCCGCCGCCTCGGCGAGCGGGGTGCCCAGCACCACCGCGTCGGCGCCGCAGGCGATGGCCTTGGCCAGGTCGCCGGAGGTGTGGATATCCCCGTCGGCGAGCACATGCACGTAACGTCCGCCCGTTTCGTCGAGGTATTCCCGCCGCGCCGCGGCGGCGTCGGCGATCGCGGTGGCCATCGGCACGCTGATCCCGAGTACCTCGTCGCTGGTGGTCACTCCCATGGTGGATCCGTAGCCGACGATGACGCCTGCTGCCCCGGTCCGCATCAGGTGCAGCGCCGTGCGATGGTCGAGCACGCCGCCAGCCACGACCGGGACGTCGAGTTCGGAAATGAAGGTCTTGAGGTTGAGCGGCTCACCGTCGCTGGCGACGCGCTCGGCGGAGATGATCGTGCCCTGGATGACTAGCAGGTCGACGCCCGCGGCCACCAACCCCGGCGTCAACGCCTGCGCGTTCTGCGGACTCACCCGAACCGCGGTCGTCACCCCGGCGTCGCGGATGCGGGCCACCGCGGCGGCCAGCAGCTCGGGATCCAGTGGCGCAGCATGCAGCTGCTGCAGTAACCGGATGGCCGCCGACGGTTCGGGTTCTTTCGCTGCTGCCTCGGTGACCTGAGCGATCTTGGCGGACACGTCCGGGTGCCGGCCGATCAGCCCTTCACCGTTGAGCACTCCCAGACCGCCCAGCCGACCCAGCTCGATGGCGAATTCCGGCGACACCAGTGCATCGGTCGGATGGGCGACGACGGGAATCTCGAACCGGTACGCGTCGAGCTGCCACGTCGTCGACACGTCCTGTGAAGACCGGGTGCGCCGTGACGGCACGATGTTGATGTCTTCGAGTTCATAAGTGCGCCTTGCTGTTCGGCCCATGCCGATCTCGACCATGTCACGCATGAGCGACCCTTCTCGATCGGTTCACCGCACGTAGTAGTTGGGCGCTTCGGCGATCATGGTGATGTCGTGCGGATGGCTTTCTTTCAAGCCCGCCGCCGTGATCCGGACGAATTGTGCCTGCTGAAGCGCCTCGATGGTGTTCGACCCGGTGTATCCCATCGCTGCGCGCAACCCACCGGTGAGCTGGTGGATGACCGAGGCCAGTGGCCCGCGGAACGGCACTCGGCCCTCGATGCCTTCGGGCACCAGCTTGTCCTCGGAAAGCGCGTCGTCTTGGAAGTACCGGTCCTTCGAATACGACTTGCCTTCACCCCTGCCCTGCATCGCCGCCAGTGACCCCATGCCCCGGTAGCTCTTGTACTGCTTGCCGTTGACGAAGATCAGCTCACCGGGCGCCTCGGCGGTGCCGGCCAACAGCGAGCCCAGCATCGTCGTCGACGCGCCCGCGGCCAGCGCTTTGGCGATGTCGCCGGAGTACTGCAGTCCACCGTCGGCGATCGCCGGCACACCTGCCGGGCCGCAGACCGCGACCGCCTCGAGAATGGCGGTGATCTGCGGCGCACCGACGCCGGCCACCACCCGGGTGGTGCAGATCGAACCCGGACCCACACCGACTTTGACCGCATCGGCGCCGGCCTCGATCAGCGCTGCAGCTGCCGACCTGGTGGCGACGTTGCCGCCGACCACCTCGATCCGGTCACCGACCTCGGCCTTGAGCTTGCCGACCATGTCCAGCACCAGCCGATTGTGCGCATGCGCGGTGTCCACAACCAGGACGTCAACCCCGGCGTCAACCAGCGTCATGGCCCGCACCCAGGCGTCGTCGCCGATACCGACGGCCGCCCCGACCAGTAGGCGGCCGTCGCTGTCCTTGGTGGCCAGCGGGTGCTGTTCGGTCTTGACGAAGTCTTTGACGGTGATCAGCCCGGTCAGTCGGCCGTGACCGTCGACGACCGGCAGCTTCTCGATCTTGTTGCGGCGCAACAGGCCCAGCGCTGCGTCAGCGCTGACGCCCTCCTGGGCGGTGATCAGCGGGGCCTTGGTCATCACTTCTGCGACCGGCTTGGACTGGTCGACCTCGAAGCGCATGTCGCGGTTGGTGATGATGCCAACCAGTGCACCGGAGCCGTCGACCACCGGCAGCCCGGAGATCCGGAACTTCGCGCACATCGCGTCGACTTCGGCCAGCGTGTTGTCCGGCCGGCAAGTGACCGGATCGGTGACCATGCCCGCCTCCGACCGCTTCACCATCTCGACCTGGCCCGCCTGTTCTCCGACCGACAAGTTGCGGTGCAGCACGCCCATGCCGCCCGCCCGGGCCATCGCGATGGCCATCCGCGACTCGGTGACGGTGTCCATCGCGGAGCTGACCAACGGCACCTTGAGCCGGATCTTCTTAGTGAGCTGGCTGGACGTATCCGCAGTGGCGGGCACCACATCTGAGGCTGCCGGCAACAGCAGGACGTCGTCGAATGTCAGTCCCAGCATCGCGACCTTGTGCGGATCGTCACCTCCGGTGGGTACCGGGTCGTCGGCAAGGCCGCCGACGCGGACGTACGGTTCGACAATCAGGTCGCCGCTGCCTTCAAGACGGGACAAGCCAGATGACATCGCCGGGGCCCTCCCATACGCATGCAGAATCAGGACCTCATCTTATCGGCTCCCTGACGCCCGGCGACTATGCGCGCCGTGAAGCGGGAGCTACCTGACGGCTGGTCTGCGGGCGCAGCGCTGGCGTGATACCCGCTCGGCTGCGTACTGTGGACCCGTGCGCGACTACCTCCCGCCGGGTTTGCCGCCGGATCCGTTTGCCGGCGACCCGTGTGATCCGTCGGCGGCGCTGGACGCCGTCGAGCCCGGCCAACCGCTTGACCCTCAGGAGCGGATGGCGGTCGAAGCCGACCTGGCCGACCTTGCGGTCTACGAGGCTCTGCTGGCGCACAAGGGTATTCGGGGCCTGGTGGTGTGTTGTGACGAGTGCCAGCAGGACCACTATCACGACTGGGACATGCTGCGCGCGAACCTGCTGCAGCTATTGGTCGACGGCACGGTCCGTCCGCATGAGCCGGCCTACGACCCCGAGCCTGACGCCTACGTCACCTGGGATTACTGCCGAGGGTACGCCGACGCCTCACTCAACGAGGCGACCTCGGACACCGAGGGATTTCACGGCCGCCGCTGACCAGGCGTTTTCGCCTCAGCCACCTACCGAGTTGGGCTGCTGACCCGTCATGCTGGCCGGGGCCGCATTCGGTAGGGAGCTGGACACCACCGTCGCATTGGGATCGCGGTTGGCGACCTTCGCGTTCAACTGGTTCACCCGCTCGACCAAGTCCTGTTTGCGATCGCTGTCCTTGACTGTCTGCACCCGGTCGCTGACCGCGGCCAGCTTGTCCTGCGCCTGATCCCACTGGCCCAGCGAGATCATTTGCTCAACGGAGTCCAAATCGCTCTGGGCGGACGATGCGATTCGCTCATCGTGCACCGAAGCCGGCTCGCCGAACACCTTGGTGTGGACGCCGTAGAGCGTATCGCCCGGCCCGGCCTGGCCCATCACGGCGACGAATCCGCCGATGCCGAGCACGGTCGCGGCCAGCGCCCCCACCAGCGCCATACTGCGACGGGTACGACGACGCGCTGCCAACCCTCGATTCAACGCCCCGACGGCTTCCCGCTCCGGGCACAGCCCGCGCGGCGCCGGGGCCCTAGACTCGTCGCGCCACTCTTCCAGCAGCGCGGCCAGCGCCCTCTCTCCGCTGTCTCGCTGGTCCGCAACGTCGCTGAAGTCGATCGGCTCGCGTTTCGCCAGCGCGTCGATGAACCGCTCGGTGCGGGCCACCGCGCGCGGATCGGGCTGATCAAACGGTGTATGAATTCGTTCAGACATAATCTCGTCCCGCCGCAATAATCTCGGATTTCAGCCGCGCCAAGGCGCGGTGTTGGGCTACGCGCACCGCTCCGGCGGTGCTGCCGACGGCGCTGGCGGTCTCCTCGGCGGTCAAACCGACCACCACGCGCAAGATCAGGATTTCGCGTTGCTTATCGGGCAGAACCTTGAGCAGCTCGCTCATCCGGGCAACGGAGTCGGCTTGGATGGCGACCTGCTCCGGACCGGCCTCGGCTGACCTGCGGTCGGGAATCGAGTCCGTGGGATACGTCAGGTCGCGGCCGGCTGCACGATAGGCGTCGGCCACCTTGTGCGCGGCGATGCCGTACACGAAGGCCAGGAATGGGCGGCCGCGATCACGGTAGCGCGGCAACGCCATGACGGCGGCCAAGCACACCTCCTGCGCCACGTCATCAGCCGAAAGGCCGCTCCGCTCGATTGTGCCGACCCGTGCGCGGCAGTATCGGATCACGATCGGGCGGATCGTCTCAAGCACTTGCCGAATCGCGTCCCGATCACCTGCTACGGCCTCAGCTACAACAGCGTCGAGACGTTCCTCCAGCGTTGTCATCGGCGGCAACATCTCCAACGTTACGGACCGGGCATCGCCCGGGACGGTGGCCCACAGTAAAACAATAACGACCCGCCGCAGTTACTGCGGCGTTAGCGCTGGCGCCAGGCTCCACCCCAATGCTGCACTTGGCGGGCGCACTCGTCGCGAATGTCGCACAGCTCTGCCATCGGGCGACTCGGGCTTGCGGTATCGAAAAGGGCGACTAGTAGGCAGGCCACCGCCCAGCGCAGCGGCACCAGGCCCAACCGGCCGGCAAGCTCCAGCGCCGCCGCACCGACGGCCCGGGCCCGGTCGACGGCGCCGGCGCTGCATAGCGCAGCCGCCAACACCACCTCGCTTTTGGCCGAATGCCGGGCGGACCCGTCGACCGTGGTCGCGGCCAACTCGACGCCGAGCTCTGCGTTGCGCACCGCCGCGGCGCCGTCGCCGGCCGCCATCGCCAGCTCGGCGGCGACCCACGCTCGGCGCACCGACAGCCGTCGCTGCGGCGCTTCTGCCACGAACGGCTCTGCCCGGCTCAGCAGCGTCGCCGCGGCGGCCAGGCGGCCGACGCCGAGCGCGTCGGCCGCCAGTCCGATCAACGCATCGGCGGCAGCCTCGGGGTCGGCGCCGGCCAGCGCCAACGCCCGACCGTCCCAGCCGCGGGCCAGCCGGTGCCAACCCAGTTGGCGCAGAAACGAAGCCTGGGTACTGTGCGCCAGCGAGGCAAGCGGATCGGCCGGCGCACTTCGTAGCAGCGTCGCGAGGTCGTTGCGAGCGCTGCCGTAGCGGCCCTGTCCCCCGGCGCCGACGGCGCGTAGCCATAGCTGATGCGGTGTGCCCGCCGACGGCAGCGGCCAGCGGCCAGGCTGGTTTCCAAAGGCGGTCGCTGTCAGGTCGGACTCGATTGTCGGACCGCAAGGCATATCGATCACGGCGGGTACCAGTTAAAACTTCATGGTTTCTGAGTTACACCGGTATTAAATCTGACGCTGATTATATTTATCGTGCCGACCCCGCGACTGGTCGCGAGCTGGGACATTCCGCCATAACACCCCATCGCCATGCATGGGTAGGCGCGCTGACTCATCGCGTCGGTGAATTCAGAGTAAATTGTCAAGCCCCAGTTGAGCATTCGGCAGATCACCGCGTGTTGACGAAATTTCCGTAGGCCCCCTACCTTTAAGGCCGACGAGTAGTCACCGACGACCCCTCGATTCAGTTGACGACTTACCTGTTCGCAAACTGGCCAGAACATGGGCGTGTAGAGAGGGACTTCAATGCCACAGCCAGAGCAGCTACCAGGCCCCAACGCCGATATTTGGGAATGGCAATTACAAGGCCTTTGCCGCGGGGTGGATTCGTCGGTGTTCTTCCACCCGGACGGCGAGCGCGGCCGGGCCCGCTTGCAGCGTGAGCGGCGTGCCAAGGAGATGTGCCGCCGGTGCCCGGTCATGGCGCAGTGCCGCGCACATGCCCTGGCGGTCGGCGAGCCGTACGGCATCTGGGGCGGCCTCTCGGAAACCGAACGCGAGCTGCTGCTCAAGCGTGAGATCGGTCGGACGCGCAGTATCCGCCGCACCGCCTAGTTCGTTCGACCAAACGCAAAAGGCCCCCGAATCGAGCGGATTCGGGGGCCTTTGCGACTGCTCAGCCGGTAGCTCGGTGAGCGTGGACGCGGTGGTGGGCGCCGGTACTGCCCTGACATGCAGAACGTGCCGTTCAGGCTCGGGTCGTCCGGTTCCTGCTTGGCCTGCTCACCGGGTGAACGACCCGAGCGTGTCCTGGACGGACTGCGGGCCTTCCTCATGGAGCAGAACGAGATTACAGCGCGCACTCTCGGTGCGGAACCGCCCGCAGAAGTCTCGCCCGCGGCGGAATAGCTGCGCGCGGCGCAAGAGTTGCACTGGCAATGACCGCGACACACACCGTCACAAGCGACCTCGGCCGATTTGGCTTCTTCGGACTTGGCGCCACCCCCGAGCGGGCCCGGGAAATCGAACGGCTAGGCTACGGCACGATTTGGGTCGGCGGTTCGCCGCCGACCGAATTATCTTTCGTGGAGCCACTTTTGGAGTCGACCACCACGCTGAAGGTGGCCACCGGCATCGTAAACATCTGGACGGCGGCAGCCAAGCCCGTCGCGGAGTCGTTCCACCGCATCAACACCGCCTACCCGGGCCGCTTCGTGCTCGGCGTCGGAGTCGGCCATCCTGAGGCGCAGGCGCAATACCGCAAGCCCTACGACGCGCTGGTGTCGTACCTCGACGAGCTCGACGAATATGGCGTACCCGCGAATCAACGTGTGCTCGCCGCGCTCGGGCCGCGGGTGCTGAAGCTCTCGGCCGAGCGCGCCGCCGGGGCGCATCCTGCCAACGCCACGCCCGAACACGCCGCACAGGCCCGCGCGATCATCGGACCGAACGCGCTGCTGGCACCGGTGCATAACGTGGTGTTGACCAGCGACGCCGAGGAGGCGCGTGCAATCGGCCGGATGGCGCTGGACCGGTACTTCAACCTGACGAACTACGTGAGCAATTGGAAGCGGCTGGGTTTCACCGAAGCCGACGTCACCCGGCCCGGCAGCGACAGGCTAATCGACGCCGTGGTCGCCCACGGCACCCCTGATGACGTCACCAAGCGCCTGGTCGCATATCTGAACGCCGGTGCCGACCACGTGGCGATCCTTGTGGTCGGCGGGTCCGACAAGGTGTTGCCGACATTGTCCGAACTCGCTGGGCCGCTTGGCCTGTCACGCGATGGGCAGGGGGCGCCAAGCTCGACGTAGCCCGCCGCCCTACCCTCTGAGATACAGACATGCGAGCACTGATCTTGAGCGTGAGGGCTTTTCGGCCGCGAACTAGGCGGTGAAGCCCGGCGGCTGGTGGCTAATTTCGTGGCGCGGCGACCGGGTGATGTCGGCGGTCCCCAAACGGGAAACGGCAGCGATACAGTTCCCCTGGGCAACCGGGAAGGGTTGTGGGCGAAAGTGGACGTGGTGGATCTGTTTCAACTGCACGGCAAGAACGCTCTCGTGACTGGCGCCTCCAGCGGTATCGGCAAGCAAGTGGCGCTGGCGTATGCACAAGCAGGGGCTGCAGTGGCGATCGCGGCCCGACATCATGAGCCGCTGCAGCAACTGGCCGCAGAGATCGCTGCCGGCGGTGGGACGGCGGTACCCATCACCTGCGATGTAACCCAGCCCGAGCTGGTGGCCACCATGCTGAGCCGAGTCACCGATGAGTTGGGCGGGGTCGACATCGCGGTGTGCAACGCCGGGATCATCGCCCTCAGCAGCTTGCTGGACATGCCGCTGGAGGAGTTCGAGAGTATCCAGAACACCAATGTCAACGGTGTCTTCCTCACCGCACAGGCCGCGGCGAAGGCCATGGTCGCCCAGCAACGCGCCGGAACCATCATCAACACGGCGTCGATGTCGGGTCACATCGTCAACACCCCGCAGCAGGTAGGCCACTACTGCACCTCGAAGGCAGCCGTCATCCAGCTGACCAAGGCCATGGCTGTGGAGTTGGCACCCCACAACATCCGGGTCAACAGCGTCAGCCCGGGCTACATCCTTACCGAACTGGTAGAGCCCTACTCCGAGTACCACGCGCTTTGGGAACCGAAGATCCCGCTCGGACGCTTAGGCCGGCCGGAGGAACTCGTCGGCATTTACCTCTATCTCGCGAGTGACGCGTCGAGCTATATGACCGGTTCCGACATCGTGATCGACGGCGGCTACACCTGTTGGTGAGCGGCCACCGCAGAAATGAAGGGTCCCGTCTCGACCAGGCGCTCTTGCTCGCGCTTACCGGAGTAGTGGGCAGTGCCGCCTTCAATCCGGTGGGTTCCGACGATCGACAGCAACACGTGGTGACGCACGCCCGCGCGCTCCTCGGCGTCGAGAAGATTTCTCGTGGTGGTGCCTAAATAGGCGGAGGTCTCCGCAGCGCCGATCGGCGGTGAGCTGATGGCGTCGACCACCGCGTCAACCCCTTGGAGCGCCGCGTCCAAACCGTGGCCGGTGATCAGGTCAACGCCCAGAGAGCGGCTGATGCGTACCACCGCATGTCCATCCCGCTCAACGAACGAGACAGTGCGAGCGCCGATATTGCCGGTCGCACCGACGACAGCGATTCGCATAGCAGCCTCCCCTACACGGTAATGGAGCCAATCGTCTTCGCCGGGGGTATGAACACGCGCGCTCACCGACGAGGGCGCCCGCTGGTGCCGAACCGGGAGCGGGTGGCCGCGACGTAGTCCTCCACGGTGATGGGCTTGACTCCGCCGATCACCTCGACGAGGTTGTTAACCCCGGCGAAGACGCCGTCGCGGTAGTCCTGTGCCACGTTGCTGATGTGCTGCACGAAATGCGCCGAGGCGCCGGCGGCGGTCAGATCGGCCGCGAATGTGGGAATGTCGATGGGCTCGTAGCGCACCGGGATACCCAGAGTGTGTTGGACTTTCGCGGCCATTTCATACCAGTTGAGTTCTTCGGCGCCGAACAGCGGGTAGATCTGGCGGTCGTGCGGATCGGGGTTTTGCAGGATCGCGGCGATGACATGGGCTTGATCGGCGGCGTCGATTGGGGCGTGTCGGGCATCGGCGAAGGGCAGCCGATAGAGCCCTTCGTCGTTGTCGCGGATCCAGAACATGTTCAGAAAGAACGTAAAGAAGGTGGGCCGCAGATGGGTGGTGATCAGCGCGCTGCGGTCCAGCAGTCGCTCCGCGAGCCAATGGTGGCGCGCGGCGTTGCTCTTGGCTTCCCGACTCGCCGAGATCTGCGACATATTGACCACCGCGTGCACACCCGCCTCGCTGGCCGCCTGCACGAAGTTCGCGGTGGCCTCCACCAAACCCGGGGCGACGGGGTAGTTGAAGTAGGCCGCACTCACCCCGACCGTCGCGGCGCTGACCGCGGGAAAGTCCAGCAGATCGCCTTGCACGACTTCGGCGCCCAGTTCACGCAACCGGTCCGCGCGCTCGTCGACGCTGTGTACCAACGCGCGGACGCGAAGACCACGTTCCCGCAACAACCTCACGGTGTGCGCCCCGGTGTTGCCGGTGGCGCCGGTGATCAGGAACAACTCCTTGCTTTCCGTCATGGGCGTCGACCCTTTCTTGTGGATTTGAACTGCGCTGATCTCCACGACTTACCGTTGATCACTGACCTGGATGTCTGTCCAGCGTGATAACGGTCGACGAGCGGTCCGCAGCGTTCGCGTCGCTGCGGGCCTCAATGGCCTTGACGCTGTTGACGAATGCCTTTCGCAAGGATCCCTTGGCAACGGTTGCGAGTAGCCCCGACAGGACGAGACCTCTTAAGTTCTTGCCCTCGCGAACTATCACGACGTCTACGTCGGTCGTTCCGTTGGGCTGCGGCGTCAGGGTGTATTTGTAGCCGGATGCGCCGCCGAACACGTTGGAGTCGATTGTCTTGGCCCTGACGCGGTTGAGATCGGACCAGTCGTACTGCAGACGTTCCCAGACGCCACCCGAGCCCTCGGTGACGTCGGCGTCATGTAGGCCCAGGTGATGCACCTTGAGGTACGAATCGGCGCTCTTTTCAAAGACCTTCGATCGGCCCGGCCCGAAATCGGTGAGCCCGGCGACGAACTGTTCGGGGGTCGACGTGGTCGTCTGGCGGAAGTGGATCGTGGACATGAAATGTTCCTTTCTGCAATGGTTTTCGTACGTTATTAGGCTTGCAGCCCGTTGATGGTCATTGGCTGCGGATGGATGTGCGTGCTCATGAGATGTCCTTTGCGCTCGATACTGGTCGATGCGGTTCTAAGGACGCACGGCACCTGTTGGGAATTCCCGCTTACGAGTCAGCAACCTAGCCCCACTGATCCTGGTAGTGGCAGGAACAGCTTCGGCCACGACGCGTCGCGGTCAGACGTTGTTTGACAGCGTTCGCAGTTCCTCGAGCGCCCTGGCGGACTGGCTGCCGGGGTTCTGCCTGATAGGTCAGCATGTGCTGCCCGCCAGAGTGCGGAATGTTGAATCTGTTCCTGCGTAGGTACAGGCCGAATACCGTACGCAATATGGCCGATCCGGGAGCGATTAGCGCTGGCGGGCCGCCAGTGCAGGCGCGTAGGTACGTACTTGGTCACTCTGACGGTGAGCTTGATCGGCTAGCGGTCCAGGCTCGCTTGATCGAGCCGATCACGCGCCGGTTCTTCTCGACGGCTGGGATCGCACGTGGGATGCGGGTACTCGACGTCGGCAGCGGTATCGGCGATATCGCGTTACTGGCGGCTGAGTTGGTCGGTGACAGCGGCGAGGTCATCGGTGTCGAACGCGCTGCAGCCGCGCTCAAAGTTGCCAGGCGACGAGCAAGCTCACTGGCGACGTGCAACGTGACGTTCCTGGAGGGCGACCCGGCGGAGTTAACATTTGATCGCCCATTTGACGCGATCGTCGGCCGGTACGTCTTGATGTTCCAACCCGATCCGGCGGCGTGGATGTGTGGCTTGCTGCGGCATTTGGCCCCCGGTGGCATCGTCGTGTTCCAGGAACCGCAGTGGGCGTGCGCACATTCTGCTCCGCATATTCCAAGCTGGCAGCGATGCTGTCGCCTCGTGGTCGAGGGTCTCAGCGCCGGAGGTGCCGACCCGGAGATGGGCGCGAAACTGCCGGCCGTGTACACCGCGGCTGGTCTTCTGGCGCCGAAGCTCGCTATGGAAGCTGTGATCGGCGCCGGTGCCGGCAGCGCCCAGCAGGTGCATTTCACGACCGATGTGCTCGTAACCTTGCTGCCCGAGCTTGAAAGGCTCGGTCGCGTCGCGCCGGGCGAGATCGATCCCGCGACCCTTGCCGATCGAGTCCTGGCTGACATCGCCGCTTGCGGGAGCGTCTTCGTAGGCCGCTCTGAGATCGGCGCCTGGTCTATGAACCCGACCTAAAGCCGCAAGACGAGGCGAAATCGACGACCGTCCAGATCACCGAGTGGCCCGTCCCACCATGAGCGGATGGACGATCCGCGGCATGCCGCGCCACACGACGTCATCGGCTGCGACAGCGAAGCCGCAGGCGCGCATCAACTCCACGGTCGGGCGGTTGCAGATGCAGCCGCCTGCGAAGCGGCGCCACGGCTGGAGCAGGTTGTCCTGGCATGCTGCGAGGAACCGCGAGCTCGCGCGCACGTGTTCGATGAACAACAACTGCCCATCCGGGCGGAGCACGCGTGCGATCTCGCGGAGCGCGCGTTCGGGGTCATTGACGGTGCAAAGGACGAGCGTCGAGACGACGGTGTCCACGGACGCATCGGCCAACGGTAGGCACTCCGCCGGCGCGTCGACGATCCGCGCGCCGCGCCCGTGCCGCTGCAAGTGACGCGCGAGTCTTCGGCGCATCCCCGGCTCGGGCTCGGTGAGCACGAGCTCGGCGATCCCGTCGGGATAATGCGCGACGTTCAGCCCGGTCCCGGCGCCGATCTCGACGACACGCCCGCGGGCGCCACCCAGGAGCGCGCTTCGCCGGCGGCGCATGCCTGCGATCTCGCCCAGCCAGAGAAACGGGTCGTACACCACGGCGAGAATCCGCAGCCACGCCGCAGACGGTGGACTCGCCTGGAGTTCGGTGCTGTCGATGTCTGTCATGCCGCGAACGTACGACAGCCCGAATAATGCCCGCATCGCTCGGAGCGGCCATCTTCCGCAGATGGCCCCTTCCGGCTACCTCACAGGAGTCCGAGACGCGCGGCCTCCGCGACGGCGGCCGTCCGTGAGGTGCGACCCAACTTGCTGCGGATGTTCGCGACGTGGCGGTGAACGGTATGCGGGCTCAGCACGAGCTGTTCGGCGATCTCGCGATCGCTGAGACCGCGCGCGACGCAGGCGAGGATCTCACGCTCACGACTGGACAGCAGGTCCGGCTCCGGCTCGCTCGCATGGTGCGGCGACGACTGCACCGGTGCCAGCGCTTCGCGGCACGCGCGGACGACGGAATCGACATCACCGTGCCAGGGGAAGTGCGCGCTCCCCTGCAGCGGGATGAACGTCGCGCCTGGAATCGCGGCCGCGACCTCACGCCCGAGCCGATACGGCACGGCGCGGTCGTCGCGACGATGCACGACCAGCGCTGGCGGGCGGACGAGGGGAAGGTGCACGCGTACGTCGAGGCGATAGACGAGACCCAACAAGGCGGCAGCGGTCTCGGCGGTCGCCGCCTCCTGCTGGAACCGTGCGAAGCGTTCGTGCTCCGCAAAGTCGACACCACTGAGGAAAATGTCACTGAGCAGGCGCGAGCCGAGTCCCCAATGCGCGCGTACCGCCGCGAAGATCGCGTCCGCCACGCCCGGAGCGGTAATCGCCGCGCCATCGGGGTACGACCCGTACAGCACCAGGCGCTCGACGCGCTCCGGAAACGTTGCGGCAAATGCGATGGCGGTGCAGCTCCCACACGAGCCGCCGATGAGCGACACGCGCTCGAGCTCGAGCTCGTCGAGGAGCGCATGGAGTGTCGCGACTTCCCCGTCGAGGGTCAGATCCGACTCTCGCACCGTGCGGTCCGACATGCCGACGCCGAGCCGGTCGTAGCGGATCAGTGCGTAGCCATCCGCGACGCCTTCCCAGAATCGCCGAAAGCCCGTGCTCTGCCAATCAAGTTCGAGGTGGCTCACCCACCACGCCGGAGCGACGAGCGGTGGACCGTCTCCGCGTATCTCGTACGCCACGCGGCGGGCGTCAAGGGGAAAGAACCGGATCTCGGACTTCTCCAGCATCGCCACGAGCCTACGACGACCGCCTGAGCAGCGAAAGGACGGCGGCGAGACGCAGCCCGACCGGGGGATCTCGTCCACCTACCGCCCCCGCTATGCAGGAAGCCCCGCTTGACGATCACTGCATGTTCAGCTCGTCGAGCAGTTCAGGTGCGCCGCCCTCCTCGCCAAACCGGACATTGGGTTAGCTCGCGCCCGCCGCGATCACCTCGTCCACCTCGAGGGCCCGGTCGGCCATCTCGGCGTGTGCCTTCTCCAGCGCGTCGGCCTGATCCTCATCGGCCTTCATCAGCCCCTCGATGTCGAAGCCGGCCATGTCGAGCACACCCATATCCCTGAAGGCCTTCTGTACCTTGTCGCCCCATAACCCGATGTCCTTGACGATCGGCACGATGCGGCTGAACAGATGCGAGCGGAACTGGATCATCAGCGGCGACGTATCGACCCACTCAGCA
>Ga0187781_10001685_pt1 | contig 16797 bp, 12 predicted proteins | sample 0715_SJ02_MP02_2_FD_132447 | JGI IMG/M metagenome (GOLD analysis project Ga0187781, IMG submission 132447) | Tropical peat soil microbial communities from peatlands in Department of Meta, Colombia - 0715_SJ02_MP02_20_MG | ecosystem: Environmental > Terrestrial > Soil > Wetlands > Peat | place...
AAAAGGCCCGGAAAAATCACGATTCAAATCTACGATTTGCTCTCGCCGCTAGGCGGACTTCCCAAACTGAAAGAAGCAGGCTCCGCCTCGACGCTGTCTCTCACCGAACGCATGATCCGCCGCCTCTATGAAGAGCTGCGCGGTGACTGCCGCCAACTCGCTGCCGGTCACGTTGAAGCCGTAATTCGTCTCGCGCTGGAAGGCACCAGCGGGCGGCGCTTGGAATTGCCCGCCGGCATTTCCGTGGAACGAGTTTTCAACAATCTTGTCTTCTCGAGCCCTCGCTCAAGGGAATCGTCGAAGTCTGATTTGGAAACTGTTCGCCGCTCCTTCGCGTATCAATATAGTGTGAGCATTCCAGAACATGGCGCAGCAAGCATTTCTGTTCCCGAACTAGGCACCTGCTTTCGCTTGAAAGTGATTGACTGGCCCTCAGCGGCGAGCGAAACTAAAAGAGATAGCAACGTCCTTGATGCCGACCTGATCCGCAATCCCTTGATTTTGCGGAACTGGCGGCCGGGAGATGCCTATCGGCCACGCGGCCGCCGCCAAGCCCGGAAATTGAAGCAAATGTTTCTGACTGGTCGGGTTCCAAACAGTGATCGCGCTTGCTGGCCTGTGCTTGAATGTCGCGGTCAGGTGATTTGGGCGCGGGGGATGCCGGCCGCGGGCGATTTTTGCGCGCATGACGGTACGCGCAGGGGCGTGCTAATCGAGGAAGATCGTCTTGGAGCGGACGGATAGCGAATTTCTCTGCTGCATACGTTGACGCGGCTTTTGCATCTAACTATTGAACGGGGTTCGGGCCTCGCAGTCGGCACACAGATTTAGTTCGAGTCTTGGTAGTGGCCCCAAGGGTGAGGTAATACCGTGAATTCTACAGTCCGCACTATTCTATTTTGGCTCTTAATGATTTTGTTGGCCGTCGTCTTGTGGAAGATGGCTTCCACCGGCGGCCAGTCCGCGCACGAAGAAGAGCTGGGGTACGCCGCCTTCGTAAGCAAGGTTCAGCAGGGGAACGTTAAAGACGTCATCATCTATCTTTCGCCAAACAGCGCGGAATTGAAGGGCGAATACCGCGACGGCGGGAAATTTCATGGCGTCACAATTGCCAATTCGACGATTCCAGATCTCACCAAGACGCTTTCCGAAAAGGGCGTCGTTTACAACTACCAGGAAGTCAAAAACGGTGACTGGTTTACCCTGCTGATTAATTTCGCGCCGCTCGCTCTCCTCATCGCCTTCTGGATTTTCATGATGAAGCAGATGCAGGCCGGCGGCAATAAGGCCCTCAGCTTCGGAAAATCTCGTGCGCGCCTGCTCACCGCTCAACAGAAGAAAGCCACCTTCAAGGATGTCGCCGGCATTGACGAGCCCAAAGAAGAGCTCTACGAAATCATCGATTTCCTGAAAGATCCGCAGAAATTCCAAAAGCTCGGCGGCCGCATCCCGAAGGGCGTCCTGCTCGTCGGACCTCCGGGAACAGGGAAGACTCTCCTGGCGCGCGCAATCGCCGGCGAGGCCAACGTCCCCTTCTTCTCGATTTCAGGTTCGGATTTCGTGGAAATGTTCGTTGGCGTCGGCGCAAGCCGCGTCCGCGACCTCTTCGAGCAGGGCAAGAAGAACGCTCCCTGCATCATCTTCATTGATGAAATTGACGCCGTTGGCCGCCATCGCGGCGCCGGCCTCGGCGGCGGTCACGACGAGCGCGAACAGACTCTCAACGCGCTGCTTGTCGAAATGGACGGATTCGAATCGAACGAAGGCGTTATCCTCATTGCCGCTACGAACCGCCCCGACGTCCTCGACCCTGCGCTTCTCCGCCCCGGCCGTTTCGACCGCCGCGTCGTCGTCCCTCGCCCGGACGTGAAGGGCCGCGAAGAAATTCTCCGTGTGCACACGCGCAAAGTTCCCCTCGCGGAAGATGTGGATCTCTCCGTCATCGCCCGCGGCACGCCTGGATTCTCCGGCGCAGACCTCGCGAACCTCGTCAACGAGTCCGCCCTTTGGGCCGCGCGCCAGAACCGCAAATTCGTCAGCATGGCCGATTTCGAGATGTCCAAGGACAAGGTCCTGATGGGCGTCGAGCGCCGGTCCATGATTCTGTCAGACGAAGAGAAGCGCAACACCGCCTATCACGAAGCCGGCCATGCGCTCGTCGCTGCCATGACTCCTGGCGCCGATCCTCTTCACAAAGTCACAATCATCCCGCGCGGCATGGCTCTTGGCGTCACTATGCAGCTCCCCATCGATGATAAACACACCTACACCAAAGAGTTTTTGGAATCGCAGCTAGCCGTCCTCATGGGTGGCCGCGCCGCGGAAGAAATGTTCTTGAATCATCTCACCACCGGTGCCGGTAACGACATCGAGCGCGCCACGGAAATCGCCCGTCAAATGGTCTGCGAGTGGGGCATGAGCCGTCTGGGCCCGCTCACTTTCGGCAAGAAGGAAGAAGCGATTTTCCTCGGCCGCGAAATCGCTCAACATCGCGACTACTCCGAAGACACCGCCATCAAGATTGACGAGGAAGTTCGCAACATTGTAACCAGTGGTTACAATCAGGCCCGCAGCATCCTTGAGACTAACCGCGACGCCCTCGAGCGCGTCGCCCAGGGCCTGCTTGACCGCGAAGTCCTCGACGCTACGGAACTCAAGCTCCTCATGGAGGGTAAGCCGCTCCCAGATAAGCCGCTGCCGCCTCCTCCTGCGCCACCTGTGCCGGGCAAGGAGCCGCAGATCTCCCTGCGTCCCGAGCCGCGCCCGATCCCCGGCCTGGCAAAAGGCGAAAAGCCCGCCCCCGCGTAAATTCGTCACGGAGGTCGCCTCTCCCATCACTCTGTCAATCTGAGCGCATCCGGCCGGGATGCGCGAAGAATCCCTGCCTCTCTCCTCCGCATCCATTGGGTGGCATCCCCATCGGTGCCCGTTTGGCGTAGAATCAACCCATGGCGAAGAAGCCGCTCGACACTTTCGAGGTTCCTTGCCCCTGCTGCCAGGCCAAGCTGACCATCGATCGCGAAATCGGTGTCGTGCTTTCACACGTGCCTCCGCCCAAGCCGCCGCCTTCCGTGGACCTCGACGACACAGCTCTCCTCCTCCGCCAGCAGGCGGAAGCCGTCGAGGCAAAATTCCGTGCCTCGGTTGAAGCGGAAAAAACCAAGGAAGACGTCCTCGCCCGCAAATTCGCCGAGGGCCTGAAGAAAGCCAAGGACGCGCCAATCGAGAAGCCCCTTCGGGATTTCGACCTCGATTAAGCTTTCCATGCGACCTCTCTCCGGTCGTTCGCATGGCTCGCACAAAACCCGCCGCATATCTCACTTCCTGCTACTTCTCATGTCTTTCGGTATTCTCGCTTTCCTCCGCGTTTCTGCGGACGCCCAATCCGGCACGCCCCAAAAGCCGAAGCCCCCTCGCCCCCGCCGCCTTGACGCAGGAATCACATGGCGCCGCGATCCCAAGACGGGTGAGCTTTCCGCCGCGTCGGCACCCGACCCCGAAAACTCAGCCGCGAATCCCGCGCCGCCCGGAGCAAACACCATCCACGTCACTACGCAGGCTGTCCCTGTGACGTGCAGCGTCTTCGCCTCCGACGGCAGCGCCATTACCAGCCTCACCCGCGCGGATTTCCGTATCTTCGACGAAGGTGTCAATCAGCCCGTCACTTATTTCAGCATCTCTACCGTGCCTGCCAGCGTCGCCCTTGTCATTGACGCCAGCCCAAGTGTCCTGCGCGATTCCGAAGAAATGAAGCAGGCCGCCACCGCTCTTGTACAAGGCCTCTTGCCGTCAGACCAGGTTGCGGTCGTGGATTTTTCCGCTCACACGTATTTGCAACTTCCGTTTTCAATCGACCGCGCACTCATCCGCGAGGTCATCACCGGCGTTGATGTGAAAATGCTCTTGAGCGACACGGGCGGCTCCAATATTTACGAGGCTTTGTACCTTACAGCCGCCAAAGTGTTCCTGGGAGGGCGCGTGGGCCGCAAATCAATCGTGCTCTTCACCGACGGGCAGGACAGCGGCCTCGGCCTCACGCTCGATCCCTCAAGCGCCTCGCCGCAGCCCGGCAAGCCGGAAAATCGTCTCACATTTGAAGATGTTGTCCGCCGACTCGCCGCAGCGGATATACAGGTCTTCGCCGTATCCACCGAAACTCGCCCGAAAATCATGACGCCCGAATGGCTTGCGGCCCACAGCGCGGCCACTCTGCTCGCCGGCGACGCGCGCAATTGGCATATCCCTGCCTACACGCTTTACCTCGCGGAACTCGTGCGCCGCTCCGGTGGCCAGCTCTATTTCCTGCGCGAGTCGCGATCTCTCGCTGAAATATTCCGCCGCATCGCCCAAAGAATCGGCGATGAGTACACCCTCGGCTTCGATCCCGCTGCGAACGCGGCCGCTTCCGCTCACGCCGGTTGGCATCAGTTGCGCGTCGAACTCGTGGGGCGCCCCGGCTATTCCGTGATTCACCGCGCCGCCTACTACCTCCCAGCGTCGCCATAACCTGCCCGGCGCTTATCCTTTGGCGCGAACCGTGATTCAATAGCGGCGCATGTTCCAGCGCAAGAAATTCCGCATCCGCCTGCCGTCGCGCACTCTAGTCCTCGGTGAGCGCACCCTCGTCATGGGTGTTCTCAACGTCACGCCCAACAGCTTTTCCGATGGTGGTCTCTACCACGACGCGGATGCCGCCGTTGCCCGTGCGCTCGAAATCGAACGGGACGGTGCCCATATCCTCGATATCGGCGGGGAATCCACGCGCCCCGGCTCGGAAGGTGTATCAGCCCACGAAGAGCTGCGCCGCATTCTTCCCGTCCTCGAAAAACTCCGCAGCCGCTTGAAAATTCCCATCTCCGTTGACACGAGCAAGTCCGAAGTCGCAGAAGCAGCCGCCGAAGCCGGGGCCGAAATCCTCAACGATGTCACGGCTCTTCGCGCCGATCCTCGCATCGCGGAAGTCGCGCGTCGCCGCCGGTTGCCTCTGATCCTCATGCACATGCGTGGCACGCCTCGCACCATGCAGCAAAAGCCCTTCGCGCGCGACGTGATGCGGGACGTCACAACCAACCTCAAGAAGGCCGTAGCCCTCGCCCGCCGCGCTAGCATCGCGAAATCCCAAATCATCCTTGACCCCGGCTTTGGCTTCGGCAAAAGCTACGAACAAAATTTCGAATTGCTCGCGCGCCTTCCCGAGCTCGCCCGCCTCGGCTACCCGCTGCTTGCCGGCACCTCGCGAAAATCCTTTCTCGGCCGCGCGCTCGGCGGCGCCCCCGAATCCGCCCGCCTTTGGGCCACCGCCGCCACTGTCGCCGCCTCCATCCTGCAAGGCGCGCACATAGTCCGCGTGCACGACGTCGCCGAAATTTCGCAAGTTGCTCGCGTCGCCGATGAATTGCTAGCTCACGGGAGCTAAAAGGCGGCGCTCAGAGTCCCAGGTAGGCCGTACGGACTTTCTCGTTGGCGAGCAATTCTTTGGAGCTTCCTTCTATCGTTATCGAGCCGTTTTCCACCACATAGCCTCGGCCCGATATGCTCAGTCCGTCTACGACGTTTTGTTCCACCAGAAAAACAGTCACCCCGATGCTGCCGATTTCCTGCACGCGCCCCAGGACCTCCTCGGCAATTTTTGGCGAAAGGCCGAGGGAAGGCTCGTCGAGCAGGAGCAGGGTCGGCTGCGCCATCAGCGCGCGCGCGATCGCCACCATCTGCTGCTCGCCTCCGGAAAGCGTGCCGGCCATTTGTTTGCGCCGCTCTCTCAGGCGCGGAAACAATTCAAACTGCTGCTCCATCAATTCCTTCCGCCGGGGACGGCAGCGCGGAATGTATGCGCCCAGCGCGAGATTCTCTTCCACGCTCATGTGAGGAAAAAGTTGCCGTGCCTCGGGCACGTGGCTGATTCCGCGTTCGACGGTCTGGTGTGGCGCAACCTTAGAAATATCCTCGCCCTCGAAAAGCAATGATCCCTGGCTCAGGCGCAGGAGTCCGGAAATGACGCGCAAGATGGTCGTCTTGCCCGCGCCATTTGCTCCGATGAGCGCGACAATTTCGCCGGCCTCGACCTTCAGCGTGATGCCGAAGAGCGCCTGAAAATCCCGATAGAAGGCGGTGATGTTCTTCATCTCCAGCAGCGGCGCGGTCATTGCGTGAATTCCTTGTATTTCGGCCCCAGATACGCCTCGATCACGCTCGGCATCTGCACCACTTCCTCGGGCGTCCCCTCGGCAATCAACGTTCCGTGGTCGAGGACCAGCACACGGTCCGCAATTCGCATCACCACTTGCATCACATGCTCGACTCCGCCAATGGCGGAGATCCCCCATTCACGCAGCCTCGCAAGCAAATCTGCTAGTGCGAGCGCCTCGGACGTGGACAGCCCTGCGACCACTTCATCCAGCAGGATCAGCCGCGGCCTGGTGGCAAGGGCGCGAGCAATTTCGAGCCGCTTAAGTTTCGCCTGCGGCATCCCCAGCGCCGGAAGATGCGCGACGTCTTCCATCTGAAGAAACTCGAGAATTCTTCCGGCTTCACGAGCGGCGGCGGATGTGCTGGATGTGTGCAGGAAGGCCCCAAGCATCACATTTTCCAACACGGTCAGATTGCGCAGGGGTTTGACCAACTGGAACGTACGGCCAATGCCCAGCTTCGTGGCCCGGTCGGCCCTCGCACGCGAGATGTCTCTTCCCTCGAAAAATATTTCGCCCTGATCCGGGTGCAACATGCCGGCGATCAGGTTGAAAAGGGTGGTTTTTCCCGCGCCATTGGGCCCCACGAGAAAGGCGACTTCACCGCGCTCAATCGCCAGGGATACGCCGTTCACCGCGACGAGTCCCCCGAACTTTTTGCTTGTGCGCCGGAGTTCCAGCAAGGCCATGGAGTCCCTCTCCTAGGAAGCGGAATTGCGCTGCGCCCGCTGCTTGGGGGCTGCGGCCAAAGCGGAGCGCCTTCGCGCCAGCCACGTATTCACCGTCCCCACAATCCCTTCCGGCAAAAAGATCACTACGACCACGAGCAGAAGCCCGTAAATCAGAAGATGGGCTTCATGAAACACGTTTTTGAAGGTTTCCGAAGCTGATTCCAGCACGATCGAACCCAGAATCGGCCCCAGCGCCGTGCCGGCCCCGCCCAGCATGGCCACAATGGCGATTTCGTTCGAGATATCAAGCGACAGAACCTGATCCGGAACGATGAATAGAAAAAGACTCCCGTAGAGTGCGCCGCCCATTGCCGTAATACCGGCGCTCAGAAAAAGCGCCTCCAGCTTTGTGCGCGCCGTATTGATGCCGACGGAGAGGGCCGTGTCTTCGTCTTCGCGAATCGCCATCAGATAATAGCCAAATTTTGATCGCGACACCCAGACGGTCACGCCGAAAGCGATAGCTGTCAGAACTACCGCAGCGAGATAAAATGAACGGTTGATGGCGTGCGCGAAAAGCGATGGCACCTGGATGCCGACGTCGCCGCCGGTCACGCTCGGGAGATTTTTCGCCAGCAGGCGAAGGACTTCTGCGAAAGCGATCGTCGCTAGAGCGAAATACGGTCCGCGCAATCGGAACGAAACGCCCCCGATCAGCGCGGCGAATGCCACTGCCAGGATGATTCCAAGAACCGGAGCGACCCAGAGCGAAACTCCGAAATGAGGAAGCAGCGCCATCGCGTAAGCGCCCGCTCCGAAATATGCCGCATGACCTAGAGAAAGCTGGCCCGCGTAGCCCCCCACCAGATTCCAGGCCAGCCCCAAAGCCGCGAAAAGGAAAACGCGGAACAGCACTTGAAGATTGTAGTCGGTGCGCACAACCAGCGGAATCAGCAGGCATACCGCAAACGAACCCGCGGCGATCCAGCTTTTCGAGCGCGTCATACGCGCTGGCTCCCGAAAATTCCGGCGGGTCGCAGCGAAAGCACCAGCAAGAAAATCGCGAAGTCCACCGCCAGCGCCCATTCGTTGCCCCAGTACAGGCTCGTGAGACTTTCCACCACGCCGAGAACGAGCCCGGCGACCGCCGCTCCCTGAATCGAGCCCATTCCCCCGAGCACGACCATCACGAACGCTTTCAGTGTGAACTGATCCCCGACCGTCGGATAAATGTAAAAAACGGGGAGCAACAATCCGCCGGCAATCCCCGCGCCCGCAACTCCCAGGCCGAAGGAAACCGCCTGGACGCGATGGACGTTGATGCCCATCAGCGGCGACGCGTAGCGATTCTGCGCAATTGCTCGCGCGGCGCGGCCGATTCTCGTGTGCATCACGAACCAATACATCCCGCTTCCCAGCACCACCGCCAGCCCGAACGACACCAGCCAGGGCGCGTTCAGGGAAATGTGCTGCCCCAGGTGGACGTTTTTCGCCAGCAGCGGCAGATTGAGCTGGTGGTAATCAGCCCCGAACGTCAATTGAATGGCGTCTGTAAAGATGAGTGCGAGGCCCAGCGTGAGCAGAATCTGCATGAAGTCTGAGTGCACCGGCATGTGCTGGATCAGGCCGCGATAAATCAAGTACCCCAGGCAGAACAAGAAAGCGCTCGCGAACACGAAACCGAAATAGGGATTGAGGCCCGTTTTTTCGAAAATAAAATACGTGGCGTACATCCCGAGCATCAGGAAGGTGCCATGCGCAAAGTTGACGATGCGCATCACACCGAAAATCAGCGCCATGCCCATGCCCACAAGCGCGTAGAGTGCCCCGGTCAAAAGGCCATTCAGAATCGCTTGCAGCGCCGAGAAAAATGCGTCCAATCCGGACTCCCTCTTCCAGGATCTCAGCCCCGGCGCCCCCAATCACGCCCGGTGGCGGATTTCGGCTAGCGCTTGTTCCAGGGCGGCGTGGGAATCACGGGTTTGGCTTCCGCAGCGCTGGCCGGCCACACCACTTTGTATTGCCCTCCGAGAATCTGAGTGATCAGGACCGGATGCTGGTTCTGCCCCTTCTCGTCAAACTTTACGGGGCCAAACGGCGTATCCGGCAGATCGATCTGCCGGAGAGCGTTCCGGATCGCCGTGGCGTCGGCGGATTTCGCTGCGTTGATTGCGGCAGCCGCGGTGATCAACGCCGCGTACGCCTCCATGGCGTGATAGGCGGGATGAGTCCCGGTGTTTTTGAAGAACGCATCGTCGAATTCCTTCGACCCGTTCCATCTCGCCGTGGGAAGCCATTGCGAGACGGAGAATGTGTACTCGGCGTTTCTTCCGGCTCCTTTGTCGGTCGTGGGAAACTCGGCAGCCGCAAATCCGGTGCCCGCTGAGGTGTAATACTTCGGATTCAGTCCCACCTGCTCGACTTGCCGCATGAGCGTGCTGGCATCGAGCAGGTACGAAGCGAAGTAAATGGCTTCGGGATTCTTCGATTTCACTCGCTGGAGCAACGCTTTGTAGTCCGGCGAGCTCGCTTGATAGGCTTCGGTATCGGCCACTTCCAGACCTGCCGCCTTGGCCGCGTCCAGCATCGACTTTTCGTTCGACTGGCCGAAATTTGTGTTCTCATAGACCACCGCAATCGTTTTCGGCGCGCCGTTGTGCTCGAGAAAATCAAGCGTAGTGGTCGCGTAAGCTCCCGACCCGGCGCATATTCGAAACGCCCAGGGCGACCCTGTTTCCATTACATTGTCGGCGGTTGCGGTCGGCATCAAGAGCACCACTTGTTTTTGTGTCACGACCGGCACAATCGCACGCGTGTTTTCGCTCGAATACGCCCCGAGAATGATGGAAACGTGGTTTTGATCCACCAGCTTGGAGACACCCTGGACCGCCTGGTCCGGCTTGCTCTGATCGTCGTAATAATCGAGCACTACCTGCTTGCCGAGCACGCCCCCTTTCGCGTTCACATCCGCGAGCGCGATCGTGTACCCGTTCTTATGCGCCTGGCCAAAAGCGGCCGTGCTGCCCGTGAGCGAAGTGATTATGCCGATGTGAAATCCCTGCTGGGTTTCCGATTTTCCGCATCCCGCCAGGCCCGCAAGACACGCCAGGATTATCGCTACGCTCAGGCGCACATTCCGCTTCATGGCCAGTTCCTCCGTGCACGAATCCAGAATCAGAGAGAGCACATAGGTGCAGTGTAATGTACAACTTGCTGTGCCCACGCACAACGCTTTCGGTCGAGCTCTGAGTGGACACTCGATTGAATCTAGTCCTCGAATACTATGAGAACTCGATTCTGGAAAGGTTATGTGAGAAAAATCATGGGGCCGAAGCCCCGCGCGTGTGGCGCTAGCCCTGCGCCAGTTCTTGCGTCTGGAAGGGCAATCGCCGCAGCCGCTTCCCGGTTGCCGCGAAGATTGCGTTTGCCACAGCCGGCGCAATCGAGGGCACCGGCGGCTCGCCGCATCCGCCAGGCAATTCGTGGCTCGGCACTATATGCACTTCCACGTGCGGCATCGCGTCAATCTTCAGCATCGGGTAATTATTGAAGTTGCTTTGCTGCGTCGCGCCGCCCTCGAATGTGATCTCGCCGTACAGCGCCGCCGTCAACCCGAAGACAATCCCACCTTCCATCTGCGCGGCCACCATGTCGGGGTTAACTACCTGCCCGCAATCCAAAGCGCAGGTGACGCGATCCACGCGCACGCCCCCATCTTTTCCGACGCTCACTTCAGCTACATAGGCGATGTACGTTCCCCAGTTGTAAAGCGCTGCAATTCCGCGTCCCCGTCGCGCACCACTTTCTCCCGCTGGTAAAGGCTTGCCCCAGTCCGATTTTCCTGCGGCAAGGTCCATCACCCGCCGCAGCCTTTCGAGATTGACCGGCTTCTCGTCGCCGCCCTCGCCCACCGCGGCCTGTTTTGTAGCAATCAATTGCCGCCGCAATTCGAGGGGATCTTTTCCCGTCGCTGCGGCAACTTCGTCAATGAAACTTTGCACCGCGAAATGATTCCAGGAAATGTCCACGGACCGCCAGTAGCCGCGCGGCACCACCGTGTGTAGAAAACTCTGCTCCACCAGATAATTCGGCACCGTGCCGTTGGGCAAGCCCACTCCGGCAAGCTCCGTCCCGCCTGAATCCGGCAGGTCGCCTCCCACGTAAACTCCATCCGTTGTTGGCGCCGCGATGTGATGCATCCACGCCGTCACCTTCCCCGTCCCGTCCACTCCCGCGCGCAGCCGGTGATGGCTCATCGGCCGGTAGTAGTCGTGCCGCACGTCGTCTTCGCGCGTCCACTGCACTTTCACCGGCGCGCCCGCGGCCTGCGAAATCAACGCTGCTTCGACGCCGTAATCAATATTCAGCCGCCGTCCAAACCCTCCGCCGAGTAGCGTGATGTGAATCGTGACCGCCGAAGCCGGCAGGCCGAGCGCCTTCGTCAGCGCCGTGGCCATGCCGCCGGGATTTTGCACCGGCGCCCACACTTCGCATTTGCCGTCGCGCACCCAGGCCGTGCAGTTCATCGGCTCCATCGGTGTGTGCGCCAGAAAAGGCAACTCGTATTCGGCCTCTATTTTCCTCGTCGCGCTCGCAAAAACTGTTTCCGGATCGCCTATCTTCCGTATTTCTTTGCCGTGTCCCTTCACCAGCTCCGCGCAAGTCGCGCGCTGCTTTTCCGTCGACTCCTCCGCGCCCGCGCCGTTCTCCCATTCCACAGTGACTGCGCGCCGCCCCGACATCGCCTGCCAGGTTGAATCTGCCACCACTGCGATCCCTCCCCACAGGTAATGCTGATGGCCGGAATTTTCCTTGCGCTCTTCGCCGAACAGAGGCGGCATCTCCACCACCGGCACTTCCACCACTTTCCGCACTCCCGGCGCAGCCGTTGCGCGCGACGCGTCAAAGGATTTCACGCGCGCCCCGAAAACAGGCGGGCGCGCTACGCTCGCATACAACATCCCCGGCAATTTCGTGTCGATCCCGTAGTGCGCCTCGCCGATGACGATGTGCTCTCCGTCCACGCGCTTCTTCTTGGTGCCTAAGAGGCGGTACTCCGCCGGCTTTTTCGGTGGCACGTCTTTTGGAACCGGCAAAGCCGCTGCTCTCGCTGCGAGTTCCCCGTATCCGAGTTTCTGTTTCGTCTTCGGATGTCGCACGGCACTATTGCGCGTTACACATTCACTCGCCGGGACGTTCCACGTGTTTGCTGCAGCCGTAACGAGCATCGCGCGCGCCGTCGCGCCCGCCTGCCGCAGCGGATCCCACGACGAGCGAATGCTGAAGCTCCCGCCCGTGGTTTGGTCGCCGAATTTCGCGTCGAGGTCCGCCTGCTCGACTTTCACGTGCGCCCAGTCCGCGTCCAATTCATCCGCCAGGATCATCGCCAGCGACGTCCGCGGCCCCTGCCCCATTTCCGACCGCGCAATCCAGAGATGAATGTCGCCGTTCGGCTCGATCTCAATGTAGGCATTCGGAGCGAATTTTCTTGCGGTCGCTTCTCCTGCGCTTGCGGGGGAGGGAAGACCGAGATGGAATCCAATCACGAGCGCCGCTCCGCCCGCCGCTCCCGTCTTCAAAAACTCGCGCCGCGAGAACTGCCCCACGTTCTTAGTTGTGGCACTCATCGCGTCTCTCCTTGCGCCGCAGTCTTGGGTGCTGCTGCCGAGGAGTGTTTCGACGCCGCTTCATGAATCGCGGCGCGGATCCGCTGATACGTCCCGCAGCGGCAGATGTGCCCGGAAAGCGCCTCGTCAATGTCCGCGTCGGTGGGGGAAGAATTTTTCGCCAGCAGCGCGGCGGTGGTCATGATCATGCCCGCCTGGCAATAGCCGCACTGTGGCACCTGCTCTTCGATCCAGGCGACTTGCGCGGGGTGGCTCCCGTCACGCGAAAGCCCCTCTATCGTCGTGACGCTTCGTCCGGCAACAGCGGAAATGCGCGTGGTGCACGAGCGTCTAGCCTCGCCGTCCACATGCACCGTGCAGGAACCGCACATCGCTATCCCGCACCCGAATTTCGTGCCCGTCAGTCCGAGCGTGTCGCGCAGCACCCACAGGAGCGGCGTGTCCGGACTCACCTCCACGGAATGGGCTTTCCCGTTTACGGTAATCTCTATGGCGTCCATTTTCCCTCCCGCGCCCCGCTCCGAACTCTAAGTTCAGACCCGCCAAAAATCAATTCGACTTTCTCATCCCGACGGCCGCGAATGCCGATAAAGATTGCGGCTCGCCGTGCGCGCCCGAAAAAGGTAAAATCTTCCCTGCCCAAATCACCCTAAGGAGTCCAGCATGAGCGCAACTTCCACAGCAGCGCCTTCCGCTTCGAAGATTGCCGAGATCAAGGAAAAAGCCCGCCTGCTCAGCGATTACTCCATGATGGCCACTACCGCCGCTGGCTCCGGCCATCCCACTTCCTGCATGTCGGCGGCCGAGCTTGTTGCCGGCACTTTCTTTTACGCCATGAAATTCGACCCCAGGAATGCCAACTCGCCGAATGGCGACCGGTTCGTTCTCTCGAAAGGCCATGCCGCTCCGGTGCTCTACGCCGCGCTCGCCGAAGCGGGAGTCTTTCCCCTTTCGCGCTTGATGACCCTGCGCGAATTTTCGAGCGAACTCGAAGGCCACCCCACGCCGCGCATTCACGGCGTGGATGCCGCCACCGGATCGCTCGGGCAGGGACTTTCCGTCGGCGCCGGCCTCGCCATCGGCGCGCGGCTTGATAAAAGTCCCACCCGCGTGTACGTGCTCATGGGCGACGGCGAAATGGCTGAGGGGCAGGTTTGGGAAGCGGCCGAATTTGCCGGCCACTACAAGCTCGAAAACCTCACCGCCCTTTGCGACATCAACGCGCTCGGCCAGAGCGAGCCGACCATGTATCAGCACGACGTGGAGACCTATCGGAAAAAATTCGAATCTGAGGGCTGGGCCGCCGAAGTGATTGATGGCCATGACGTCGCTGCCGTGCTCGCTGCACTCGATCGCGCCAAAGCCACCACGGGACGCCCGCAAGCGATCATCGCCCGCACCATCAAGGGGCACGGGTTCAGCCAGGTCGCCGGCAAGTTGAATTGGCACGGCAAGGCGTTTTCGAAAGAGCAACTCGCCGAGGCTCTGAAGGAAATCGGTCCTGCGCCCGCCATTCCGCCCGATCCCGGCAAATCCTACGAACGCAACCCTCTGCCGCAACCTCCGGATTTTCCCGCGCCGCCCGCTCCTGATTATCCCGCCGGTGCGTCAGTGGCCACGCGCGAGGCTTACGGCAATGCGCTGAAAAGGATTGGTGGCGTGAATTCTCATCTCGTCGCGGCTTCGGGCGACGTGAAAAATTCCACCTTCTCCGAAGTCTTCCAGAACGCTTTTCCCGACCACTTCTATCAAGGCTACATTGCCGAGCAGAACCTCGTAAGCCTCGGCGTCGGCCTCGCCGCGCGCGGCAAAGTGCCCTTTGTGGATACCTTCGCCTGCTTCCTCTCGCGCGCTTTCGACAACGTCCGCATGGCCGCCATCAGCCGCAGCAATCTCAATCTTTGCGGCTCGCACTGCGGCGTTTCCATTGGCGAGGACGGCCCCTCGCAAATGGCGCTCGAAGATATCGCCATGTTCCGCGCTGTCCACGGCTCGGCTGTCTTTTATCCCAGTGATGCCATCTCCACCGAGCGCCTGACCGAAATCATGGCGCGCCGTCCCGGTATCAATTACCTTCGCACATCGCGCCCGAAGACGCCCATCCTCTACTCCAAGGACGAAAAATTTCCCGTTCCAGGCTTCAAGGTCGTACGACAAAGCCCCCAGGACCGCGCCACCGTCATCGGCGCGGGCATCACCCTTCACGAAGCGCTCAAAGCCGCCGAACAACTGAAATCGCAAGGCATCTCCATTCGCGTCATTGATCTCTACTGCGTGAAACCGATTGACGGCAAAGCCCTCGCCGGGGAAATCAATGCCACGGCCGGCCGCCTCATCACCGTCGAGGACCACTGGCCCGAAGGCGGAGTCGGCGAAGCCGTTCTCTCGGCCCTCGCGCAGGCCGGCGTCGCGCCCGTGAAATCGCGCCTGCTCGCCGTGACGCGCATGCCGCATTCCGGCAAACCCGAAGAGCTCGTGGACGCGTTTGGAATTTCCGCGCGCCACATCGTCGAAGCCGTCCGCGAAATCGCCTAGCGCTCGCGCGGCGTTGTTGAAGTTCGGCCGCTCGCGGCTCGCTCGAAAATCGCGCCGTGTATCATCCCGGAACGTCCTGTTCCGCTCGGGCACGTACACCCTCTTCGTTTCTCCACGATGCGGTATAACTCCCCTGTTTGATTCGCCGGAGTAAATCCTCTTTGGGCACGCAAGTGCACGAATTCTCTCGGTATGAGTGTCCTCTCTGCCGCGCCAGGCCCTTCCGCCGCGAACGTTTCCTCTCGCGCTAAGCCCAAGCCCTACTCCATCGAGCGCCGCTTTCGCCTGATGCAAGCAGCCGTCGTCGCCCTCACTCTCTGGTTCGTCTCCGGCATGTTATTTTGGAATTTCCTGTTCGAAAAGCGCCTCTTCTCCTCGGTCGAGATGCTGCACTCCACTCTCGTCATCAATCGTGAATTTCATGAAAAACAAGAGATCGCCTGGCGCGCTTTCTGGGAAACCTACGACAATCAACCGGGCGCCACCCGCGAACGCTACGAAGAATCCGCCCGCTTAGCCAGCGACGCGCTCCACCAGTACGACCGCATTTCCTTGCCTCCCGACGAGCAGTCCGAAGTGGACCGCATTCAATCGCTCCAGAAAAAATTCCTCCGGCAAGCCAGCGCCATGCTCGCCGCCGCTCCCGGCGAGCCCGCCACGCTCGAACAGAAAGCCTCCGTCGCCCGCCTCGATCGCGATATTCACGCCGCCCTCGGCCGCCTCGAGGATCTCCAAATCCGCCGCCTCGAATCTCTCAACGCCGATATGGTCCGCTTCTGGCGCCTGCTCGAGCTCCTCCTCATCGCCTTCGCCATTTTCGCCATCGTCATGTGGGCCAAATTCCGCCACATGCACCGCCATCATCTTTGGGGGCCTCTCGAACACTTGCGCCGGATGGTCATCGAAGTCCACCGCGGTAATCTCGCCGTCTCCGGCGAAGTCCCGCAAAGCGTCGAGCTCGGCTCCCTCATCGGCGCCTTCCTCGAAATGGCCGCCGAAGTCCGCGAAGTCCGCGATTCCCTCGAAGAACGTGTCCTCGAACGCACGACCAAGCTCGAGCAGGCCCAATCCGAGCTCCTTCAATCCGCCAAGCTTGCCTCGCTCGGCCTGCTCGTCTCCGGCGTCGCTCACGAGTTCAATAACCCGCTCACTTCCATCCTAGGCTTCAGCGAAGTCCTCCTCGGCCGCAAGAATCTCGACCCCTCCACGCACGTCCCGCTCCGCACCATTCGCGACGAAGCTCTTCGCCTTCGCCATCTCGTCTCGAACCTCACCACCTTCGCCCGCCGTGCCCCTAGCCGCACCAGCCGCTTCGACCTTCGCCAGGCCCTCCTCCGCTTCACCGATCTGCGCGACTATCAGCTCCAATCGAACAATCTCTCTCTCCACATGGACTGCCCCCCCTCCCCCGTCTGGGTCGTCGCCGACGCCGATCAAATCATGCAGGTTCTCCTCAACCTCGCCCTCAATTCCGAACAGGCCATCAAATCCCGCGGCGAGCGCGGCGACATCTGGATCGCCTGCGGCGAGGACTTCGACGGCGCCTGGTTCAGGGTCCGAGACAATGGCGGCGGCATACCGCCCGAAGTCCGCGCCCACATCTTCGATCCTTTCTTCACCACGCGCCCGCCCGGCGAGGGCAGCGGCCTAGGCCTCAGCATTTCCTACGGCATCATCCGCCAGCACGGCGGCATCCTCACCGCCGAAACCAAATTCGGCGAAGGCTCCAACTTCACCGTCCGCCTTCCGCGCGCCGATCGGCCCGAGCGTCGGGCCTCT
>Ga0187781_10001686_pt1 | contig 16796 bp, 14 predicted proteins | sample 0715_SJ02_MP02_2_FD_132447 | JGI IMG/M metagenome (GOLD analysis project Ga0187781, IMG submission 132447) | Tropical peat soil microbial communities from peatlands in Department of Meta, Colombia - 0715_SJ02_MP02_20_MG | ecosystem: Environmental > Terrestrial > Soil > Wetlands > Peat | place...
GCCGGCACCGGCAAAACCGCTATGGCCCGCGCGCTCTCTGGCGAAAAACAGATTCCGCTCATCGCCATCGATGGCCCGCAGCTTTACTCCAAGTGGCTCGGCGACTCCGAACGCGCCCTTCGCGAAGTCTTCAAAAAAGCCCGCCGTGCCGCGCCCTGCATCCTGTTCTTCGACACCATCGATGCGCTCGCACCCAAAGCTGCCTCCGAACAACTCGCCACCGATGTCTACCAGCGCATCCTCAGCCAACTCCTCCGTGAAATCGATAATCTCCGCGACGTAAAAGGTGTAATCCTCCTCGCTGCCACCGACCGCGCCGAACGCGTTGAGCCCGCCTTACTTCGCAGCGGTCGATTCGACTATATCCTGCCCTTTTCTCTGCCTGATGCCGCCGATCGCGCCGCCATTCTCAAGCTCTGCTGCCGCCGCGTGCCTCTGGACTCCGATGTCGACTTCGACGAATTAGCTGCGCAAACCGAAGGCATGACCGGCGCGGACATCGAGAGCCTGTGCAAGAAAGCCACCCTCTCCGCCATCGTGGAATTTCAGCACGGCGCTCGCCCCGCGCCCTTCGTCGTGATGAAAAACGATTTCCTGTCGATTCTTGGTTCGAACCGTGCTTCCGGGCAAATCGAGGTTGTGAACGGAAGAACCGAGCGCGTCAAAAATTTCCCGGCAAAGGCCTTTTCCAATACCAGGTACTGACGAGGACTGCATATGAGTTACACAGAACTGACCGTTTGGACCCGCGGCATCATCATGGATAAAGAAGGTCGCGATATCGTCAACTCCATCGCTGCCTCAGCGCGCATTGAGGGCAAGTACGCGCAGGCGATGGAAAATTATGTCGACAATCCCGACCGCACCAACGCCCCCACCCGCAAATACTGCCGCGTCAGCGACACCATTCTCGAAAACGAGCTGACCTACGAGAACGAACATCCCAACATCGTGGTGCTTGTCGAGGGCACCATGGTCAAGGGCTGGGATTACATGCGCGGCATGCCCCCCGGCGGCACGCTGGTCATCAACACGCATTACACCCCGGACTACATGATTCGTTTCGTTCCTGGTGCCGAGCGGCTCAAGCAATTGGTTTGCGTGGATGCCGCCAAGCTCGCCGATCACAAATGGCTGTACTACCGCCTCGGCCAGCTCGGTCTGGATCGCCTCTCCACCGAAGGCGCCGCCGAGCGCAGCAAAGCTATTGCGCCGGACATCGCCGCCCCGCTGATCGCCGCCGTCGTGAAGTCCACCGGCATCGTCAAGCTTGAAACCATCACCCCGATGATCGCCAACAAAAAAGCCTTCGAAATGGCATTAAACGAACTGCACATCATGCCGCTGAACCAAGTGGCGGCATAAAGGAACACGAAGAGGACTCATGTCGACTAAAGGCACGCGCATTCCCGATTGGCTCACCGTACCCTTCGCGGGCATCACTCCTGCTCCCACGCAGGAGAAGGGGCAAGACCTGTTCCCCACCGGCAACTGGCGCGCCATTCGGCCGGTCTATCGCGACAAGCTCCCTCCCTGCAACAACGCCTGCGGCACCAACGAAAAGATTCAGGGCTATCTCGATCTGGTGAAGCGCGGCAAATATCTTGACGCTTACGCGCTCATCAAGGAAGACATGCCCTTCCCGTCCGTGACCGGCCGCGTCTGCTACCACCCGTGCGAGCAGGCCTGCAACCGCGGGCAATACGACGAAGCCATCTCCATCCGCGCGGTGGAGCGTTTCCTCGGCGATCTTGGCCAGTCTTTGCCAAAGGACGTGGTCAAACCCGGCAAACCTAACGGCAAGAAAGTGGCCGTGGTCGGCTCTGGTCCCGCGGGTCACAGCGCCGCTTACCAACTCGCGCGTCTCGGCTACAAGGTAACCATTCTTGAAAAATCGCCCAAGGCCGGCGGACTCAATCGCGGCGGCATCCCTGATTGGGTTTTACCGCAGCACGTCCTCGATCGCGAGATTGAACGCCTCATCGAGCTCGGCATCGCCATCAAGACCAACTGCGAAGTCGGCAAGGACGTTTCTTGGGACAGCCTGAAAAAGGATTATGACGCTGTTGTCTTGGCCGTCGGCCTCACCGAGCCCAACAGCATCCGCGCCGAGGGCGAAAACAAGACAGGCGTAATCTACGGCCTCCCGTTCCTGCGCGACATCGGCATGGGCACTTCCAAAGTGAAGCTCGGTCCTCGCGTCGCGGTCATCGGTGGCGGCAACACCGCCATCGACTGCGCCCGCGAAGCGCTGCGCCAGGGCGCCGTCGAAGTCACTATGATCACCGTCGAAGCCAATCCGCAGGAAATGCCCTGCGTGCCCGAAGACCTCCACGACATGCTCGAAGAAGGCGTGGAGCTGATGCATGGCCGCGCCGTAACCGTGGTCCACGGCAATGGCAATGTAGAAGCCCTTCAGCTTCACCCCGCCAAGTTCGCCGGTGCTATCAACGCTTCGCCCATCAACATCAATCGTGACGTTCCCGGCGAGCGCTTCGCCGTTGACAACGTTATCATTGCTGTCGGCCAGCACGCCTCGCTCAACTGGCTGCCCGCCGAATTCAAAACCGAACGCGGCACCATCAAGGTCGACCGCTTCGGCCGCCTCGGCAACACCAACTTCTTCGCTGCCGGCGACATCGTTCAACTCGGCTCCGGTCAACCACTAATGGTCGTCAACGCCGTCGGCGACGGCAAGCGCGTGGCCTTCAACCTCGACAGGTGTCTGCGCGGCGAAGCTCTTGAGCCCCGCAAAATCGCCATCGACGTCATTATGGATCTCAACCGCATGAACATGACCTACTTCCCGCACTTCCCGCGCGTCAATCAGGGCATGCTGAATCCCACCAGCCGCAAACAAACCCAGGACGAAGTAATCCTGTCGTTCAGCGAAGAGCAGGCCGTCGAAGAAGCCAGCCGCTGCTTCAGTTGCGGCACCTGCAACGCCTGCGACAATTGTTATCTCGTGTGTCCCGAACCGTGCATCGTGCGTCCCGCGCGCTCCAACGGCCTCTACAAAATCCTGGTGGATTATTGCAAAGGCTGCCGCGTCTGCATCGAGGAATGCCCGACAGGCTGCTTAGAGGGCGTCCCGGAGCTCGATTTCGACACCGGCGTCGTCCGCATGGATACGGCATTCGCGATCACCCAAGGGCTGCATGGCCGGCAAGCCCAGCAACTCGTCAATCTGGCCGCTGGCCCGGCGAAGGAGCTCTGACATGGCAACAGCCACGGAAGCGTTGAAGAAGAAAACCGTTCGCATGAACGGCTGCGTCGCCGCGGCTCAAGCAGCAAAGTACGCTGACGTCGACGTCATCACTGCCTACCCCATCCGTCCGTACACCGCCACGATGATGGCGCTTGCACAAATGGTCGCCAACGGCGAACTCGACGCCGAATACATCGTCGCGGACAGCGAGCACTCTCAGTTGAGCATCGCGCACGGCGCATCCTCCAGCGGCGCACGCGTCTTCACCGGCAGTTCCGGCGTTGGCGTCCAGTTCGCCTACGAACTGTACTCGCCCATTTCCGGCAGCCGCATGCCCGTGCAGATGATGATCGCCGACCGCACCCTCGATCCTCCGGGTGACTTCGGCTCCGAGCACACCGACGCGCTCTCCACCCGCGATATGGGTTGGCTCATGGGTTGGTCCTGCGACGCGCAGGAAGCCTTCGACAATCACCTGATGGCCTACCGCATCGGCGAAGATCATCGGGTCCTTCTTCCGCAGATGGTCTGTCAGGACGGCTTTTTCGTCTCGCATATCACCCACGACGTCGAGCTTCCCGACCCCGGCCAAGTGAAAGAATTTCTGCCGCCCTACAAACATCCCTATCCGCTCGACCCGCGCCACCCGGTATCCCACGGCCCGCAGATCATGCCGGAACAGGGCCCGCCGCTGCAGTTGGAACGCGCCCGTGCCATGGAAGGTGCCATGCCGGTCATCGAAGAAATTCATGACGAGTTCGCGCGCATCTTCGGCCGCCGCTACGACCCTTGGCTCGAAGAGTACAAGACTGACGACGCCGAGGTGGTCTTCTTCCTTCAGGGTGGCCATGCGGTTACCGCGCGTTTCGCCATTAATCACATGCGCGAGAAGGGCATAAGAGTCGGCATGGTTCGTTTGCGCACCATCCGGCCGTATCCCACGGACCGCGTTTGCGAAACGCTCAGCCGCTTCAAAGTGGTCGGCGTCATCGAAACCAACATGGGCCTTGGCAGCGTCAGCAGCGGCGGTTCGCTCTACGCCGAAGCTGCCGCCGCCCTCTACGAAAGCCCGAAGCGCCCGCTGATCATTTCCTTCATGGCCGGTATGGGTGGCGAAGCCATCGTCCTGAAGGAGTTCTATTGGATGGCGGAAAAAATGACCCAGGCACAGAAGCGCGGCAAGATCGAAAAGCGCACCCACTGGGTCGGATTTGAAGAGTAGCAGCGGCTTTACACCGCTGCGGCGGAGGGTAAACCCGCCGCCACGCCACTTCTGGGTTTTGTAGGGCCCGCCATCTGAGACGGGCCGCCAAGTAGAAATTGGCAAGGCAGAAGCGATTTTAGAGAGTTTCTTGAGGGGATTTTCAGGAGGAACCGACATGCCAGCAATTGAAGTCCAGCGCCAAACCCTTCCGATTCTCGGCAACCCGAATCAGGGCGCGCGTTTCTACAATCCCGACGTGCCCGCGTCGGAGCCCTTCGTCCCCGGCCACCGCACTTGCGCCGGATGCGGTCCCTCCATCCAGTACCGCATGACCAGCAAGGCCTCCGGCGACAACACCATCTTGGTCGGCCCGACCGGATGCATGTACGTCGCCAACAGCTCCTATCTCTGTACGCCCTACAACGTGCCCTGGGCGCACACGCAGATCGGCAGCTCCGGCAGCTTCACCGCGGGTGTCGCCGCTGCCTACGAAGCCATGATTCGCAAAGGCAAATATAAGGGCACGTACCCGAACGTCATCTGCGAAGCGGGCGACGGCAGCGCCTCGGACATCGGCCTCGCCTCCATCTCCGGCGCGCTCTATCGCAATCACGACTGCTTGATCATCTGCTACGACAACGAGCAGTACGCCAACACCGGTATCCAGGCGTCTTCCCGCACGCCCTACGGCGGCATGACCACCTTCTCGCCTCCGGGGCCGAAGGTCCCCGAAGCGAAGACTCTTTATCCGAAGGACCTCGCGCGCATGATGGCCGCAGGTCACCCGCACTGCTACGTGGCCACCGCCAGCGTAGGCTATCCCGTCGACTTGATGAACAAAGTCCGCAAAGGCCTGAATCATCGGGGAGCGGCGTTCTTGATGGTGTACACGCCCTGCCAGAAGGGCTTCGTCTACGAGACGCCGCGCTCCATCGACCTCGGCCGCCTCGTCGTTGAAACCGGCCTATATCCCATTTGGGAATGGAATCCCGAAAAGCGCGAATACGACTACAGCTTCCGCCCGCAAAACATGCGCCCCGTTTCCGAATACCTGAAGCTCCAGGGCCGCTTCGGTCACCTGCACGCCGAGCACATCGCTAACTTGCAGCAGTTCGCCAATCGCCAGTGGCAGATGATGGGCGTTCAGTTGCCGGAAGCGCTGATCAAAGCAGCGGATCCCAAGAACCAAATCAATATGGCCGCGGCTGCCGAAGCCGAGGCGGTGGCGCACACACTATGAGCACAACAAACGCAAAAGACGCAGCCATGGCCGCCAACGTTTCCGCTTCTGCCGCATCCGGGCAGGAGAGCTACGTCGTCGCGGAAGGAAAAAAGCGCGGAGCCACGCGCGAAGTGCGCAGCGAAGCCGCCCACGACCGCTACTTCACCGTTCTGAAGGTGCACGGCGGCGGCGCCATCCTCACCGACAATTGGCACACCAACGAGGTCCTCAGCCATCTGCGCAACAATTTCGAAGGCATCACCTTCGCCATGCGCACGCTGGAGGCTTGGGGCGCGATGATCGAAAACGACAGCCGTGCCTACTACACCGCTGGCGGCCGTGTCTGGGTGCTCGACCTGGAACCTTGCGCCGGCAAGAAGCCCCGCCTGCCCAACACCGGCAAGGCGTAGTGGCGGGGTAGTGGCGGGTCTTTAGACCCAGTGTGAGGAGTCCGTTGTCATCCCGAACCCGGTTGCCCGCTTTTGGCGAACGGTGGTGAGGGATCTGCTTTTCCAATGTTTTCACACGCACTCTTTAGACCACGTTCTCCAGGTGCCACGCAAAGGATGACTTTCTCTTGAGCCGTATTCTCCTGATCGACGACACTCCCGAAATCGCGCAGCTGCTGACTTTTGCGCTCCGCGATCGCGGCCACGAAGTTTTCGCCGAAGGTTTCACCGATACGGTGAACGACTTGATCGACGAGCTGAAAGCCAACGCCCTCGTGCTCGATTGCAGCACCTTCGCCATGAGCGACGGCCTCTTTGAGATTGTGCGCGGCAATCCAAAACACTCCGATCTGCCGGTCGTGATCATCAGCGACACCCCGGAAATAGCCGACGCGAGCCTAACGAAGCGCAACGCACAAAACGTCTTGCTGATCCCGAAGCCGTTCACCGGCTCACAGGTCGCCCGAGCCCTCGGCGATCTTCTACGGGTGTAGTGGCGGGTCTTCAGACCCGCTGGTGTGCCCCACATGCCGGTTTTGCATGTGGGCTCTTAAGGGTTTGCCGCCCGGGGGGCACGCCTTTTGCAGTAATTGGAGTAGCAGCGGCTTTACGCCGCTGCCCCGAATGTCCCCGGGCGAGATGAGGCCACCGCTTGCCACAAGGTAGCTTTAGCGTGGCCGTGGAAGCCCCCGACTTCAGTCGGGGGAGCGAGTTCTTCAGAACTCGCGACGTCCAAAGCGGCTCTTAATCATAGGGGCTTCAGCCCCTGAGGCGATTCGCGTGTGGAGCATGGATCAATGGCAATACCTGGACAAGGAGGTCGTCACCGACCCGAAGAACCGCCAATGGACCGTCGCGCTCATGGACGTGCTCGGCCAGGAAGGCGATCCCGACATCCCAAATAAACTGCTCGAACTGCAATACGCCTCCGGCCGCTATTTCACGCTGATCTATTCCGCCAGCGGTTCCCTGCAACGCGAACGCGGCTACGCCACGCTAGCCGAAGCCGAAAAGGCCTTCGATGACCTGCGCATCGCCGTAATCGACGGCAGCCTCGATCCTTCCCAGCCCGCCTTCCGCCAAGACCTCGAAGAGTAGGGACGGCCTTCTGAGGCCGTCCGCGGCTGAACCAAATCGAACTACTTACAACTTACAACTTAAAACTAAAAACTGTTTCACCGCCCCGGATTCAAATCTCTCATAATCACATTCAAAACCTGCCCCGCCCGCCGGGCATCCTGCTCGCTAATGGTCGCCTCCGCGGCGTGGTCCTCTCGATAACGCCGCGCGACTTCCGGCAATCTGACCCACCCGCCGCGAATGAGTCCTGCCGTTTCCGCCACCGCCAACCGCGTCTCGAACGGCCAATCCGCAATCTTCCCGGCCGGCGCACCTGAACTCGCAAGCGCGCTCGCTCCTCTGTGCTCTAATGCGTCAGTAACAATCGCCTCTAAAACTCCGCACGATGTCCGCAGCGCCACCTCATAATCCCCGCCCTCCAGCGCGCGCCGGCTCTCTCCATACGCTTGCTCCAGCACCGGCCGCAATTCGCCGTTGTGTACAAAATCAAATCGCCGTGGCGTCGGCTCCATCGTCGTTGTGACCATTGGTGGATTTTCTGCGTTCAACAGCGAAGTCACCGCCCGCTCCAGCACGCCCAGCAATCGCTCCACCATTTTCTCCGGCGACGTTTTTTCCAGCGTTTGCCCCGAAACAGAACGCATCAAAAACGCGTCAGTAAACGCGCGCGCCAGCCAGTGCGCTTTGCTTCCTCCGGACAGCTGGTTGATTGCGATCCCGCACTGCTCCTGCCAAATGCGCGTCGAGGAAACTGCGACTGCATTTGTGGAATCCCGTGCCAACAGTTCCCGCAATTCCCGCCCGCGGCGCATCAACGCATCGAGTTGCGCCAGAGAGGTCTCAACCTGTTTTTTCAGACTCTCGCCATTCGTACCGCCGTTGGTCTTGGTCACCGGAGCCGCTCCCTTTGCTTCTCCCTGTACCAGATGCTATTGCTGTAAGCCTTTAGCTCTCAATTCATTGCGCCGCAAGAGAAGCGAAAAACCGGTTCGGGACATCCAGCTATTGACAGTGCGGAATCACAATGCTAAATTGCCGACCCGCTAAGTGGTTCGCTCATCGGACCAGTTTACCATGTTCCTGTGCGCCGTTCCGCTGGCCGGCTTTCTGGGGTAGAGTTTTGCGACCTTCTTCGCAATCGATACTGAGTGCTGGGTTCCTGCGGTTCGTCTTCGCATCCGGCCGATAGTCAATTTTGGGGGTTGTCTATGGCTGCATCCTCTCCTCAGGCGTTGATTCATCCCTCCCGCGTGATGAACCGTTGGGTGCAGTTGGTTGCGGGAATCATCGCCATGATGGCGATCGCCAACCTGCAATACGCTTGGACCCTGTTCACCAAGCCGATTCAAGCCCATCTGCATGTTTCGTTGGTGGCCGTGCAATGGACGTTCACGCTGTTCGTTTTTCTGGAGACCTGGCTGGTTCCTTTTGAAGGCTATCTCGTCGACATCATCGGTCCGCGTTTGATGTTGGGCCTGGGCTCCTTCATGGTGGCCCTCGGCTGGATCGGTTCGGGCCGTGCCGAAAGCATTCACGCTTTGTATTTCTGGTACGGCGTGGGCGGCGTGGGCGCGGGTATCGTTTACGGCGGCGCGATCGGCAACGCCTTGAAATGGTTTCCGGACTATCGCGGCCTTTGCGTCGGCCTCACTGCGGGTGCTTACGGAATCGGCACGGCCAGCACCATCGCTCCCGTGGCCTCCATGTTGAAGGCTTTCGGTTACCAGCACACCTTCATCGTTTGGGGATTCATTCAGGGCATCGTGGTTTTGATTTGTGCGCTGTTCTTGGCGCGGCCTCCCGTAGGATGGACGCCTCCAAACTGGAAGGAAAAAGAAGCCAAGATCCGAGTAAAGCTGAAACTTTCGTCCGTGGACATGACGCCCCTGGAGATGTTGCGCCAGCCCTCCTTCTATGTGATCTACCTGATGATGACCATGCTGGCCTTCGGCGGCCTTGTCGTTACCGCGCAACTCAATCCCATGGCCTCCAGCTACCACGTCGATAACGTCGTCGTGCTGTGGGGCATGACCGCTCTGGTGTTGGCCATCACTGTCGACCGCTTGATGAACGGCTTAACCCGTCCTTTCTGGGGCTGGGTTTCCGACCATATCGGCCGCGAGAACGCCATCTTTTACTCTTTTATACTGGAGGCCGCCTGCGTATTTGGACTTCTGCAGTTGATCGGTCATCCTGTCTGGTTCGTTGCCCTTTCCGGTCTGTGCTTTTTCGCTTGGGGCAATATCTTCTCCTTGTTCCCCGCGATTACCGGCGATTTGTACGGTCACCGTTGGGCCACCACGAACTATGGAATGGTATATACGGCCAAGGGTTTGGCCGCGGCGTTCGCCGGTCCGGGCGCTGCCTGGCTCTACGCTAAGACTGGCTCTTGGAACAAAGTGTTCTGGGCCATGATTGTTTGCGATCTGCTCGCCGCTTTCATGGCGCTGCTATGGCTCAAACCCCTCGCCGCCCGCACCGTAGAGGCAGCGAACGGCACAGCCCCGGCAATCGGGCTGGCCGAACCCTTGAAAGCCAAAAGCGTCAGCGCATGAAGCATGCCGTCTGCAAGATGGCGTTCTGACTTCCCGCCTGCGACTCAGCGCTGCGCGTCAGGCGCTTACCGTCTTTTCCAACTGTTCCAACAGCTTCTGGTAATGGAGTCTTCCCTTGGGAAGCACCTTCACGTTGAACTCCCCGTTGGTAAAGTAAGCCGGCCAGTCGTTAGTGTTCCGCACGCGCTCGAAACTCACGGGATGATAGCCCTCGCCGACCGTCAGGAACTTGATTAACGCCGCTTGTTCCCGTGGCAGGGTGTACAACGCGTCGAGCACTTCATTCCAGTCGCAGTCGAAACAGCTTGCCTTCGCGTCCCGCCAAAGTTCGGATATGCTTGTCGCCCTGCCCAAGTCGTGATTCTCTGCCGAAAGTCCGAACCCCAGGATGAACCACTGCAGCATCTCGTTGCGCGTCATGGGACAACTCCGCTAAATCGCTTAACCGGCAAACGCTTGATCTTCCAGGTCCGGGGCCTGACCAACTCACTGTGCATAGATTCCGAGTTGCTCGGTGGTATACAGCACCTTTGTCCAGCGGTTGTCAGTGATATGTTTCACGCTTGTTTGGTCGCCGAAAACAAAACTCCGCTGACGGTTCCCCACAACGGGGACTCCGGTGACTCCAGGTGATTCGAGTCTTGACAGGTCTCCCGGTAAAGTCGATCACTTCCTCTTCAGCATTTTGGCCTGGCGCGAATCGTCTTTCGCACCGGCCGTGTCGCCGTGCTGCAGTTGCGCGTCCAGGTCGTTGGCCTTGCCTTCCCAGATGAACGTTTTGTCGCGTGCGGCGCGAGCATCGGGCGCGTCCGGCATAAGTTCAAGGTAATGCCGCATATGACCTAGAGCGTTGGTGTAGTCCCCGATTTCTGCGCAGATCATTGCGGCATTGAAATAGCCCTCCGGCCAGAGCGGGAACATCTGGAGACCCGCTTCGTAGTTCTTCACCGCAGTATCGAAATTCTTGTTCTGAAGAGCGTCCTCGGCAAGCACCGAGTATTTCCGGGCCTCCTCCGGAAATGCGGGCTTAGTCGCCAACGCGCGCCAGGCTGCGGCGTTTACTTTGAACCCTGCCCATTCCGAAGCGTCCGTAGGATTGCCGTTCTTCGTTTCCACGACGAGCCGGTTTACGGAATCCACAAACAGCCGCGCGTTCGTCCAATCGGAGTCCGCAGGCCGGGAACTGTAGCCGCGATAGCCGAACAGGAACAACCGCTCGCCACTCGTGTCGGTTGGGCCGTTGCCCACGGCTACCTGCACAGCGTACCCGTTGAATTGGTGCTTCAGGATGCACGCGTGATCCACATCCTGAAACCGGAAATAGCGCATCGTGGAAAACGGCTGACCCTGCTCCGTGACTCCGCCATCCAGGTACTGGAACATCTGCGGCAGCACGCGAACGTGCTGAATAGGTTCCACGTTCTTCAACCCATAGCCATCCCGGTTCATGCGTTCGAGCGAAAGCACGAGGTTGCGGCGAGCATCAACGACGCTCATCTTCAGCGCCGCTTCCGAAATGCCGTCTTCATCCTTCAGGCATCCGCGCCGATCGCGCACCGCTTCTTTTCTTACCCTACTACTTGCCCCGGCCATTTCCTTGGCAGTGACAACGGGCGAGGGTGAACCACACAGCAAAATCAACAACGAAAAAAACAACGACACTATGAGTATGTTGCGGGCCGCAGAAACGTGGAACATGGGCGCTTCTCCTTCGATACATTCGTCAGCGCACGGGAATGCCTGTGCATCCAACCCGTGCGTTGTCTCGAACTTCACTGATCCTTCTCCGCTGGCGACGGGGATGACCGCAGATTTCTCCATCGCCAGCGAAAATCCGTTAGCGCTTCGTCACTGCGGCTGTGCTGCCTGGCCGCGAATCAGCTGGAAAGTCGACTGGTACGCTTTGTCCACTTTCGATAGTCCGTCGGTGCGCGCCTTGTCCTCCGCAGCCTTTTCGTCCGCGGACACCCGGTCCCACGCGTCCTGAACAACCTGGCGCCGCTCCGGATGCAGCCGGAACTGATCTTCGAGCGGCGTGAGCTTGTCGATCTTCGCTGCGGCCGCGAGTTTTTCCAGTTCTGCTTGATACGCCAGGATGGCCTGCTTGTGTGCGTCCGCAAGCCCTTGGTAGTAGTCGAACGCCACATGTTCATTCGCGTACTGTAGTTGGTCGTCGATGCTCTGCTGGAAAGCGTGGTCGCTCTTATAGCGGACCAGCAATTCCGGCGCGTACTGTTGAACGGCGCTCGTATTCAGGAGCGCCCTCTCCGTCGCCACTGGGTAGTCATCTGGTCGGTCGTTGATGTGCACAGCGCGTTGTACGGCCCAGTCGTCCCAGGCCTTCAGCTCGGTTTGTACCTTCTGCTCCTCGCGCAAGGGGTTCAGCAGCGGCGGATTGGGATCCTGCGGAAAGAGCCTCGGTGGCGGAAAGGTGTTGGATTGCGCGCTGGACGGACCGGGGAACAGAAATTCCTTGAGGTCGTCCATGCCGGAATTTGGCGATGGCGGAGGTGCCAGAGCAGGCGGGATAGCGCTCGAGGGAATTGCTGTCCCCGGTTCGCGCAGCAGCGCAGGCGTCGAGCCTTGCCCGAGTTGCGCCGGCCCTGGCGGCAGTGGCTGGTCGAAGCCCACACGCGCCTTTGCCGATGCATCTTCCAGTCCGCCTGCCGATGCGGCCGCTTGCGAAGCCTCCGCTTGCTGTTGCAGTGGCGCCGGTGCCTCCGACGGTAGTTGTCCCGTCATACCCGTGGACGGAGGTTGCACCGGGGGATTCGCAGCTCCTGCCAACAAAGCCTGCTGCTGGTCCGGTGGCAGTTTGCTGACGTAGTCAGCTACATCCGCCAACTGCTGCGGCGTCATTTTGCTGGGATCAAAGGTAGTCACTGGCGGAGTGGGTGCGCTGCCGTTATCGTTTGGTGCGTCATTCACAGGAGCCGGAGGCGTGGCGGATGCGCTTGCTGGCTGACCCAGCTTCAGTTGAAGGCCTGAGCCTCCCGAGTTGCCATCGGTGTAGATTCCCGGCAACCCGGAAATTCCACGCAGCACCCACTTGCCGTCTTCATTTACATAGAACCCTGGCGAACGGTTATCCGCGGTCCCAAGTTTCAGCTGCAAGCCAGAGCCGCTCGTGCCGATGTCCTTTAGTTGGAGATTAGGCAATCCACTCAGTTTCAGCGTGACCAGCAGACGGTTGTACATTTGCGCCAGGCGTCGCGCTTCTTCTTCCCGGTGCTGCCGCTCGGCCTCCGCCTGACGCCTCGCGATTTCCTGCAGCAGCAGTTGTTTCTGCGCCTCTGCTTGCGGGTCGGAATGTGGACCTCGCAGCCAGTTGCCCAGCGCCGTACCCAGGGCATAGCCGAGTTGGTAAGCGGCTTGATTCATCGCTGCGTTCCCGCCCGTGCCGGAGGAACCTCCGCCGCTTGAGGGGCAATTCCCCTGCACCGTCACCCAAACGCTGCCGTTCCAGCACTGCGATACTCCGGCAAATTGTCCCTGTACTTGCCCCCACGCTGCGGGTACCCCAAGCACCAGCACAAACAGCGCAATCAACAAGGTCTTCTTCATGGCTTGGCCTCCAACAACGACCTCTTTGCTACGCCTGAGACTCTGCTTTCACGGCCGAACGCTCTTCCCTCTAGTCCCGTGCGCGGATTCAGCGCAAATCTAGGCATGGCAAGACCGTGCGTTTCGTTTATTTGCTCGTAGTGGACAAGTTGGTTAGGGAGCTGCGGAGGGTGAGGAAGTTCCCCGGGGCTATCCAGCCCAAGGTGCGTGCGCATTGGCTAGGTGCCGGGAGCGAGTTTGTATGCCTTTACGCCTTCTCTGGATACAAATGAAGCGAACCACGACACAACCGGCGGTTTGGGGAGGCACCTGGCAGCGTTTTTCATTGGACCCTCCGCGGCCCAATGTGGCTTACCCAAAGGGTAGGACTAGTACTTCGTTAACAAGATTTTCGCTCCGCGCCCCACCACGGTCAACGAAGAACCCCTCTCGCGTGTCGTTCCGGTTATTGATTGCAAATAATTGCGGCGTCGATGTGTTGGATGTGCACAACTTCGCCGGCGGGAGGAACCCGGCAGAACCTCTAATCACTCGAAAACCCGCCTAGGGCGGATCTTCAGCACTCCCGGAACGGTATAAACCTCAACCGTGCATCTTGCGGAATGCCGCCAGGCAGCGCTCCGCGGTCTCCATTTCCGGATAATCGCTTCCCTCTTGTTCGATCAGGTAAAACTCAATTCCGCCGGTGCTCTCGGCTGCCGCGAACAGTTTTGTCCACTGCGTCACGCCTTCCCCAAACAGCACCTTGTAGCCTTTCTGCGGAGACCACTCCTTGCAATGCATCGAATGGATGCGCCCCGGGTTCGCTTCCACCCACGCCACCGGATCACTCCCAGCCGCCAGGCAAGTGCCCACGTCCAGTTGCAACATCACGCTCTTTTCCGTGTTTGCGGCTAGAATCTCCATCGGCCTCTTCCCGCCCACCGGCCTCCATTCCGCATCATGGTTGTGATACCCGGCGTGCAACCCTTGTCGGTTCATGGTTTGGTTCGCGTGATTCAGCAAGTCCGCAATGCGCTTCCAGCCGTCCTCATCCTTAATATCCTCGCCGGGATGCGCCAGCACGATGTAACGCGAGCCAATCGCCTGGCTCAATTCGATGGCCTTGTTGATCCCTTCCGGCTTGAGGGCTTCCACACCGTTGTGCGTCGAATAGCAGCGTACGCCCAGGCTGTCCAGCTCCTTGCGCACCTCCTTGGCGTAATCGAGCGTCCACTGATAATACGGCGCGTAGAACTCCATGCATTGGTAGCCCATCTTCGCTACGCCGCGCACCGTTCCCATCAGGTCCTTTGCCAACTCGCCCCGAACAGAATAAAGTTCCAGCCCAACCGGAATATTTTCTTTAGCCGCCGCGAGCGACGCCCAAAGTGGCGCCGTCGCGGTGATTGCGAGAAACGAACGTCGAGACAACGTATCGTGTGTCTTCATAATGGCGAACCCTATCACAGTCCACGAACAGTTCAGGTGACTGCGGTCACTCCTTCACCGCGCCGTATCCAGCCCCTACGCTACTCGGCCACGGCGGGCTGCCTTTACATGGAAAGCGAGCCCTCCCGAAAGTCGGATTTGTCCAGCCAGACGTTCATAAGCACCGGCCTGCCCGACCTCGCGGTCTCCCGCGCTGCCGCAAGGGCGCCGCATGTCTGCTCGTCCCGTTTCACGAGAAGCCCTGCGGCCCCGAACCCTTCTGCGACGGCGTGGTAATCAGTGCGGCCCAGCACTGTGCCGACGTCGTCTTTGAGAAACCTTACTTGATCGCGCGCAATTTGTGACCAGCTCGCATCGTTTCCTACAACGGCGATTACCGGAATGTGGTGGCGCACGAAGGTGTCCAGCTCGGCAAGTCCGTACCCGAATGCGCCATCACCAAAAAGGACCCAGATCTCGCTCCCCGGCCGAGCCGTGGCTGCGCCTAGCGCGAAGCCTGCGCCGACGCCCAGCGTCCCGAAAGCTCCTGGGTCGAGCCACGCGAGTGGCCCGCGCGGGTGAACTATGTAGGATGCGCTGGCGACGAAATCCCCGCCGTCCGCGACGATGATCGCGCTGTCGCCGGCGGCCTTGTCGAGCTCGCGAAAGAACCGGATAGCGTTTACAAGATTGCCTTGCGCGCAGACCCGGTTGTTGATCTCAGTTTCCCGCTCCAGGTCGCGCTCTCGAAGGCTTGCTATCCACTCGTGCCAGCGTTTCAGCACGACCGGCGAGTTCCCAGCCAATTGCTGTAGAAACCGTCCGGCGTCGCCGATAGCCGCGATGGCCGGCCGCCGATTCATGCGCGCTTCCGCCGCGCTGCGATTTGCCGCGATCAGCTTGGCCGACCGGCGCACATGGCGGCCGTAGTCCAGTCGGAAATCGCAGGGAACTCCTGCGAGAATCACGCAATCCGATTCGCGAAGTGCCTTGCGGCGGGCGTGGTGCATCTGCAGCGGATGCTCGCGGCCGAGTAACCCGCGTGCCGTGCCCGACAGGTACACCGGGATTCCAAGTCGCGACACCGCCTCAGCGATGCGTTCGGCTTCGCCGGCAATCGCGAGCGCTTGGCTGCCAATCACCATCACCGGTCGCTCGGCTTTCGCAATCGTCGCGGCAGCGGACGTTACGCTGGAATGGGAAGGCAGGGGCACTGAGACCACGCGGCTCCGCGGTTCGGAGTCATCTCGGCCGCCTGCAAACATCTTGTTGAAGTGCCGATGGAGATACGACCGCAGCATCCGATCCTGAATCGACTCACCCTTGCCGGCCGCATCCACGTACCACTGTTTGACCAACTCCTCGGGGTACAGCAGGTCGACCGGGCATTCAATAACCACCGGGCCACGCACACCTTCGCACGCGACCGCAAAAGCATGTTCTATGGCGGGCGCGAGTTCCGAAAGGCGCCGCACCCTTGTAAACAGTTTTGTGTGTGGTGAGACGAGCGCTCGCTGGTCGACATCCTGCAGCGCGCCTCGGCCCCGGAGCACTGTGGGTACGGCGCCCGCAAATATCACCACCGGTGATTGAGCGAGCTGCGCGTTCTTGAGTGCCGTGATAGTGTTTGTCAGGCCCGGCCCGGCGGTCACCGCGGCAACACCGACAGATCCGGTCAACCGTGACACCGCATCGGCCGCAAAAACTGCCGTTGCTTCATGCCGGCAATCCACTACTCGCAAGCCCTGCGCCTTGCACCCCGTAAGAATCGGGGAGATGTGCCCGCCGCAAAGTGTAAAGACGCATGAGACACCGTGCACCTTGAGCGCCGCGGCGATGCGGTCGCCTCCGTGCGTGTAGCTCCCGTTGTTTTCCATGCAAGCTCTTCTCTAGCCGTGGCTGGCCAAATGTTCCCGGACCAGCTCTTTGTAGTCGATTTTCCCAATGCGCGTCTTCGGCAAGTCGCGCCGGAACTCCACTTCGCGCGGGCACGACCATTTGATCAGCTGTTTCTGGCAGTGCTCGATCAGCGCGTTTTCCGCGTCGCTATTCTCACGCGCGCTGTCCTTCAGCACAACATACGCTTTCACGCGTTCACCACTGA
>Ga0187781_10001687_pt1 | contig 16795 bp, 15 predicted proteins | sample 0715_SJ02_MP02_2_FD_132447 | JGI IMG/M metagenome (GOLD analysis project Ga0187781, IMG submission 132447) | Tropical peat soil microbial communities from peatlands in Department of Meta, Colombia - 0715_SJ02_MP02_20_MG | ecosystem: Environmental > Terrestrial > Soil > Wetlands > Peat | place...
ACCATTCACCGCCACGCAGCCGCAGGCCTGATCGCCCGAGAGCGTCTCGTCGCCGGCGAGAATGGCGTCGGCCGTCGCGGCATCCAGGCCGCGGGCGACGGCGTAGGGGTGATAGTGGCTCAGATCCGAGCTGACCAGGATGAGACTGTCGGAGCTGCCCCAGAGCGCTTCGATGACGGCGGCGACCTCTGCTGCGCTCGCATCCCCGGTTACCACCGGCACGATCCGGGCGTCCGGCGCCATGCGTTGCAGGAAAGGCAGCTGCACCTCGAGCGAGTGCTCGAGACGATGGGGTGCATCCGAAACCACGACCCCCGGCAGCCGGCGCAGCTCCTCCGCCGACCGCCCATCGATCCGCACCATGCCGAGCGGAGTCGCGAACGCCTCTGCGGCCGGAAGTGCCAGGCCTCGAAACCATTCACGATGGCTCGGCCCGAGGAGCACGATGCGGCGCAGCGAGCGCGCTGCGGCGCCAAGCGAGCCGAAGGCCTGCGCCGCCACGGGCCCTGAGTACTGGTAGCCGGCATGGGGCACGATCAGCGCCTTCGGACACACCGCACGAGCGGGCACACCCGCAAGCAAGGCGTCGACCGTGGCGCCGAGCTGCTGCGCGCTGCCGGGATAGAACAGCCCGGCCACCGCCGCAGGCCGGACTGCCGGACTCAACCCGCTCACGGCGTCGCCCGCCCCGCGAGCCGCACGCCCTTTCGCTGCGCGCCCCAGCGCCCGGGCGCTCCGGCAAACACCCCCGGAATGCGGGTGCCGCAGTTGAGGCATGCCCCGGAATCCGAGAGCTGCCATCGGCCGAGCTCATACCAGTCGCGCTCGATCACACATGTGCCGCAGCCCGGGCACCAGGTGCTGCCCCCGTCACTGTCGTGCACATTGCCGGTGTAGACGAAACGCAGACCGTTGGCGAGCGCGATGCGGCGCGCGCCCGTAAGCGTCGCCGGCGGGGTCGGCGGCCTGTCGCGCATCCGCCAGTCGGGGTGAAACGCGGTGAAGTGCAGCGGCACATCGGCACCGAGCTTAGCTGCGATCCACTGCGTCATCCGGTCGATCTCGTCGTCCGAGTCGTTTTCACCCGGAATGAGCAAGGTGGTGATCTCGAACCAGACCTGGGTCTCGTGCCTGAGATACTCGAGCGTCTCCAGCACCGCACCGAGCTCGCCGCCGCAGACCTTGTAGTAGAAGCGCTCGCTGAAGGCTTTGAGATCGACGTTGGCCGCGTCCATGTGGCGATAGAACTCCGCCCGCGGCGCCGCGCACATGTAACCGGCGGTCACCGCAACGCTGCGCACTCCGAGCTCGCGACACGCCTGCGCCGTGTCGATCGCGTACTCCATGAACACCACCGGGTCGTTGTAGGTGAAGGCGACGCTGGAGCAGCCGAGTCTGCGGGCAGATCGGGCCAGCTCCCCGGGGCTGGCGCGGTCGGCGAGCGTGTCCATCTCGCGCGATTTCGACATGTCCCAGTTCTGGCAGAAGGCGCACGCCAGGTTGCATCCCGCCGTGCCGAAGGACAGTACGCTGGTACCCGGCAGAAAGTGATTGAGGGGCTTTTTCTCGATGGGGTCGACGCAGAAGCCGCTCGATCGGCCGTAACTGAAGAGCTTGATGCGCCCGTCCTGCGCGCCGCGCACGAAGCACAGCCCGCGTTGCCCGTCATGCATCTTGCAGGCCCGCGGGCACACGTCGCATTGCACGCGCCCGTTTTCCAGCCGGTGCCAGTAGCGGGTGTCGATCACCGAATCGTCGGTTGATCCGGGCGTGCGGATCTGTGGCACATCCATAGGACAATTATGCGCCGGAACACCCGGCAGGGCTCAATCGGCGGTCCGCTATCTGGTGGCGGTGGAGCTGGGATTCAAGGCCCGGAGAATCCGCGGTCACGTGCCAAGACGGCCGCCTGCGTGCGCGTGCGCACGCCGAGCTTCCCGAAAATCCGAGTGAGTGAGTTGCGGACCGTCTTCTCGCTGACGAACAGTGCGGCGCCGATCTGCGAGTTACTCTGTCCCGAGACGACTGCCGCGAGGATCTGCCGCTCCCGCTGCGACAGCGTGGCGAGCAAAGCGTCCTCGGCTCCGGCGGCGCGCGGATGGCCGGTGAACTCGAGTACCGCGCCCCTGAAGTGCGCCCACGCGGGCTCATCGGCCAGCAGGATGTGGTTGCGCGAGTCGAGCGCCACGAACTCCGCCCCGGGGATCTCCGCCGCCAGATGCCTGCCGGACGCGAACGGCACGATCTCGTCGTGCCGCGCGTGCAGCACGAGGGTCGGTACGCGCACCTGCCGCAGAAGATCGCGCACGTCGAGGTTTCCCCGCGCCGTCAGCAGACGCGTCGCAATCTCCGGCGTGGTGGTGCGCCGGCACAGATCGTTGAACCAGGCGGACTGCTCCGGAGTCGCCCCCGGAACGAACAGCGCAGTGAACAGCTGACGGTACGCCGGATTGTCCTTGCCCCAGCCGAGCTGCGTGAGGTCGACGATCGCGCGGAAGCGGCGATCGGCTTCCGAGCCAGGGCGCAGTGCCCAGCCCTGTGAGTATCCCCCATATAAGATGAGGCGTGAGACCCGCTCGGGGTGGCGCGCGGTATAGCTGATCGCCGCTGCGGCCCCCTGGGACATGCCCAGCAACACGAACGGTTCGCCCGGGTCGCTCGCCTCGACCACTGCCTCGAGATCCCCGACCCAGCGCGCCGGCGACAGATCTGCGACTTCCCAGTCGCTCATGCCCGAGCCGGGCTCGTCGTAACGGATGAGCCGGAACCGTTGGCTGAGAAACTCGATCCAGTGCCGCCAGAGCGGACTGTCGAGGTCGTAGGTGAGATGGGTGAGCCAGGTGGCGGCCTTGATGAGCGGCGGTCCCTGGCCGAGCGCGGCCCAGGCGAGTCTCACTCCGTCGCGAGCCTTGAGATAGCGGATCGACTGCGCCATGCACCTTCCCTCCCGCTGAGTCTAGCCTTCCCTTGCCGGCTGCGCCGCCGCTCACCTGCCGGCGGGACAAATAGCCCAGCCCGCCGCGCTCTGCGAGCGCCGCGTCGGGACGTTTTTCATCTGTGGGCGCGAGGCCGCTTTCGCCACGCTACTCCCGTCATCCACCACCTAGCGCGGAGCATCCATGTTTATCTTCCAGCGTCCGCTCCTGGCCCCGCTCATGGCGCTCGCCATGGTTGCGCTGCTCGTCGTACTCGACACCCTGATCGATCTCAGCACGAGTTGATACCCGACATTCACGTCCCCGGATACCATTGGAGGCCCGAAGCCATCGACAAGCGAACACCTCAAGGGTTGTGCTTCGATGAGACCCTGGTCTTGCGTCCTGGCCGCATTGACGGTGATGCCGGCGTTGACCGCGGCGGCCGGCGGCGATGCGGCGCTCGATACAATCATTGCCGAGGAATCGGCCATCGAAAGGCAGACCGATCCCAATGAAGGACCGGGCTGGCCCGATGTGAGCAAAGCCGCAGAGGACCGCCGCACCGCCGCCCTCGAGGCTCTCGAGGCGCGCCTCTCGGGCCTGCCGCCCTCGCCCCCCGCCAGCGAGAATGCCTTGACGCGGCGGCTGCTCGAGTGGCGGCTCGGCGTGCGGATCGAGGCGGCGCGCTTCGATACGGCGCGCATTCCGTTCAACAACGGCGACGGATTCTTCAATGCCGGCAACTATGCGGCCGAGACCACCGTCATCCGCGCGGAGGCCGACGCCGTCGCCTGGATCGCCCGCCTCAGAGCATTGCCCGCTTACTTTGATCAGGAAATCGACAACCTGAGGCGCGGCATCGCCAGCGGATTCGTCCAGCCGCAAGCGACTGCGGCCTCGGTGCTCGCCGTTCTCGAGCTCGCCGCCGAGCAGCCCGCGGCGGCCAGCCCACTGCTTGCGCCGCTCAAACATCTGCCCGCGACGATACCGCCCGAGCGCCAGGCTGCGCTGCGGGCCGACGCGCTGACCGCGGTCGAGCAGGCGGTCAAACCCGCTCAGCGCCAGCTGGTGTCCTTCTTCGAGCATGACTACCTGCCTCACGCACGGCCGCTGCTCGGCGCCTCGAGCCTGCCGGACGGGCGCGCGTGGTATGCGTTCGAGGTGCGCCGCTCGACCACCACGGAGATGAAGCCCGACGAGGCGTTTGCGCTCGGCGAGCGCGAAGTGGCGCGGATCCGGGGCGAGATGGAAAGCGCGATGCGCTCGGCCGGCTTCACCGGCACGCTGCCGCAATTCATCGCGATGCTGCGCACCGACAAGCGCTTTTATGCGCCCGATCTGCAGACCTACCTCGAGAAGGCGAGCGAGATCGGCAAGCGCATCGACGGGCTGCTGCCGGCCTGGTTCGGCCGGCTGCCGCGGCTCACCTGGACGATCCGGGTCAAGCCACCCGAGCTCGACGCCTCCTCGAGCGGCTATGACCTCGGCGATCCGGAAAAAGGCGCGCCCGGCACCGTGGTGGTGAGCGCCCACTCCTATGAGAGTCCGCTCTTCGGCCTGCCGGCCTGGATTCTTCACGAGGGGGTACCCGGCCACCACCTGCAGATCGCCCTCGCCCAGGAGCGGACCGACCTGCCGGAGTTCCGTCGCAAGGATGAGCCGACGGCATTCGTGGAGGGTTGGGCGCTCTATGCCGAGCAACTCGGGGAGGACATGGGTGTGTACCGCGACGCCTACGAGCGCTTCGGCCGGCTGTCGTTCGACATGTGGCGCGCGTGCCGTCTCGAGATGGACGTCGGCATCCATTGGAAGGGCTGGAGCCGGAGCCAGGCGGAGAGTTGCCTGCGCGAGAACACCGCCCTGCCCGAGACCTCGGTGGTGCGCGAGACGCAGCGCTACATCGCGTGGCCCGCGCAGGCGCTCGCCTACAAGATCGGCGAGCTGCAGTTTCTCGCCGAGCGCCACCGGGCCGAGGAGGCTCTGGGCGCCAGCTTCGATATCCGCGCCTTTCACGATGCGGTCCTGGATGACGGCCCGATGCCGCTTTCGATTCTGCACCAGCAGGTCAGCCGCTGGATCGAGGCGAGTCGCGGGCACCCCGCGGCGCACGCGCGCTAAGCCGCTTGCCCCGGCGGGAATTCGGTCAGCGGTCGTTCGTGATCGTCACTATTCTCCGAGCTCCTCGTCGAGGTCCTCGGCATCCAGTTCGAACACGTGATCGTCGTAATCGAAGAAGTACAGGGCCCGGTTCGAACGTGCCCTTATGAATTCGCGTCCCATCGCCTCGAGCTTGGCGGCGGTAGCCTCGAGGATCTCCGCAGAGGCGCGAAAGGCAATGTGATCGCCGGTGCGGGCACGTTCGACCGGCGCGCCGACCAGCACGATCCAGACACCTCCCAGCCTGACGAAGGTTTCGAGATGACCGTCATCATCCTCGCGCTCGAGCACCCGTGCGCTGAACAGGTCGCGAAACAGCGCGGCGGTCCTGCCGGGGTCTTTCACCACCAGGGCTATGTGGCTGAGTGATTCGAGCATGGGTCAGACCACTGCGGCCGTGGGTCCGCGATAGCGCCTGAACGCAGATACGCCGATCACCAGCAACAGTGCCAGCGTCACCAGCTGGGCAATCAGGAACGGCGGCTCCTTCCCGGTCGGCGCGAGCGCATGCAGGAACCCGATCTTCAGAAATGCCTGCGCGACAGTGACAAACGCGTTGAAGTACACGGCCAGCACCATGGCCACGACGTAGGCGCCGCGCCAGGCGCGCGCCAGCCGCCCGACGTAGATCGCGAGCGCGGCGATCACCACCACCACGAGTTCGATCACGCCCACGATCCGCGCCGGATCGGGCGTGGGAGTCCCCGGGGGAGAAGGCAACGCGAACCCCGTAAGGCTGATGAGCACGGTGCTCACCAGCAGCACCACGTCCCAGCTCGGCAGCCGTCGCCCGCGGCACAAGGCGGCCAGGACAAAAGCGCCGGCCAGCAGGCCGAGGAAGCAGATCGTTACGTGGAGTGTAAGCATGGGGGCTCCTTTTTTGGGCCATTGTAAGCTAGAGCTTGATATAGATGCCCTTGCGGTCCATCGCCCAGGCAACGGCCCAGCAGCCGAGCATGTATGCGACTGCATACAACAACGACCCCGGCTTGTCGCCGGCCCATGATGCGAAGCCAACGGCATACAGCCAGCCGTAGAGGCTCTGCTGCCCTACCTGAATGGTGTTGAGCAGCGTCTGTCCCACCTCGCTGAGGAGGTAAATGACCAGCGCGTTGCGGCCAAACACCTCGAAGAACCAGGCCGAGCGCCGCTCCTTCGCCTGCGGGGTCGCATAGATCAGGATCGCGAGTACGCCCAGGTCGATTCCGACCGTGCACAGCACATAGGAGCTGGTCCAGAGCTTCTTGTTGATGGGGAAAACGGCATTCCAGCACAGGGAGAGGACGACGCAGGCGGCGCCCAGCAGCAGCAGCCGGATGATCGTGAAGCGGCTCGTGCCGTGATCACGGATGAAACGCCCGGCGAGGTAGCCGGCGAGCACATTCACGACGGCGGGCAGCGTGCTCAGAATGCCCTCTGGATCGAAGGCCACGCCCTCGCCGTGATACATGTGCGCCTCGCCGAGCAGCAGCTTGTCGAGCTTGATTTCGGCGCTGCCGGCGAGCGAGTAGTCGCCGAAGGCATGCATCAGCCACCAGTAGCCGAGCAGCGCGCAGCACGAGTAGGCGATCGCGCCAGCGCGTCCTGCGTAATACACGATGAGCGCCGCCGCCCCGTAACCGATGGCGATGCGCTGCAGTACGCCGAGAATGCGGGTGTGCCCGAACGGCGTGAGGATGAGGTGCCCGGCCGGGTCGATGCTGAAGAATGGAAACCAGTAGAGCAGGTAACCGCACAGGAAGATCAGCGCCGTGCGCGTTGCGATCTTGCGCAGGACGGCCGCGTCCCCCAGAGCGGCGTACTTCTCGAGCGTGAAACTGAGCGCCGTTCCGACCACGAACATGAAGGTCGGAAAGACCAGGTCAGTCGGCGTCAGGCCATTCCAGGACGCGTGCAGCAGAGGCGCGTAAGACCTGCCCGGGCCGACCTGCATGTTCACGACGATCATCAGGGCGATCGTGAGACCGCGCAGCACATCGAGCGCCTGGAACCGGTTGGCCACGTGATTCATAAGTACCTGAGACTACTAAAAAAATTGGCTGCGCAGTGCCGGGGTCGCGCAGCTGACCAACATGTCAAACATGGCGTTGTCTCAAACCGGCATATCATCGTAATCAAAGAGTCATCCTCGAGACTCTCTGCTCTCCGGGGTCCATGCCGACAACGCAGCCTTCACGCGCGGTCTTTCTGAGCCACGCCTCCGAAGATGACGCGGCGGCACTGCGCATCGCGGCCGCGCTGCGCGCAGCCGGGATCGAGGTGTGGCTCGATCGCAGCGAGCTCAAGGGTGGCGACGCCTGGGACCACAGCATCCGGCAGCAGCTGCGCGAGTGCACGCTCTTCATGCCGGTGATCTCGCACTACACGACGAGCCGCCCGGAAGCTTACTTCCGTCTCGAGTGGCATCTGGCCGATCAGCGCACGCTGCACATGGCGCAGAGCAAGGCGTTCGTGGTGCCGGTGTGCATCGATGATACGAGCGAAGCGGAGGCCGAGGTGCCCGAGTCGTTTCGGGCGGTCCACTGGATGCGGCTGCCGGGCGGTACCGCCACGCCGGCATTCCGCGAGCACATCGCGTCGCTCCTGCAGGCGCAGCCCGGCAGGACTGAGCGCAGCAATTCCCATGCGCGCACCCCCGCTGCGCCGGCGGCCCCGCTGCCTGCGGCCGCCGCCGATATCATCAGGCTCGGCCCCTTCGAGCTCCTGCCCGCCGAGCGGCAGTTGCGGCGCGACGGGCAGCCGATCGAGCTCGGGGCGCGCGCCTTCGATCTGCTGCAGGTGCTCGCGGAGCAGGCCGGGCGGCTCGTAACCAAGGCGACCCTGCTCGAGCGCGTCTGGCCGAAGCTGGTCGTCGACGAGAACAATCTGCCGTCGCAGATCGCGAGCTTGCGGCGCGTGTTGGGCGCCGCGGCGATCCGCACGGTGCCGGGCTTCGGCTATCGGCTCGAGCTGGAGGTCGTGCGTCCGTCGCCTTCCGTGGCGTCGGCGCCGACCGAGCCGCCGCGCGCGCCCGCGCCGCTCCCGGTCCGCGTCGTGACCAGCCGCCTGACGCCGCTCATTGGCCGGGACCGCGACCTGCAGGCGCTGCAGGCGGCACTCGAGCATGCACGCTGCGTGACTGCGGTCGGCGCGGCCGGCATCGGCAAGACGCGGCTTGCGCAGGAGGTGCTTGCACAGACAGTCGCCGCACCCGCCCGCCAGGGCGCCTGGGTAGACCTCGGGCCACTCACGCAACTTCGCCACGTGGCGAGCGCCATCGCGCTCGCTGTCGGCGTGACGCTGCCCGACCGCGGCGATGGGTTCACCGCACTCGAGCGCGCACTCGCGCAGGTCCCGCTATTGCTCGTTTTCGACGGCGCCGAGCACCTGGCCGGCGAGCTCGCACCGGCGCTCGCGCAGCTCCTGGCCCGCACGGGCGAGCTACGAGCGCTGGTCACCAGCCAGGTGCCGCTGGGCGTGCCAGGGGAGACCGTGTTCCGCCTCGGCCCACTCGCGGTCGACGAACCTTCCGATTCAGGCTCGCCCGATGGCGCCTCCGATGCCATCGCGCTATTCGTGCAGCGCGCGACGGCCGCCGACCGGCGCTTCGCGCTCACCAGCTCCAACCGTGCGGCGGTGGCCGAGATCTGCCGCCGGCTGGACGGCAACCCGCTCGCACTCGAGCTCGCCGCGGCTCGGGTGCCGGCGCTGGGAGTCGCTGCCCTGCTGGAGCATCTCGGCGACCGGCTGCGGCTGCTGAAGTCGAGCGCCGCGGTCGAGGAACCACACCACGGTGCCCTGCAGGCCGCCTTCGACTGGAGTTACCAGCTGCTGTCGCCCGCCGAGCAGCGCGTGTTCAACCGGCTCGGGGTGTTCTCGGGCAGCTTCTCGCTCGATTCGGCGGCGCGCTGTGTCACCGATGGACCGACCGACAGCTGCGACGCCATCGACCTGATCTCGCGTCTCGTCGACCGCTCGCTGGTGAACGCCCTGCCGTCCGATTCCCCGCGCTATGCGCTTTCCGAGACGGCGCGTCTCTATGCGCTGGCGCGACTCGCGGAAGCGGGCGAGGAGCAGTCCGCGCGTCGCGGCATGGGAGCTGCGATGCTCGAGCTCCTGGACCGCGCCTACGTGCAGTACTGGTCCGAGGATGAGGCGCTGTGGCTCCCCCGTTATGAGCCGGAGCTGGAGAACGTGCGCGCCGCAATCACCTGGGCGACGGCCCACGCGCCTGAGCTCGCGGTCAGGTTGTACGGTTCCGCATGGCCGCTGCTGTTCGAGGCGGATCTCAACGCGGAGGGTCGGCACAGCTATCACCACACGGTCGGCTTGCTGTCCGAGGGGCTGCCACGCGCCGCCATGGCACGTTTCTGGGAAGCGATTGCAACGTTCGAGTCGACGCGGCAGTGCGACCGTGCGCGCTATGCCGCGGAGCTCGCTGCACAGATGCATGCGGATACAGGCGACCTGCGGGCGCGCTACTACGCGCTGATGCTCCTGGCGAGCAACTGGCGCATCGATAATGAAGCAGCCCGCGCAGCCTTCGACACCGCGCGAACCCTCGAGGATCCGGCCTGGCCGGCGCGCCTGCTGGCGCTCGGTGCGCAGACCGAGGGCGCACTGCTCCTGACCCGCGGCGACTTCGCAGGCGCACGCGCGGCGTATCAGCGCGCGATGCGGGCCTCGATCACCGTGAGCGAGCGGCAGGCGCTGGCTGCGATTTCCGAAGTCGTCGAGCTGGACCTGGCCTGCGGCGACCCGGCGGCGGCGCTGCAGCTGGCGCGGCCACTGGTCCACCGGCTGCGGCACTCGAGCCGCAGCGGTGTGCGCTTTGGACTGCTGGTGGCGACGCTCGAGGCGCTGCTGCAGGCCGGCGAACTGGAGGAAGCGCGTGCGATAGCCCATGAGATACTCGAGGTCGGAACGCGTTTCGAGCCGGCGCGCCTGTACACCGCACTGGACGCCATGACGCAGCTTGCGTGCGCCGAGAAGCGCTACACGGAGGCCGCGCGCATCGCGGCATGCGCGGATGCCGCTTACGCGCTCCACGGGCAAGGCGAGCGGCGCCTGACCGAAGCACGGCTGCGCGCGCAGACCGAAGCCTGCCTCGAGCGCGAGCTCGGAACCGGCTGGCGTGAGTCCGCGGTTGACAGAAACGGGCCCCTCGAAGAGCGCAGCGCCTGCGCGCTCGCCCTGGGACTCGATGTCTGAGGCCGGCTACCGGGGTGGCGGCCGATTCAGAAAACTTTCAGACCCATTTCAAGACGGCGCCGGCCCCGTGCGCCATCATGAACCCATCGTAGAGGCCGATTTCTTTGCAACCCGGAGATACCCATGCCTAAGTTCGTGATCGAGCGCGATGTTCCCGGAGCCGGCAAGCTCACCCCGAGCGAGCTCAAGGCCATATCGCTGAAGTCCTTCGGGGTCCTCTGCAGCCTTGGGCCGACCATTCAATGGGTCCAGAGCTACGTGACCGACAACAAGGTGTTCTGCGTGTATAACGCCAAGGATGAGTCGCTCGTGCGGCGACATGCAGAGCTCGGCGGCCTGCCGTGCAATCGAATCAACCGCGTCATGACGATCATCGATCCCACCACGGCAGAGTGAGGGGCCACCAGTACCCCGGGGCCCCGGGATTCGCCTTCGGAGAAATGTCATGGATGCAGCGGCATTGCGGTCGATACAGGCTCCTATCAAGGAGCGCTACAGGGGTGATGCGCAGGCGGCGCGGATAACCCTCAGGGCGCAGGGCACGCTCGACGAGTCGGGCATCGCCTGCAAGGTGGAGACCGGCCGCGCGCTCGCGGTGGCCGGCCTCCACCCGGCGACGGGCGGCTCCGGAGCGGAGCTGTGCTCGGGCGACATGTTGCTCGAGGCGCTGGTGGCCTGTGCCGGGGTCACACTCAAGGCCGTGGCGACGGCGCTCGAGATTCCCCTGAGGGCTGGCACAGTGTCCGCAGAGGGCGATCTCGACTTTCGCGGCACGCTCGGGGTCTCAAAGGAGGCCCCGGTCGGGTTCGGGGCGATACGCCTGGCGTTTTCCCTGGACACTGATGCAGCACCGGACAAGCTCGATCAGCTGATCAAGCTCACGGAGCGCTACTGCGTCGTGTATCAGACGCTCCGCAGCGGTGTGCCGGTGACCATCAGCAGGGCTGCGTAAAGTCGCGCACCGAGCCAACGATGGCGCGCGAGGCGTGGACAATGACCCGAGACCTCACCCCCGATCCCCCGGGGTTTCGGGTTGATGACCTGATTGTGGAGCTGGCACCGCGGCGAGTCAGGCGCGCGGGAACCCTCATCCGACTGCAGGCACTGTCTTTCGATCTGCTCGTTGCGCTCGCGCGCGCGGCCCCCAATGTCGTCAGCTTCGAGCAGTTGAGCGAGCGCGTCTGGCCGGGTCTCGTGATTACGCCGGAAACGATCGTCCAGCGCGTCAAGCTGGTGCGCGGCGCGCTGGGAGACGATCCGCAGGCGCCCCGCTACATCGAAGGGGTGCGCGGGCGCGGTTACCGCATGATCGCCGCCGTGCATCCGCTGACGGAACTACCGCCTCCGCCTCGGACGGTAGAGAGTCTCGGCGTGAGCGCGGACATCGCCGCCACGAACGCCCCCTTCGCCCGGTGGGGCTTGTTCGGATGGATCGCCGGAGCACTGATCATCGTCGCACTGCTCGCAGTGTCGTGGGCGATGGTCCGTCAGCCGGGAGCGAGCAGGCCGGTCGAGCGAGCGAGCTCGGCGGCGGCTGCTGCGGTTATCCACTCGTTGGCGGTGCTGCCGCTTGAAAACCTGTCCGGCGACAAAGAGCAGGAGTACTTTGCCGACGGGTTGACCGACGAGGTGATCACCGAGCTCGGCAAGATCGGGACTCTGCGCGTAATCTCGCGGACCTCAGCGATGCAGTTCAAGGGTGTGCACGAGCCGCTGCGGGATATCGCCCGGAAGTTGAACGTGGACGGCGTCGTAGAGGGGGCGGTATTACGCTCGGGCGACAGGGTGCGCATCACTGCGCAATTGATCGAGGCAAGCAGCGATCGTCAATTGTGGGCTCACAGCTATGAACGTGACTTGAAGGACGTGCTGCTGCTGCAGGACGAAGTATCGCGTGACATCGCCGAGGAGGTCCGCATCAAGCTGGACTCCGAAGGAGCGCTCGCTGCTCAGCGAGACGCGCGCCGGCGCTTCCTCCCTGGCACATCGGCACAGCCACCCGGGTGATCACCGAGTGGCTGTGCCATCAACTCGCGAGCGCCCTCAGGGCGATGGCGGTACCGTATTGAACACACCCCACGGGGTAACCCTGCCCTGTCCGTCGATACCCTGCGTCCCGGTGATGCCCGGTATGTAAGTGTCCCCGTAAAACAGGTACACCGGCCTACCCTTGTAGGTCACCTGCTGGCTCCCGTCGGGCCTCACCATTGTCCCGAGAGCGTCCTGGTCGACGCCGGGGCCCGCCTCGGGCGGCGCGGAGGTCAGAACGGGCGGCCAGGGTACTGCAGCGCAAATCCCGCGGCAGTCGATGCCGTCGCCCCACGTGCCCCACGCACCGCTGCGCTCCGCGCTCAGCGTGTAGACGGGGAAGCTCACGTTTGGGGCGATGCTGAGATCACCGTCCATCGTTACGGCCAGTACTGTCTGGTCGTTTCCTGTCCCATTGACTGCGGCGGTCTCGAGTTGCAGCCGCGCCTGACCCGGCGCAGGGCGGCCATGGCTCGGCTCCACCAGGTACCAGATGCCCGCGGGGCTGGTCACCGGGTCGAACAGATTCGCGCCCTCCGTTTCGCCCGGCGTCTCGTCCAGGAAAAACCGATACAGCGGCAGACCCGCGTAAGTCACCTGCTGCACCGATTGGCCAGGCAATACGTCGTTTCGGGTCACCGTGCCAAGCAGCCAGGGGTTAACTCCCGGTCCGGCGATGGGCGTACCGTTGGTCAGTAACGCCGGCCAGAGGACAGCGGCACAAGCGGGCCCCAGGACATTCTTGCTATCACTGCACGCGAAAGGCTCCGCGCCCGTCGTCAGCACGTTCAGCTTGTCCGAGGTAAGGATGTACAACGAACAACCAGCGTAGTCGGCCGAACCCTCGACCAGCACTTTACCGTAGGCTGTCGACGCAACCGCTACGACGGCGGCGCTCGTCGGCGCGCTGGTCACCGGCGCGGCGCAATTGATGCTCTGGGCATGCGCGCGCGAGCCGAATGGAAGGGTCAGGGCGAGGCCCAGCCCGAGGATGATGAGAAGACGAGACGATTTTCTTTGACCTTTCATGAGACCCTCCGAATGGATGGATGTGCAGTTTTCACGCGGCGCGGAGACGCTACGGGCCACCGAGCGGCGCCGCATGAAAGAGGGCCCAAGGTTTGGTGAGCGAGAGTTAAGACTGGTGAAGCTGGGTGAAGGGGGCACGCCACCTCAATCCAACCTCATGATTTGGTGACGGCCAGGGGCGGGATCCAAGCATCACAACTTCCTGAGAGATCCCTAAAGATCTCCTGTCGGTGGACGGCTAGGTTGGTCGCGCGGCCTAGGACCATTCCCACCATCTGACTGAGGAGATCGAGATGAGGACCATCGACACCACCGTCATTCAGGCGGTTCGTCCCGTGGCGGTCATCCTGATCGTCGCCGCTCTGGCGGTGACCTTCGGGGTCATTGCCGCCCCGAGGGCGGAAACCGACGCGACTGGCGGCGGAATCTTCGCGCGGATGGGCGATTACCTCACTGAGGCCGGTGAGGCGCTCGGGAGCGAGTAACAGTAGGCCGAGGCTGCGCGGCGGCGGCCAGCCGCCGCTGCGCAGCCTTTTGAACGTTGACTTGATGGTGGCCAGGGGCGGAATCGAACCACCGGCACGCGAATTTCCAGGCCCGCAGCACGTAGCGTGCGCTAGAAGTGCTCACCCAGCACGGGTCCGACATGCCGGTAGCCGTACTTCCCGGTGAAGCGCTGGTACATGTGGCCGTCACCCAATTCGCGCTTGTCATACCAGCCGCCTTCGGCAAGCCACAGTGCCCGCTTCATGACCAGCTGCATGCAATCGATGTTCTGCAGCTGCGGCGGCACCCCGTTGAGAATCAGATAAAAGCCCGGGGGTCCCGGCAGCTGCACCGTCAGATTGCGGAACTTCGTGAGGTTCCACATCTTGACGGGGAATATGATGATGTCATTGGAATCGAGAGGCTGGCCCGAGTCGCGGTCAAACAGGCGCGGGGGTCTTGCGATCTCGCGCGCCAGCTCCTCGAGCGCCGACGGATAGAGCAGGTTGTCGGCATTGAAGTGCAGGATGTATTCGCCGCTCGCGCGCCGCATGCCGAGGTCCCGCAGCGAATGTCCCCAATCGTTGAAACGCTTTTCCGTACAGATGATCGGTTCCGGAAACTGCCGCTGCGGATACAGCAGAGGTCCGTCGTGATAGCAGAGGATCTCAAAGTCCCGGAAAGTCTGGGCGTGCAGTGATCCGAGACCGCGCAGCAGCGTCTCGTGCGAGTTCACCCCCTGATAGTCGACGACGATGATGGAGAAGAGCGGCATGATGCGCATGGTAGTTTTACCGCGTCCGTAACGGCATCACCAGCGTGACTGCTTCCGAGAAGGCCGACTCAAGAGGCGCAGGGCTCGAGCTCATCGCGGCGCTGGTCGGCGCTGGACGTTATGCCGAGGCGCTCAGCAGCCTCGAACGCGGTACCGCGCCCGAAACGACCGAGCACAGGCTGCTGCGCGCATTGGCCCGACATGGTCTGGGCGCGCTGCCGCAGGCGCTTGCCGACTACGACGCCGTAATCGCCGACGCGCCGGACAACCCCGTCGCGTGGCTCGGCCGCGCGCGCGTCCTGCTCGCGCTCGGCCGCCCTGCGGGCGCCCTGGCCGCCGCCGAGCGCGCGCTGCCCGGACCGCAGCCTTCGGCCGACGCGTGGTTCGTCCGCGCCACCGCGCTGCAACTTCTCGGACGGTCGTCCGAGGCATTGGTGGCTCTTGGGCAGGTGCTGGCGCAGCAGCCGTCCCACGTCCAGGCGCTCACCAATCGAGCCATGCTGCTGTACCACCGAGGCGAAAGCCGGCAGGCCCTGCGTGACTTCCAGCAGGTGCTGCGGCTCGATCCCGACTGTGGCGCGGCCCGCATGGGCCGTGTGGTCGCCGAGTTGCCCTGGATAGCCGCATCCGCCGATGAGGTCGCCGCCGCGCGACGGGCTTTCGCAGCGGCGCTCGAGGAGCTGGCCGCAGACCTTCGCCGGCGACCCTGCGAGTACGCGACGATGATGGTGGGGTCGCTGCAGCCCTTCGTGCTCGCGTACCAGGAGTCGGACAACCGCGATCTCCTCGCCTTGTACGGACGCATCTGTGCCTCTTCGATGGCCGAGTGGCAGCGCGCCGTCGGGCTCGGCCCTCATGTCCCGCAAGTCAGGGCGAAGGTTCGCGTAGCCATCGTCTCGGCGCACGTACATCACCACGCGGTCTATCAGGCCATCACCCGCGGTTGGCTGACAAGACTCGACCGCTCTCGGTTCGAGGTCGAGCTGTTCCACCTCGGAACCCTTCGCGATGCGCAGTCAACGACGGCCGCGTCTCTGGCGGACCATTACCAGCAGGGCGAGCTCTCGCCCCTGGACTGGTCGCGGGCGATTACCGCCAGGTCTCCGGACGTCATCCTGTACCCCGAGGTCGGCATGGATGCGATCACCCTGCAGCTCGCGAGTCAGCGACTGGCGCCCGTGCAGATCGCCGCCTGGGGCCACCCCCAGACCACGGGGCTGCCGACCATCGACTACTTCCTGTCAGCAGCGGCGTTCGAGCCGGCCGCCGCGCAGGAGCATTACGTGGAGCAGCTCGTCCTGCTGCCCAATCTCGGTTGCTACTACGATCCGGAGGTCGTGCCCGTGACTCCGCCCGAGCCGCGCCCCCGGGAAAAGCGCCGGGTGCGGCTCGTGTGCGCAGGCTCACCGTTCAAGTACGCGCCCGAGCATGACCAGGTACTGGTCGAGATCGCGCGCCGGGCGCCGGAGGCGGAATTGAGCTTTTTCAGCTACGACGATGGCGTTCTGTCCGCGCGGCTGCGTGCCCGGCTGGAAGCCGCGTTTCGCGCTGCGGGCCTCGAGCCTGCCGCACGCCTTGTCTGGCGCCCCTGGTGCGATCCGGCTCGTTTCCACGAATTCCTGCACGGCGCCGACCTCCTGCTCGACACGATCGGCTTCTCCGGCTTCAACACCGTTGCTCAGGCACTCGGCTGTGGGCTGCCGGTCGTCACGCAGCGCGGCCGTTTCATGCGCGGGCGGCTCGGTGCCGCAATCGTCTCCCACCTCTCGCTGGACGCCCTGGCAGTGGACACGCCTGATGCGTATGTCGAGCGTGTCGTGTCTCTGACTCGGGACCCTGCCAGCCGTGCGCAATTGCGCGAAGCGATCCGGACGAGCCTGCCGCGGTTGTACCGCGACGCGAGCTGCATCGAATACCTCCAGTCCTTCCTCGAGACCGCCGTCAAGACACCGCGCGCGCGGCCGCCACGGGGCTGAGATGGCTGTGAACGTGGGCGACACTGATTTGATGGTGGCCAGGGGCGGAAACGAACCACCGACAGCGGTTTTCAGTCGGGGTGTCAACACACCCTAAGCCCATGAAGACGCACGCAAAATTACCTCGGCAGTGTCCAATGTTTTGCCGAGATACGGCCACTTAACCCCTGAAAGGCCGAGATCCGACCAGATGATAGCTTTCCTTAGTCTGGATTCCTTTCCTAAAAAAGAGACTA
>Ga0187781_10001688_pt1 | contig 16792 bp, 16 predicted proteins | sample 0715_SJ02_MP02_2_FD_132447 | JGI IMG/M metagenome (GOLD analysis project Ga0187781, IMG submission 132447) | Tropical peat soil microbial communities from peatlands in Department of Meta, Colombia - 0715_SJ02_MP02_20_MG | ecosystem: Environmental > Terrestrial > Soil > Wetlands > Peat | place...
ACTAAGCACTAGGCACTGCCCTTCCATGACTTTTCCCGACGCCGCCTTGCTCCTTGCCGCCGCAGCCATCGCGGGCACCATGAATTCGGTCGCCGGAGGGGGCAGCTTCTTTTCGTTTCCAGCCTTGATCTTTACGCACGTGCCTCCTATTCCCGCCAATGCCACTTCCACCGTGGCGCTCTGGCCAGGCACGGTCGCGAGCGTAGGTGCTTACAGGAAGCGCTTTCCCAAAGACTTTCGAATCCTACTCGAGATGGTCGCCACCAGCGTGACGGGCGGAACCCTGGGCGCCCTCATCCTGCTGCGCACCCCTCAAGCTACTTTCATGCGCTTCGTGCCCTACCTGTTCCTGCTGGCGACCTTGCTCCTCATCTTCGGCAAGCGGCTCGCGAATTGGGTGGACGCGACCTTCCAGACCTCGAAACAACCCCGCTGGCGGGTGGTGCTGGCGTCCAATTTCTTCCAGTTCCTGATTGCCCTCTACGGCGGCTTCTTTGGCGCCGGCATCGGCATCATGATGCTTGCCTTGCTCACCATGCTGCGCATGGAAGATATTCACGCCATGAACGCGCTGAAGACCCTCCTGAACGCCGCCATCAACGGCGCCGCCGTCGTCACCTTCATCGCCGCGGGCGCGGTGCTTTGGCCGCAGGCCCTCGTGATGCTGGTGGGCGCCGTGGCGGGCGGCTACGGCGGCGCCTATTTCGCCCAGAAGATCGATCCTCAAGTCGTCCGACGCTTCGTGATTGCCGTCGGCATTTGTATGACGGTGTACTTTTTCGTGAGGGGTTAGGGGAGTCGAGAGTTGAGAGTCAAGAGTCGAGAGTTGAGAGTCAAGAGTCGAGAGTTGAGAGTCGAGAGTTGAGAGTCGAGAGTCGAGAGTTGAGAGTTGGAGTCAAGAGTTGAGAGTCGAGAGTCAAGAGTCAAGAGTTGAATACAGACTTGCGAAGACAGTCCTCTCCCGCGAAGCACGAGTGATAATCCATCCCTCGCCCCCTTGGGGGAGAGGGTGGCCCGCGACGGCGTTTTCGTCAGCCGTCGCGGGCCGGGTGAGGGGGTCGGTTTCAAGGCTCAGATGCACAAGGAGCGCCACGAGAGAATTCGCTTGGACCGCCTGCTCGCAGAGCGCGGCCTGGCTGAAACGCGCGCCAAGGCGCAGGCCATAATTCTGGCGGGCGAGGTATTGGTCGACGAGCAAAAGGTGGAAAAGTGCGGGGTCTTGGTGAGCGCCGCCGCGAAGATTCGGCTCTTGGGAGAGCCGCTGAAATACGTCAGCCGCGGCGGAGTGAAGTTGGAAGGGGCGCTGGCGCAATTTGGCGTCTCGGCGACGGGGAAAACGTGCCTGGACATCGGCGCCTCAACGGGCGGCTTCACCGATTGCCTATTGCAGCACGGCGCTCACCGCGTGTTTGCCCTCGACGTCGGGACCAATCAACTCGATTGGAAACTCCGCTGCGACTCGCGTGTGGTTTCGCTCGAAAAGACTAACGCGCGCAATCTCCGCCTCGACCAATTCGGCGCCCGCGTCGGACTCGCGACGATGGACGTCTCATTCATCTCCGCAACCCTGATTCTCCCCATGCTGCCGCCCTTACTCGAAATGCCGGCAGAAGTTCTGGTGCTGGTGAAGCCGCAATTCGAAGTCGGGAAAGGACAGGTGGGTAAAGGCGGCATCGTGCGCGATCCGGCCCTGCGCCGGGAAGCGGTTGAGAAGGTTGCTCGCAAGCTGCGGGAGTTGGGTTTCGTCGACCTTGCTCAGGCGCAAAGTGTCCTTCCGGGCATGGAAGGAAATATCGAGTATTTCCTGCACGCCGTCTGGCGAGGCATCTGAATTCCCGGGAGCGCGGGCTTCCAGCCCGCTTGCTCATGCACGAGATGCGGGCTGGAAGCCCGCGCCCCCAGGAGCAGAACTTTTTGAGCAGAACTTTTTGCTTGACATTTCCCTTCGCTTTTGGTAGCCTATAGAAATGGTCAAAGTGACCGCCGGACGATATACCGAGGTGGGTCTTGCCGGGACGCTGCTTCCCCTCGACGGAACAAAGCCGGAATGTATATGAAAACAAAGGAGAAGGTAAAAAGTCCATCGGGCTGAACCCCTCGCCCCAACCCCCCCATCGGCGCTAGATCAAGCGTTGAGGCGGGGTCCCGAAGGGACCCAACATCATTAGCCGTAGGTGAAACCTACGGTTAAGGTGGTCCCAAAGTATTCGATCCAACCCCGGAGGGGTTGCGCACGCCAATGAACATCAAGCGAGTTGGGATCGTTTCGAAGCCGAAGAAGTTCGAGATTGGTGAAATCGTGCCGCCGCTGCTCGCCTGGTTGCGCGAGCGCCAGATCGAAGCGTGCATCGACAAAGAAACAGAGGCGATCATCAACGCGTGCGAAGCCTGTCTGGATCGCAACGAGATGCCCGGCAGAGTGGACTTGCTGATCGTGCTGGGGGGCGACGGAACGCTGCTGGCCACGGCGCGCGCCTTGCACGGCAAGCCGGTGCCGATCCTGGCCGTTAACCTGGGGGGCCTGGGTTTCCTGACGGTAATTACCAAAGATGAACTTTACCCTACCCTGGAAAGCGTTTTGAAGGGCCAGCATCGCAGCGAGCGGCGCGTGCAGCTTGAAATCTCCTTGCTCCGGGCCGACGAAGTGATCGCCTCTTTTCTGGCGCTCAACGACGCGGTGTTGAACAAGGAGGCGATCTCCCGCATCCTGGACTTCGAGTTGCGCATCGACGGGCACTTTGTTTCCTCGTACAAAGCGGATGGGTTGATGGTCTCAACGCCCACTGGCTCGACCGCTTATTCCCTCGCCGCCGGCGGCCCGATCATCATGCCGAGCGTGGGCGCATTCATCGTAACCCCAATCTGCGCGCACACCTTGACGCATCGTCCCTTGGTCGTTCCGGATACCGCGAATATCGAAATCGTGGTGACCACACAACGCGAAGCGGTCTACCTGACCCTCGACGGCCAGGTGGGACTGGCCGCGCTGAGCCACGACCAGGTGCACGTGAAGAAAGCGGACTCGTACGTGGAACTTATTCAGTCCCCGGACACGGACTATTTCAGGATTCTCCAGCAAAAGCTCCGATGGGGGGAGCGGTAAGTGGGCTGTCCGCAGAAGAGCGCGGCGAAAGGAGGCACAGCAATGACGCCAACTGCAACCAAAGGCTGGGAGGTACGGGCGGCCGCGCGCCTCGCCCATGTCCGTTACGCCATTCGCGACTTGGCGGTGCTGGCTGACGAGGTGGCGCGCCAGGGCAGGCAAATCCTGCCGCTGAACATCGGCGACCCGCTTCAGTTCGACTTTCGCACGCCGGCGCATCTGGTGGAGGCCGTCGCGAAGGCGATGCGCGATGGCTTGGATGGCTACGCGCCATCGCTGGGCGTGGCCGAGGCGGTGGCGGCCGCGCGCGCCGAAGCTGAACGCAAAGGCATCCGCAATATCCAGAGCGTGTTCATGACCGCGGGCGTAAGCGAAGCCGTGGATGTTTGCCTGGCCGCACTCCTGGATCCGGGCGAGAACGTTTTGACGCCGAGTCCCGAGTATCCACTCTACTCCGCGGTGCTGGCCAAGATTGGCGCGCCGCTCAATCCCTATCCACTCGAGGAGGCGAACGGCTGGGAACCCGACCTCGAACACCTCGCCAGCCGCATCTTCTCCGGCACGCGCGCCCTTGTGGTCATCAATCCCAATAACCCTACCGGGGCGGTCTACTCGCGCCGGACGCTCGAGGCGATCGCGGAACTCGCCCGGCAGAATAACCTGCTGATTTTTGCCGACGAGATTTACGACAAGCTTATCCTGGACGCCGACCGCCCGCACACCTCGCTCGCCGCCCTCGCCCCCGATGTGCCGGTGGTAACTTTCAACGGCCTTTCCAAAGCTTATCTGGCGCCGGGTTGGCGCGTGGGTTGGGCGGTGGTGAGCGGCCCGGCAGCGGCGCTGAAGCCCTATGTCGAAGGCGTGTGCAAGCTGCTGCGGGCGCGGCTATGTTCCAACCACCCTCAGCAGTATGCGGTCCGTCCGGCGCTCGAGGGCCCGCAGGACCATCTCGAGGAGGTGCGGCAGAAACTGCGCCGCCGGCGCGACCTCACAGTGGAATGGTGCGGCGCCACGCCGCGGGTAAGCTGTGCCAAGCCGCTGGGCGCTTTTTACGCTTTTCCGCGGCTGGAGATTCCTGAGAACGACGAGGAGTTCGTGCGCCACCTGCTGCTCGAAAAGCAGGTGCTGGTGGTGCATGGCAGCGGGTTTGGGGAAGCGCCCGGGACACGGCATTTCCGCATCGTCTTTCTGCCGGACGAGCCGACCCTCGAGCGCGCCTATCGAGGCATCGCCGAATTCCTGAGGGAACGGTATCACTAATTTACTTTTTTCGAAAGACTCTGTAGAATCTGGAATTTCCTGCGCGTGAATTTCAAGGAGGCCGATTATGGCGTTGCAACTAGTTGAGAAGGAAACCAGCGGGGTTACGGTTCTGGCCTTGTCGGGGCGCGTCACGCTGGGGGAGGAGAGCAATCAGCTCCGCTCGCACATCAAGGAGATCCTGGGCCAGGGCGTGAAGCGGCTGGTGCTGGATCTTGGGAATGTCACCTATATCGACAGCGCCGGCCTGGGGACGCTGGTGGCGGGTTACACGTCCTCGCAAAGCCAGGGGGCGAATATGAAGCTGGCGAACCTGACGAAGCGGTTTCGCGAGCAACTGAATATTACTAAGCTAGTTACTGTCTTCGATGTGTATGATAGCGTCGATGCAGCGATCAAGTCCTTTGCCGCCTGAGGAGCGCCGCGGGCGGGCGGAAATGCGCGAAGCGCCTTGGAGTGCGGCGGCTTGACGCCGCCTTGGGATCGCTACGGTGCACCGCGCAAGTACGCCGGCGGAAAGGCGGCGTCAAGCCGCCGCACTCCAAGGTGCCTTCGGCGCAAGCATTTTCAAGTCAGAGGAAGCCTTTTGCTCGTCACTTGTCACTCGTCACTTCTCACTGCCTTACAAGTCCAGCCAATAGATGGCGAGCCCCGTGAGCAGCTTGGGATAAAAGTCTGTGGACTTCTGCGGAAGCGTCTGGCCCGCCAGCGCGTTGTCGCGCACAGCCTCGACGGGCGTGGGGTTCAGCAGCAGGCAGAGTTGCGCCTCGCCGCTCACGACCCCATCGGCGGCGGCGCGAAATTCTCGGTGGTAGGTCAGGTTTCGTTCTTCGCGCACCGCCTGGCGGTCGATGCCGAGCAATGGCTCGAGAATCAGGCGATGCAATAAGACCACGTCGAGGCGGCGCAGCGTTGCGGGCAGGTCGCTGAGTGCGCCATCCACATGGCCGTCGCTGCGCAGACGGAGAAGAGCCAGTTTGCCGCGCCCGGCGTAGGCCCCGAACGCCGGTCTGTCGCGTCCCGCTCGGGCCAACCTCTCCAGGAAACGGCCTGTCCAATTCTGATCCTCCGGGTGATCCGGAATCTCTTCTGCATCGAAGATCGACCGCGCTGCGTTCAGGAATTCGTGCCAGCCGAAGTGGGGAAGGCCGTGAACGAGGCGGTGAGTCGGCAGGATGGTGAGGCCGTCGGACTCCATGCGAACAAACGTCATCATCACATAATCCGCCCGCGGATCGCCGACCCGCCGGCTCCGGCAAGAATCCCGGTAAGCGAGCGCCGTCTCGTAGCGATGATGGCCGTCGGCGATGACCAGTTTCTTGTCCAACATCGCCGCCACAATCTGCTGGACCACCGGCGTTTCAGAGATGCGCCAGACCGAGTGCAGCGTCCGGTACTCGTCAGTGACTTGCTCCCAAGGCGGACCTTGCTCCGCCAGCAGCGATTCAACCAGTCCGGCGGGGTCGCTGTAGAGCGCGAAGATTTGGCCGAAGTGAGCTCGAGTGGCCTTTAACAGTTCCAGGCGATCGGTCTTCGGCGCCGAAAGCGTTTCCTCATGCGGATGAATGACCTGCGCCGCATAGTCCTCGAGCCGGCAAAGCGCGATAAAACCGCGGCGCACCTTCTGGCATCCGGGGCGGCCCGGAACTTCGTACGCCTGGTCGTAAGCGTAGATCGCCGCTTCCGAATCTGAGATCAGCACGCGCTGTTCGATCCACTCCCGGAAGCACCGTGCGGCGCGAAGGTAGACGTTGTCTTGGGCGCTGTCGCCGGCATGAATCCGGCCCCGAATCACGCGCACGAGGTTGTAAGGGCTGGAAGCGTAATAGCGCGCTTGCATTTCCGCCGAGATTTTGTCGTAAGGCTGCGTCACGACACTCGAAAGTTCCCCGACCTGCGAGGGGTCGTAGCGAAGGGCGCGAAAGGGGCGAATTTCAGCCATGAGGTCGCTCCGTTTGTAAGCTTGCGAAGTTACCACACAAGCGGTGAGCCGTCGAGTGCCGCGTATGCTATAGTTTCTGACCTGACGGAGCGAGACGACGGAGAGGCAATCATCATGGGCGAACTTCGACTGGACCCGGTGGCGCATCGCTGGGTGGTGACCGGAAAAAGGCGGGTGATGGGGGATTTCAAAGATGTGGAAGGTATCTGCTCGTTCTGTCCCGGAAACGAGTCCTTCACCCCACGAGCGATTGCGGAGCTCCCAGGCGCTGACGGCCGCTGGAGCGCCCGGGTGTTCCACGATCGCGCGCCCATCTTTCAGGTGGAGGGTAAGGAAGACCGCAGGGGGGTGGGCATCTTCGACAGCATGAACGCGATTGGCGCGCATGAGGTCGTGGTGGAGACTCCGCAACATGGGGTGACGCTGGCGGAACTGCCGGCGGCGCAGGTGGCCAATTGCATCGGCCTTTATCGCGATCGTATCCTGGACCTCAAGCGCGACGTCCGGCTTCGCTACGTCTCCGTGTTCAAGGACCAGGGGCTGGCGGCTCGCAGTGAACATGGCCATAGCCATTCGCAAGTGCTGGCCTCTCCGGTTTTGCCGCAGTTCCTGGAGATCGAATTCCGCTGGAGCAAGATGCATTTCCAGCGCCGGGAGCGGTGCCTTTTTTGTGACGCCATTCAACAGGAGATTGAGGAAGGAAAACGCGTCGTCGACGAGAACGGCGAATTCATTGCGATCTGTCCGTTTGCTTCGCGCTCGCCCTACGAATTGTGGGTGCTGCCGATCCAACACGCGTCCTCATTTGAAAAGGACGTGTCGAGCCCTGGGCGCGTGAACTCGCTGGCGTCCTTCTTGAAGTCCTGACTGCAGAGGATCGAGAAGATTTCGATGATCTTGCACTTCGTCATTCACACCGAACCCAATCTCCAAGCTTACAAGCCCACGCGGGATTGGTGGCAGACGGTACCGGAGGATTTCCATTGGCACATTGAACTTCATCCTGACGTGGAGGGTGAACGCTGTTACCTGGGCAGCCAGGGGTTCCACTTTAACCCGATTGCGGCCGAGGAGGCGGCGCTGGTGCTGCGCGCACTGGAACCGGACCGGTAAACTTGGCGGGGCGCACGCCGGCAGGCTGTGGAAAGACCTGTAGCGGCGGGTTTACCCCGCCAATCGCGTGTTGCAGCGACGAGAGTTCTGGCGGCGTAAAGCCGCCGCTACGCCGGCAACGCGGAAGGAACATTGATGAGCACAGCGCGGCAGGCCTTGCCGGAAATCCGATTGGTGATCTTCGACCTGGACGGCACGCTTGCCGACACCAAGCGGGATCTGGCCTTGAGCGTCAATGCCATGCGCGAGTTCATGGAGTTGAGCCCGCTTCCTCTCGATGCCGTCGCGTCCTACATCGGCCAGGGAGTGACCGTTCTGATCAAGCGGGCGTTGGGGAGCCAGGCTAGTGAAGACGAAGTGGCGAAGGGGCTCGCGTTCTTTCTACAACACTATTCCCGACACCTGCTCGATAACACGGTTGCCTATCCGGGGGTGAGGGAGGCTCTGGTGGGTCTTGGGGATCGAAAGCTTGCGGTCCTGACCAACAAGCCCACCGGGTTCAGCCGGGAGATAATCGCCGGTCTGGGTCTCGCCACTTACTTTTTTGAGATCTTTGGCGGCGATAGCTTCCCCTTGAAAAAGCCCGACCCAATCGGCATCAAAACCTTGATGAGCCGTGCAGCCACCACCGCAGGCGAGACTCTCATGGTCGGAGATTCCGACACGGATGTGTTGACGGGCCGCAACGCGGGTGTGTGGACCTGCGGCGTGGCCTATGGGTTTGGGCCGGATTCGGTGGTCAAGGCCGGACCGGACTTACTGCTCGACAACCTGCGCGAACTGCCCGCGACATTGGCGGCCGGGGGCCAGGTTCCAACTCCTGGTTGAGGGACGGCATCCAAAAACTGATAGACTCAACAATGCATCGAGTCATGGGCATCACGAAACGAGCCGCCAACGCAATGCCCGGGCGTATGTGGCCAAGCACATTGGTGCTGGTCTGCTGCCTTTGCTTCATCGTCCGGGGTGGTGCGCAGCAGGCTGCGCCAGCCTCCCCGCCAGCCAAGGTCCCGGCTGCGCACGCGCCGGAAAACGAGGCCGGTGAGCAGGGCCAGGAGCCAATCCCAGGCGACTGGGCGGCGGAACTCTTGGACGGGATCTTGAGCGCTCCGGATGCCGAGGCGGGGGACTCGCTTTTCCGCGCCGCCTTCGCGGCAGGGCCGGGCATCATTCCGCAACTGAGCGATGCGCTTAAGGACGACCGCACGGCGGAATTTGCGGCGCAGTCACTGGCTTTCATAGGCGGCGACCGCGCCATGCAAGTCCTCTGGAAACTGCAAGCGGACAAGCGCGACCTCAACCTGCGGCGCTTTTGTTATGGCGCTTTGGCGGAATACGACACCGAGCAGGCCAATCAAACGCTGTTTCAAGTCATCCAGAAGTCGGATGCTGAGCCTGACCGCACGGTGACTGAGGCGGCCATCCTTGCGCTGACAGTTCGGACGGGTCCTGAAGTGCCGAGCGCGATACGTCAAGTGATGAAATCAGTGAACGATGTAGTGATCCGCGACGATCTGGAGAATGCTCTCGACGTCATTCAAATCCGTTCCAAATACTTGAGCACTCCGGAAGGCAAGAAAGCAGGCGGCTCCGTCGAGGCCACGGTCCGCACGTATTTCATTCCGGCGCTTCAGCCGCCTCCTCCTTCGAAGGCCGATATCGAGGCTCACCGAGCGCCTGCGAAGCCGGACGTCAAGCTGGAGATCGAGAACCTTACGTTCGCGCCGGACCGGCAACGGGCGCTGGCGGCGGTGACCTTGGAAGATCCCTCCGCTATCGCAAATTACGATCTGGTTCTGCAGAAGCGCTTGGGGAACTGGGAAGTGGTGAGCGTTTGGCTAGGCGGAGAAGCTGAGAAGCCTGCGCCTCCCTTGCCCCCCAAACCATCCGAAGACGAGTAGTTCGGCGGCGCCGCCTCGCCCGCAGTGGCGTGGGCATCCCTCCGCTGAGGAGAGGCCCTGCCCGCACGTGGAAACGCGACTCTTTCGTCACAGCGGTCGAGACGCTCGCGCCACGGTGTGCAGCTCAGAACGCGTACCCGACCCCCGCCGAGAAGGTGAGGTTGTTCTTTTCCCCTGTTGGCGGATTGCTCAGGTAGAGATCGATCAAGCTCGCATTCACCGATACCTTGCCACTTAGTTTGTAGGAAAGAACGGTACTGGTATCGAAGCGATATTCTCCGCCGTTCCGCAGGTCCGGATAGACGTGCAGGTAATGGTCGAGCCGAAGGCGTTTGGAGAATTGCTCGCTAAGCGATTCGCCAATCAGGAGTTCGATGGTTTTGGTGAGGAGCCCATTGAAGAACTTCTCCTGTACGTAGGTCGGGCCGCCCAGAACGGAAAAGTTCGTCCGGGCATTTTTCACCACGTCACGTCCAAAACCGCCGCCGTAAGTCTGCTGCAAGTACACAGCTTGGGTTGAGATGTGATTGACCTGGCCAAAAGCAAACACAAAGTTATCGGCACTGAAGAGATAGTCCTGCCGCAGATCCGTGGTGAAGGTGCGGGAAGAGACCGTGCTGGTCACCACGAAAGGCGGCGTGAGGCTCTTCTGCTCAGCGTGAGAGAAAAGCGCGGTGAAGTCGAACTTCGTGCGCATGTGGGGTTCAAAAATCGGCGTTGCTGGACGTTCGCGGGACGCCGCAAGGCTCGTGGTGAGCGTGTCTGTCTCCTGGCTGCCGTTTTGCAGGCTGTACCCCAAACTCGCGGCGCCCTTCCACGCTTGCCAGAGACTGGGCGCCTGCTCCACCTTTTGATAGTCTTCGACCGGCATGATGAGTTCTGGTTTGGCCGCCGGGATGGTCTGCACTTGCCCGTTCGCCGTCTTGACCTGCCAGTCGCCGGAAGGCAGCAACTCCAGCGTGCCGCGTACGGGTTCCTGCCCCTTAATCACTACCGCCACGGGTTTTTCCGCCGTATAAGTCGCCACCTGGGCCATGGGGATTGATATAGTGCCGAGGTTGGCGGTTTTCAGTTGCAGGGTTCCTCCCTGGATTGTTACCAGGGTGCCTGTCACCCGGTCGCCGTTCTTCAGGGTGAGCACATCAGCGTGTGCAATCCCAGCCAGGCAAATCAGCGCCACAAGAGTCGTGAACGTCAGTTTCAAGTTTGACCTCCGTATCGAAAAGGAATTGTGGAATTAGTTGCCTTCAATCCAGCGTAACATAATGCCGACACACTGGCCACCTTAGTGTGGGCTTCACGCACGGCTAATGATCTTGTTCCCTTCGGGGGTGCGGCACCGATTCGAAACACGCATCACTTCCGCAAATTCTGAATTCGAGTGCCGGGGCGCAGGCGATTGCTTCCGGCAGGTCTTTCTCGCATAATCAAACGAATCATGCGATACGTCACGGTGGGAACGGCTGGGCATATCGACCACGGTAAGTCGGCTTTGGTGCTGGCGCTGACCGGCACCGACCCGGACCGCCTGGAAGAAGAGAAGCGGCGCGGAATTACCATCGACCTCGGTTTCGCTCACCTGGACCTTGGCGAGGGAGTGCGCGTGGGATTCGTCGACGTGCCCGGGCACGAGCGCTTCGTGCGAAACATGTTGGCCGGCGCGGGGGGGATCGACTTGGTCATGCTTGTCGTTGCGGCCGACGAGTCGATTAAACCCCAAACGCGCGAGCACTTTGACATTTGCAAACTGCTGGGGATTCGTAACGGTCTGGTGGCCATCACCAAGGCCGACCTTGTCGATGCGGACATCCTCGATCTGGTCCGCCTCGAGGTACAGGATTTTGTTCGTGGCTCATTCCTGGAGCGCGCCTTGCTCTTGCCGGTGAGCTCGAAGACCGGCGAGGGTCTCGAGGCGCTGAAGGGTGAGCTGCGGCGGCTAGCGCTCGAGGTTACACTCAAGCCTGAGGACCTGCCGTTTCGGCTTCCTATCGATCGCGCTTTTGTGATGAAGGGCTTTGGGACGGTGGTGACCGGAACCCTGCTTGCCGGGAGGATCGACAAGGACTCGGAAGTGGAAATTTACCCAGAGGGCGAGCGAGTGCGGGTGCGCGGCATCGAAGTCCACAACTCTCCTGCACAAACCGCTTTAGCCGGGCAGAGGACGGCAGTGAATCTGCCCGGCCTCGAAGCCAAGAAAATCTCTCGCGGAATGGTTCTGGGGCCGCCGGGAGTGTTTCAGCCGACCGCGCGTTTAGATTGCCGGCTCATCCTGTTGCCCAACACCCGGCCGGCGAAAAATGGCGCCAGGGTCCACTTCCACTGCAACACGTCAGAAACGATTGCAGAACTGGTTTTGTTCGACAGGAAGGTGCTGGAGCCTGGAAACGGCGCAGTGGCTCAACTCCGGCTCGCGGAGCCCGGCGTCTTCGTGCCCGGAGATCGCTTTATTATCCGTCAGTTCTCTCCCGTCACCACGATAGGAGGCGGAGCAGTCCTCGATAACTTGCCCCTCCGGCACCGTTTTCGAGATAGCAACGTTGTGCCGCTGCTCGAGGCGCTGGAGAAGGGCGACTCGCAAGTGAGGCTTGAATGGCTGGTGCGCCGAACCGGCGAGGCGGCCGTTTCGGGGCTTGTCGCGCGCACCGGATGGCTTCCCCGCGAGGTGTTGCGCCTGGGGAAGGCGCTGGCCGGCGCGAATCGCCTCTTACTGCTGGGACAACCGCCGGAGCTGTTTGTACACCAGGAGTATTTCCGGCTATTGGCACAGAAGGTGATGGAACTGCTCGAGAAATTCCACGTCGATAACCCGCTGTTGGCGGGGCTGCCGAAGGAAGATCTGCGCTCCCGAACCGGCATGAGAAGGTCTTTGCAGCACACAGCGCCTTCTCTCTTGCTCTTCAATGCGCTCCTGCAAGCGCTGGCCACTCAGGGCAGAATTGAGGTGCAGGGTGAAACGGTGCGCCTTGCCGGACGCAAGGTTCAACTGACCGCTGAGGAGCAGGCCGCCAAGGAGCAGATCAGTGCGGCATTTCAGGCGGGAGGGCTCGCCGTCCCTAGTCCGCCCGAGGTCTTGGCCAAGTTGCATGTCGACCGCCAACGCGCCGAGAAACTGCTCCAAATTCTGCTGCGGGAAAACGTGCTTTGCAAAGTGAGCGAAGACTTGATCTTTCACCAATCGGCGTTGTTGCGGCTGAAGGAACTGCTGGTGCGGCGCAAATCGCAAAGCAACCGCATCAACGTTACTCTCTTCAAGGATCTCACAGGACTGACCCGGAGGTACGCCATTCCTTTGCTCGAGTACCTTGACCGGGAACGAGTGACAAGACGGGACGGCGACGAGAGGATCATACTCTGAGAGGGACCTTGCCTTGTTGCGACCCCCTCACCCGTCCCGCGCCGGCTGATGAAAACGCCGTCGCGGTCCACCCTCTCCCCCAAGGGGGCGAGGGACGAAACTCTCTTCTGCCGCCCCCTGTCAACCACCAGCTGCCCACTGCCGACTGCCTACTGCCTACCGCCTACTTCTTCCACGAGTGGCTTAAGAATCTCGAAGAGCCGCGCGACCGGAAGGCCTACGACATTCGAGTAACAGCCTGAGATGCGGGTGACAAACTTGGATGCGAGCCCCTGAACCGCATAGGCGCCCGCCTTGTCCATAGGCTCGCCGCTGCCCACGTAAGCGCGGATTTCCCCATCGTCGAGTTCCCGGAAGGTTACAAGGGTTGTTTCATGCTCGAGTGCCTTAACCTCGTCCGGGGCGCGCACAAGGCAAATTCCGGTGTGGACCTGGTGGGTTCGGCCCGACAAAAGGTGCAGCATGCGCGCCGCATCTGCGAGGTCTGACGGCTTTCCGAGCGCTTCTCCATCGATGTCCACGACCGTGTCCGCACCTAAGACTAAGCTGCCGCGCGGCGACCCGGCGGCGATGTGCATGGCCTTATCGCGCGCGGCGCGGCGCGCAAAGTCCTCGGGCCGCTCTCCTGCCTTCATCTCCTCAACGATGTTGCTGGCTTGCACTTCGAAATCTAACCCGGCATTGCGCAGAAGGTCCCGGCGGCGTGGCGACGCTGAGGCAAGAACGAGACGCATGAAAGAATTATACAAGACACTATCTCTGCTCAACAGTGATTCCCTCCAGGGGTCACGATGTGCTAGACTGCAAATTCTGTTTACCCAAAAAACCCGGACAGATTGCTCGAACCTCGGCTTTCGAGGTTCGAGACAATAGAGAGTGCCCCAACGATGGAAGAGATCGGGAAAATTCTGCCCAAGATTCTCAAGCCCCAATTCTCCCGACTGCAACCTCCCGTGATCGAAGTGCTGGCGCCGCTTTGGAGCCAGGTGGCGGGCAAGGCGCTGGCCAAGGAGTGCCGCCCGGTGGAGTTCAGCGCCGGAACTCTGACGCTGAGCACTATGGATCCCGAGTGGGTTGTAGCCTTGCAACAGATGGCGGAAGAAATCTGCGCCTATGTCAACAACTTCCTCGGCCGACCCGTAGTAAGACAACTCAGGATCGTCTGTCCGGGTAAACACGTGCGCAGCGATCGGCCGCAGCCTCTGGCCGAGGGTCTTTCTGTTTCCGGACTTGGACCGAGCGGTGGGCAGGATCGGGTGATCGCCTCCGGCGTGCCACAAGCCATCGGACGCTCGCGGGTCAGGATCCTGGCGCGCAAGCGCGGAAAGGTCCACTGATGGCACTGGAAGAAAAGGACGTGCGCTACGTCGCCGAACTCGCCCATCTCGAGTTGACGCCGGAAGAGGTTAAGAAATTCCTCCCCCAACTCGATTCGATCCTCGAACACATGCAGAAGCTGAACGAACTGGATACGTCGCAGGTGGAACCGATGGCTCAAGTGACCTATCCTGCTGCGGCGAATCCTTCCCTGCGGGCGGACGAACCACACAGGACTTTCGAACAGGACGAAGCGGTCAGCAACGCGCCTGATCCGAGCGCGGGCTATTTCCGTGTGCCTCGCGTGATCGAGAAGGATGAATGAACCTCACGGACCTCACTATCGACCCTCTGCGTGAGCTTCTGCTGCAACGCAAAGTCTCCGCGGTGGAGATTGCCAAAGCTCATTTCGAGCAAATCGAGCGACGCGACAAGGAGATTCGCGCCTACCTGGAATTATGCCCCGAACGCGCTTATCGGCAGGCCTCCGAGATCGATCGGCGCCTTGCTGCGGGCGAAGCCCTTGGCCCGCTGGCCGGAATCCCGGTGGCGGTGAAGGACGTGATCCTGACCCGCGGGTTGCGCAACACCTGTGCCTCGAAGATCCTGGCGAATTACGTGGCCCCCTATAGTGCACCCGCGGTTGAAAGGCTGGAGTCGGCTGGAGCGGTGATCGTGGGCAAGACGAACTGTGATGAATTTGCCATGGGGTCTTCCACGGAAAACTCGGGCTTTTACCCCACTCATAATCCCCACGATTTGGCCCGCGTTCCGGGCGGTTCGAGTGGCGGTTCGGCCGCAGCCGTGGCGGCGAATATGGCGGTGACGTCGCTCGGCTCCGATACCGGTGGCTCCATCCGGCAGCCGGCGGCGTTCTGCGGACTGGTTGGCATGATGGGGACTTATGGCAGGGTCTCGCGCTACGGATTGGTGGCCTTTGCCTCCTCGCTCGATCACATTGGCCCTTTTGGGCGCTCCGTGCGCGATGTGGCGCGTATGCTTCGGACCATCGCAGGGCGCGACCCGCACGACTCCACCTCGGCGGACGTTCCGGTGGAAGACTATATGGCTGGCCTCGATCAAAAGGTGCGCGGCGTCCGGGTGGGCGTTCCCAGCGAGTACCTCAAGGGACTCAGTCCGGAAACTGGAGGCAATATCCAGAAGGGAATCGACCTGCTGGCAAGATTGGGATGCGCGGTCTCGCCTGTCAGTCTTCCGCACACCGATTACGCCATTGGGTGTTACTACATCATCTGCACGGCGGAGGCCAGCTCGAATCTGGCGCGTTACGATGGCGTGCGCTACGGGTTCCGCTCCGCCCGATATGCGGACTTGCAAGAGATGTACGAACGGACGCGCAACGGAGGATTCGGCGCCGAGGTGAAAAGGCGCATTATGCTCGGCACCTACGTCCTGAGTTCCGGCTACTACGATGCCTATTATTTGAAAGCCCAGAAAGTGCGCACCCTCATCACCCGGGACTTTCTGGAAGCCTTGGACGAGGTCGACATCATCGTCACCCCAACCTCTCCCTTCCCCGCCTTTAAGCTCGGCGAACTCATGGACGATCCGTTGCAGATGTATCTCGCCGATATCTACACGGTCACCGCCAGCCTGGCCGGCCTTCCCGGCATCTCCGTTCCTTGCGGAAAGACTCGAACCGACCCCCGCCTCCCGGTGGGCATGCAACTCCTCGCCAGGCACTTCGACGAGGCCAGACTGCTGCGCGTCGCCGATGCCTTTGAAAAAGCGGGTGGGTTTGAGGTGGCGTGACATTCTCACTCGCCGATGGGCAAACAGATTGCCGATCGAAGATTCAGAATTCCAGATTCAAGAAAAGACCTCGATTAGTCTTACGATTTCTCTGACTCCGGGCCCGCTCTGGCGGCCTCGTCCGTTTTCAGGCCTGTCCTTGGGCTTCCGGTCGCTGGGTTGCCGCCTCTCCGAAGCTGTTCCAGTTTCTTCAGAAACTCCTCGCGCTCTTGGCGGGCTTTGTCTGCCCGGCGCGTTTTTTCCGTCACATAACGCTGGCCCTTTAGCTCCGAATCTCGCAGCGAGCGAATCCACGCGCCGAGCTGCCTGGATATGCTTTCCACACCTGACTTCACACTCAAGATTCCAGATTCCAGATCCCTGAAAGCAGGCATTCGTTCGAGCAGGCAAAGCATCGAGCGTGTCTCTCCTGCGGAGCCGCGCGCGATATAGAGGAACGTGAGCAGTTCCTGATTTGTGCCTCTTTCAAACCCCTCCGCGATGTTGTTCGAAACCGAGATCGCTGCACGTTCCAGTTGGTCGCGGAGACTCCGGTGACGACGGAAAGCTGGCTGCGCGGTCAGGGCATAGATCGCCAGAGCCAGCTCGATGCTCGCTTGCCACACCGGAAGCTCTTCAAAGCGTTTGTAACTCATTGCACGCGTCTGGAATCTCGAATCTGGAATCTCGAATCCCGCAACGCACCGAGCATTGGCCGCGAACACGATGAAACTTCGAAATGACTGAGCACCACTTCATCGACTTCGAAACAGCGAATCAAGCTTCTTCTTAGCGTCATCCGTGGTAGGCCCGCCGGAACTGGCTAGGAGGGTCGGGTTGGGGCGGAAGTAGCTGCAGTAGTTGGCGGCTTCTTTGTCGCGGACCCATTCGGCCTGGGTCTCCGCGCACTGGTTGTGCTTGCCAGGATCGTAGAATTGGCAATTGCGGCAGGCGTGCAAATCCGAGCCGCACTTGGGGCAGGCGTCGCGTGTTCCGACGCGGCTTCCGGAGGGGTACTCGATCTTCTGACGGCATTTCCAGCAGTTGAA
>Ga0187781_10001689_pt1 | contig 16788 bp, 17 predicted proteins | sample 0715_SJ02_MP02_2_FD_132447 | JGI IMG/M metagenome (GOLD analysis project Ga0187781, IMG submission 132447) | Tropical peat soil microbial communities from peatlands in Department of Meta, Colombia - 0715_SJ02_MP02_20_MG | ecosystem: Environmental > Terrestrial > Soil > Wetlands > Peat | place...
AGCACCTGTTCCTTCAGGACATCGGCCAGGAACAAGCCTTCTCCTTCAAAAAATCCTATCTCCGTGTCGTCGTCTTTCAGCCGCTCTTCTTCATGCCTGGTCCCCGTGGGGAGCGGCTGATATAACAAGTCGAAATCCTTATGAATCTCCTCGACAACCGCCTCCAGGCAGCGTGCACAGACCATTTCAACCTTGGTCTCCAGCTCTCCCGCGATCCGGATCTGCCCATCCAGCAGCTCCGCGGTTGCCGTGACCTCCAAAGGCTCTGCCTGCTTCACTTCGCTGGTGCCGTAATCGATACTTCCGGGGGCGTAAGTCTTCCGGATGCGCACTTTGCGGACGGCAAGATCCTTGACGTCGAGGAACATGTCTTCAGCGCCTCCGGCGCGTACGCTCATGCCTTTCCATTATTTCGGCACTTCCCGCGTAAGTCAAGAAAGCGGGCGGGGTAGGGCAGGGTATGGAAGCGAATCGGTCAGCAAGGGCTCCTAGTACTAGGCTCCTTCTGCAAGGGTTCTTCGAGGTAGCCGCTCATCATTTTCACGTATCCGGGGAACGCTGCCTCGGGTTCCCCAATGTCCGGATGCCAAACCTTTTCCCATTCGAAACAGTAATACCCCCTATATCCGATTTTCCGGAGGGCCAGGACCTGCCGCTCGATGGGCACTTCCCCTGTGCCGGTCAAAACGTATTTTCTTCCCTTCGCATCCGGTATGGAATCCTTCAGGTGCGTGTGCCGGATCCATGGGCCAAGTGCGGCGACAGTTTGCTCCGGGGTCTCATGGCCGTCCACAAAAGTATGGTGCGCGTCCCAGAGCAAAGCCACGTTCTTCGAATCCGCCCGGGTTAGCACCTCCTTTAGCGTAGGAGAGTCTACAAAATCTCCGTGCGACTCGATCAGGACTGTCACACTCCGTGGTCCTCCATACTCGCCAAGCTGATGCAACCCGTCGGCAACACGCGCGAGTACCTCTTCCCTTGGCCCACGAATTTGATTGCCGAAAACGCGGACGTAAGGAACTTCGAGCGACGATGCCAGGTCGATGAATCGCTTCGCGTCCCCGAGTTGCTTCGCACGCTCGGTCGGATCAGCCACGTGCATCTCTGAGGAACTGCCCAAGTCGGAGATCTTCAAGCCGTGTTCGGCCACCTGCCGTTTTATTTCCGTGATTTGCCCGGGGTTGAATTCCGGGAGTGATGGCAAGTCCATCTTTGCCATTAAGCCCCTTAATTCAATGGCTGCGAATCCATTCGTCTGCGCAAACTCCAGGATCTGGTTCCAATCCCATGCCGGGCACCCTAAAGTCGAAAACGCCAGCGGTAGCGGCACCTGGCTTGCCGAGGAACATCGGCTCAACAATGCCGTTGCTGCACCTGCCGCCAAAAACTCCCTTCGTGATAGGCCCACGTTCTTCTCCTCGGTCTGAAATCAGTTTCGTTCCGCGAGATCAAGCCTCGCGAATCACCTTCAGCAGTCCTTCGATCGACTCCCGGCTGGACTGCTCTTTGTTCTTCGCAGCATTCAGATAGTGCGTCTCGAGGGACATCGTTCCTTCATATCGGTCCCTGATCAGCGCCCGGAATTGACCCACAAAATCAATCTTTCCGCCGCCAATCGGCATCCACACGCTCTCTCCTGGTTTCGCCCCCGGTGCGGCATCCTTCAAATGCATGTGCCAAATGCGCGCTTTGTCCAACGATTCATAACCGTTCGGATACGGCGTTTCGCCGGCGTCATACGCGTTTCCGGGATCCCAATTCAATCCCAGTGCGGGGGAAACCACCGCTCTCAACATCGCGGTCCCTTCCTCGCCGGTGGCCACGTTGCAGGAAAATTCATTTTCAAGCAGGAGCCGAATCCCTTCTTTCTGCGCCATTGCCGCAGTTCGTCCGAGTTCCTTTGCTACGCGGTCAAACACGGTCTGCGGCTGCTCGACGCGCAGAAAAGAAAAGATCCGCACCTTGTCCGTTCCAAAGTCCTTTGCTCGGGCGAAGGCTCGCTCGAGCAGCGCACTCTGCCCGGAAAAATCGCCGCTTTGCAGCGGATCGGGCTTCCCCTCGGCAAATTTCGAATGGGTTCCAGGCAACAGCGTCTTGAAATACGCCGAATCCACCACGGAAACTCGCAATCCGTATTTGGCCAGTAGATCTTTCGCCCGTTTCACATCGTCCGGATTGAGCTCTGTTACGTATTTGTTCCACAGGAAGCGCAACTCCACCCATTCCAACCCGAACCCCTTGACCCACTGAAGCGCTTCCTCGAAATTCTGCGTGACCTCATCCGTGATGACGCCCAGCTTGAATCTTTTCACATCCGCCGCCCCCCCACCGAGTGCGCTCAGCAACGCGGCCGCGGTTCCGCTTGCCACAAATTCTCTTCGCTTCATTTTTTCTCCTTAGCCGGGCCCTCATCGTAATTCTGTGTCCGACTCTCGTCAAACCGGCACGAAAGCATGGAATGGAGTCCAAAAGTCATCGCGTTCTCTGTTTGAAGGCGTGCTAACATGCTCTCCACATTTACCATTTCCGGAGCTTATCGAATGAAATTCGGCCGTTGCGCCGGTGCGCTGCTTGTCATCCTCTCTCTCGCCGCGCTTCCTCTCCTTGCGGGCACAAAAATAGTTCACCGCTGGGTGCTTACAGGCGTGCCCATGCCGCATTTCCAAAAAATGCTCGTCGCGAGCATCCTGGAAAATTACCTGATCCGCCAGGAATTCGAAGACCAGATGAAAAAGCTGCTTGCGAACTATGGGGTAGAAGGGGTGCAGAGCTACATGGTCCTGCCGCCCAGAAATGAAATGATGGAAGGCGAACTCAAGCAGCGCATCAAGGAAAGTTCTCTGGACAGCGTCTTAGTGGTTCGCCCCAAGGCGGTTCGCCAGGAGTCACAAGAGGTAATTACGGGCGGAATTTACGTGCCACCGCCGGGCTATTACACGTTCTGGCCTTACTGGAATATGGCGTATGGCACTTTCGTACCAACCAGTTCTTACACAACGGAAGATGTCGTGGTCCGTGTGGAATTCAATCTCTACGACACGAAAGATGAAAGGCTTGTCTGGAGCGGAGAGACTGACACTATCTATTCAAAGGACTTTGAGAAGCTCGGTAAGGGGTATGCCCAGACCCTTGTGAATCAGCTGAAGAAAGACAGGATTATCCGCAAGAAGTAGTTCTCGCGTCTAGCGCCTCAGGACAAGACAGCTCGCAATCATGTCATGAAGAGCCTGCTTCCGCTGTGTGAATCCGGCCATGATATAGCCAATTCCCAGCGGAATCAGACCGGTGATGAGCTTGGAAAAGAATCTGCCACTTGCCCTGCCGAAGGTAATACGGTTGCCAGCAAGGTCCGTGACGTAAAGGCCGAGAATCTGCTTGCCCCAGGTGCCTTGCTTTTCTCCGCTCTCGAGATAAGCAAAATAGAGCCAATGACAGATGATCGATAAGCCGCCCAAAACGATGGCCAAGAAAACAATCGAGCCGATCTCCGCCGGGTTCGGCTCCTCTCCCATGCGGTGAGTGAACGAGGTCAGGATTGCTGCCCCTCCCATCAAGAAAAATAAGGGAACAAGCAAAACGAAGGTGGCAAGTCCAAGGATGAATCCATCAATGATGTAAGCGATGAAACGAAGCCAAAATCCGGCATAGGTCACATTCGTCGCGTACACAATCGCGCCCACACCTGCATGAGGCGAGATGGCCGCAGGCGCGGCGGTCGCAATCGCTGTTCTCGCTACGGGGCTTCCACAAACTTGACAGAATGCCGTGTCGGGCGCGAGCGCGGCACCACACTTGGAGCAGAACACAGTTGGCCTCCACACGTGCTTGAGCTTGGAGCTTCAGTCGGCCCTATTCTCTTACAACTCTGCCTCCAGGGAAACGAGCTTGTTATTCACATCCATCCCGTTCGAACTGCCGCAACTGTTTCTGGGCTTCGGCATTGCCCTTTCGAGCCGCGGCGCTAAGCAGAATGCGTGTCTGGTCGCAATTCCTTGCCACACCCTTCCCGTGCCAATAGAGTTCGGCAAGCGTAAGCTCGGCGCTCGGATTACCTTTTTCCACCGAAATCCAAAGGAGTCGCAAGGCCTCTGACGTGTCCACTCCTCCACTTCTCTCATGCAGAAGTCGGAGCGCCTGAGAGTACTCGGCCAAGCCCGCCTCCGAGAGCGGATAAGACGCGCTTCCGGGGAGAGGGGTCGCTGGCAGAGAATTCTGAGTCGTTGCGGACGCAGGAGTTTGCATATCGCTGCGATTCGACTCAGAGCTGGGGTTCTCCTGCCCGGTCGGTGCTTGCATTGAATGGGGCGAAGAGGCTGGGGATACCGTGGAACTCGTTACAGGGGGTTTGGCTTCGCCAGACGTGACCCCGTCGGCCGGCTGATTCGCGGGCGTTCCTTCCATCTTCTCCCCCAGCCAGACAAGCGCCTGTCCAAGCGTACGGTGGTAAGCCAAAACGCCGACCGATAATCCGAGCAAGACCATAATGGCCAGGGCGCGCGACAGAGTGAACCCTTCCATCCAACCGGCTGAGGAAGCACTAAGGCTGAAATCAGAAGACTGTGTTGCCCCAAGTGCCTTTGCCCTTGACTGCATGGCTCCTTCGTGACCGGGCGGAGGCATTAGGATCTCTGAAATATCAGGAAGCCCCGCCGACGATGGTGGTGCAGCCTTCTCCTCTTCCCCGATCTCATCCTGGGCTGTTTCCTCCACCGGTGTCAGGGGATGGAAGGCGACGTGGCGAGAGAAAGGAGGGGAAAGCGGCTCAAAGGAGATCTCGATCGCCTGTTGGGTCGAAGCAAAATTCGGCAGTCCCGGAAATGCCGTTGCGTCTGGTACATGGGCCGTTTCTCGCGGCTCCGGCTCCATCTGCTGCACGGCCTCGTTCATGGCCGCGGCAGCCTCCTCGGGCAGTTTCTCGGGGACAATTGTTGGTTGCACCGAACCTTCTGGCGCGGTGGCTGGAAGATGCAAATCCCAATGCGGCTTTGCCGGTGGTCTGCTCGGTATCGAAGCGCGGAGCTCCTCGCGAAGCTCCTCAAAAGTTTGAGCTTCGGGCGCTAGAGGCTTTCTGACCTGTTCGTCCTTTTCCTGCAAGTCCAGCGCGCCGTTTAGCCAGCTTTCAATCTGCGCTCGCGCGGCAGCAGGAAGCTCAAGGAAGCGCACGCCGGCCACTCTGCCATCTTCTTCAATCCAGAGTATCTCGCCTTGGCCCTCGATTCGAACCGTCTGATTCAGAGAAAAGGAAAAAGGTGTCGTATCGCCTGGGCGCAGCGGCATCATGGCCCTGAGGGCAAAACCTTCTTGCGAGAGGTTGCGGAGCATCCCGCCGTTCGAAGGGCCTAGTTCGACGTAGACAAGGCTGGACGGGTCCTTGCGAGGTCGCTTTCTCCGTTCGCCGTTCACCGCATTAGGAGACATAAGGTTCTCCTCGAATTCTAACCCGGCGCTTCGGGGACCGGTAGAAGTGGTTGCCTGGCATTCAACGCGAAAGTTACGAACCTTCGGGTAGACAATCACTTCTTCTACGCTGCCCTAGCAGGTTGTACGTTTCATGAGAGAATCTTCACTTCCTTTGTGGTGAGCAGTGGTACCATCGAGCTCGTTGGTCCGCCCTGAATCGATCCTCAGGAAAACTGAAAAGGCTGAGAAGTTACCCGTAAGGAGAATCTGTTATGCGTTGGACACCTGGCGGAGTCAGCGATGATATTGAAGACCGTCGCGATCAGAGCGGCGGGGGCGGGGGGTTCCGGTTCGGAGGCATGCACATCGGGTTGGGCGGATTGCTGATTCTTTTGGTCTTGAGCCTAATCTTCAAACAAAACTTTCTTGCACTCCTCGGAGGCGGAGAACCCCCGTCAGGTTCGGCCGCCGTCAGCAGGCCGGATCCGGCAAAGGATGAAGCGGAAAAACCGCTGGTCCAGTTCGTTTCCTTCGTGCTCGACGACACACAAAAGACCTGGGAACAGTTACTTCCCCAGCAGGCAAGCGTCCCCTATCGGCATGCCAAGCTCGTGCTTTTCCGCGATTCCACCGATTCCCCCTGCGGCGGGGCGGAAGCTGCTACTGGCCCTTTTTACTGTCCTAGTGATGAAAAAGTCTACATCGATCTTTCTTTCTATGACGAATTGAAACGCAGATTCGGCGCCCCGGGAGAATTTGCTCAGGCCTACGTTCTCGCTCACGAAGTGGGCCACCACGTTCAAAAATTGATCGGCATCGAAAGCAAGGTCCGGCAGTTCCAGAGCAGAAACCCCGGGTCTGCCAACGCCGCTTCCGTGCAGATGGAACTACAAGCAGATTGCTTCGCCGGCGTATGGGCGCATTCCACACAGCAGAGAGGCCTAATCGACGCCTCGGATGTCCAATCAGCGTTGGGAGCCGCCGCGGCGGTTGGCGACGATCACATTCAACAAATGGCTCGCGGACGTGTGCAGCCGGAAACCTTTACCCATGGCACTTCCGAGCAGCGCATGAGCTGGTTCAACAAGGGGCTCAACTCCGGCTCGATTGATGCGTGCAACACTTTCGCACAATAAAGCCGCCGTTTCTTGCGTTCTTGAGGATTTTCACGTGTTTGGCGGAGGTTTTTGCGACCCGGGGACTCCTGGGTCACGCATTTTCTCGATCGCCACCCTTGCTGCCTTCATTTTTTCCGGGTCCATCCAGGAGTCCTGCGTCACCAGGGTTGTTTGCGTCGGAAGCGCCACAACCGCCCCGGCTCTCTCGAGGGCGTCCATGATCGATAGCAGAAGGGCTTCCTGGGTCGCCAGATACGCGGCATAGTCCCCTTCGAGAATGTAGCAGTAGATCTCGATCTCGAGCGCATAATCGGAAAAGCGAATGAAGCGCACACGTGAAGACGAATCTTCCACCTTGGGATTTTCGAGCAGCAGATCGCGAATCCTGTCTAAAACGAAGCGCACGTGGTCCGGCGAGAGGTCATAGCGCAGGCGAATCACCTGCTGGCAGAGAAACTTGTCCCGAAAGCGCAGATTCTCGATGACTGCGGTGGCCATGGTGCCGTTCGGAATGGAAAGCAGGGTTCGCTCCGGAGTGCGCAGGCGCGTAGAGCGCAGGCCAATATCTTCGACCACTCCTGCCTGATTGTTGACTTTGCAGGTATCACCGATCAGGACCACCTTGTCAAAAAGAATGGAGATTCCACCAAACATGTTTTCAAAAGTTTTCTGGGCGCCTAGACCGAGCGCCAGGGTGCCGATCCCAACGCCCGCCAGCGCCGCACTGACATCGAAGCCCAGCGCATGGAGCACGATGAGCGTCACCAGGATGAAGATGCTTACTTCAATGAATCGACGGATCAGGGATACGATCGATTTCTCGGCATACAACCCCCGGCTGCTGAGGCTGACACCGATGCGCGTGGTAACGGCCCGCGTGATGCGCGTCAGCAACCAATAGAACGCAATGGTCAGAAATACCCAGATCACGCGTCTGTAGTAGATCCGGTAGAGTAGCGACGTGCCGATGTAGGACACCAGGTAATAGTGAATGAGCAGCGCGATCACAAACGTGACCGGGCCAATCTTCTTTATAGGCTCAATGGGCAGCGGAGGCAGGTGGCGCATTTTTCGCGTCCAGCGAGTCAAAAGCTCCAAAGCCTTCGTTAAGACTCGCGCCATCAAAAACGCCAGAGGAATAAAAACAAGAACGGCCAGCCACTGCCAGTAAGGCATTGCCAGAAATCTGTGCTCCACCAGGTAATCCGGGATTTTCTGTTCCACAGCCGGAAATGTCAGGGAGTCATACACCTTGGGGACGGAATCGAGCGTGGAGCGTGAAACGTACCAGAGCTTCCGGCCCTGCTCATCCTCCATTCGCACCAACAAGATAGGAAAGCTATCGGCCGCACCGAGGCTGCTGCTGATTCTTTCCTGTTCGGGGGGCAATCCGTCATCTAGGCGGCCCTGCGGGTCCTTGCTCACGAAATCCAGAGGGCCGGTGAATTTCTGATTCAGAATGGCCAGTAGTTGCGCGGCGAGTTCCTCTTCATCCTCCTCGGGAGCACGTCTTCGAGGAGGCAGTGGCTGGAAATACTGCACGGCCACGGAATATCTCTGTTCTTGAGCAGCTTTGATAAATCCAAGCAGGCAACCACGGGGATTCTCACGGCCCAACGGGTCCGGAGGAACCTGGGGCTGTTGCGATGAAGCGGCGGCGTTTGTCAGAGTACTCAGGCCGGGCAGTTGCGGAATGCCATACGCGGAAAAGGACCACATTCCGGTGAGCATCAAGAGGAGAAGTAATCGGCGAATTGCCATGCGTCCGCCTCCGGAGGGCCGCTTCATTCTATCCGCTGGGGGCGTTCGATAGAAGGAGAGAACCAGGCAGGCTGCCAAAGCGCTCCTGATACTGCCGCAGAAGGAACTGGTCCGTCATGCCGGCAATGTAATCGCAGACGACTACGTGACGCGGCGTTTGGCGCGCCATCTCCTCGTGCGCTTCGGGCATCGAATCCGGTTTCCGCAGGTAGTAAAGGAAAAGCTCTTCCAGGCACCGCACGGACCGTTGGCTGTCTTCTGTGATTAGTGGGTGGTTGTAGACATGGGTGAAAAGAAAGTTCTTCAGATCCTGGTTTCGGGCGCAGCCTCCGTCACTCAGACTTGCCAGCCGGGCAGGACTGTTGCGGACTTCCTCCACCGTCTGAATGCCGGAATTGCGAATCTGGTTTCTTGTATTTTCGATGAGGTCTGTAGCCAGAAGATCGAGGGCATGACGCAGCGTTTCGTTGAATTTCAACTGGCTCGTCCCACGGGGACGCTCTGCGTCCACCTTCGCATAGATCTCCCCGAAGAACGGGGCCTCCCTGTGAAGAGAATCAAGGTCCAATAGATTTGCTTCGAGCGCATCGTCCAGGTCCGCAGTGTTGTAGGCAATCTCGTCCACCCAGTCGATGAGCTGCGCTTCCAGTGGCGGTCTGACATCCAAACGGTACTCCGCCAGCTCAGCAAACTCCGCAGGACTGTAGTCCCGCGAGTGTTTGACGATCCCTTCGCGCACCTCAAATGTCAGGTTGAGGCCGGGGAAATCGACATAGCGGTGCTCGAACTGTTCAACGATCCGCAGCGCGTGGAGATTGTGGTCGAAACGCCCTCCGTGGGCGCGCATCAATTCGTCGAGTTTTCGCTCTCCTGCATGTCCAAACGGGGGATGACCAATATCGTGGACCAGCGCCAGAGCCTCCACCAACTCCGAGTTCAGGGCCAGCGCATGGGCCACCGTTCTTGCAATCTGAGAAACTTCGAGCGTGTGTGTTAGCCGGTTGCGGAAATGATCGGAAAAACGAGAGGTGAAGACTTGTGTCTTGGCTTCGAGGCGCCGGAAGGCCCGCGCGTGAATGATTCGGTCGCGGTCCCTCGCGTATTCGCTTCGATAGGGATGCGATTGCTCCTGGTAGCGCCGTCCGCGGGAGTCCTCGGCCCGCATGGCCCAGGGTGCCAAAGCTGGATAGGTTACGATGGCCGAAGCCTCCAGCGATCTTTCAGTTGCGGAAAACTTGCTTCGCTAGCAAGAAGGCTGCCGATTCGCGACTTGTCAGGAATTCGGTCCTAGCAGCTCCAAACCCCGATCCGCTTGGTCTGACACAGGGGTGTTCGGATAGTCCTTCTTTAGCTGTTCGTAGAGCGCCGTGGCCTGCTTCTTATCTGTCTGGCCGTAAAGCCCGGCCAGTTCCAGCAGCACCATTGGCTTCGGAACCAGCACGGATCCGGACGTGCTCAAAGCCTGCAGTGTCTTGATGGCTTCCTCCCTCTTCCCGTTACGTTCGTCGATCAACGCGCCCTGATACCTCGAAAGCGCCGCGAGTTCCTTGTCTGAACCGTCTTCGAGCTTCTTCAACTCTTCGGACGCTTGGTTCAGGCGGTCCATGTCCATCATCGTCAACGCAGCGTAATAACGCGCCAGCTTGCCGGGATTTGTCCGTGGATATTGCGCGGCCACGGCCGAGAGCTTGGGTTCTGCAGCTTGTGCACGCTGCTCTGCGCTAGGGTAGGTGATTTCTCCGGGCTGCGTGGGCTGGCCGGGCACGGCTATGGTGGCGTTGAAGACCTTCATGGCGTCGTCCAGGGCAACCTGAGCCTTCGCCGTCTGGTGGTCATTGTAAAACTTCCAGCCCAGATATGCGGCCCCGGCCACAATCAGAACCATCAGTGCGATCGACGCCAACCGGGTGTGCGAAAGGACGGCCTCCGCTCCGTGTTCGAAAGTCTCGCGGACCTTGTCCTGCTTCAATTCCTTGCGCGATATATGAGTAGTCACAGCCCGTCTCCTGACCTTTGTGTAATTTTTTATGCTAACACAGGTTCCCAAGTCCCTGGGAAGCCGGCCGGTTAACCTTTCTCACAAGCCTGCACCTGCGGCCAGCCCGCCCCTGAGCGAACGTGGTACTTTGGAGGCATGCAGGCCGGCTGCATCCATTGCGGGCAACAGCATCTGCTGAACGACTCCGTTCTTGCGAAGCATTCGAAAGTCCAGTTCCGCTGCACCAAATGCGGCAAGACCACCGTAGTGGAAGTGAAGCGCCGCGCCGATGAAACCGTGGTGATCTCCCCCATGCCTTCCTTCGCCCGAGCGGATGCGTCCACTGCGCGCCTGAAAGCGCCCGCCATCGAAGAGAGCTCGGTTCTGCCAGCAGGCGTGGAGGCCTTGCTAGCTGTCACCACTGGCCCCGAAATGGGGCGTTCTTTAACCCTGACCAAGTCGCGCGTGGTGATCGGGCGGAAGGGTGCGGACTTTGCTCTGACCGACCCGGAGGTATCCCGTCACCATTGTTTGATCGAGGTACGCGAGGGCTTTGCGAACTTGAAGGATCTCGACTCCACAAACGGCACTTTTTTCGAAGAAGAGCGCGTGCGGGCCGCTGTTTTGCAGAATGGCGCCGAGTTTCGTGTGGGCAGCAGTACCATCCGTCTCACCCTTCGCACTCAAAAGTAAGCCATCGCTCCCGAGCATCGCAGGGATGGCCTCGCTAGGTGTGAGATACTGGCGCCGATAAACAAGCGTGACGCAAAGATGAACCGCCTCAGTGTGTGTCTCGTCGTACAGAACGAGCAGGAAAACTTGCCGCGAGTTCTCCGTTCGGTGCAGGGCCTTGCCGACGAAACTATCGTCGTCGATGGTGGCAGCGTCGACCGCACTGCCGAAACGGCGCGCGAATACGGCGCCAGGGTTTTCGAACGCCCATTTACGAATCACGCGGACCAGAAGAACTACGCTGCATCTCTCGCCTCGCAGGACTGGATTTTCCTCCTCGATGCCGATGAAGAGCTAAGCGACGAGTTGAAGGAGTCGGTCCGCCAGTGGAAGACTTCAGAACCACAGCACGCCGTGTATGAGATGCCGCGCCTGACCTGGTATCTGGGCGCGTGGATTCGTCATTCCCGCTGGTATCCGGATTGGCAGCGCCGCATTTACCGCCGTGACAAAGCCAGTTTCGGCGGCGCCATTCACTCCGCGCTTCGCTTTGACGGCAAAATCGGCCGCCTGCGCGGCGATTTACTTCACTACACGATCCGCACATTTTCCGAACATGAGGCAAAAGTCGAGAAGTACACCACAACAATTGCCCTGGAAATGTTCGAACAGGGAAGGCGGCATTGGCGCGCCGCCATGTGGCTGGCCGCTCCGTGGAGTTGGATTCACCACTTTTTCCTCGGCGCGGGTTTTCTCGATGGCTATCGGGGTGCGCTGATCGCGCAGATGGCGGCTCGCGGCGTTCGCTTGAAATTCAAAAAACTCGGCCAGTTGGTTGAAGCGGAGGAACTGCGCCAGAATCGCGGTGCGCTGTGATACCCCTTCTCGTCGATCTCGAAGCCGAGTGGCGCGGCGGACAGAGTCAGGCGCTGCTTTTGCTTAAGGGGCTGTACGAGCGTGGCCATGCGGCGGAATTGGTGGCCACACACGGCTCCTCGCTGAGCCATCGCGCAAAAAAGGAAGGAATCTACGTGCACAGCGTTTCACGCACCCTGCCAGAAGTAGCCGCTGCCTCGCGCATAAGATCCATTCTTGCTGGGGGACGCGTCGAACTGGTACACGTCAATGAGGCGCATGCCCTCACGGCGGCCTGGCTTTGCGGCGCACATCGGCGATTGCCATTACTGTCATCCAGACGAATTGGCTTCCCGCTGAAACGCAACTGGGCATCGCGGGCAAGGTTCCGCGCCTTGCATCTGTTTATTGCCAACAGCAGGAGCGTGGCTCAAAGCCTGGTCGACAGCGGATTCCCCTCTGAACGCATTGCGATAGTGAATGAAGGAGTGGAAATCCCCCGGATGCCTTCTGCGGAAGAACGGCAGTCGGCGCGACAAAAATGGGGCATTGCAGACGACGAATTTCTTTTCGGATGTGCCAGCGCATTCGTGCCGGAGAAAGGCCAACGGCACATTGTCGAGGCGCTTCCGAGCGTGTTGCAGCAGTTTCCGAAAACGCGAGTTTTACTAGCCGGCGGAGTACCCTCTCTAACGTAAGTAAAGGAACGCGTGGCGCAATTGGGATTGAAGAGCGCCGTCCTCTTGCCAGGGTTTGTCAACGACATGCAAGGCTTTTACAAAGCGCTTGACGGCTTTGTGTTTCCCTCCGAATTCGAAGGCCTGGGAACGGCGCTGCAGGCCGCCATGGCCTATGGCCTGCCGGTAATTTCCACCATCCGGGGGGCGCTCGGCGAAGTGGTGGAAAACGGGCGAACTGCCCTTGTAGCCGAGCCCTCGGCAAACGACTTCGCCGTCGCGATGACTCGTTTGCTGGCGGATCAAGACCTCCAGAAGCGACTCCGGGAAGCGGGACGCAAAGAAGTGATCGACCGCTTTTCGGCCGACCGTATGGTGGAAAACACTCTGGCCGTGTACGAGAAAGTGCTTCAGTCCGGATAACCGCGCGGAAACCTCTGCCGCCAGTCCCAGGCGGACTGGATGATCTCTTCGAGTGAGGAATGCGAGGCTTCCCAGCCAAGTATTCGCTTTAGTTTTTCGTTGCTGGCCACAAGAACCGCCGGGTCACCGGGACGACGGGACGAGAATTTGTGCGCGATCTTTCGACCCGTAATGCGCTCCGCCATCCGTACCACCTGCAGGTTCGAATACCCCGTGCTATTCCCGACGTTGAACCCCTCGCCGGCAACGCGGTCAATCTCCTCGAGCGCCCGCATGTGCGAGTCTGCGATGTCCAGAACGTGCACATAGTCGCGCACGCAGGTGCCGTCGGGCGTGGGATAGTCCGATCCAAAAATCTCCAGCACAGGATAGGCCCCAAGCGCTGTATCGAGAACCCTCGGAATCAGATGCGTTTCTGTGCGGTGCGCCTCTCCCCGTTCCGGGCTGGCGCCAGCCGCGTTGAAGTAGCGGACGTTGACGTACTTCAGCCCAGTGTAGTTCCGATAGTCAGCAAGAATCTGTTCGAATCTCAGCTTGGATTTACCGTAGGGATTGATGGGGTCTTGGATGTGATCCTCTGGTATGGGAACGGTTTTCGGTTCACCATAGGTGGCCGCAGTCGAGGAGAAGATGATTCTGTCGACGTTGTGCCGGACCATTGCGTCCAGCAAGTTGACTCCACAAGCCACATTCGCGGAATAAAAGGTGCTCGGTTCGCGAACGGACTTGGCCACGAGAGCTTCCCCAGCAAAGTGCATGACCGCTTCAATCCTGTGGGCGCGAAAGACCTCTTCAAGCCGCGTGCGATCGGCAAGGTCCACATGAACAAACGCCGCTCCCGGCGGCAGGGCGGACCGGTGGCCTTCGCAGAGATTGTCCAGCGCCACAACCTTATGGCCGCAAGCAAGCAGAACTTCCGAGCAGATACTTCCGATGTAGCCGGCCGCGCCGGTAACGAGGATGCGCAACGAATCGTCTCCCTTGAGGCTCAATTACATGCAACAAGCAGTTTTCCAGTATACAACTTCATCTTCGAACGGCCAGAGCGGCTGGCCTCAGAGGGCGGACCGTACAGGACACACAAACAAAGAGTGCTTGCCCCGAAATAGCAAAAGCGCCGTGCGGTTCCTTCTAAACCGTCCGGCGCTTTGCGTTTGCGCAGTAACTGACTTCCCTAAGAATGGTTCCAGCAGTTCCCTCCTGTCCGCTCGCCGAAATCCGTCAAGCTAATTTGCAGTTTGAACTACCCATCGCCCCTTGGGCTCGAGGAACTCCACCCCTATCGCATAGCCGTCGCCATGCAACGGTTGGCAGTAGGCCACCCGAGCTTCGGAACGAAACTCTCCCGTACGCGACGCGAATAGCAGTGGCGCACCTTTGTCCCAGCGGCGCGTGCTCACCACGCGTGCTCCCCAGGCGCTTACGTTCTCGGTGAACGTGGCTTCTACGCCGGGTATCTGCCGATGGCCGTCCAGCACAACCGGGATTTCCATCGGTATCCGGGTCTCCTTGCGAACGACGCGAAACTGGTTCCTGTGATTCATCGCTTCTCATGCTCACAGGCACGCCGCAATGCGCGTGATCGAATTCATGGCGCTGCCGCGATGTTTCATGCGATACAGAGTGCGGTCCGCCGCACCCAGCAGCTTTTCTGCAGTGTCGCCGTCTTCGGGGTAGGCCGCGATTCCCGCGCTCACGCTGAGTGCTGGCTCTTCCGACTCGCCAGCGAGCCGTTCCCGAATCCGGGCGGAAACGCGGGCGGCAATTTCCTTGGGGGCTTCCGGAAGCACCAAGGCGAACTCGTCCCCGCCGTAACGCGCCGGAGTGTCAATTGCCCGCGAATGATTGCGCAGAGTCTTGCCCAGACGCACCAGCGCGCGGCTGCCCACCAGGTGACCGTAACGGTCATTGATGGTCTTCAGCCCGTCCATATCAAGCAGCACGATGCTGAATGGGCGTCGCGTCCGACGAGAGCGGTCCAGTTCTGATTCGATCACCGCAATGAGCCGCCGGTAGTTCGCCAGCCCGGTAAGAGGGTCGCTGATGGCCAGAGAACGCACCTGGTCGAACAGGCGCGCCTGGTCGATCAGGGCGCCGCCGAGGATGATTGTGTAGCTGGCTACCTTGCTGAGTTCCGCGATGAAGAAGGGCCCGTCAAACATGCGTCGCGAAAAAAGCGCTGCCAGATGGCAGGCGGTGTTCAAAAGTGCGACGAGAAACAGCGAATAATCGTAGAGGGAAGCTTCGTCGTCGTTTTTCTGCTGCTCTTTGTAACGGCGGTAGAAGAAAAGCGCTGCCATCGCGAACAACCCGCCCGGAAGCAGTTCCCAGGGGCGGGAGAAAAAGGCCCCGTACTTGGCAATAGGGGTTGCAGGCGCGGCGATGAATGCGGCGCTCGTGATGTACGCTGCGGCAGCAACCACAAACAGCGCGCCTGCCGTTTCCCGGCTCGGCTGACGAGAAATTGGCAGGAACTTCTCAACCGCCAGCGCGGCCAGAAGCAGTACCGCCAGCATCGTGCGCCCAACCATCCAGCCCATGGGCACGTGGGAGAGAGCGACCTGGCCGGTGCGCAGCAGATCATTCAGACCGAAATAGCCAACCGTCTCAATCATTCCGGAGAGCACGAACCCGAACGCGAGAATCAGCGCGATGCGATCGTGTGTTCCGCGGAACCGAACCAGCGCATTGGCGGCATAGCAAAAGCACAGGAGAGAACCGCCAACCTCCAGATAAAGATAGTTCGTGGGGGAACCGATGACGTGGGCAAAGCGGGAGTACAGGGCCACCGCGATAAGGACTCCCAGGAACAGTCCGTATCCGATGAGTGGCAGCCGACCTCGATCCTTCCGAAGAAACCCGGTGATTGTCGTCCAATCCCCCAAAACATCCCCCAATCGCCGGAGAAACCCGGCAAGACGAGGGAATGCACGTACAGGCCCTTTTTCAGCCGCCAATCACACGATATAACTGATTGATAGGTAAGGTCTTATTATGCCATCCGCAGGGATTTGTAGCGCGTGAGACAAGACCGAGACGCAGAACGGGCTCCGAACCGTCCCCTTCTGATACAATATCGCTCGTGTATCCAGTTAGTTAGCAGGCGTTTGGGCAAAAAGGAGCGGAATCCGTACCATATCTCATTCTGAGACTGTCTCACGCGGCCCGAAATCGCAATTCAGATCTTCGGAGCCGGTGGCGGGAGGTCTCGGGCCACAATCGGACTCGCAAAACCCTTTTTGTGCGTGCCGTCGCAGAACGGGCTGTTCGCGGAGTGGCCGCAGCGGCAAAGCGTAATCGCCGTCCTTCCGGCAAGACCGAACTTGCGCCCCTCTTGATCCACAATCTCAAAATCACCTTCAATGCGAAGCGGACCATTGCTGAAGACTGTCACTTTTGTTCCGGCCACGAACTCCTCCAATCAATGAATTGAATGTTCTGCGCAACGCGCCTGCAAGATAGCCGCGGCTGCACGCGAGTAGAAGAATCGCCCCAAGTGCGCAGGGGATATCTAATAGCGCGGGACGGTCGGATCCACTTCCGTGGACCAGGACAAGATCCCGCCATGCAGGTTGTAGATTTTGCGGAAGCCTGCTTGCCGCAGAAAATCGACCGCTTTCGCCGATCGCTTTCCGCTCTTACAGTGCGCCACAATTTCGCGCGCGGAGTCGAGCTCGTGCACTCGCCTAGGCAGTTCCCCGAGCGGGATCAGATGACCCTTAATATTGCAAATCTGGTATTCATGCGGCTCACGGACATCCAGGATGAAAATGTCGTCTCCCCGGTCGAGCCGCGCCTTCAACTCCCTCGCGCCGATTTCCGGAACCTGCAGATCGGTCTCCGGCTTTTCTACTCCGCGAATCCCGCAGAATTCGTTGTAGTCGATGAGCTGGTGAATCTTCCG
>Ga0187781_10001691_pt1 | contig 16782 bp, 10 predicted proteins | sample 0715_SJ02_MP02_2_FD_132447 | JGI IMG/M metagenome (GOLD analysis project Ga0187781, IMG submission 132447) | Tropical peat soil microbial communities from peatlands in Department of Meta, Colombia - 0715_SJ02_MP02_20_MG | ecosystem: Environmental > Terrestrial > Soil > Wetlands > Peat | place...
CATGAGGCGGGCCGGATCGGACTGGACGAAGGCCTGCAGGCCGGGAACGCCGGTCAGCACGAGGATGCCGTTGGTGCCCAGGACGCGCAGCGCCTGCAGGGCGAAGTGGGAGTGCCCGACCGCCTCGTAGACCAGGTCGATGTTGCCAATCTGGTCCGCCAGCTGCGGGAATGTCACGGCCTGGGACGAGACATAGATTGCGCCGATGGCGTCGACCAGGTCGATCCGCGGACTGGGCGGCACCTCGCGCGAGTAGACGTAGGTGGTGAAGCCGGCCGTGGCCAGCGTCATCGCCCCCAGCAGCCCGACCGGCCCGATGCCCAGCACCAGCGCGGAAAGCCCCCGCCCCCGCTCCTCGGCCGGCGTGGCCGGATCGAGCCAGGGCGGGCGCTGCTGCATCATCCAGAAGATCTGCGCCAGTGCCTTCTCCGCGATGGTCAGCGGCTCGGCCAGCACCGCGATCTCCCGCAGATCCGGCGGCACGATGTTCATGTACCGCTCCCGGTCGACGACGTACTCGGTCATGTAGCCGTGTGCCTCCTTGATGCCGCGCTCGCGGAAGTCGCCCGTATAGCAGTAGTCCTGATGCCCGGAACGACAGGCCAGGCAGCCGGAACGGGGACACGGGCGGCGCACCGACGGCACGACGAGGTCTCCCTCCCGCAGACGCTCCACGGCCGAGCCGACCCCGATGACCTCGGCCACCGACTCGTGCCCGATCACCAGGTGATCGTCCCCGTCCGGCGGGGTGCCGTACTCGAAGGAACAGATCTCCTTGTCGGTACCGCAGATGCCTATGTCCAGCACCCGCACCATGACCTGATCGGGCTCGGAAATCCGGGGAGTGTCTGTCTCGATGACCTTGACCTCGCGCGATCGGGGCACCACCGCGACGGCTTTCATGTCCTCTCCCTGGTCAGTCGTCGGCTCCGAGATAGCTCCAGGCCTGCGGGAACTGCCCGATGCCGAGGGTCCGGCAGATCTTCTGCGCCGCCATGGACACACCCTCGGTGAAGGTGGGGAACGCGAGCTGGAGCTCGGCGACCCGCTCGACGGTCATGGCGCCGGCCATGCACGCGGCGACCGTCTGCACGGTCTCGGCCGAGTACTCGCCGAGCACGTGAGCGCCGAGGATGGCGTGCGTCCCGCGGTCCGCGATCAGCTTGCAAAAGCCGTCTGGGCGGCCGTCGGCGACCGGCCGGAGCAGGTCGTCGTACCGGGCGATGCCGACGACCACGTCGTGCCCCTCCGCCGCCTGGGCCTCGGTCAGTCCTACCCTCCCGTACTCGGGGTCGGTGAAGCTGCCGCTGGGCACCACGTCGTAGATGGCTTGCCTGGAGGGTCCGAGGATGGCGTTCATGGCCGCGATCCGGCCTTCCATCCTGGCCGTCTGCACGACCATCCACCGGCCGTTGATGTCGCCGGCGGCGAAGATGTGCTCCACGTTGGTCCGCAGGTACCGGTCGACAGGTATCGCCGCGGGCGTGGCGTGGACGCCGGCGGCCTCCAGAGCGAGGTGATCGAGGTTGGCGGGCCAGCCCACGGCGAAGAACACGGCGTCGGCCATCATGTGAGCCGACACCGGGCCGCTGCGGTAGTCGACGCGGATGGCACCGCCGCCGGCGCTGAGCGCCTCGACCAGCGTGTCCGTGTGCACGTTCATGTCCTGGGCCCGGAAGGCGCGGCCGAGTTCCGCCGAAACGCTGGCATCGGCCGCGGGCACCAGGACCGGGCCGGCTTCGAACAAGCTGACGCTGGCGCCGAGGTCGTCGAAGATGGACGCGATCTGACACCCGGTGTCGGCGCCGCCGACCACGGCGACCCGGCGGGGGAAGCTGGCCAGGGAGGGAATGTCCTCGTAGGTGAGCGCCAGGTCGGCGCCGGGGATCGGGAGCCGGCCGGCGTGCCCGCCGACGGCCAGGATGATACGATCCGCGGTCCAGGTACGCCCGTTGCCGGCGGCCAGGGTGTGCGGGTCGGCGAAGCCGACCGGGCCGAGGTCCTCGGCCAGGTCGATCCCGTGCCGGCGGAGATGGCCGGCCACGTCCTTCTTGTCATGGGCGTAGCGCGCCACCCTGTCGCTGTTGGCCATCACGGCCGCGAGGTCGGGAACCGGCGCCGGGCCGTCCAGGCCGAACGTGGCCCAGGACGACCAGTCGCGCGCCAGCCGGGCCGCCCGCGCCAGCGTCCGCACCGGCGCCGGGCCGCGGTTGAGGCTGGTGCCTCCGACCTGACCCGCCTCAAGCAGGGTGACCTGCCCGCCGAACTCGCTCGCCTGGAGGGCGGCGGTGATCCCCGCAGGCCCACCGCCCACCACCAGCAGGCTGATACCAGCGCTCATCGCCAGATCCCGTCGTGCCGTGCCGATCACAGTCTGCCGCGCAAGCGGAGAATCTGTCACCCGCGAGACTAGCCCCCGGTGCCTTGCCCTTGCCTTTGTTGTGTCCGGCGGATTCGTAATTCATTATTCGTTGTATCTTTGTTCCTCTGCCGTTCACCTCCGTGAAGTCATCAGCCCGGGCCTTATTGAGGCTTAGCCACTGTGTGGCTTCCGTGCCGCCACAGCCTGGTGGGACAATCGGGAACATGTCTGATGCGCCTGACCCGAATGTGGTGGCCGATCCAGTCTCGCTGACGGCCGAGGAGCGACGGCTGCGGGAGGCCCGCGTCGGGGTTCCGTGGCGGGCCTGGGGGCCCTATCTCAGCGAGCGTCAGTGGGGCACGGTCCGGGAGGACTACAGCGACAACGAAGACGCCTGGTCCTACTTCACCCATGATCAGGCCCGGTCACGCGCTTACCGCTGGGGGGAGGACGGCATCGCCGGGATCAGCGACGACAAGCAGCGGCTGTGCCTGGCTGTCGCGTTGTGGAACGAGCGGGACCCGATCTTGAAGGAGCGCCTGTTCGGCCTGACGAATGCCGAGGGCAACCACGGCGAGGACGTCAAGGAATACTACTTCTACGTCGACAACCTGCCGACGCACAGCTACCAGCGTTATCTCTACAAGTACCCGCACGCCGAGTTCCCCTACAGCGAATTGGTGGCGGTGAACCGGGCGCGGTCACGGCATGAGCAGGAATACGAACTCGTCGATACCGGCGTCTTCGACAACGGCCATTATTTCGATGTCGAGGTGGAGTACGCCAAGGCCGGGCCCGAAGACATCCTGTGCCGCATCACCGTGCACAATCGCTCTTCGCACGACGCCGCGCTGCACGTGCTGCCCACGCTGTGGTTCCGTAACACGTGGACCTGGCGGGCCGATGAGCCCAGGCCCCGGATCGCCCGGGTCGAATCGGGGCATCCGGTCGTCCGGGCCGATCATCATAAGGTCGGCGTTTTCTACTTCTACGCCGAGCCGGACGCGGCCCTGATGTTCTGCGAGAACGAGACGAACATGCCGCGGGTATTCGGCGCCGAGCCCTCGACCCGATTCCCCAAGGACGGCATAGGCGACCATCTCCTGCACGGCGCGGAGACCGTCAATCCCTCCGGCGAGGGCACCAAAGCGGCGGCGCACGCCCGGCTGGCCGTCCCGGCCGGCGGGCAGGCCGTGATGCGGGTCCGGCTCACTCGTGAGGGCCCGGAGGAACTCCCCGCGCCGTTGGCCGGCGCGGATGAGCTGATCGCCCGGCGGCGGGCCGAGGCCGACGAGTTCTACGACGCCATCACGCCGCCAGCGGTCTCTGATGACGCGAAGGCGGTCATGCGCCAGGCGCTGGCTGGCATGTTGTGGTCCAAGCAGTGTTACAACTTCGACGTTGACCAGTGGCTGCGTGAACGCCACCTCCACCCGCTGCGCACGCCGGTCCGCCGGGGGAGCCGCAACGAGTCGTGGTTCCACATGTTCAACCACGACGTGGTGTCCATGCCGGACAAGTGGGAGTACCCGTGGTACGCCGCCTGGGACCTGGCCTTCCACTGCCTCCCTCTGGCCATGGTCGACCCGGACTTCGCCAAGAGCCAGGTCGACCTCATGCTGTCCCGGGAGTACCTGCACCCGGGCGGGCAGATGCCCGCCTACGAGTGGAATTTCGGCGACGTGAACCCCCCGGTGCACGCCTTCGCGGCCCTATTCCTGCAGAATCTGGAGGCCGACCTGGGCGAGGTGGACCTGGCGTTCCTCCAGGAGAGCTTCTCGCGGCTGCTGCTGAACTTCACCTGGTGGGTGAACCGCAAGGATCCCAGCGGCCACAACGTATTCGAGGGCGGCTTCCTCGGCCTGGACAACATCGGGGTATTCGACCGCAGCGCCGCGCTGCCCACCGGCGGGCGGCTGGAACAGGCGGACGGCACGGCCTGGATGGCGATGTTCAGCCAGGACATGCTCGAGCTGGCCCTGGCCCTGCTGGCGCATGATGCGAGCTATCAGGAGTTCGTGCTCAAGTTCGTCGAGCGCTTCTTCTGGATCGCCGCTGCCGTGGACCCGGTCGGAGAGCATCCCGACGAGATGTGGGACGAGGAGGACGGCTTCTTCTACGACGTGCTGCGCCTGCCCGACGGCACCGGAACGCGGATCAAGGTGCGTTCCCTGGTGGGCCTGCTGCCCATCTGCGCCACGACCGTGATCGAGCCCGAACTGATCGAGCGCTACCCGCAGATCGCCGAGCAGGTGCGCGGCTTCCTCGAGCGTAACCAGGACCTGCTGGCCAATATCGCCGACCCGCTCGTGCCCGGTGTCCGCGGCCGGCGGATCCTGTCGCTGGTCAACGAGCCCAAGCTGCGCCGCATCCTGGCCCGGATGCTGGACGAGGAGCGCTTCCTGGGCCCGCATGGGATCCGCTCGATCTCGCGCTGGCACCTGGATCACCCGTACATCCTTGACGTGCACGGCTCGGAGTACCGGGTGCAGTACGAGCCGGCCGAGTCGACCACTGGCATGTTCGGCGGCAACTCCAACTGGCGCGGCCCCGTCTGGTTCCCGATCAACATGCTCTTGATCCGGGCCCTGATCACCCATTACCGGTACTACGGCAACGACCTGAAGGTGGAATGCCCGACCGGCTCGGGGAAGATGATGACGCTGTTCGAGGTGGCCCAGGAACTGGCCGGTCGGCTCGCCGGGACCTTCCTGCGCGACGGTGACGGGCGCCGTCCGGTCTACGGCGGGACCAGGCTGTTCCAGGAGGACCCGCACTGGCGTGACCTCATCTTGTTCTACGAGTACTTCCACGGCGACAACGGCGCCGGGCTCGGTGCCTCGCACCAGACGGGGTGGACCGGCTTGGTGGCCAGGCTGATCCAGAGCCTGGCCCAGTTCGACGCGGACGCCGTGCTCGAGGACCGGCACTGGCCGATGGCCCGGCCCTACCGCCGCATCGCCGCCGCACCCATGCCCGGCGTCACCACGGCTCGCAGGGCCCGAGGCGCGGCCGAACCATGATCGTCTCCGTGACCATACGGCGTCTCCTGGTCAGCTAGGCGGCGCCGCCTTGAGGGCCTGGTAGTCGCGGCCGTGGGGTATGTGCTTGACCATGTCGAGCAGCGCGTCGTGGAGGTGGCCGTTGCTGGCCAGGACGGTGCCATTTCCGAACCGGATGTCGTTGCCAGCCAGGTCCGACACCCGTCCGCCGGCCTCGGTCACCAGGACGGGGATCGGCGCGAGATCCTCGTAGCCCATCGGCAGCCCCGCGATGATCATGGCGTCGGTCAGCCCGGAGGCCACCCCCGAGGTGGCCTTCGCGTGCGGGTAGAGCAGGACCTCCCGGTGCATCGTCATGAGCAGCTCGGTGGACCAGGCGGCCGGGTTGACCATCTCCACCGCCGCTCCGCGCCGCTGCCGGGTGGCGCTCACGGTGACCCGGTGCGGCGGGCCGCTGCCGACCTGATGCCAGCAGCCGCGGCCCCGGGCCGCGTAGAACACCTCCTGGCCCATCGGGTAGCTGATGACCGCGACCGCGCCGCCCTCGGTGTCCTCGACGGCCAGCAAGAGGTTGAACATAGGGATGCGCCGCGCGAACGCCGCGGTGCCGTTGATCGGGTCGATGACCCAGCGGCGCCCGGTGATGCCAGGTGTCTCGTCCAGTTCCTCACCGGCCACGCCGTCACCGGGGAACCGCGCGGTGATCAGCGACCGCACCAGCGTCTCGACCTCGACGTCGGCTGCCGTCACCGGACTTCCGTCGGCCTTGGTCCGGACCGGCGCCCCCTCGAGGAAGCGCTGGGCCGCCAGGCGGCTGGCCGTGATGGCGATCTCGACGGCGGCTGCCAGCAGGTCATCATCCACGGGATTCCAGTCCGGCCAGCGCGTCGCGGGCCTGGTTGGCGATGGGCGGGGGCACGTCGTCGAGGGCCAGCACGTGCCTGAGCGCCTTGCCGTAGGCGACGTCGTAGGCCTCGGCTTCCGGCACGGCGACATCCGGGACCACGCCGGTACCCTGCCAGTTCGTTCCGGTGATGGGGTTGACCGACCGCGCGAACGGGATGGCGATGTGCACGGCGCGGCTGATCGGGAAGCCGCGGGTCGGGTGGGCGCCGCCGCCGGTGGTCTCGCCGATCAGCTCGGCGCGGCCCAGGGCCTGCAGGTTGTAGCAGAATTCCTCGCCGCCGGAGAACGTATGGCTGCTGGTCAGCACGTAGACCGGCGGGTCGACGTAGCGGGTTCCCGGCACGTACGGCAGGGCCCAGAACTGCCTGGTCTCACCGGTGTCGGCGTGGTAGATGTCGTTGAGGTGGGTCGGCTTCTCCTCCAGGAGGTAGCTGCACCAGAACAGCACGCCCTCCGGCGAGCCGCCCCCGTTGTGCCGCAGGTCGAGGATGAGCGCGTACGTCCCGGCCACCAGCTCCATCGCCGCGGCGATGGCCGGGCCCGCGTTGGCTGGGACCGCGACCCGGCGCACGTCGAGGTAGCCGACGTTGCCGTCGAGCCGCTCCACCCGGCGGATGCCGAAGTTGTCCAGCCGCCCCCTTTGCCGCATGGCCACCCGCCGGGCCTCGTGGTTCTTCGGCTCCTCGGGTGCACCCGGCTCGGGGCCCGGCCGCGCTCCAGGTCCGCCGGGTCCGGGCCCGCGGCCCGGCGGAGGGCCGCCGCCGAGCCGCAGCGCCAGATGCTTGTCCCCGGTGACCTCCTGCAGGTGCTCGGTCACCAGCTCGGTGAGCGTGACCTCGTCCAGGTCGTCGTATTCGCCCGCCGCCAGCCTGGCCTCGACCGCGGCGGCGGCCTGCTCGGCGACCTCGGGGAACACGTAGTTGGCGCGCAGCAGTGACAGGGCGGCGGTCACGATCTCCCGGCCGGACATCTGCTCGGCGGCCAGCGAGCCGTCGTCCGGCATCGTGATCCGCGGCGTCGACTCCCCGGGATCGTCGAAGGTGAACTCGAGCAGCCGGGCCGAGGGCAGCCGCAGCGAGAGCTCACGCCGTATCTCGTTCATCCCGGCCCGGTTGGCCTCCTGCCAGGCAGCCAGGGCCGACTCGTAGTCGGCGGGTTCGTCCGGCGGCGGGACGAACACCCGGACCATCAGCTGTCCCGGCTCGACGGCCGGGTCGTCGCCGTGCTCCAGAAGCACGGCCCGCTGGACCGCACCCGCGCCGAACCGCTCCGTTAGGTGGTGGTTGATGACCCGTTCGACCTGATCCTTCTCCGCCCGTTCCACGGCGCCTCCCATCCGTGTCACTGGTGTCAACGCCCCCCGCCGGACGCCGGTTCCGGTCGCCGGGGCAACTTTCCGGCCCGCCCGCTAAATGTCAGTGGTTTCTGCTGGAATGACGGAGTGACTGCGGTCGTGTACAGCCCAGTGCAGCTGGCCCGGTTGCTGCGGCTCCCCGAGCCGACCCCGGAGCAGGCGGCGGTGATCGCGGCGCCGCTCGGGCCGCTCGCGGTGGTGGCCGGCGCGGGCTCGGGCAAGAGCGAGACGATGGCGGCCCGGCTGGTCTGGCTGGTCGCCAACGGCATGGTCCGCCCGGACCGGGTGCTCGGGCTCACGTTCACCAGGAAGGCGGCCGCCGAGTTCGCCGACCGGGTGCGCTCCCGGCTGGAGCGGCTGCGCCGCGCCGGGCTCGGCGACGCGCAGGCCCCCGCGCAGGCCCCAGCGCAGGCCGCCGGCGCCAGCGACAACGAGGACCCGTTCGGCGGTGACCCGGTGATCGGGACCTACCACGCCTACGCCGGGCGGCTGGTCGGCGACAACGCGCTGCGCGAGGGGCTCGAGCCGTCCATGCGACTGATCACGCCCGCGCTGTCCTGGCAGCTGGCGGCGCAGATCGTGGCCGCCTATGACGGGCCCATGGACGAGATCATCTGGACCCCGCAGACGGTGACCGCGGCCGTGCTCGAGCTGGCCGGCGACCTGTCCGAGCACCTGCGCGAGACCGGGGACGTCACCGCCGTCGGCCGCTGGCTCACCGCGGAGCTCGGGGCGCTGCCGGGGCGGGTACCCGGGTCCGTTCGGAAGATCATGGCAACCCAGCGCGCGCGCGAGCAGCTGCTCCCGCTGGTCGAGCGGTACGTGACGGCCAAGGCGGCCCGCGAGGTCCTCGATCACGGCGATCAGGTCGCGCTGGCGGCGCGGATCGCGGCGGCACACCCGGAGGTGGGCGCGGCCGAGCGGGCCCGGTACCACGTGGTGCTGCTCGATGAATACCAGGACACCAGCCACGCCCAGCTGGTCCTGCTCCGGTCGCTGTTCGGCGGCGGCCACCCGGTCACCGCGGTCGGTGACCCGTGTCAGTCGATCTACGGCTGGCGCGGCGCGTCCGCGGGGAACCTGCGCCGGTTCACCGCGGACTTCCCGGTCGTGGCCAGGATGCGCCCGTTCGGGGCCTCGGCGCCCACCGGTCCCGCGCCCGTGCTGGTGCTGTCGACCAGTTTCCGTAACGCCGCGCGCGTCCTCGACGCGGCCGCGGTCGTCCAGGAGGAGCTGCGCTACGAGGCGCCCGACGTCCCCCGGCTGGTATCGGCGCCGGACCGCGGTGAGCGTGGCGCGGTGGCGTGCGCCCTGCTGGACACGGTGACCGATGAGGCCGAATGGGTGGCCGGCCAGGTCGCGGGCCTGCTCGCCCGGGACCCGGGCTGCGCCCCGGACGGGCAGCCCTGGCCGGACGGGCGTCAGGCCGGAGTGCGGCCGAGCGACATCGCGGTGCTGTGCCGCAAGCGGTCCCAGTTCGTGCCGCTGCGGCGGGCCATCGAGGCCCGTGGCATCCCGGTCGAGGTGGTCGGGCTCGGCGGGCTGCTTGTGGTGCCTGAGGTCCAGGACGTGGTGGCCACGCTGCGGGTGCTGCACGACGCGGGCGCGTCGGACGCGCTGGCCCGCCTGCTCACCGGGCCGCGCTGGCGGATCGGGCCGCGCGACCTGGTGGCCCTCGGCCGCCGCGCCCGGGCCCTGGTCCGCGGCGAAGGCGACGGGCGGCGGCCCGCCCCGGCGCGCACCGGGGCGAACGAGCAGGCCGCCGGCCACGATCTCGAGGACGCCCTGGCCGAGGCGATTACCGACCTGACCGCGGAGACCGGCAGCCTGGTCGAGGCGCTCGACGACCTGGGCGATCCCCGCGCCTACTCCCCGGTCGGCTACACCCGGATGCACGCCCTGGCCACCGAACTCCGGCGGCTGCGCGCCCACGTCGGGCGACCGCTCGCCGACCTGGCCGCGGAGGCCGAGCGCATGCTCGGCCTGGACATCGAGGTCGCCGCGCGGCCGGGCGCCGATCCGGTCGCGGCCCGCGCGGACCTGGACGCCTTCACCGACGTGGCCGACGCGTTTACCGGCGAGGGCGCCGAGCCGACCCTCGGCGCGTTCCTGGCCTACCTGACCGCGGCGCAGCAGGAGGAGTTCGGGCTCGAGACCGGCCGGGTCGGCGAGTCGGACTCGGTCAAGCTGCTTACCGTACACGCGGCCAAGGGCCTGCAGTGGCCGGCCGTCTTCGTGCCCGGCCTGGCCACCGGGGAGCGGTCCCAGGTCTTCCCCGCCCGGCCCCGGGTCTCGACCCGGTGGACCGACAACCCGCGCCTGATCCCGTTCGGCTTGCGGGGCGACGCCGGCGATCTGCCCGCGCTGCGCGGGCTCGACGCCGCCTCGCTCGAGGACTTCGCCCACGCCTGCGCGGCGCGGGACCTGGCCGAGGAGCGCCGCTTGATGTACGTCGCCGCCACCCGGGCGGCGTTCTGGCTGGGGTGTTCGGGCTACTGGTGGGGGGAGGGTGGGACCTGCCGCCTGGGCCCCTCGCCGTTCCTGCAGGAGGTGCGCTCGTCCGGGGTGGCCGAGGTCAGGGAATGGGCCGGCGAGCCGACCCCGGACGCGGAGAACCCCCTGCTGGCCACCGTGGATGAGGCCGACTGGCCGGCCACCCCGGCCGGACGCCACTACGAGGCGGTCCGCGAGGCCGCGGCCCTGGTGGAGGCGGCCGCCGAGCCGGCCCCGGGCGCCCTCGCCGGTCCCGAGGACCAGGCTCTGGTCCAGGCCTGGAGAAGGGACGCCGAGCTGCTGCTGGCCGAGCGGGCCAAGGAGCGCACGCAGCGTCGGGGCGGCGGCGGGATCCCCGTGCAGCTGCCCGCCCGGCTGTCGGTGTCGTCACTGGTGTCACTGGCCCGCGACCCGGCCGAACTGGCCCGCCAGGTCCGCCGCCCGATGCCCCGGCCGCCCGCCCGGCAGGCCAGGAAGGGCACGGCCTTCCATCAGTGGCTCGAGCAGCGGTACGGTCAGCAGCGCCTCATCCACGACGCCGACCTGTTCGAGCTGGGCGAGCCGAACGCGGACGAGGGCGCGGGGGACCTCAGCCAGCTCCGCGCCCGGTTCGAGCACAGTGAGTGGTCGGACCGGTGGCCGCAGGCGGTCGAGGTGCCGTTCGAGACGCTGATCGGCGACCGGCTGGTCCGCGGCCGGATCGACGCGGTGTTCGCCGACGCACCCGAGGGCGGCTACGACGTGGTCGACTGGAAAACCGGCCGCCCGCCCTCCTCCGATGCCGAACGCCACGCCGTTTCCGTCCAGCTCGCCGCCTACCGCCTGGCCTGGGCCGCGCTCGCGGGCGTGCCGGTCTCCCAGGTGCGGGCCGCCTTCCACTACGTGGCGGACGAGGTGACCGTGCGCCCTGCCGACCTGCTCGACGAGGTCGGCCTGACCGCGCTGATCGAGCGGGTTCCCGCGGAGGCCTGAGGTGCGCCTAGATGTGCTCGGACAGCAGCACGGCCAGGGTCCCCGGTTCGAGCGCCTCGAACACGTGCTTGATGTCTCCGGGATAGCAGACGTAGTCGCCCGGGCCTAGCTCCACCGGCTCGCCGGCCACGCCCACTAGCGCCCGGCCCGCGCTGAGCACCACGTGCTCCATCACGCCGGGCATGTGCGCCTCGGACACGCGCGCGTGCCCCGGCTCGGCCGCGATCCGGTACACGTCGCGCCGGGCGCCCGGCGGGCACGCGGTCAGCAGCGTGGCCTGGTAGTCGGCCTGCGCTGCGGCCACCGTGGGGCCCTCGTCGGCCCGGATCACCTGGACGCGCGGCCGCGGCGGGTCCAGCAGCCGGGAGAAGGGCGCGTCCAGTGCCACGCAGATGGCCCACAGCGTCTCCAGGCTGGGGTTGCCCGTGCCCGACTCCAGCTGGGACAGCGTGGACTTGGCGATGCCTGCCCGGCGCGCGACCTCGGTCAGCGAGAGCCCGGTCCGGCGGCGCTCCCGGCGCAGCGCGGCGGCGATGAGCTCGAGCGGTGCCCCGCCCGGCGCGGCCCGCCCGGCCGATCCAGCGGGGTTCGGCGTATCAGTCACATGTTCGCTTTGACGAACGACAGGGTCGGTGTTCATAATAAACTCCGTGAGTTCGATATACAGAACTCTAACGGGCGGCACCCTCCGGGACATCGCCCTCGCTTGCCTGGCCGTCTGGTTCATCGGCCTGTCCTACGGCGCCATCGCCGTCACGTCCGGGTTCCCGCTGTGGGTCCCGGCGGCGCAGAGCGTGCTCGTGCTGGCCGGCGCGTCTGAGTTCCTGTTCATCGGGATCGTCGCGGCGGGCGGCAACCCTATCGCCGCCGCGCTGGCCGGCCTGCTGGTCAACGCCCGGCACGTGCCCTACGGCCTGGCCCTGCCCGACAAGATCGTGACCGGCCGGGGCTGGCGTCGGCTGCTGGGCAGCCACGTGATGAACGACGAGAGCGTCGCGTTCGCCCTGGCCCAGGGGGATCTGCCCCGCCAGCGGGCCGCCTACTGGGCCTGCGGCCTGGGCGTCGTGCTCTGCTGGCCGGCCGGGGCCGTCCTCGGGGCGCTGATCGGCAGCGCGATCGGGAACACCGGTGCCTTCGGCCTGGACGCCATGTTCCCGGCGGTGATCCTGGCCCTGATCGTGCCCGCGCTGCGCGATTGGGTCACGGTGCGCGCCGCCCTGATCGGCGCCGTCATCGCGCTGGCCGCCACGCCGTTCCTGCCCGCCGGCCTGCCCGTCCTGCTGGCCCTCGGCGGACTCGCCGGCCTGCTGCGGCCACCCCCGCGGCCGCCCGGGCGGCCACCCCTGCGGCCGCCCGGGCGACCACCCCGGCGGCCACTCCGGCGGGCGGCCGGGTGAAGGACCCCACGCTGGTGGTGGCGGGCCTCCTCACGCTGTCCGCCGGGACGTTCGCATTCCGGTTCGCCGGCCCGGTGCTGCGCAAGCGGATCGCCTTCCCGCCCCGGGCCGAGCGACTGCTCCAGGCCGCCGCCGTGGTCCTGCTCACCGCGCTGGTCGCCACCACCGCGCTCACCAAGGGACACGACTTCGCCGGCCCGGCCCGTCCGGCCGGGGTGCTGGTCGGCGGCGTGCTGGCCTGGCGCAAGGCGCCGTTCCTGGTCGTCGTGCTGGCCGCCGCGGCCACCACGGCCGTGCTGCGCCTGCTCGGCATCCCCTGACCCGCAGGTCCGCCGGAAACCGCGGCCGCCGTGGCGGCGCCTCCCATGCAGCGTCCCCGGGCGTCAGCTGGTGAAGTACCACTGTTCGGGCGTGAGGAAGTACTGGGTCAGGTTGGCGAACGAGTCAGGCGGGCCGGACAGGGTCGTCTTCCAGGCCCACACGTTATCGACGTTGGGCTGGAAGAGAGCGGGCTGCTGCGCCGTGAGGTAAGCCGCCTCGTTCTCCACGGCGTTCGGGTCGGCGCCGGTGACCGAGGCGTTGATCAACGTATCCGCCTGAGCGTCGCCGTAGCCGCCGACGTTGATGCTGCCCTGGGAGTTGAACGTGCCGAACGTGGTCGGATAGGTGTTCGCGGTGAGGCCGCCGAAGTCCGCCATGGCCCACTTGTTCGCGTTCCCCGGATCGGCCTGGTCATTGTCGTTGAGGATGATGGTGTTGAAGGTGCTCGACATCAGGGTGATGGTGATCCCCGCCTGCTGCGCCTCCGCGGCCAGGGCGGTTACCTCCTGCGGGATCGGCGCGCTGTTGTTGTAGACGAGGTTGAAGGCCAGCTTCGTGCCGGCCGGGATGCCGGCGCCGCACTGGCCGCTGCCCGAGCCCGGCTGGATGCACGTGTCGGTGCCGCCCGGGGTCACCTTCCATCCGTGGCTGGTCAGCAGGTTCCTGGCCGCGGCCAGGCTGAACGGGTACGCCTTCCCGGCGCTGCCCGGCGTGTACGCGCTGGCCGGGATGGGCGGGACCGGGCCGTAGTTCGCGCTCCCCGCGCCGTCCATGAACGCGGCGATGTAGTGCTGCTGGTCTTGAAGGTGCGCCATGGCCTGCCGGAAGTACAGCTGCGCCACGATGTGATCGAAGTCCCCGGTGGTGTCCTTGAAGTTGTAGGCCGCATCCTCGAAGCCGAACACCGGGTAGCCGAATACGGCGTACCCGCCGGACTTGACCTGCGGCGCCTGTGACACGTCGCCGCTGGGGATGTAGCCCACGTCGACGCTGCCCGCCTGCAGGGCGCTGAACTCGGCCGCGTCAGAGGCGAAGGGGACCTCGTCCAGCCCTGTGACCTCGTGGCTGTCCGGCCCGCCGTAGGACGGGTTGGCGGCCATCGTGACGGCGCCGCTGGCGTGGTTGAAGGAGGTCAGCCTGAACGGGCCGTCGACCAGCTGCCAGAGCGGGTTGGTGCTCCAGGTGGCGGTCGCGTTCTCCTGGGTGATGAGGTAGTCGTAGATCTTTTTCGCGTTTGCCGGGTCGGTGAAGTCCAGCAGCGGGCCGCCGGCCGTCGCCCTCGCCCACGCGTGCGCCGGCATGGGCTGGAGCGCGGCGAGCTCGTCCTCGTAGAACCAGCCCGGGTTGACCGCCGACGTCAGGGTGAGCACCAGGGTGCCTGCGTCCGGAGTGCTCATGCCGGCCACGTCGTCCGGAAGGTAGCCCGGGTCGTAATCGGCCCAGTTGCCGGAGTTCTCCTTGACCGCCGCCCGGATCAGGTCGATGTCGAACTCCACGTCCCGGGCGGAAACCGGCTGGCCGTCCGACCACTTGTAGCGGGAATTCATGGTGATGGTCACGGTCTTGTCGCCGTCGGACCATACCGGCGGCTTGGCCAGGCTCAGCACCGGGTCGATCGCCGCCGATACCCCCACAACCGGCCAGTACAGCGGCCGCCACATCTGGTAGTCGAAGTCGAGGGTGTTGACGGTCGTGTTCTCCGCGGCCGTCACGAGGGGCAGAATCCAGGACGGGGCGTTGCCAGGAAGCTCGGCGACGCTGACCGTGCCCGCGTGCGGGGTGCCGGATTCCGCCGGGATCGTGCCAAAGCCGCCCGGCGGCTGCTGATTCGTGGCGGCAGCCGCGCGGGAGCGCGAAGGACCGCCCGCGGGCGAGCCACCGGAGAGAAGGGAGATGACCAGGACGGCCACGCCGGCCAGCACGGCCAGGGCGCCGGCTCCGGCGGCCAGGGCCGCCCGGCGACGCGGCCGGTGCGGCGGCGGGGACACCCGCGGCGGGGTCAGCGGCGGCGGGGTCAGCGGCGGCGGGGTCACCGCCGACGGGGTCATGGTCGGCGAGGTCGAGGGCGGCACGGACACGGATGGCAGGGACGGGGGCGGCGGGGTCTGCGTCGTGATGGTCGCGTTCTCGTCCTGGTACTGGTGCATCGCCTCCGGTTCGCGCGGCGCAGGCGGCGCAGGCGGCGCCGACCGCACCGACGGCACCGCCTGCGGGCGGGCCGGTGTCGACCACTCGTGCGTATCCGCGGTGAAGCGAGCCTGGTAGGCCCCGATGAAATCGGCCAGCGCGGCCGGCCAGAACGACGTCGCGGACGTCACCGGGGCCATGTTGGCCGTGATGATCTCCATCAGCTCCGGCAGCGTCGCGCGGTCTTCCGGGCGCTTGGCCATGCAGCGGGTCACCAGCCGGGCCAGCGCATCGGGCAGGTCAGCCAGCATGGGCGCGTCGTGCACGACCCGGTAGATCATCACGACGGGGTTACCGTCGCCGAACGGTCCTCTCCCGGTCGCCGCGAAGGCCAGCACACCGCCGAACGAGAACACATCGCTGGCCGGGCCGACCGGCGCCCCGCTTGCCTGCTCGGGCGACATGAACGCGGGAGTGCCCACCAGCATCCCGGTCCCGGTCATCCCGGTCAGCGACGTCCCGTCCAGGGCGCGGGAGATGCCGAAATCGATCACCCGGGGACCGTCTGCCGCCAGCAGGACGTTCGACGGCTTCAGGTCGCGGTGGATCAGGCCGCAGGAGTGCACCTCACCCAGCGCCTCGGCCAGGCCCGCGGCTAGCCGCCACATCGAAACCTCAGGCAGCGGGCCCTGCTGCTCGATCGCATCGGACAACGACGGGCCCACGACGAGGGTCGTCGCCAGCCACGGGAGATCCCCGTCGCCCGCATCGACGACCGCCGCGGTATAGGCGCCGCTCACCTTGCGCGCGGACGCCACCTCCTGCCGGAACCGGCTGAGGAACGTCCGGTCACGGGCCAGTTCCCGGTGAACCACCTTCACGGCCACCGGGCGCCCGGCGGGCGAGAAGCCCAGGAACACCTGACCCATACCGCCCGCTCCCAGCCTGGCCACCAGCGTGTATCGCCCGACTCGGCGCGGATCTTCCCCCCTGAGCGGCTCCATCTTTGTCCTCATCAACGACGGCCATCCGGATCGTGGCCGCCAACCGCCAAGCCGGAGATGCCACGAGTGCCCGGAGCGCCCGGACCTGCGCCCAACGTGCTCATTGTGCCGTACCAAGCCCTGCCGGGCGAGGGCTTACCCGCGCCGGCTGCACCGTGCGGTCGGCTACGTGGTGAAATACCAGGACTCAGGCGTCATGTAGTACTGCGTCAGGTTGGCGAACGAGCCCTCCGCGCCGTCACTCCGCCAGGTAGCGCTCCACTGCCTCGACCTTGCCGGTGAGCGCCCCGGTCACACCGGGCCGCAGGTCGGCCTTCAGCACCAGGCTCACCCGCGGCGCCCGGGCCGCGACCGCCTCGACCGCCCGCTTGACCACGGCCATGGCCTCGTCCCAGTCGCCCTCGATGGTGGTGAACATGGCGTCGGTCCGGTTCGGCAGCCCGCTCTCCCGCACCACCCGGACCGCCTCGGCCACCTCTTCGGCGACCCCCTCCCCGACCCCCAGCGGCGTGACAGAAAACGCGACGAGCACGGCCTTCTCCTCTCCGGAGGAACAAGATCATTCATCAGAACGGAGCGTGGTGCACCCCCCGGGCCACTCTCCCCGGCAGGCCATCGTTCCTCACCCAGCTATCCAGCGGGTCCCCTGCCACTGCAAGATCAGCGTCCGGTCAGTTTCGAGCCGGCTACCGCACCCGGACACGCAGGAGTAGCCGACTGCCCAGACGGTGCCATCAGGACCCGCGCTGACGCTGAGGAGCCTGCCGCTGCTGCCGGACTCGGGGCTGGGCACGACGTGCCAGCCGCGAGCGCCCGATTGCACGATCAGCGTGCGGTCGTCGGG